>Ga0335075_10000549_pt1 | contig 65069 bp, 57 predicted proteins | sample Lox_Sample_24_FD_206723 | JGI IMG/M metagenome (GOLD analysis project Ga0335075, IMG submission 206723) | Soil microbial communities from Loxahatchee National Wildlife Refuge, Florida, United States - Lox_Sample_2.4 | ecosystem: Environmental > Terrestrial > Soil > Wetlands | place: USA...
AATCGCTCGGCGCGTCACTGGCCGCCCGCAAGATCGACGCGGCCAGCCTGGCCCGCCTGCGGGAGCTGAACGACCAGATGCGCGCGCTGCCCGACGACGATCCCAAGTACGCCGAGCTGAACCGCGACTTCCACTTTGCCATCTATGAGTACGCCCGCAGCCCGCTGCTGCTGTCGCTGATGCGGCTGCTGTGGGCGGCGCTGCACGGCGGACCCCGGGTGTCCCGCAGCCACGCCGAGTCCGCCAGCCAGCACGACGAGATCTTGGCCGCGCTGGCCGAGGGGAACGCCGCCGCCGCGTCCTCTCGCACCTACCGGCACATCATGGACGCGCCCCCGCTGCCAGAGGAGTAGGACATGCCGCGGATCGTGACCGACGACGGCGTCGCGCTGTACGCCGAGGAAACCGGCCAGGGGGAGCCACTGCTGTTCATCCACGAGTTCGCCGGGGATCACCGCAGCTGGGAGCCGCAGGTCAGGTACTTCTCCGCCGCCTACCGCTGCGTCACCTACGCCGCCCGCGGCTACCCTCCCTCGGACGTGCCCGCCGACCCGGCCGCGTACTCCCAGGCACGGGCCGTCGCCGACGCGGTCGCGGTGCTCGACGGCTTGGGTATAAGGACGGCGAACGTGGCCGGCCTATCGATGGGCGGGTTCACCACGCTTCACCTGGCCATGTACCACCCGGACCGGGTCCGCTCGGCGGTGATCGCCGGGGCGGGCTACGGGGCCGAGCCGGAACGCGCCGCCGTGTTCCGGGCCGAGTCGCGCGCGGTCGCGGACGCCTTTGAGGTTTCGGGGGCGGCCAAGGTGGCCGAAACCTATGCGGTCGGCCCGGCCCGGGTCCAGTTCCAGAACAAAAACCCCCGCGGCTGGGCCGAGTTCGCCGCCGCGCTGGCCGGGCACTCATCCCTGGGCAGCGCGCTGACCATGCGCGGCGTCCAGGCCGCCCGCCCGTCCCTGTACTCACTGACCGACGACCTGGCCAAGGTGCGCGTCCCGGTGCTGATCCTGGTCGGCGACGAGGACGACGGCTGCCTGGCACCGGCGCTGATGCTCAAGCGGACGATCCCGGCGTCCGGCCTGGTCGTGATGCCCCGCACCGGCCACACCGCCAACCTCGAGGAACCCGACGCCTTCAACCGCGCCGTTGACGCCTTCCTGGCCGCCGCGGCCCGCGGCGCCTGGCGCCCCCGCGACCCACGCTCGATCTCCGACTCCACCATGGGCCTGCGCTGATGGGCGTGAGCGACAGCGGTCCGCAGCAGGCGGCCTCGTCGGCTTCGCTGCGCGTGGCCGCCCGTCACGTCTACGGCAGCGATCCCGCTGGCTACGCTCGGGGCCGTCCTGATTATCCCGAGCAGGTGTACGACGTCCTGCGAGGCCGGTGCGGCCTTAACTCTGGATCCGAGGTCTTGGAGATCGGTCCGGGCACCGGATTGGTGACCAGGCGGCTTCTCGCCCAGGGAGCCAAGGTTGTCGCAGTCGAGCCCGACGCGGGAATGGCGAAATTCCTCACCAGAACCCTGGCCGGTCCCCACCTCGAGGTCCTGGGCGGCACTTTCGAACAGGCCGCCCTGCGCGGGGCCGCCTTCGACCTGGCGGTGGCGGCGACCTCGTTCCACTGGGTCGACCAGGCGTCAGGGCTGCCGAAGCTCGGCCAGAGCGTGCGGCCAGGCGGGTGGGTGGCGCTGTGGTGGACGATCTTCGATGACCCCGACCGGCCCGACCCGTTCCGGGACGCAACCGCCCGCTTGCTCGGTGACGCCGACCTGGGCGGCCAGCGACGGCGTTCGTCATTCCAGCTCGATACGGCGCAGCGCAGCCTTGACCTGGAACACCTCGGCGGCTTCGAAGACGTGCGCAGCCAGCTGATCCGGTCATCGGTCCGGTTCACGTCCGCCCAGATCCGCGCCTTCTACGGATCGCTGATCGAAGTCCGCCGGCGTCCCCCAGCCGAACGGCGTTCTCTCCTTGACGGCATTCACGCGATTGCCGAGCGCGATTTCGGCGGCGAAGTCACTCGCCCCTTCTTGACGGTCCTTTACACCGGCCGTCGGCTGGCGGGAACCTGATCTCGATGCTGAGGCCGCCATGCAGGGCGGGGCTGACGGCAAGGACAGCATGGTGCGCTTTGGCGATGGCGGCGGCGATGGACAGGCCCAGCCCGAGGCCGTCGGCGTCGGCGGAACGGGCGTCCGGGAGCCGCTGGAACGGTTCCAGCAGCCTGGTCACCTGATCGGCGGGGATGACTGGGCCGGTGTTGGCGACCGTCACCCGGGCGCGGCCGTCCGCGGCGGTGACCTGGATGTCGGCCTGGCCGCCTGGGATGTTGTGCTGGATGGCGTTGTCGATCAGGTTGGCGGCCAGTCGTTGCAGCAGCCGGGCGTCACCGAAGACGGGTGCGGGGCTGATGGAGGTGCTCATCGTCACCCCGCGCCCGGCGGCTTCCGGTTCGCGCGTGCGCAGCACGCTGGCGGTGATGCTGCCGAGGTCGAGGTGCTCGCGCCGGTCCAGGCCGCGCTGGCTGCGGGCCAGGGTGAGCAGCGCTTCGATGAGCTGTTCCTGCTGGTCGTTCGCGTCTAGCAGATCCTGGCAGGTAGCGCGGTAGGCGGCGAGGGTGGGGCGGGGGTTGGTGATGGCCATCTGGAGCAGGGTGCGGGTCAGGGTGAGTGGGGTGCGCAGCTCGTGGGAGGCGCTGGCGACGAAGTCGCGCTGGGCGGTGAAGGCGGCCTCCAGGCGGGCCAGCAGGGCGTCGATGACCTCGCCGAGGTCTTTGAGCTCGTCACCGGGTCCTGCCACGGCCAGCCGCTGGTGCAGGTTGTCTTCGGAGATCGCCCGGGCGGCGGCGGTCATCTGCCGCAGCGGCCGCAGCATCCGGCCGGCCATCAGCCAGCCGAGGCCGACCGAGGCCACAGCCATGATGCCAAGCGCAAGCGCTGACTCGGCCAGGAACTGGTTCAGCGCGGTCGCGTGGTCGGCAGCTATCTGGGCCAACAGGTCGCGCGTGGCGGGGCGGAACGCCCCGGCGCCACGCGGGCCGGTGCCGGGCGGGCTGACCACGTCATGGTGCCAGGGCAGGCCGCGGGCCAGGATGTTGGTGATGGCCAGCAGCGCGGTGCCGGAGGCCAGGAACAGCGCGGCGTACACGGTGGTCAGCCGCAGCCTTACGGTGCGGCGGGGCAGCCTGACCGCGAGACCGGCGGCCGCGCGGCCGGGCCGGAGCCGGAGGCAGGACTGCATCAGGATGCCTTGATCCGGTAGCCGGCCTGGGCGACGGTGGTGATGACCGGCGGGTCGCCGAGCTTGGCGCGCAGCCTGCTGAGCGTCATCTTGACGGTGTTGGTGAACGGGTCGGCGGCCTCGTCCCAGACTCGCTCCAGCAGTTCCTCGGCCGAGACCACGGCGCCGTCAGCGGCCAGCAGTACCTCGAGCACGCCGAACTCCTTGGGGCTGAGCGGTAGCGACCGCCCCGCGCGGGCGGCCTCCCGGCGAGCCGGGTCCAGCCGCAGGTCACCGCGGGTGAGCACGGGGGGCAGCGCGGGCCGGGTCCGGCGGGCCAGCGCCCTGATGCGGGCGGTCAGCTCCGCGATGTTGAACGGTTTTGGCAGGTAGTCGTCCGCGCCCAGGCCCAGGCCCTCCACCCGGTCCTCGACCGTGGCTGAGGCGGTCAGCATCAGCACCCCGCTGCTGCCCCCGCCGACGGCCAGCTGGCGGCATACGTCGTCGCCGTGCACGCCGGGCAGGTCACGGTCAAGCACGATCACGTCATACCGGTTCACCGAGGCCTTTTCCAGCGCGTCAGTACCGTCGAAACAGACGTCGGCCGCGATGCCCTCGCGGCGCAGCAAGGCCGCGATCGCCAGCGCCAGCTTGGCGTGATCCTCGACCACCAGCACCCTCATCACGCCTCCCGCGCCGGATGTGGACCTCCTGCTGTCTTTCCAGCTTGCCTGGCCTGCGATAACAGCGGCGTAACAGCGTTACGGGCAGGTTATGGCCATTGCCGTACAACGTGACCGCGGGGGCACGCTGGCCGCGCCTCCGGCAACTGGCCGCGTGATGAAAGGAAGGCAGGTGGGCAGTGGATGCCCTGATCGACATCGGCGAGGTGACAAAACGCTATGCCGCGGGCGCTGACCCGGCTCTGGACCGGGTCAGCCTGGCCGTCGCGGCGGGTGAGGCGGTGGCGGTGATGGGACCGTCCGGCAGCGGGAAATCGACGCTGCTGAACCTTATCGCCGGGCTGGACAAGCCGACCAGCGGGACGGTCGCGGTGGCCGGGCAGCGGGTGGACACCCTTGGCGAAACCAGGACCGCCCGGTACCGGCGCACCCAGGTCGGGATGATCTTCCAGTTCTTCAACCTGCTCGATGACCTGACGGTGACCGGCAACGTGCTGCTGCCGGCCCAGCTCGTCGGCACCTCCCGGCGCAAGTCCCGCGCCAGATGCGCCGAGCTGCTGGAGCGGCTGGGCATCGACCGGTACCGCAACACCTACCCGGCGCGGCTGTCCGGCGGTGAGCGGCAGCGGGTGGCGATCGCCCGCGCGCTGATCAACCAGCCCACGGTGCTGCTGGCCGACGAGCCGACCGGAGCGGTCGACACCGCGACCGGGGAAGAGATCGGCCGGCTGCTGCTGGACCTGAACGCCGCCGGGCAGACCCTGGTCCTGGTCACGCACAGCCCGGAGCTGGCCGCCCGGTATGCCCGGCGGACGGTGCGGCTGCTGGACGGACGCATCGCCAGCGACACCGCGGGCGTACGGCCGGACGCGGAGGCACGGCCATGACCGGCGGGGCGGTGCTGACCGCGGCCAGAGGCGGCGCGGCCCGGCGCCTGGTCCAGACCGCGGTGATCTTGCTGGTTGTGGCGGCGGCGGCCGCCGCGGGCACGCTCGGACTGACCCTGGCCGCCGACTCCAACGCGCAGTTCCTGACCGCGTTCACCACCTATCACGCCGCGGACCTGGCCGTTACCATCAACGCGTCCAAGGTCACGACGGCCGAACTGGCCAGGACCGGCAAGCTTCCGGGGGTGACCCAGGCCGGCGGGCCCTATCTCGAGACCTTCATCGCGCTCGCTACTGGTTCCGGCCGCCAGCCAGCGCCTGGCAGCGGCGGACCGCTCATCCCCAAGGGAGAGTACGACCCGCTCGGCACGTACCCGGGGGAAGGGCTGGCCGTCATCGGCCGTGCGTCGATGAGCGGCCCGATGGATGACATCATCATGCTCGGCGGCGGCCAGTGGGCCACCCGCCCCGGCCAGATCGTCTTGTCTCATGACCGGCCGGTCACGGTCGAGACCGGCGGCACGGTCACCGTCACCAGCGCGCCGGGCGATCCGGAGCTGACGGTGACCGGTGAGGCCACCTCTGTCACCAACACCGCCCTGGCCTGGGTGGCACCCAGCCAGCTCACCGCCCTGCGGCCCAAGGGCGAACCCGCCCTGGACCAGATGCTCTATACCTTCACCCACGCGGCCACCGCGCAGCAAGTCAGCGCCGACCTGGCCGGGGTGCAGCACGCGCTGCCCGCCGGGGCGGTCGTGAACTGGGTATCGTGGCTGTCCTCGGAGCGAGCGGCCGCCGGAGTGTACGGGCTTAACACCCCGTTCGTGGTCGCGTTCGGGATCATCGGCCTGGTGTTGGCGGTGCTGATCACCGCCAACATAGTCAGCGCCGCGGTGGCCGCCGGGTACCGCCGGATCGGCGTGCTCAAGAGCATCGGCTTCACCCCGATGCAAGTAGCCGCCGCCTACCTGGCCCAGATCGGCCTCCCGGCGCTGGCCGGGGCGGTCGCCGGCACCGCGCTGGGCGACCGGTGGGTAGCCCCGATGCTAGGCGGCGGCCCGGACACCGCCGTGGGCGTCCCGCTCTGGATCAACCTCACGGTCCCGCTTGTCCTGCTCGCGCTCACCGGGCTGGCCACACTGGTACCCGCGGTGCGGGCCGGGCGGCTGTCGGCGGTGCAGGCGGCCGCGGCCGGGCAGGCCCCCCGGGCCGGGCACGGCTACGGTGTCCACCGGCTGGCCGGCCAGCTGATGCTGCCCCGGCCGGTGAGTATCGGGCTGGCTGCCCCGTTCACCCGCCCGGCCCGCTCCGCGGCCACGCTGGCCGCGGTCGCTGCCGGGCTGACCGCCGTGATCCTCGCGGTCGGCCTCTACTCCTCGATCGACACGGCCGACGCCGCCACCGTCCAATCGGTGCAGACCGTGCTGGTCGACGCCGGCCACCTACAGGGCGGCCAGGCGCTCACCGCCAGCCAGCAGCAGACGATCGTATCGGCGGTCCGCGCCACACCAGGGACACTCGGCTACGTGGCCGAGGCTACCGGCACCTTCAGCGCGGCAGGCGCCGGATCGCTGGACGTCAGCGCCTACTCCGGCGACGCCGCCGCGCTCGGCTGGGACATCACCAGCGGCGCCTGGTATGACGGCCCGGGCCAGGTCGTCGTCAACACCGCGCGGGCCGGCACGGCCGGCCTGACGGCCGGCATGGTCATTCAGATGGCCGCCGGCGGCAAGACGGTCACCGCCCGGGTGACCGGGCAGGTCTATGCCCCCGGCCCGCCCGGGCTCCCCGGCGCGCTGCTGACCAGCCAGCAGACGTTCACCGACGCGGGCATCCACCTGCCCGTCACCAGCTACGAGGTCCTGATCGCCGGCATCAACCAGGGCGCGAGGCAGGGGAGCGCATCGTACGAGGCGGCGTTGCAGCGCGCGGTGGGATCGCGCTACACGGTGACCGCCATCAGCCTGGGCTCGGCCTCCGGGCCCACCGACAGCAGCCTTACCCACGGGGTGGCGGACTGGGACCTGGTGGACAAGCCGCTGATCCGGCTGCTCACGATCCTGGTCGCGGTCCTGGCCGGGCTGGGCGTGCTGAACACCGTGCTGATGCTCACCCGCGAACGCGTCCGCGACCTCGGCGTGTTCAAGGCCGTCGGGATGACACCCGGCCAGACGATCGTGATGGTCATCTGCTGGACCCTCGCCCCCGCCATCATCGCGGCGGCCATCGCCCTGCCGGCCGGCATCGCGCTGCACAGCGCGGTCACGCACGCCATCGCCACCGACCAGTTCACTCCTGACGGCGCATCGCTCCTGGCCCCGGGCAGCGTCGTGAGCATCTACACCACCGCCGACCTCGCCCTGCTCGCCCTGGCCGGGCTGGCCATCGCCATCGCCGGCGCGCTCGGCCCCGCCACCTGGGCCGCCGTATCCAGGACCACCACCGCCCTGCGCGCCGAATGACACCCGCCCGGCACCGGCAGGAAGAAGAGAGGAACACGATGAACACTCACACCACCGGCCGTCGCAGGCCGGGCGGGCAACCGCCCCTCCTAGGGGCGCGTGTCCTGGCCACTGCGGCAGTCAGCACCGCCCTGCTCGTCGCCGCATGCGGCGGCGGCGGTTCGCCCGCCGCCGAGGGATCAGATAGCCAGCAGGCAGCCCCGTCGGCGAGCCATCAGGCTGCAGCGGCGAGCAGCATCCCGCCAGCCCGGCAGGCGCAGCTCGCCAAGCTGGCACGGCAATACACCGCGTGCATGCACTCCCACGGGATAACCAACTTCCCCGACCCGCCGCCGGGCGGAAGTCTCAACTTTGAAATGACCGGCATCGACACCCGCTCGTCGAGCTTCCACGCCGCCGTGCGAGCATGCCAGAACATCATGTCCGAGGCGCACAAGCTAACGCACAGCGGGTAACAGGCTCCGGTCGGCCGCCGAGCGCCAGGGCCGCCCCAAGTCACGCGCACAGGGCCATGAAGTCCGGGTTTCGGTTTGGCTCCGGCACCGGGTCCTCGGGCGGCAGGTCCTGCGGCGGCAGTTCGCGGAGTGGCGAACTGGCCGCGGCACGTGCCCAGCGCATCCGGACCACGGCGGCGTCGGGATGGTCGCCGAACTCCTGCGCGACCCGCCCGGCGCAGCCCGACAAGCCGAACTCCCGGACGGCCGCGTCGATCGCCTGGCGGACCTGGCCCGCGCTGGGCGCTTCGGAGCACTGCAGCGCCGACACGAACAGCGCGTCGGCCTCGAAGGCGGAGATGTCCTGGTGATGCTGTGCTGCCCGCATCGTGCGCCTCCTCGCGCCCGTTTTTCCTAACCTGAGCTTGCCGGATGCCCGGCCGCGATCCAATGAGGCAATCCACCATTCAACGACGGGGGATTACCCCCCTCGGCCACGCTGGACGCACTCCCGCCTGGGGCGCACAACCCCGGCGCGTCTGCGGGCGGGTAACCTACGGCCGCCCGCCAGACACTAACGCTAACGAGTACGCAGTTCTGCCGCCGTCAGGAGGGTCTTCGTGACAACCGTCCGTATCGCGCACGCTGTGCCCCGGCCCGGAGCCTATCCCGATGGAACCATCAGGATAGGCCAGTTCCTTGTCGTGCTTACCGATGCCGAAAATGACGCAGACGCCGCCGCTACCCGCAGGGCGCTGGCGCTGTTGCTGCAGGTGCCCGGCGGCATGTCGCTGTGGGGGCGGCTGGAGCGGCCGGGCGCGGATCCGGTGATGGCAGGTGCCCTGGAGGAGACGGCCGCCCGGCTGCTTGACGCTGCCGGTGTGACCGTGACCGGCGTGGACCTCCAGATAACCAATCAGGACGCGCTGGAGTTGCGATCGACAAACGTCGCGGCCAGTGTCGAACTCGGCACGGCCGACGGGAGGAGGCGCGTCATGCTGAGCGCCGGGTACGGCCTCGCGCTGGCGAAAGCGTCCGGAGCGCCGGTCCGGGTGGCCGATGCCGTGATGGACCGGCTGGCCGTTCCGCTCAAAGACGATGACCTGGTGACGCCGTTCATCCCGGCGGCGGCCGCCCGGCAAGTGGCCCGCCGCGCGCAGCGGTGGCGGTTCGAGCCGCGCAACCTGGCGTTCACCGACGGCCTGGACAGATGGGAGCTTTACGGTGACGAAGGGCAGTCCCATCTGGAGGATTATTCCTGCGCCGCGGGCAACCGGTCGGTGACCCTCGCCTCCGCCGTCCAGGAGCCCCACGGCTCCGCCATCCTGGCCCAGACCGTCTTCGCCGATGACTACCGCGGTCGTACGGTCACCTTCCGCGGCGAACTGCGGACGCAGGCTATCGTCGGGCATGCCGGGCTGCATCTGGCCGCAGGTCGCCCGGATGAACCACCGGGCCCTCACCTGTATAGCCGCGGGGCGAGCAGCCTGATCGCCCCCGGCAGCAGCGACTGGACCAGGCATGAGGTCACCGTGCAGGTCCCCGGCGGTGCCGAGGTCGTCCGGTTCGGTCTGTCTCTCACCGGCCGCGGTCGCGTCGAGCTGCGCAACACGGAACTGTCCGCTGGCGCCTGAGCTGTGGCCGCGAGCATGGAAATCCCGGACGGCGACCTGGTCCGGCTGGCCCGCGAGGGCGATCCGGCCGCGTTCCGGCTGCTGGTCGAGCGGCACCTGCCGATGGCGCGCTCCCGCGCGGCCCGGCTATGCCCGCGTCCAGACGACGTGGACGACGCCGTGCAGGACGCGTTCCTGCAGGCGTTCGTGGCGCTGGACCGGCTGCGCGATCCTGACCGGTTCGCCGCCTGGCTGGGCGGCATCGTGGTCAACGTCTGCCGGGCGCAGCGCCGCCGCGCGCCGCTCGGCCTCCTGACCGACTGGCCGGAGAAGCTGCACCCGGCTTCGGCGGACGGCCTGCCGTCGGCCGAAGACCTGGACCGCGCCGATGCGGTCGGCCGCGCGGTCGCGGACCTGCCCCCCGGGCAGCGGCAGGCGGTCACCCTCTTCTACTACGCCGACCAGCCGGCCAGCCAGATCCCCGGCTCGGCTGGCGCGGCCAAGGCCAGCCTGCACAAGGCCCGGCACCGGCTGCGCGACTACATCGCCGCGCACCGCCCCGACCTCGTCCCCGTCATCTCACGGAGAACGCCGATGACCGCTGTCCGCATAGCCCACGCCCACCCCTGGCCCGGCCGGATACCAGACGAGGCCACGTCCGGCAACCGGGTCATCATGTCCATCAGCCACGTCATCGTGGTGCTCGCCGACGACGCTGGGCACCGGGCGCTGCCGATCCGGCTGTCTAGCCGTGACGGCAGGTTCTGGCGCCTGCTCGCCCGCCAGGAAGATCGCCCGGAAGATCCCGGGGAAGAAAACCCCGAGGAACCAGTCGAGGAATTGACCGGCCAGCTGCTGCAGGCGGCCGGGATTACCGTGGCCGAGGTGAACCTGCGCGAACTGGGCCCCGAAGTGACCGCCGCGCGGATCGAGCTCGGCGCAGCCCGGCATGTCACGACCCGGCTCGCCGATGGCCTGGCCATCGCGGTCATCACGGGCGCGCCGCTAACGGTCGCCGACGCGTTGCTTGACCGGCTGGCCGAACCCGTCACCGGCGAGGACCTGCTCGGGCCGTTCCTCAACCGGGTTCCTGCCATTTTTGCCTCGCACAGGCGACGGCGGTATGAGCCGCGCAACCTGGCGTTCACCGATGGCCTTGAGGCGTGGCGGCTGGGCGGGAGCTTCCTGCGCGGGGCGGTCGGGTCGCACGAGCACGACTATTCCTGCGCCATCGAAGACCAGCGCGCGATCCTGTCTGCGGCCGTGCCCGAGCCCGACGGGTTCGCCTTCTTCAACCAGGAGATCTTCGCCGACGACTACCGCGGCCAGACGGTCACCTTCCGCGGTGAGCTTCGCAGCACGGACGTGGCGGACCGCGCGGGGCTAGTACTCCGGGTCACCAGCGAAGCAGAACGCATGCGGCCGCAGCCAGCCGCGCCCGACCCCGGCTACGACCCACGCCGCGACGCAGGTAATCACTTCGCCGCCGTCAGCGGCAGCCGCGACTGGACCTGGCATGAGGTCACCGCGCAGATCCCCGCAGACGCCGCCATCATCAGCTTCGGCGCATTCCTGACCGGCCCCGGCCAGATCGAGTTCCGGAACGCAGGGCTGGATGCAAGCGCCGGCTACTAGTCCGTGATCGTGAGCGGGATCGCGTGGGTGTAGCTGATCGTGCCGAAGGCCATCACCTTTACCAGGAGCCAGGACGATATCGGGCGGGTGGCGGGCGGGACGTCGACGCGGTAGCCGATCGTGGTGGTACCGCCGGGCGGCACGGCGAAGCCGCGCGTCCAGGGGCTGGCCAGTTCCCAGGTGCCGAATGGGCTGATGAGCTGAGCCTCGCCGCGCACCTCGTCCGCGGAGTGGCTGGTCAGCCGCACCCGAAGCTCCGCCGGAGCGCCGGGGCCTGCGGTGAGCGCGGTGGTCTCCAGGTCGACATCCAGGTCTGGTCCTGCGGCCCCGGCCCGTAGCGTGACCACATCCTCCACCGCTTGGCCGTGCTCGCCGGGCACGCGGACGGCGAGGTGGTAGACCCCGGGTGCCACATCGGCGTGGGGCTCGAGCAGCACATGGAACACCTGGTAGCCGTCGGAGCCGATGTGGTACCTGAGCCCCCCGGGCGCGGTCACGCTCACGCAAGGCGGTGCGATCAGTTCGGCCGTGCCCGATGTCTCGCTCGTGGCCGAGATGGTGACCTTCAGCGTTGTCGCGCTGGCGAGGTCCGCGACGTGCGGCTCGACGTGCACCATTACCGGCTGGTGACCCAGTGGAGCCGGGCCCTTGTTATGCAGCCAGTACCTCGCGAACACGGGCTGCGCCGCCTCCCGGACCGGGCCAAGCTGCGGGCCAAGCTGCGAAAGAGTGCCGCCGGACGCGGAGGGGGGCGCCGTGGAAATATCGGCGACCGCGGTCGCGGTTACCGTGCCCGAAGGGGGGAGGTCGACCACCAGGACACCGTTATCACTGGTCACGAGCGCGTCGCTGGTCGGGCTAGCCTCCTCCAGGACGTTCGTCACCGCGCCGTTCCGCAGCGGCACGAAGCAGCGCACGCGCGCGGTGGCCGGCCTGCCGGCCGTCTCGTAGCAGCGCAGCGTGATGGCCCTCTCGTTTCCGGCCGCTTCGTCCGGGGCAGGCTGGCCGGCCGCCAGCGGGTTGCCCCGTGGCTTGAGGGCGGTGAGCACCACGTCGGCGGGTTCCACCTGAAGCAGGCTGGCCTCCGGCGGCAGCGCGCCCTCGCGGGCGCCGGTGACGTGGCCAATCAGCGCGTGGTTGTACGCCTGCCCCGTTTGCACGAAGCCGGCCTGCCGCCAGTCGCCGCTGCCGCAGGCCAGGGCGTACTCGAAGGTGTGGCTCCAGTGCTGCCAGGCGAAGCTGGAGTCGTCGGGCACGGTGCGACGCGGCGGGTTGATCCAGATCCTGGACGGCCATCCGCTGCACGCGCGCATCAGCGACAGGTGCATCGTGCCGTCCGGCTCGATGACCGCGCCCGGCGTGCCGCGATTGAGCAGCGCGGCCGAGTAATCCGCCACCGGCTCAGGTGCGGGGCCGGCTGGCCCGTCCACCTCGATCGTGGCGTCGGCCAGGTCGGCGATCAGGGCGGCGACGGCCGCCGTGGTGGCCTCGTTGTCCGTCCCCGCCACCAGCAGGACCGGCAGGTCGCGGTCGCCGCGCAGGTCCGCGCCAGGTAGCCAGGTCTGCGCCCGGGTGCGCGCCGTGGGCAGCCAGGCCAGCGCCCGGCCTGCCGCGGTGAGCTGCCCGGCGAACCGGGCGGCGTGCTCGGTGTCGGCGGCGAGAAGGCGGGCGGTGAAGGCATTGTCCTCCGGCGCGCCAATGCTGATCCGCACGTCGGGCAGGTTGGAGTCCAGATGCAGCGAGCCGTACCTGGGGCCGTCCGGGCGGGATGTCGTGGCCGTGACGCCCAGCGTGACAAGCGCCGCGACGAGGTCGCGCAGGCCCGCGGTGCCCTCGGGGGCGATGATCTCGGCCACGCCGATCGCATGGTGCAGGCGGTCGCCTGACGGGCCGCGCAGCGCGACGCGGACGGCGGCCGACAGGCCCGCCCAGGTGTAGGCGGGGTTGTCCAGCGTCCACGGGTACTTGGCCGAATCCACGTCGGGGAAGCCGAAGGGCCGGCCGATCGCCGCGTGGCCGACCTCGTAGACCGGCCGCGCTCCCTCGACGTGCAGCGGGAATCGTGCGCGCAGCAGCCGGTCCCGCCCGATCGAGCCGTCGACATGGGTACGGAACTCCAGCCGGTCAAGCCCGTGCCACGCGATGACCTCCTGGGTGATGGTCAGCTCCCCGAGGCGGCAGGACGTCACCAGACGCTGCCCCGCCGCGGACGCCTCGGCGCGAACCGTCCCTGGCACGGACGAGGTGCCCTGTTTGGTCCCGGTCGGGATCAGGTGCCAGGGACCCTCTCCGAAGTCCGGATGCTGCGGGTACTCCTCGTGGCAGACCAGCTCGTTGCCGACCGTTCCCAGTCGCAGCAGCTCCCGGCCCGACCGCTTGTCGAGGATGCGGGTGAGCGCGCCGCCGCGGTCCGGGTCGGCCTCGACCAGGAAGGCGTCGCTTTCCGCCCGGCGGCCACCGAGGGCATGCCAGCCGGCCTGCTCCGCCGCCCGGGCCGCGCCAGCCCCGGCCGGTACAGCCAGGCGGTACGTGCGGTAGCCGGTCGCGGGCACGTCGGCGGCGAGGAAGGTCAGCGAACCGTCGGCCGCCACCGACGGCACAACGCGGCCCGCGTCGTCAACGACCGCGGCGCTGGCCGGCGCGGTGACGGTGACCATGTCCGTGCGGGGGCGCGACAAGGTGTTGACGACGACCAGAGCCTCGCCCTCCCCGCGGGTGTCGATCCGGTCGGCGATGCAGCCGATCGCGGCGTCGCGGGCGCCGCGGGCCAGCTCCCACGCCTCGCGCCAGCCGCCGAGCAGGTCGAGGTAAACCTCGTCGGACTCGGTGCCGGTGATGCCGTCGTGATGAGCGCCGAAGCACAGCAGGCGCCAGGCCTTGTCGATGGCGGCGTGCGGGAAGGCAGGTGACCCGGACGGCAGCAGGGTCGCGAGCGTGGCCAGCTTCTCCGCGTCGAGCAGCGCGACCTCGGCCGCCCGCTGGCCCTGCTTGGTGTCGATGTAGGAGACGTCCTTGCCGGTGTAGACCGGGTTCATGTCGCGGGACTGCGGCGGGGCGGCGCGGCCGCGACGGCCGGCGTCCGAGCGCACCGCGGCGAAGAACTCGGCCGGCAGCCCGCAGACAAACCGAGGCCAGACGTACCGGCTGTTCCAGTCCCGGTGGATCTCGGTGGCCCAGCGCGAGGGGAGCACGTGATCCGCGCCCACCGGCAACAGCACGTTCGGGGTGAGCGCGACCTGCTTGAGGTCCTGGAACTGGCGGTAGGCCTCCTCCTCGGCCTCGGCTAGCCCCGGCAGCTGACTGAACTGCCAGCCTGCGGAGTAGTGGTTGGCCATGTAGCTGGTCAGCAGGCCGCGGCCGTCCGGCCCTATCCACTCGAACTCGCTAGGGAACTGCATCCCCTCGTTGGTCCCGAGGGTGCGCTTGGGACCCCATTGGTGGAACGGGCCGCGCGCCCATGAATTGGACGTCAGCCCGGCATCGGCCATCACCGACGGGTAGGCCGGGTCATGACCGAACACGTCGAGCATCCAGCCGGTCCGCGGGTCACCCCCGATCACGTCACGCTGGTACCCGACGCCGTAGATCACGTTCCTGATCGTGGACTCCAGGCTGGTCAGGTTCGTATTAGGCTCGTTGTACATGCCGCCGACCAGTTCCACCCTGCCATCGGCGATGAGCTGGCGCAGCGCCGCCCGGTCCTCCGGGCAGGCGTCCCAGTACGGCCGCAGGTAGTCGAGTTCGGCCAGCACGAACTTGTAGTCCGGGTCCTTCAGCGCCGCATCCAGGTGGGCCCGCACCAGCCGGAACGCCGGCTCCTGGCCGGGCTGGCGCCGGTCCTGCGCGGCGGGCAGGTCGTCCCACGTCGCGGAGTACCCGGCCTGGGTGTTCCACCAGACCGGGTCGTAGTGGAAGTGTGAGATCATGTACATCGTCCAGCCGGGCGCGGCGGCGACCAGCGTCCCTTCGGCGCGGACGGACTCGCCGCCTTCCGATTCCGCGATCACCGTCACCTGGCGGGGCGTTCCCTCGGTGTAGGGAGCAGCTATCGCGACCGGGATATCCACGGACCGTTCGGTACCTTGATCGACGCCAGCCAGCAGCGGCGGGTCAGGCGTGGTCACCCCGGGTCCCTCCGCGCGAACCCTGATCTGTCCGGCCGGGCCGGTGACCGTGACGCGCAGGATCTGCAGCGGGTGCCCTGGCGTGCCGGCGAACAGGTCGGTGGAGCGGATGTCGCGGATCTGCACAGTGAGGTTCTCCTATCCCTTGGTCGCGCCCGCCAGATTGAACGCGCCGCCGAGCGTTCGCTGGACGAGGACGTAGAGCACCACGACGGGTGCGGTGAAGATGATCGAGTAGGCGGCGAGCGGGCCGTAGGACACCTCGCCGTACTGGCTGAAGAACTGATAGATGGTCACCGACGCCGGCATATGGTTCTGCGAGGTCAGCAGGATAAAGGGGACGAAGAAGTTGCCCCAGGTGAGGATGAACGTGAAGATGCCCACCACGGACGCCCCTGGCACGATCAGCGGCACCACGATGCGGCGCAGCGCCTGCATCGACGAGGCGCCGTCGGTCCAGGCCGCCTCCTCCAGGTCCATCGGCACCGCGTCCATGAAGTTCTTCATCAGCCAGATCGCGAACGGCAGCGTGGTCGCGGCCAGGAACAGCGCGGTCGCGACCAGCGAGTCCAGGAGGTTGAGCTGGACGAACACGCCGTACACCGGCACCATGATCGCGGTGATCGGCAGGCCGGTGGCGAACAGGATGATGTAGAGGAAGGGCCGTTTGAACCTCATCTGGTACCGGGACAACGGGTAGGCGGCGAGGGTCGCCGCGATCATCGTCACGACGCCGGCCACGCCGGACAGGATCAGCCCGTTGAGCAGCGGCTGCAGGGTCGTGCTCCCGGTGAGCACCTGGCGGAAGTTGCCCAGCGTGAACGGGTGCGGCCACGACGCCGATAGCGTCGCGTTCCCGTTCAGCGAGGCCAGGATGAGCCAGAGCAGCGGCGCCAGGAACAGCACCCCGATGACGCACAGCACGAGGTACGTGATGACGGTGGCGGTGCCCTTGCGCGGTGAGGTCACCGAGAAAGACCGCAGCGCGGCAGGCAGTATCCCGGATGACGTCTGTGCGGTCATGATTCAACCCTCAGGACGCGGACGTAGATCAGCGAGAAGATCGCGCCGATGACCAGCAGCACCAGGGTCATCGCGGCGCCGTAGCCGAGCTGGTAGAACTTGAACGCCTCCTGGTACATGTAGATCGGGAGCGTCGAGCTTGCCGTGCCGGGGCCGCCGGCGGTCAGCGCGAAGATCAGCGTGAAGACCGAAAGCGTCTGCAGCGTGACCAGCATCAGGTTGGTCATGATGGTCCGCTTCAACAGCGGAATCGTCACCCGCAACAGGCGCTGCCACGCGTTCGCGCCGTCCACCGACGCCGCCTCCATGACGTCGGTCGGCAGGCTCGACATGGCCGCCGAATAAACCAGCATGGAGAACGCCGTGCCCCGCCAGATATTGGCCACGATCACCGAGAACATCGGGTACACGTACAGCCAGGACGGATGCGGCAGATGCAGGAAGTGCAGCGCCGAGTTGAGAGTGCCCTGGTCGTTCAGGTACGCGTACCAGACGAACGCGGCGACGATCTCTGGTATCACCCACGATGCGACGATGATCGTGCCGATCACCGAGCGGAATATGGAGTTGCGCCCGCGCATCAGCAGCGCGAGCAGCAACCCCAGGACGTTCTGCCCGATCACACCGGACCCGACGGTGAACACCACGGTCAAGATCAGGGACTGGCGGAACGAGGGATCGGCGAACATCCTGGTGAAGTTCGCGAACCCGATGAACGACGTCCCTGCGGCGCCGACGCCGGTCAGCGCCTCATTGGTGAACGACGCGTAGACCGCCCAGCCGATCGGCGCCGCCATGAACACCGCAAGCAGCACGACCGCCGGGGCGAGCGGACCGAGCCGGGTCAGCGTGCGGGAGAAGGCTGGCCGTAGGGCCCGGCCGCGCGGCCGGACCGGCGGCGGTGCCGCGGGTGCAGGCCACGCGGCGGAGGGCCGGAGCGCCCGGCCCTCCGCATTGGCGCGGGCGGCCATTAGCCGCCCTGGACGGCGCTACCGCCGACCGTCGAGGTCAGCGAGTGGTCGTAGTTCGCGGCGGCTTGCGCCGGCGACTGCTGACCCGTCATCACCTCCTCGGTCGCCTGCTGGATGTCATTCGACAGGTCCGGGTAGACCGCGTAGGCGGGCCGGAAGTTGGTGTACTTGATCAGGCCGCTCCAGAACGGGATGTCCGCCTGCTCCTTCAGGTAGGACGGCTGGGCCGCGACGTCGGTGCGGACGGCGAGGTTGCCGGAGATCTCGGTGTAATAGGTCGCGTTCTGCGTGTTCAGCGCGAGGCTGATCAGGTCCCAGGCCATCTGCTTGTTGGCGGCGTGGGTGCCGATCGACAGCGCCCATCCGCCGGAAAGCGTCGTAATGTCGCTGCCCTGCCCGTCTTCCGTCGGCATGGAGGTCCAGCCCATGGTCGTCGACCACTGCGGCCAGGGGTGCGGGCCGCCGGTGATCCAGGTGCTCGGCAGCCAGCTTCCGTCCAAGTCGATGGCCAGCTTGCCTTCGGGCAGCCACTGCTGCGACACGATGTTGCCGATGTTGGGGTTGAGTTCCTGCTCCGGCGTCGGGCCCAGACCGGTCGAGTACACGGTCTTGATGAAGTTCAGCGCCGAGGTGAAGCCAGAGCCAGGCGCGACCCACTTGTTGTCGGAGTGGTTGTACAGGGTTTCCCCGGTGCCGTACAGCAGCATCTCGAAGCCCTGCATCGACGTTGCCTCGCCGGCCGGCGTGCCCGAGTACACCTGCAGCGGGGTGACGCCGGGAAGCTTCTTCTTGATCGTCTGCGCGGCGGAAAGCACCTGGGCCCAGGTGGTCGGGTGCCACGGTACCGGCAGGCCTGCCTTCGCGAACAGCGTCTTGTTGTACCACAGGCCCCGGGCGTCGGTCTCCATCGGGACGCCGTAGACCTTCCCGTTCGTCGCCGTCACCGCGGTCTTGGCGGCGGAGTAGAAGTCGCTCCAGTCGGACCAGCTGTTCACGTAGCTGTCGAGTGGGGCCAGGTAGCCTGCGTCGGTGTCGGAGTTGATCAGGAACGTGTCCTCGTACAGCACGTCGGGCTGGGTGGACGCCGACTTGTTCATCAGGTCGAGCTTGGTGTAGTAGTCGTTCTCCGGCGCCGCGATCGGCTCGAGCTGGACTTTCCAGCCGGGATGGTCCTTTTCGAACGTCGGCGTGATCTTGTTCATCAGCTCGCCGACCTGGTTGTCGCCTCCGTAATCCTCGTAAGCGACCGTTACCACCTTGCTGCCGCTCGCCGAGCCGCCAGACGAGCCGCAGCCCGCCGCACCGAGTGCTACGAGCCCGAATGTAGCGATGCCGACCAAGAGATGACGATGGCGCACTCCTGCCTCCTTGCACCCCCCCGGGCCATTTGCTATTGATATGTGGCAAATGATCCGCGCATGTCCTGACAAAAGTCAATGGTCGTTACGGAGGCGTTAACCCGAGTTGCCGTTACGCGAGGGGCAGGCCGGTGACCGCGCCGATCAGTTCGGCCGCGCGGCCGACCGCGGCCTCCGGCGACAGGCGGCCGGTGATCACGGTCTCCACCATCGCGCGGAGCTGCGCGGAGACGAGCGAGTACGTCGGCGTGACCGGCCGGGTGACCGCGCGGTTGAGCAGCCCGGCGGTGAACGCGTGGAACGACGACCGGCTGACGAGCTCCGCGACCGCCGAACGCCGCGGCGGTATCTGCCCGGTACGGGCGAAGAAGCGCGCCATCGCCTGGTGCGTGACGGCCGCCTCAAGTAGCTGCATGGCGGGCCCTGGTCGGCGGGCCTGGCGCGGCACGCAGTACACGAAACCGCCGGTGAGCACGCCGTGATCGCCCTGCGGCCCGGCCGGCATCGGCGCGAATCCGAACGTCTCGGTGAGGCGCTCGACGGCGATGCCCGCCCCGTGGGCCAGGACCGCCGCCTCGTAGCTGCCCCCGAAGCCCATGGCCGCCTCCCCCCTGGCCAGGAGCTGGATCGGCTGGTCGCGCTCGTAGCCCACCGCCGCCGGGGACACGATCTTGTCATCGGCCAGCGAGCGCAGCAGCCGCATGGCCTCCACGCTGGCCGGGGAGTTCAGCGTCACCGCGTTCGGGCTTAGCACCCGCGCGCCGTTCGAGGCGAGGAGGGTGACCAGGCAGTACGTAGTGAACTCGTCGGCGGCCGGGCCGGCCGGCACGACAAGCGGGTACCGCCCGGTGTCGGCGGCCGCCAGCCGCAGCCCGGTCTCGTGCAGCTCTGCCCACGTGCGGGGACAGTCCGCACCGACCGAGGCGAGATCGGCGCGGTTGTACCACATGCCGCCCACGTCCATCTCGGCTTGGACCGCGAGCGTGGACCCGCCGAAGCGGTGCGCGTCGACGAACGGCTGCAGGAAGTCATCCAGGTAGTCGCCCTCGACCCAGGCGGCGTCGAGATCGTCGAGCGGCCACAGGAACCCGGACGCCGCGAACTCCGCCATCCACACCGAGTCGAGGACGGCGAGGTCGGCGGCGTGGCCTTCGGCGACCGAGTGGAGGAAGATCGCGTGCAGGTCGTTCAGCTCCGCCTCGGCTATCGACAGCCGCATGCCGGGCGGCGCCACCCATCGCAGGTGTTCGGCCCAGTCCGCCCAGCCGACCTGGCCGGCCCAGGCCGGCACCAGCACGCGGACCTCCGTGGAGCTGGTACCGCGGGCCAGCCAGAGCGGGTTGACGAACGTGCCGTGCCTGCGCCGGCGCAGCACCACGCCTTCTGTCGCCAGTTCGGACAGGGCGCGGGTGACCGGGGTCCGGCTCATGGCGAACCGCTCGCACAGCTCGTGCTCAGTGGGCAGCCTGCCGTCGGTGCCGTAGGCGCCGCTCAGGATGTCCTCGATCAGGGCGGTCTTGAGCTGGTAGTACAGCGGGATCGGCTGGTCGCGGCTCAGCTCCATCCCGCTAGTGTCGCATTTAGCCCCCGATACTGCGGGACCGCTGGTCCACGCCCAGCTCTCCGTATGGGTAGTCGACCGGGTGCGGGTCGCTGGCGGCCTCAAGCGCGGCGGTCTCGGCCGCGGTCAGGTGCAGGCCGGCCGAGCGCAGGTTGGTCTCGAGCTGATCCACCGTTCGGGCGCCCAGGATGGTCGAGCTGACCGCGGGCCGGTCGTTCACCCACGCCAGCGCCACCTCGGCCATGGACACGCCGCGGTCCTCTGCGATCTTCTGCACCGCATCGATGACGGCCCAGGTGCGGTCCGTGCCGCGCCGGTCATAGGCTTCCATGCCGCGGTCCGGATCCTCGCCGAGCCTGGTAGCTCCGGTCGGCCGCCGGTCGCGCCGGTACTTGCCGGACAGCCAGCCGCCGCCGAGCGGGCCCCACGGCAGAAGGCCCATGCCCGCGTCGGCCACGGCGGGCACGATCTCCCACTCGATCTCCCGCGCCAGCAGGCTGTACTGGGGCTGGAGCGTCACCGGCCCGGCCACGTTCAGGGCCCTGGCCACGTGAACCGCCTTGGTCAGCTGCCAGCCGGTGAAGTTGGACAGCCCGTAGTAGCGGATCTTGCCCGCCCGGACGAACTGGTCGAGCGTCCGCAGCGTCTCCTCCATCGGAGTCAGCGCGTCGAAGGCGTGGACCTGGTACAGGTCCACACAGTCCCGGCCGAGCCGCCGCAGCGACGCGTCGAGCGCGCGGGTCAGATGGCGCGCAGACAGCCCGGCGCCGTTCGGCCTGTCATAGCGCGAGGACCCGAAACGGCCCTTGGTGGCCAGCACCACTGGCTCGGTGACATCAGCCGGGCGGCTGGCAAACCAGCGGCCGATGATCTCCTCGGACCTCCCGTCGGCGTACACGTCGGCGGTGTCCACCATCGTGCCGCCCGCCTCGACGAAGCGGTCGAGTTGCTGGTGGGAGATTGTCTCGTCGCTCTCGGCGCCGAAGGTCATCGTGCCCAGGCACAGACTCGACACCGCGCAGCCGCTGTTCCCCAGAGTTCGGTAGTCCATGTCGCCAGGCTATCGAGCGGCTTTCACCCGGGATTGCCCGGCCCTCACCGGATTCACCCGGATTGTCCGCGCTCACCGGGATTCTGCGGCCTCCTTGAGCGCGGCGAGGGTGAGCGGGATGCCCGTGCGCGCCGCCTCGGCGCGGTCGGCGATCTGGGCCTCCGCTTCCGTGCCGTACCGGTCGTGGAACCTGGTGATGCCGTCAGGCAGGAACTCCCATGACTCGGTAATCTGCGTCCCCCCGTCGACCGGGGTGAAGGTGTAGCCCCAGCGCGCCCACGCACCCCCGACCGCGAAGGCCCGGCCGCGGCCCGTCGCCATCGTCCCACCAGCAGGCTTTGCAGACTGGGCTCCACTCGCCCATGCGGGTCACGTCGGACACCATGTCGTACAGGTCTTCTGGCGAGCAGGAGACTACAACGGACTCGGAGTAACGCGGATTGGTCATGCCCCGAAGTATTGCAAAAATCTATCTCGCCGAACGGCCGTGGTACCCGCCTCAAGTCTTCTGCAGCGCCCGTGCACCTTAGAAGCCGGTCCGGACGGCCTCGGCCACTTCCTCCGGGCTCAAGTCGATCAGTGCCTCGCCCCAGACGCGCTCGAAGTAGGTGGCATCACTGCGGTAAACGGGCTCGGGATTCGATCGGCTCAGCACCTTGAGCACGACCTGGTGCCCGTCTTCGTGGGCGTTCGGCCCGCCGCCGACCAGGCCGAAGTTGAACGAGGCCAGATTCCAGGCCCGGTAGGCGGTCAGCACCAGGGACAGCCCTTGCCCCAGAGCCTGGCAGTCCTCCTCGGTCAGCTCGGTCACGTCCGCGGCCCCGGCGACCACGCCCCATACCTCGTGGAAGCCGGTCGGCGCGAAGGGCGTCAGCCAGGCGGCCCGGCCGATATGCCCGACCCACCGGGGGCCGCCGGCCTCGGTGTCGACCAGCGCTGTCCAGTACGATCCGTGCCGCTCCTTCCAGGCCCGGGATCGCTCCACCAGCAGGCGCTGGCCGGTCAGTCCGTGCGCGTCGTGCGCGGACTGCAGGTGGGGGTGGACCAGCGAGGCGCCGGCGGGCGGAAGGTAGTTGGCGTTGATCGAGCTCCACAACGCCTCAGGGTCGAACCGCCGCACGGCCCGGGCGTGGCGGACCATGGCCGACAGGGCGTCGCCGACCAGCGACGGTGTCAGCTCGTCCAGGTCGAGGAAGTGCCGCCCGGGATCGTAGATGCCGACCGCGCTGTGCGTCGCGTACGCCATGATGTTCGGCACCACGACGGCCCGGCCGACGCGGATGCGGCCTTCGGCCGAGAGCTCGGAAGGAAACGGCACGGTCGCCGTCTCGAGGTGCTCGCTGTCGAACGGGCAGAAGGCTGGCTTCGCGGTGAGTTCGGCCAGGTCCGGGCGCGTCGACGGCTGGAGTTTCACTCCGGTCAGGATGCGGGCGCTGGCCCCGGTGAGCGGGTCGCGCCGCCAGCGCAGCCGGACCCGGGTCCACTCCCCGCCCGCGGCCAGGTCAGGGACGCTGGCCTCGAGGTCACGTTCTTCGAAGTCGATCGCAGTCACGCTGAAGACCGTAGCAGGATGGGCACATGCTGGTAGTTCATGTTCATGTCCGGATACGGCCGGGCCAGGCCGAGGATTTCCTGGCCGCGACGGTGGTCAACGCCAGGGCGTCGCTGGGCGAACCCGGCGTGCTGCGGTTCGACGTGCTGCAGGACCAGGGCGACCCAGAACACGTGGTGCTGGTCGAGGTTTACCGGGACGCCGACGCGTCGGCGGCGCACAAGCTGACCCCGCACTACGCGGCCTGGCGCGACGCGGTCGCGGAGATGATGGCCGAGCCGCGGCACTCTGACCGGTACTCGGCGGTGTTCCCGGCCGCCGCCGAGGGCTGGGCGAGCGGCCCGTCGTGACGCTTGGCAGCTTCGAGTTCGCCACCGCCGCCCGCATCCTGGCCGGTCCGGGCCGTGCGGAGGAATTGCCCGGGGTGCTGGCCGCGCTCGGGTCACGGGTGCTTGTCTGCACGGGCGCGAAGCCCGAGCGTCATGCCAGGCTGCTGGAGGGCCTTGGCCGTCCGGCCACGGTGTTCCCCGTGGCCGCCGAGCCGACGGTGGAACTGGCCCGGGCCGCGGTCGCCGCCGCCCGCGAGCACGGCGCCGAGGTGGTCGCCGCGATCGGCGGCGGCAGCGTCATCGACACCGGCAAGGCCGCGGCCATGCTGCTGGCCAACGGCGGCGACCCGCTGGACTACCTGGAGGTGGTCGGCTCGGGCCGGGACATCACCCGGCCCTCCGTGCCCTGCGTCGCGGTGCCCACCACCGCGGGCACCGGCGCGGAGGTGACCGCGAACGCGGTGCTCGCCGTGCCGTCGCACGGGGTCAAGGCCAGCCTGCGCAGTCCGCTGATGATCCCGCGGGTGGCGCTTGTCGACCCGCTGCTCACCGCCTCGTGCCCGCCTTCGGTCACCGCGGCCAGCGGCCTGGACGCGCTCACCCAGTGCCTGGAACCGTTCGTGTCGGTCCGGGCTAGCCCGCTGACCGACGGACTGGCCCGCGAAGGCCTGCGACGCGCGGGTGCGGGCCTGCGCGCCGCCTACGCCGACGGCTCTGCTACATGGGCTCGGGCCGACATGGCCATGTGCAGCCTGCTGGGCGGGATCGCGCTGGCCAACGCCAAGCTCGGTGCCGTCCACGGCCTGGCCGGCGTCGTCGGCGGCACCGCGGACGTGCCGCACGGCATGGCCTGCGCCGCGCTGCTGGCCCCGGTCGTCGAGGCGAACGTGCGGGTGCTGCGAGCCTCGCCGCCCAGTGCCGCTGTCGATGACTTCCTTGACCGGTACGCCGAGGCGGCGCGGCTGATGACCGGGCGTCCCGCCGCGTCCATCGAGGATGGCCTGGCCTGGATCCGCGAGACCGTCGCCCTGCTCGCGGTGCCCGGCCTGGCCGCCTACGGCCTGGACCCGTCGCACATCGACGACGTCGCCGCCAAGGCCATCACCTCGAGCAGCATGAAAGGCAATCCCGTCCCCCTCGGCCACGCCGACCTGCAAGCCATCCTGCTCCAGGCCCTGTGAGCGCGGGTACCGAATGTCCGTCGGCCTAGCGCCGGTCTGGCGGCTGGCGCCACCGCGCTGAGTAGCTGACGTTGTAAGCGATGTTGATAGCCGTGATCGCGATCCAGACCACAAGCAGGCCCATAAACCCCGCTGGGTGGGTGCCAGCTGCGACGGCAATCGCGCTGATCGGGATGCCCAGGCCCATAGAGATGATCGCGAGCGCCATCGGGGAGCCGGAATGGCTGCCTCGGTCCCGTGTCGGCGACGGCGCCGCCTGCTGTTGCGCGAGCCGCGTGTCCACGCGGGCGTCGATCTCGCGGCCGACCCTTTCCAGGAACGAGTCGATCACCGCATCCTGGTAGGCGGGCCCGAGCTCGGCATGGGTTTCCGCGGCCGCGCGGATCTCTTCGGAGGACAGCGGGGAACTCACGCAGACACGATATATCGTTGTCGAACCGCTGTCACCGCGGCAGGCCGGAGCGTTTCATGGCGCTCCCGTAGACCGGTCGATGTCGAGGACTGCGCCTTGAAGCACGTCGAGGCCGACCGATCCGATGCCGAGCGCCCGGCGGTGGAAAGACTTGAGGTCGAACGCCGCGCCCTGCGCGGCACGGGCCTGGTCGCGCAGCTGCAGCCAGTACCGCTCGCCGATCTTGTACGAGGGCGCCTGCCCGGGCCAGCCGAGGTAGCGGTCGAGCTCATAGCGCAGGACCGGTTCGGACATACGGGAATGCGCCGAGAGGAACTGCCAAGCCTTGGCGTACTCCCAGCTGCCCCCGCCGACCGAGGCCGGCGCGGGCAGGTCACAGTGGATGCCGATGTCGAGCACCACCCGGGCGGCTCGCAGCGACTGCTGGTCAAGCGCGCCGAGACGGTCGGCCGGGCTGTCGAGATATCCAAGTTCGACCATGAGCCGCTCGGCGTACAGCGCCCAGCCCTCGGCGTGGCCGCTCACTAGGGACCCGATACGCCGCCACCGGTTGAGCACGTCGCTGCGGTACAGAGTCTGTCCGATCTGCAGATGATGGCCCGGGACGCCCTCGTGGTAGACGGTCGAGCGTTCCTTCCAGGTCGAGAACCTGGTCTCCCCCCGCGGCACCGACCACCACATGCGACCAGGACGCGTGGTCAGGTCTGCAGTCGGATGCGTGTAGTAAATGCCGCCCTCTTCGGTAGGAGCGATCAGACACTCCAGGCGACGGATCGGTGCGGGAATGTCGAAGTGCCGATCCGCAAGCGCATCGATCGCCGCGTCGGATGTCGCCTGCATCCAGTCGCGGAGCGCGCCGGTACTGTGCAACGCATACTCCGGCGCCTCGTCGAGATAGGCGATTGCCGAGTCCACCGACGCGTCGCGCCGGATCTCCCGTGCGGTGGCGCCCATGTTGCCCGCGATGCTGGCGAGTTCTCGCTGCCCCCAGTCGTAGGCCTCGTCAAGGTCGATCCTCGTGCCGAGAAAAGCGCGTGAGTGCAGCGCGTAAAGGTCCCGGCCGACGGCATCGCGCGCCGGCGCCCGAGCCATGAGCTCATCGCTCAGGAAGGTTGCGAGTTCGCCGTACGCGGCCGCAGCAGCCGCGGCATTGGCCGTCAGGCCGGCGGTCAGCGTGTCAGGCAACGGCCCGGACTCTGTCCGCGCTCCGGCCGCCAGCGTGCCGAAAAAGCCGTCAGGACGGCCGTAGTCGGCGCACTGAGCGATCGCGGCAGCGACCTGGCGGCGGGGCACAACGTGACCCCGGCGCGCGGCGGTCCGCAAGGATTCGACGTATCCGTGCAGCGCCGACGGCACAGCCCCAAGCCGCGCAACGACATTCGCCCAATCCTCGGCCGTCGACGTCGGCATGAGGTCGAACACGCCGCGGATGGCGTGGTGCGGTGACGCGAGGTTGTCCAAGTCGCTGAGGTCCTCGTCCGCGTCGTGCAACTCCTCGGCGGCCTCGAGCTGGTCGCGTAGCGCGGGCGCGGTGACGCGATCATTCGCGTCGACCGGTTCCGCGGCTGCCAGTGCCTCAAGGGCCCGCCGCCGCAATCGAGAACACTCCTCGTGCCACGCCGGGCGCAGGTCGGGCAACAAGTGGTCGTGGCCGGGGATACCAGCGTGCGTGGCCGCCACCGGGTCGAGCGCGACACTGTCGTCGAGGTATGCCTCAGCGATCGTGTCGATCGCGGTCAGCGCGTGTCGGGACCTCATGGGGGCGATGCTAGTCAAACACGTCGGCCAGGCCGCCCTATCCGCCGCGGGCGTGGCAACCGGGTTTACCAGTGGCCCCAGGGGAGCAGGGCGGTTACGCCTACCGCGGCGAACAGCAGGGTCAGGTACGCGATCGACAGATGGAACATGCGCATAGGCAGCGGGCGAGGCAGCGCCATGACGGCGCGGACCCGGGCGTGCAGGCGACGGGCCTCGGCCAGGAACCATCCGCCCAGACCAGCTGCGGCTATCGCGTAAATCCAGCCCGCATACGGGGCCAGGGCCAGCGTCGCCGCCACCATCGCGTACGAATACCACACAATCTTGCGCGTCACCTCCGCCGCCGGAGCCACCACCGGCAGCATCGGCACGTTCGCGGCCGCATAGTCCTTGCGGAACTTCATCGCCAGCGCCCAAAAATGCGGCGGCGTCCACAAGAAGATCACGCAGAACAACACGATCGCCGGGGCCGCCACCGTGCCCTTGACCGCCGCCCAGCCGACCAGTACAGGGAAGCAGCCCGCGGCCCCGCCGATGACGATGTTCGACGGGCTTCGCCGCTTCAGCCACAGCGTATAGACAAAGAGATAAAACACGATCGCCGCATCCGCCAGCGACGCGGCCAGCCAGTTGGCCATCAGCCCGAGCAGCACGGTAGCCCCCGCGCCCAGCGCGATCCCCCACGCCAGCGCCTCGACCGGCTTGACTGCCCCGCGCTTGTTCACCAGCGGCCGACGGGAAGTCCGCTTCATCACCGCGTCGATGTCGCGGTCGATGTAGCAGTTGATGGTGTTCGCGCTGCCCGCCGCCAGCGTGCCGCCCACCAGCGTCACCGCCAACAGCCGCAACGACGGCACGCCTCGCGCCGCCAACAACATCGTCGGCACCGTGGTCACCAGCAGCAACTCGATAATCCGTGGCTTCGTCAACGCGACGAGCGCACCAGCGACCGCCCGGACTCGGCGGGCGTCGGGAGCGCCGCCGCCGTCACGGCGGCCGGCCGGCCCGTGGCGGCGCGCTGCGTGCGCAGCCTCGGGAAGGGCTGCCGCCCGCGCCATCACTTCCTGCCCTCGGTCTCCGCCTTCTCGCTCTCGCCCGTCTGGGCGGGCAGGCCGCGGTGAACACGGCGAAACGGCAGGTGCAGACGAGCTTTCGTCCGGACGCCTGCGGCCGGCGCGCTGCCGGATGCGGCGCTGCCCGCGGCGGTTCCAGGGCTGCCCGGGGCAGTTGCCGGGTTACCCGTGACTTCGGTGGCTATGGGACTTCCCGGGACCGCGGTGTAGCTCACCGGATGGTCGGCGCCGCGGGCACGGCGACCCGGCACAATCGACGGCTTGGTGTACAGAATGTACAGGCCAAATGCCACAACGATGAACAAGACCATCGGGAGTACGAAAGTCAGTATCGCCCCGCCTGAGCTCCACGCGCCGCTGGGAGATTGGGCGACGATCAGACTGTGCACTCTGGATCCTCTGCTTTCTTCCTCTCTGGCCGCGGAAGCACTACAGGGCGTAGAACAGGAACCAGAACGAAAACGCCATCAATGCCATGAAGGACCAGACCGTCGTGAAGGAGCTCAGCGAGGCCTGGAACTGCTGCACCGATTGGGTCTCGGTGACGGTCGGCGGATGCTCCACGAACGACATGGCCGGGATGAACCTCGACCTCGCGAGCAGGATCTCCAGCCAGATCAGTACGGCGAGCTGGAGAGTGAGGAAGACCGGGTAGAAGCCGGTGAACACGCTCGAGTAGCCGGAACTGCCCGGCGGGAAAGGCAGGGTTGTGAGCTGCCAGACCTGCAGCGCGACCGCGGCCAGACCCATGGCCAGCGCGATCAACCCGGCGATCTGCCAGATCACCTTGCGGCCCTGCTTGATCCGCTGCAACCCGATCCAGTTCACGCTGGCGCTAAGCAGGGCCAAGACCATGATGGTGGTGCCCAGCCACACCGCTGGCTGCACAAAGCCGGACCCCTGCCATCGACCCGACGAGTTGAGCGAACGCAGGTAGAAATAGGCGAACGCGAACGCGCCGAACAAGAACGCCAGCCCGCCTATCGCCAGCCGGGATCCGCTCCAGGCGGCGTTGATCGAGGACTCGTGGTAGAAGGCCTCGTCCTCAGCCTGGACCGCGGCTTCGGGTGACGGCTGTGCCGCGATATCCGCCATGGCTAACCCTCCAGTCCGCCGGTGACCGGCGCGTAGGCGCTCCCGATGACGCCGGGTGGCGGGCTAAGGTCCGCCACCGGCAGCGCGTTTGGGACGCCGTAGTCGTACGGCCCGGCGAGGATGACAGGGACCCGCTTAAAGTTTTCGGGCGGTGGCGGTGTGGACAGCTGCCATTCCAGGCTGCGGGCCCGCCATGGGTTTCCGGCCGCGCGCTCCCGCCAGAACGTCATGGACATGACGAAGTTAATCAGGAAGATCAGTATCGAGCCGCCGAGCAGGAACGCCGATATCGACACCCAGTCGTTAAGCGTCTCCAGGTTTCGGGCGTAAGTAAACACCCGCCTCGGCATGCCCAGCATGCCGAGCGCGAACAACGGCAGGAAGGTGGTATTGAAGAAGATGAACATGGTCCAGAAATGAATCCTGCCGAGCGTCTCGTTCAGCTTTATCCCGAACATCTTCGGCAGCCAGTAGTAGACGCCGCCCATGAACGCGAAGATCAGCCCGCCCATGATCGTGTAATGGAAGTGCGCCATCACGAAGAACGATCCGTGCTCGGTCGTGTCCGCCGGGACGTCCGACAAGAAAACGCCGCTGATGCCACCGATAAGGAAGTTGAAGTAGAAGGCCAGAGCGAACAACATCGGGATGGAGAACCTGATCCTCGCCTTCCAGAACGTGCCCATGGCGACCAGGAATATGAACCCGGTCGGGATGGAGATCAGCTCGGTGGTCAGCATGAACAGCGGCCGCATGTCGGGGTTTATCCCGCTGTCGAATAGGTGGTGCTGCCAGACGAAGAACGATAGCACGCCGACCCCGAGCATGCCGGCTACCGAGACTTTGTAGCCGAACAACGGCTTACGGCAGAACACAGAGATTATCTCGGAAATGACGCCGAAGCCGGGCAGGGCCAGGATGTACACCTCCGGATGGCCGAAGAACCAGAAGAGGTTCTGGTACAGGAAACTGCTGCCGCCGAGCTGGTTGGTGAAGAACGCGGTCTGGAAGGTCCGGTCGGTCAGCCCCATGTAGCACGCGCCGACCAGCACAGGAACCGCCAGCACCTGCAGGAACGACACCGTGAACATCGACCAGACGAACATCGGCAGCCGGCTCCAGCGCATGCCGGGCGCCCGGTAATTGATGATCGTGACGATCATGTTGAAGCCGGCCAGGATCATCGAGATGCCCATCAGGCCGAACGCGAAGAAGTACGCGTCCATCCCCGAGGTGGCCTGGGTGGCCAAGGGCTCATATCCGGTCCAGCCGGTCGGGAACCCGCCGAACAAGACGGCGGACAGCAGGATCACGTACGCCGCCGGGGTGAGCCAGAAGCCGAGCGCCTCAAGCCGCGGGAACGCGACCCGCTTCGACCCGATCATCAGCGGGCCGAAGTACTGTCCGAACGGCCCGAGCACGACCGAGGACATCATCATCATCATCATCGTGCCGTGCTCGCCGACGACCATCAGGTACTGCTCGGGACCGATGATGTGGTAGCTGGGCGACAGCAGTTCGGTCCTGATCGCCATCGCGAACAGGCCGCCGGTGAGGAAGTAGGTGACCATGCCGAACAGGTACTGGATGCCCACGACCTTGTGGTCAAGGGTGAACCTGAAGAACTTGGCCAGGCCGGAGTCCTCCTTGCCGAGGAACCGGGGCTCCTCGGGTATCGGCTTGCCTTGCATCAGGAGGAAGAGGTCGTTGAAGACGCCAAGGCCGGCCAGCCAGCCGATGACCGCGAACGCGTAGCCCAATACGATCGCGACGTTGTTCTGATTGGCCAGCGCGCTGCGGGCAAAATCGCCGCCGAGGAAGTTGCCGAGCCAGTGGCCGAGGAAGTAGCCGGCCACCGCGCCGATAACGCCGGTGTGCGCCCCCATGCGCAGCCACCACGGACGCTCGCCGGTTCCGGCGGGGCCGGGACCACGCCCGGTAGGCTCAGCTCGCTCCGGTTGTGTCTCGATCGCCATCCGTTACTCCTTCACCAGCGTCGTCATAGCACTGCGCGGGGCGACGGCCACCGTCAGCGGGCCGGCCATCATGGCGTCACCGGGTTTCCCGGCCCGTAGTAATAGCCAGGCGCTCCGGTGATCCCGGCCACGTTGACGAGGTCCTTGCCGAGCTGGGGGATCACGGTGGGGTCATAGGTCAGCGCGTACGCTGGCAGCGCGGCGAGGACTCCGTCGGCTTTTTCCCTGGCCTGCACGGCGGTCGCCCACAGCTTGAACGTGGTCTGCGACATGACGTTGCCGGCACTGGTCATGGCGCCGTGCCAGATGCCGCACAGTTCGTTGCAGCGCACGGTGAACGGGCCGGTCTGCCTGGCCATGGTGTACGCCACGTTGTCCACCAGTGGGTTGGCGTCGGCCTTGACGCCGAGCAGGTACGCCCAGAAACTGTGGATCACATCCAGCGAGGTCACGTGGAAGGTGATAGGGGTATTCACGGGCAGGTCGAGGACCGTGCTCTCCATCCCGCCGAACTGCGGGTACCGGTACGTCCAGGCCCACTGCTGGCCGATCACCTGGACCTGCAGCATGTCGTCGGCACCTGGGGTCCAGGATGCGGTCTTGGCGCCGGGGAGCTTCCAGATCGGCGACGCACCCTCCCCGGCACCCGCGCCGGCCGGGACGATGAGCTCGACTGTGCCGAACACGAACAGCCAGAGCACGATCGCCGACGTCCCGATGATCCATGTCGCCTGGACCTTGACGTTGCCGAAGATCGGTGTCCCGTCACTGTCGTCCCCCGGCCTGGCCCGGAAGACCACGAGCACATAGCCGAAGTAGAGGAAGACGCCGAGGATGACGGGCGCCGCGCTGATCGCCAGCACCGCGATGTCGAACTGCTGGTGTCTGGCGCTGCTGGTCATGTCGCCCGGCGGAAGGTGCGGATACCAGACGAACCAGATGACGAGGCCGGCGGCAAGCGACAGCGCGAGCCAGGCGGCGATCAGCCACCAGGTGCGCCGCGAGTCGTGCTCGGCCGCTTGCTGCCTGTCCGGCGCAGGGATCTCGGCCGAACTCATGTCGCTACCACGTCCATGAAACCTGCCATCCATCCGAGGGTCTGCATCGGGCCGCCGTTGCCGTTGAGGAATCCGCCGCCGCACGGAATCAGGCACTGCCACCGGTAGGAGCCGGTCTTGCTGGGGGAGATGAAGCTGAACGTCTCCACCGCGTATGCGCCGCCGGAGGTGGGCGTGCACGGGAACGTGCCGCAGAGGTTGTTGACCGAGTTCTGCGCGTTGGGCGACGCCACGGGGACATAGATGCCGAGGTCCGGGATCGCGAACGTATGCCCCACGCTGCAGTGAGCCCACGAGTTGATCAAGGACGTGGTTACCGGCGATCCCAGCGGATGATTGTTCTTATCGAACTGCCGCACTGTCACCACGCGGCCGAGGGTGCCCTGCACCTGGCCCCAGTAGTTGTTCCGCAGCGGCGTGCAGCCGTCATAGCCGTAGATGGTCACGTCGACCCTGGTGTCGGCCGGGACCGAGAACAGCGTCGTGTGCAACCACTGCTTGGTCGTCGGGTCCTGGGTGTAATAGGTCACCCAGGACGGCGTGGTGGTGGAGTTGTTCCCTGGATCCTCCTGCAGCACCACGTGGACCTGGCCGTCGGACGCCTTGTAAGCGACTGTCGGCAACTGGCTCGCCGATCCGATGTAATAAAGGGCGACAAAGACCACTACCCCTACCACGCAGAGGAAAGCAACGATCAGAACGGCCGCCCTGGCCGTCACGGACACGAAACCACCTCGCTTCTCCGACCCGCGGCACTTCGGGCCGGTTCCGGCCGAATACGGGCAATTCGTGCTCGCATCCGGCCGTACGGAGTTGGCGCAGGCCGATGTGCCTATGACCACTATTCCTATCAGCCGCTCCATAAGGCAACACTTCGTGTCTCGAATGACAGAACTGTCATGCCGTTTTAGTTCACAACATTCCCAAGAACCTGTTCATCCCATATCGGCGTGCGATTATGTATAGCGCGTTATGTGTTATTTAGCATGGCACTTCGGCCGATTTCAGACAATTTCCTACCGAACCGCTGATACCAGAAATCAGTTCGCGTACACCGCATCTCGGGACCCTGCCGGGGAGCCAACTGGAAAGACTTAATGTGCTCGTATGATGGCCCGGTCGGACCTCACGCCGCCGTGAACTGGGGAGGGGCCATGGTCAAGCCACGAGGTGCCGCGAGCCGGGCCGCAAAGCGGATCCTCATCGCGGACCACGAGCCCGGTATCCGATCGTCCATTGGCCGCGCCCTGGCGGCGGCTGGATACTTGTCCGACTTCACGGCATCTGGTACCAAAGCGCTGGAGCAGGCACTGGAATGCCACTACGACCTGATCATCCTTGACCTGGTGATGCCGGACGTGGCAGGCCCATGCCTGCTGGACCGGATCCTTAGCGAGCGCCCGGAGCAGGCGGTGATCGTGATATCCCGCGTAGACAACACGGCCATGAAGGTCTATTGCCTCGAACGCGGCGCCCAAGACTACTTGACCAAGCCGTTCTCGCTGGCCGAGTTGCTGGCACGCGTCAGGCTCCGGCTGCGCGAGGACGCCGCCTCGCTCAACCATCCGGTCAGCTCCGCCGAGGCCGCTGGGACGGGCGAGGTCATCAGGGCCGGCGGACTTGCGCTGGATGTCGCACACCTGGCGGCAGACGCTGGGCGTGGTCTCGTCCCGTTGACCCGCCTTGAGTTCATGTTGCTGCGCGAGCTAGCGGAACACGTCGGCCAGCCCGTACCCAAGGACCTGTTGCTGGCGACGGTGTGGGGATGCGATTTCGCCCCCAGGTCGAACATACTCGACGTGTGCGTACGGCGGCTGCGGTCAAAACTCGGCGTGGACCGTATCGTCACGGTGCGCGGTGAGGGCTACCAGCTAGCCGGACGGTTACCAGCGGCATGATGGGCGCGGGAGGATGGGGAGTATGGCTCGTTACGTTCCCCGCCATGATCGCGATGCTGGCGGCCCAGCCGAGGTGCTGGCCGCGAAGGCCGCACTGCGGCAGGAGGTCTGGTCCGCGATGAGCGCGGCCAGGGTGACCCGATTCCCGGGCGCCGCGGGCCGGATCCCGAACTTCGTCGGCGCCGAGGCGGCCGCCGAGCGACTGCGCGTCATGCCGGTGTGGCAGTCGGCCGGCACCCTGAAGGCCAACCCGGACTCCGCGCAGCTCCCGGTGCGCCAGCGCGCGCTTGAGGACGGCAAGACCGTGTACATGGCCGTGCCCAGGCTGGCCGAGCCCGAGCCGTTCTTTGCCCTCGATCCCGACCACCTCAGCGAGCCGCCCCGCAAGGCGGCCTCGATCAGCGGAGCGGCACGGTCCGCCCGGCGGGTAAGACTGGCTGAACTGTCCCCGGTCGATCTGGTAGTGATGGGCAGCGTCGCTGCCGGGCAGGACGGCGCGCGACTGGGCAAGGGCGGCGGGTTCGCCGACCTGGAGTTCGCGCTGGCCACCGCGGCCGGGCTGATCGGCCCGGACACGGTCTGCGTCACGACCGTGCATGAGCTTCAGGTCGTCCCACCGGAGACGATCCCGCTCACCAGCCACGACGTGCCGGTGGACTTCATCGTCACGCCAGAGCGCGTCATCGATTGCCGCTCCAGGCACGGGCCGCGGCCGACCGTCGGCATCCGCTGGGACGACCTGACCGAGGAGAAGATCACCGCCATACCCCTGCTGGCGGCAGCGAGGCGCGACTTAGAAGTCCTAACAGAATCCGGAAATCGGGCAGCGCGGTGTCACCGCCGCGATCGGGTTAGGCCAGGGTCCCAGATATACGTCTAGACGCCGCGCGTCAGCCGCAGGCGGCGCCGAACGCGTCCTCCAGGATGGACAGTCCCTCGTCCAGCAGATCCTCGCCGATCACCAGCGGTGGCAGGAAGCGGATCACATTGCCGAACGTCCCGCAGGTCAGCGTCACCAGGCCGGCCTGGTGGCACGCCTTGGCCACGGCCGAGGTGGTGGCCGGGTCCGGGTCAAGCGTGCCAGGCCGGGTCATCTCGATGGCCAGCATCGCCCCGCGGCCGCGGACGTCCGCGATCACAGGGTAGGTCTCCGCGAGCTTTTGCAGCCGGGGCAGCATGACCTCGCCGATCCGCCGCGCCCGCCCGGCCAGGTCCTCGGCGGCCATGGTCTCGATCGCGCCGAGCGCCGCCGCGCAGGCCACCGGGTTACCGCCGTAGGTGCCGCCCAGGCCGCCGACGTGCACCGATTCCATGATCTCCGCCCGCCCGGTCACCCCGGCCAGCGGCAACCCGCCGGCGATGCCCTTCGCGGTCGTGATCAGGTCGGGGACCACACCCTCGTGCTCGCAGGCGAACCAGTCGCCGGTGCGGCAGAACCCGGTCTGGATCTCGTCCGCGATGAACACTATCCCGTGCTCGGCGCAGAACTCGGCCAGCCCGGGCAGGAACCCGTCAGGCGGCACGACGAACCCGCCCTCGCCCTGGATCGGCTCGATGATGACGGCGGCGACGTTGTCCTCGCCGACCTGGGTGTGGATCAGGCTCTTGATCATGTTGAGCGCGTCACGCCGGCATGCCTCGGGGCCACCCGGCCAGCGCAGCGGGTAGGCCATCGGCATCCGGTAGATCTCACCAGCGAACGGCCCGAACTTGTCCTTGTAAGGCATGTTCTTGGCGGTCAGCGCCATGGTGAGGTTGGTGCGCCCGTGGTAGCCGTGGTCGAACGCGATGACGGCCTGGCGGCCGGTGGCGTGCCGGGCGATCTTCACCGCGTTCTCGACCGCCTCCGCGCCCGAGTTGAACAGCGCAGAGCGTTTGTCGTACGTCCCGGGCGTGCGCCGCGCCAGTTCCTCGCAGACCTCGACGTAGCCCTCGTACGGCGTCACCATGAAGCAGGTATGGGTGAACCGGCCCACCTGCTCGGCCACTCGCGCGGCCACCCGCGGGGCGGCGTTGCCGACCGAGACCACCGCGATCCCGGCGCCGAAGTCGATCAGGGAGTTGCCGTCGGCGTCCACGATGACGCCTCCGCCGGCGTCGGTGACGAAGACCGGCAAGACGGTGCTGACCCCGCGGGCCACCGCGCGCTCGCGCCTGGCCAGAAGCTCACGCGAGGCAGGTCCGGGGATCTCGGTGACAAGGTTGCGGCGCTGCGGCACACGATCATCGGTCATGTACAAGACCATAGATCATCGGGCCTGGCGCCGTAAGCAGGCATCTGACCGGCCCTTCCTCCGCTCTTTTTCTTTTTTACCGAACGGGCCGTGGTACCACGCCCCGGGAATCGCCTCGAGCCACCCTGGCCCGTCTGGTCCAGATGTCCTGCTTCGCGGGTCTATGGTGGTGAGCCGGATGAAGGAGAGGACGCAATCCGGATATGGCCGACCAAGAGGGGCCCAGCGCGCGGGGTCTGTTCGGCGGGGTCTTCGCCCGGGGCGACGCCCGCACCGGCGACGAGGCCTGGCTGCAGGCGATGCTGGACGCCGAGGCCGGCCTGGCCCGCGCGCTGGAGCGAGCCGGGCTGGCGCCCGCCGGTTCCGGCGCGGCGGTCACTGAGGCGGCCCAGGCAGGCAACTTCGACGCCAGCGAGCTCGGCGAGCTCGCCGCGCTGACCGGGAATCCGGTTCCCGCGCTGGCCCGGGCCCTGGCCCGGCAGGTGCCCCAGGCCGCGGTCGGCGCCGTGCACCGGGGCGCGACCAGCCAGGACATCCTGGACACGGCCGCGATGCTGCTGGCCAAGCGGGCCATCGACGCCATCCTGGCCGACCTGGATCATGTCGCCGCCGCGGCGGCCCGGTTGGCCGACGCGCACCGGTCCACGATCATGATCGGCCGGACGCTGCTTCAACAGGCCGTTCCCGTCACGTTCGGCCTGGTCGCGGCCGGCTGGCTGACCGCCGTGGACGAGGCCCGCGAGGGGCTGGTCGCGGTCAGCGCGCGACGGCTTGCCGTGCAGTTCGGCGGCGCGGCGGGCACGCTAGCCCCGCTGGGCGAGGACGGTCCCCGGGTCGCGGCGCTGATGGCCGAGGAACTCGGCCTGGCCCAGCCCGTGCTGCCCTGGCATACCGACCGGCTGCGGGTCATCGACCTAGCCGCGGCGCTGGCCCGGGTCACGGCGGCGCTCGGCAAGATCGCCCGCGACGTCACGCTGCTGGCCCAGTCCGAGATCGCGGAGGTCAGCGAGGGCAGCGGCGAGCCCGGCCCCCAGGGCTCACAGAGCCCTCAGGGCCCCCAGGGCCCGCAGAGCCCTCAGGGCCCGCAGCGTCCCCAGGATGGCGCGTCCCCGCGCCGGGGCGGCTCCTCCACGATGCCCCACAAGCACAACCCGGTCGCGTCGATCGCCATCCTCGGCTGCACCAGACAGGCGCCGGGGCTGCTTGCCACCCTGGTCGCCTGCGCCGAGCAGGAACTTCAGCGCGCGGCCGGGGCCTGGCACGCCGAATGGCAGCCGCTGACCACACTGCTGCGGCTGACCGGGTCGGCGGCAAGCTGGACCGCCGAGCTGCTGTCCGGGCTCGTGGTCGACACCTCCCGGATGGCGGCCAACCTGGCCGCGACCAAGGACCTGCCGCTCGCCGAGCATGTCACGTCGCTGCTGGCCGGCGTGCTTGGCGGCGCCCAGGCGCACGACCTGGTGGCTGAGGCTGGCCAGCGGGCGGTCAGCGCGGGCCTGCCGCTGCGCGACGTTCTGCTGGCCGTGCCCAAGCTCGAGGGCCGGCTGGCCTCGGCCGGCATCACGCCTGAACAGATAGAGTCGGCCCTCGAGCCGTCCGGGTACCTCGGCGCCGCCGACGCCTTCGTCACCGCCGCCCTGAATGCGCATGAGGCGCTCGACGCCCGGCTATCAAAGGGGGGCGACCATGGATGACGCCGAGCGCGTCATGCGCGGGATGACGGTCAGGCGCGAGGTGCTAGGGGACGAGCACGTCGACCGCGCCGTCGCGGCGACCACGCCGTTCACCGAGCCGTTCCAGGACTTCATCACGCGCTACGCCTGGGGTGATATCTGGTCGCGCCCCGGGCTTTCCCGGGCCGAGCGCAGCATGATCACGCTGGCCGTCCTGGCCGCCCTGCACCACGACAACGAGCTGGCCATGCACGTTCGGGCCGCGCTGCGCAACGGCCTGAGCCCGGAACGGGTCAGGGAGACCCTGCTCCAGGTCGCCGTGTACGCGGGCGTCCCGGCCAGCAACCGGGCCTTCGCCATAGCCCAGCGCGTGCTGGCCGAGGACCCGCCCAGCGAGTGACGGGTACCGCTCCTCGCCAGATTTGTTCCCCGGCATAGGCTCACTAGCTGGGGAGTTGGGTCCGCGGCACATCCACTCGTCCGACATGCGAACGCGTGTACTCATGGCGATCTCGCACGGTATCGTTTTCGTAAGCGAGCAGAACTGGAGCGATATGGCGCAGATCGTCTCACTCGCCGAGGCCGTGGAGCGGGCGATACACGACGGGGACGCCGTCGCCATGGAGGGGTTCACGCACCTGATCCCGTTCGCCGCCGGGCATGAGGTGATCAGGCAGCGGCGCCGGGACCTCACCTTGATCAGGATGACGCCCGACCTGATCTACGACCAGCTCATCGGGGCCGGCTGCGCGCGCAAGCTGATCTTCTCCTGGGGCGGTAACCCTGGCGTGGGGTCGCTGCACCGGTTCCGGGACGCGGTGGAACACGCTTGGCCGACGGCCCTGGAGATCGAGGAGCACAGCCACGCCGGGATGGCGAACCGTTATGTGGCCGGTGCGTCCGGCCTGCCGTTCGCGGTGCTGCGCGGCTACAACGGCACCGGGCTGGAGACGCTCAACACGCACCACGACTCTGCGCCGACAATCAAGCCGATCACCTGCCCATTCACGGGCGAGACGCTGACCGCGGTCGCCGCGATCCGCCCCGATGTGGCCGTCATCCACGCCCAGCGCGCCGACCGGGCGGGGAACGTCCAGCTGTGGGGCATCACGGGCGTGCAGAAGGAGGCGGTGCTCGCGTCACGTCGTTCCGTGGTCACAGTCGAGGAGATCGTGGACGATCTCGATCCCCGGCCCGGGGCGATGGTCCTGCCCAGCTGGACGGTCAGCTACGTGGCGCACGTGCCCGCAGGGGCGCACCCCTCCTACGCGCTTGGCTACTCGGCGCGAGACAACGACTACTACGTGGCCTGGGACGCCATCGGCCGCGACCGCGACGAGTTCACCCGCTGGCTGGATGAGCGCGTGTACGCCGTGCCAGCGGGCCAACTATCGGGGCAGCCATGACCCGGCAGGCAAGCATCGATCCCGCCGCGGCTGGCGAGCTCGCCTACACGGCCGACGAGATGATGACCGTGGCCGCGGCTCGTGCCCTCCGGGACGGCATGACCTGTTTCGTCGGGATCGGGCTGCCCAGCGCCGCGGCGAACGTGGCCAGGGCCACGCACGCGCCGGGCCTGGTGCTGATCTACGAGTCCGGCACGATCGGCGCCAAGCCGACCGAACTGCCGCTGTCGATTGGCGACGGCATCCTGGCCGAGACCGCCGACGCCGTGGTCAGCGTGCCAGAGATCTTCAACTACTGGCTGCAGCCGGGGCGCATCGACATCGGTTTCCTGGGCGCTGCCCAGATCGACAAGTTCGGCAACATCAACACCACCGTTATCGGCGGGGATTACGACCACCCTCGGGTGCGCCTGCCGGGCGCGGGCGGCGCACCGGAGATCGCGGCCTCATGCCGTGAGGTGATCGTCGTGGTGAGGCAGACCAGCCGGTCATTCGTCGAGCGGGTGGATTTCGTCACCTCGGTGGGTTACGGATCCGGCCCGGGCGATCGCGAGCGGCTGGGCCTCACCGGGGCCGGGCCGCAGAAGATCATCACTGACCTGGGCATCCTCGAACCCGATCCGGTGACGTTCGAATTCACCCTGACCGGGCTGTACCCGGGCGTCTCCATCGCGGCCGCCAGAGAACGGACCGGCTGGGACCTGGCCGTGGCCGCGGGTCCGGAGGTCATCGCCGGGCCCAGCCCGGCCGAGCTCGACGCACTGCGCAACCTCCAAAGGAGCAGCCTTGACCGCTGAGGTTTCCACGACTGCCTTCGCGGGCGCCCGTGAGCTGGCCCTGCCGTCCTACGAGCGTCCCGCCGCGGACGTACACCCGCCGCTGGACTTCGCTGGCTACCGCTCGACTGCGCTGCGCCATCCGAAGCGGACGCTGGTGCTGTTGCCGCACCGGCTCACCGAGGTCACCGGGCCGCTGCTCGGCAACGACCTGATCACTCCCACCGATGCCGACCTGACCACGCAACACCCCGGCGAGCCGCAAGGACAGCGGATCATCGTGGCCGGGCGCGTGCTCGACTCGGACGGGCGGCCGGTGCCCGACACTCTGATCGAGATCTGGCAGACCAACGCGGGCGGGCGGTACCGGCACTCACGCGAACACCATCCGGCGCCGCTTGACCCGAACTTCGGCGGGATCGGGCGCTGCATAACCGACTCGGCCGGGCGCTACCGGTTCGTCACCATCAAGCCCGGCGCGTATCCATGGGGTAATCACTACAACGCCTGGCGCCCCGCGCACATCCACTTCTCTGTGTTCGGCCGGGCGTTCACCCAGCGTCTCGTAACCCAGATGTACTTCCCTGGCGACCCGCTGCTGCCCCTGGATCCCATCTTCAACTCGGTGCCGGATGAGAAGGCAAGGCAGCGCCTCATCGCCGGCTTCGACATGGACCTGACGCAGCCCGAGTGGGCGCTCGGGTACACCTGGGACATCGTGCTGCGCGGCCGGCTCGCGACCGCGTTTGAATGAGCGGCGGAACTGACGCAGACAGGAGCGACACGTGCCGGGTTTGACCCCTTCGCAGACCGTCGGCCCGTTCTTCGCGATGCGGCTGCCCTGGCCCGACGGCCCCTACGTGGTGCCGGAGGGTACCCCCGGCGCCGTCACCATCGTCGGGCGGATGTACGACGGCGGCGGGAACACCATCCCGGACGGGCTGGTCGAGATCTGGCAAGCCGCGCCCGATGGCCGCTTCGCCCACCCGGACGACCCGCGCGGCCCCGCCCCGGGCGGCTACGAGGGGTTCCGTGGCTTCGGCCGGTGCCAAACCGCTCCCGACGGGTCATACCGCATCGTCACGCTCAAGCCCGGCCCGCTGCCCGCCCCCGGTGGCGGCATCGAGGCGCCGCACCTGGACGTGTCGGTTTTCGCCCGCGGCCTGCTCGACCGCGTGGTGACCAGGCTGTACTTCCCTGACGAGCCGACCGCAAACGCCGCCGACCCGGTACTGTCCTCGATCACCGAGCCGGCCAGGCGGGCCACGCTGATCGCGATACCCGAGTCGGAGGGACATCTCAGGTTCGACATCTGGCTGCAAGGAGAGCGCGAGACGGTCTTCTTCGATGTCTGAGGTACCGCTCGCGGCCTCGCTGGAGGGGCCCGCCGACGCGCCGGTGCTCGTGCTGGCCAATTCTATCGGCACAACCAGGGCGATCTGGGCAGCGCAGGTTCCAGTGCTGCGCAGGCACTTCCGGCTGCTGCGGTTCGAGTTGCGCGGGCACGGCGAGCCGGGCGCCCGCTCGGCTGCGCCGCCCGGACCGTACTCGATCGCGGATCTCGGCGCCGACGTGCTCGGCCTCATGCGCGGCTACGGCATCACATCCGCCGCCTACTGCGGGATCTCGATCGGCGGGATGACCGGGCTCTGGCTGGCCGCCAACGCGCCGGAGCGCATCTCCTCACTGGTCGTCTGCTGTGCTGCGATCACCCCGATGCCGTCGCGGCAAGCCTGGCTGGACCGGGCCGCGCTGGTACGGTCGCACGGGATGGCGGCGATCAGCGAGATGGTCCCGCGCCGGTGGTTCACCGCGGATTTCATCGAGCGCCAGCCCGCAGCCGTCACGGCGGTCGTAGACATGCTGCTCGGCACCGACCCCGAGGGCTATGCGGGCTGCGGGGAGGCCATCGCAGACCTCGACCTGCTGCCCGCGCTCGGCGCGATCAAGGCGCCGACGCTGGTCCTGGCCGGCGCGGAAGATCCGGCCGCGCCGCCATGGCAGGCCGCGCGGACCGCCCTCGGCATCGCCGGCTCCAGGCTGACGGTCATCCGGGGCACCTCTCACCTGGCCGCTTACCAGACGCCAGGCCCATTCACTGCGGCCGTCCTCGCTCACCTCGTAGGCTAGGGTTCCGCCGCCACTTTGGAGGAGCGCCGTGCTGCCCTGGTCCGCCGATCTCGCCGGCCGCATCGACGAACGTGTCATCAGCAGCGAGTTGCTGCGCGGCAACCCGCTCGGCGACACGAACGAGCGTCCGCTGCTGGTCTACCTGCCGCCGGGCTACGACGACGATCCCGGGCGGCGCTACCCGGCCGTGTACGTGATCCAGGGCTACACCGGGAACGTGGCCATGTGGCGGAACAGGTCGCCCTACCGGCTGCCGTTCCCCGAGGCGGCCGACGCGGTCTTTGCCGGCGGCGAGGCTCCGCCGGCCATCGTGGTGTACGTCGACGCGTGGACAAGGTACGGCGGCAGCCAGTTCGTGGACTCGCCGGGCACCGGCCGCTACCACTCCTACCTGTGCGACGAGGTCGTGCCCTGGGTGGACGCGCGGTACCGGACGCTTCCCGACGTCTCGCACCGGGCCATCATGGGCAAGTCAAGCGGCGGCTTCGGCGCGATGATCACGCCGATGCTGCGGCCGGACCTGTTCGGCGCGCTGGCCACGCACGCCGGGGACACCTTGTACGAGTACTGCTACGTCGCCGAGTTCGCCACCGCCGTCCGGCACCTGCGCCGGTATGACGGCGACATCTGGCGCTGGTGGGAGGACTTCTCCTCGCGGGTGGCGTTCACCAAGGAGGAGGACATGTCCCTGCTCGGGGTGCTCGGCGTGGCGGCCTGCTTCTCCGCGCACCCCGACGGCACGGTCGACCTGCCGTTCGACCCGGTGACCGGGGTGCTGCGGCCCGCCGTCTGGCAACGGTGGCTCGAGTGGGACCCGGTGCGGATGGCGCCAGCGCACGCGGAGGCCCTGCGGGGCCTGCGGGCGATCTGGATCGACGCGGGGACGAGGGACGAGTTCCATCTCGACCTGGGCGCGGAAGCGTTCCGCGCCGCGCTGCGGGACGTGGGCGTAGCCGAAGAACTTATACATTTCGAACTCTTCGAGGCCGGCCACGGGGGGATCGATTACCGCTACCCCATGTCGCTGGCCTGGCTTTGCAGCCGGATGACTAAGTAGCTGCTAAGTAGCCTTCGCGCGGCTTCACGGTCTGGTAGCTTTCCGGTCGTATCGAGAACGGGTTCAAAACCCCACGGAACGTTTTGAATGGAGACACGCTATGCGCAAGAGCGGCTGGGCGGTAGCTGCCGGGCTGGGGTCACTGGTACTGCTGCTAACCGCATGCGGGGGGTCATCATCACCATCCTCGACAGCAACCTCGTCGACAGGTTCAAACCCGTCGGCTAACGCCCAGCCTTCGAGCATCCTCGGCCTGTCGCCCGGGGACACGGTCCTGATTGTGCAGCACTCCAACCTCGGTTGGGTGCTGGCAGAGGCCAACGGCGACGTGGTGTTCACCTACGGAAACGACAGCAAGGGCGGTTCGCCGAAGTGCACCGGCTCCTGCTCGGGGACCTGGAAGGCAGTGACCGGCGTGCCGAAGGTCGGCCCGGCCGACACCCTGCCTGGAACGCTGGGCACGGTCACCATGGCAAACGGCGGCAAGCAGATCACCTACGACGGCCTCCCCCTGTACACCTACAAGGGCGCCGGGCCGCTGACTACCAAGGGCAATGACATGAACGGCCTGTGGCACGTGATCAAACTGACGTCGAGTGACGTCACGTCCGCCGGCTGAGTTCCACGCACAACCCGTGGGGACCGGATACCGGGCCCCTGTAAGGAGAGAGAAGTTATGCGGAAAAGCGGATGGGCAGCGGCTACCGGGCTCGGGTCGTTGGTGCTGTTGCTGGCCGCCTGCGGGGGATCGTCCAGTCCGAGTTCGACTTCGGCTGCGGGCGCGGCCTCCAGTACCGCGACTCAGGGCACGTCGTCATCGAACTCCACGTCCGCCACGTCTACGTCTACGTCCACATCGACGTCGCCTGCGTCGACGGCGAACGCCAAGCCGACGTCCTCGGGTTCATCTTCATCGTCGGGCAAGACCGCGCAGCCCCAGGCCAGCACCAACGCGGGGGTGACGTTCAACCCGATCGGCACGACAGTCATCATCGTGCAGCACTCCAACCTGGGGTGGGTGATGGCCGAGGCCAACGGCACAGTGGTGTACACCTACGCGAAGGACACCAAGGGCGGGACGCCGACCTGCACCGGTTCCTGCGCCTCGCTGTGGAGCCCGGTCACCGGCACCCCCAAGGCCGGTCCTGCGGACAACTTCCCCGGCTCGTTCGGCCTGGTCACCGGGGCAGGCGGGGTTAAGCAGGTCACCTACGACGGCTACCCCCTTTATGTCTATAAGGGCGCGCCCGCGCTGAGCACGAAGGGAAACGGGATCGACGGGGTGTGGCACGTGGTCAAGCTCTCCGCGAGCGATATCACCGGCTGAGTTCTGCAGTCCGCGGCGTTCCGCGGCTGGCCGTCGGCCAGCCCGGTTGCCTGACCAGCAGCGGGGTATCACGCGTTCGTGGCTAGCCAGGCAGCAACTACGCAGCAGCCCGCGCGACAGCGCGGGCTGCTGGTCATTTACAGCGCTCTGATGCTTGCCTTGTTGCTGGCCGCGCTCGACCAGACGATCGTCGCCACCGCGCTGCCCACCATCGTCAGCGACCTGGGCGGCCTGTCCCACCTGTCCTGGGTCGTCACCGCCTACCTCCTGGCCAGCACCGCGACCACCCAGGTGTGGGGCAAGCTCGGGGACCAGTACGGACGGAAGTACCTGTTCATCGCCTCGATCGTCATCTTCCTCATCGGCTCGGCGCTGTCCGGGCTATCCAGGAGCATGATCGAGCTGATCGCGTTCCGGGCGCTGCAGGGCGTCGGGGGCGGCGGCCTGATAGTGCTTACCCAGGCCATCGTCGGCGACGTCGTGCCGCCGCGCGAGCGGGGCAAGTACCAGGGCGCGTTCGGTGCCGTCTTCGGGGTCGCGAGCGTCATCGGGCCGCTGATCGGCGGGTTCTTCGTCGACAACCTGTCCTGGCGGTGGGTGTTCTACATTAACTTGCCGATTGGCGCCGTCGCGCTCGTCGTGATTGCCGTGGTGCTGCCCGCGACCTCGGTCCAGCGCAGTCACCGCATCGACTACGCCGGCGCCACGCTGCTGGCCGGCTTCGCCGTCTGCGTGGTGCTCGCTACCTCCTGGGGCGGCACCTCCTATCCGTGGGACTCGGCCGTGATCATCGCGCTGTTCCTCGGTTCGGTGGTACTCCTCGGAGGCTGGTGGCTGTCGGCCCGGCGGGCGGCCGAGCCCGTGCTGCCGCTGCGGCTGTTCCGCAACCCGGTGTTCAGCGTCAGCGCGGCCATCGGCCTGGCGGCCGGCTTCGCCATGTTCGGCTCTATTTCCTACCTGCCCCTGTTCCTGCAGGTAGTGCACGGCGTCTCGGCCACGATCTCGGGAGTGTACCTGCTGCCGATGGTCGGCGGCCTGCTCCTTACCTCGATAGGAAGCGGCCAGCTCATCGCCAGAACCGGCCGGTACAAGGTCTACCCGATCGTCGGCACGGCGGTGCTCTGCGTCGCGCTGTTCCTGCTGTCCCGGCTGGACGAGCACACCTCGACCGCTGTCACATCCATCTACTTCTTCGTGCTCGGCTTTTCCCTCGGCCTGATCATCCAGGTCCTTGTCATCGCCGTGCAGAACGCGGCCGACTTCGCCGACCTTGGTGCCGCCACATCGGGGGCGACGTTTTTCCGTAACATGGGCGGCGCGTTCGGCGTATCGGTCTTCGGGGCGATCTTCTCCAACCGGCTGACCGCCGAATTGGCCTCGGCGTTGCACGGGGTGACGCTGCCGGCCGGACTCCACGTGGCGAGTGCAGCGTCCAACCCCGCGCTACTTGACAAGCTGCCCCCCGCGATCAGAGATGCCGTGCGGCACGCGTATTCGCTGGCGCTTCACCCTGTGTTTCTTTACGCGATTCCTGTCGCAGCCATCGCATTCGTGCTCTCCTGGTTCCTGCGCGAGGTCCCGCTGCGCGCGACAAGTTCGGTCGGCATCGGCGAGGGAATCGGGGCCGCTCCGTCGCACCGCTCCTCCGTCGATGAGGTGGAGCGTTCGCTGTCCCGACTCGGCTCGGCCGACCTGCGCCGGCGCGGTTACGAGCGACTGACCGCGATGGCGGGCCTCGACCTGCCCGCGGGGAGCAGCTGGATCCTGACCCGCCTGGCCAAACAGGGCCCGGTCGCGGGGGAGGAGCTCGCCCGGCAGGCCAACGTGAGCACGGACTACGGCCGGCCGTTCGTGGACAGGCTGGTGTCGGAGGGCATGGTGGTCCGCTCGAACGGCACCCTTGTCCTCACCGACTCCGGCCACGAGGCCGCGGACCGTCTGTTCGCGGCCCGGCGCGAAGGGCTGCGCGAGCTGCTGGCCGACTGGTCGCCTGACGAGTACGCGGAGCTTGGAGAGCTGCTGACCAGGCTGTCCCGTGCCCTTCTCGGCGAGGACGCCGACCGCCACCTGATCAAAGCCGAGCCAGCCGCCACCAAGTCCGCGGCCGCCGAAAGCTAACGAGACACCGGGCGGCTCGCGGCGAGCGCGGCGCCGACCTGGTCGGCGAACGCGACGGCCAGCAGCCGCTGCTCGAGCGTAGGCCGCGCGCCGGGGGCCGGGGTCATGAGGAACCGGCCCTGGAACCTGCCGCCGCCTTCCACCAGCAGTTCAAGGTCGCTGGTACCGGGAAATTCCTCGGCGTCCGGATCCCAGACCAGGTGTTCGGCGGTGACCGAACCGTCGTGCTCCAGCCGGGCCGGGTGACCCAGCCCGGCCACGCCGTACTGGAACTGGCAGGCCCGAAGCGTCAGCAGATTGGTGAGCTCGCCTGTCACGTGGTCGATGAGGACGGTAGGCGAGCCGCCGACGGCCACCGCGTGCGCGGCCCCGTTGATCCCGTCGAGATACCCGGCGCGCCTGCTCGCGGTCGCGTGCTGACGGCGTCCCCAGACCGCGAGCTCGGTGACCGCCACGCCGATGACCAGCAGCAGCACCGTGGTCTCGATGTCGTTCCTGCCGGTGATGACGAACCGCTCATAGGGCCGGGTGAGGAAGAAGTCGAACCACGCCGCCGCCGACGCCGCGGCCAGGATACCGGCCAGCCGGTTGCCGTTCGCGGCCACCGCGACCACGACCACGATCAGCGCGAGCGCCGCATCGGTGTTGGGGAAGCTGGCCCGGAACGGCACCAAGATTGCCGCCAGCGCGAGGGGAGCCGCCAGGCCGGCCAGCGCCGCAAGCCGGTCCCGGCTCAGGTAACGAGCCATCTAAGACACCTGCCTTGATCTGAGCATAAACCCCGCTCATGCGGCGGCCAAGCTATGCACTCGGGCGCGGCTGGCGAACTGACTATACGGGTCGGCGGGCCGCGAATACATTGTTCCCATGCCGGATGATGCGGGCCGGGCCGCGTCTACGCGTCGACTGGAGCTCGTCACCGATCCAGCAGATGCGCTCGGCGTCGCGCTCACGGCCGGCGCCCGAGCCCAGGATGTTGCCGGCGATCTGCGGGCCAGTCGCCAGAGTTTCGAAGTGGCCTACCAGCTGGCCAAGCGGGCCGGTGACGTGCAGGCTATGGCCCTGGCCGCGTTGGGCCTGGCCGGGTTGTGGGTATCCGAGCGCCGTACCGTCACCGGCGCGGCGCAGCTTGAAGCCCGGCTGGAGCATGTGCTTTCGCTGCTCGACTCGCATTCTTCTCTCGCGCTGCGCATCCAGACCCGGCTGGCCGGAGAGGCCGATTACCTGCGCGGCGGGCACGAGGCGATCCTGGCCGCACTCGGGGTGGCCAGGGCCGCGGGAAATCCGGAGCTACTGGCAGAGGCATTGAGCCTGTCTCATCACTGCCTGCTCGGCCCTGAGCACGTCCGGCGGCGCCGGGAGCTGGCCGCCGAGCTGATCAAGGCCAGCTTTCTTACCGAGCGGCGCAGCGATCTGCTGATGGGCCTGCTCTGGCAGACGGTCGACTCATACGCCGAGGGTGACCCTCACGCCGGACGTCATCTCGGCGAATTGCGGGATCATCTCAAGCAACAGAACCACCTGGCCGTCGCGTTCGTGGTCAGCGCCATCGACGTGATGCTTGCCATCCGCGCCGGCCGGCTCGACGACGCGGAGTCACTGACCCGCGCCTGCGCCCAAAGCGGGGCCATCGCGGGTGACATCGACCACGACTGGTGGTCCGGCGCCCAATTGGTGACGATCCGCTGGTATCAGGGCCGTCTGGCGGAACTGCTGGCCGTCCTGCGCGACCGGGTGCACTCTCCTGACCTCAGCGCGGTTGACAATTCCGCCGTCGCCGCGCTGGCCGTCGCCGCGGCCCTGAGTGGCGACCTGCGGACCGCTGCCAGCTCGCTGGCGACCTTGTGCGGCAGTGATCTGGCCCGCCTGCCGCGGTCAAGCAGCTGGCTCGTGACCATGAACGGCATCGTGGAGGCCGCATGGATGCTCGGCGATGCCGACGTGTCCGCACGGGCCTATGAACTGCTCAGCCCGCATGCCGACTTGCCGATGGTCGGCAGCCTTGGCATTACCTGTTTCGGGTCGGTCCATCATGCCCTCGGGGTGGCCTCGCTGACCTCGGGACATGTCGACAGGGCCGTCGACCACCTGCGCGCGGCGATCCAGCATAACGTCGCCCTCGCGCACTGGCCCGCGGTCGTTGCCTCAAGGCAACGGCTGGCGCAGGCCTGCCGGCTCCGCGGACACCCCGGCGACGCCGATTTCGCGCGAGCCGAGCTGAATACGGCGGCAGCCGAGGCCGCGGCCCTGGCAATGCCCGTTCCTGATGGCGGCGCAGAACGGCCGTCGGGCACAGCGGCGGAGTGCCGCCGGGTCGGCCGGAAATGGCGTATGACCTGGCAGGACCGGAACGTCCTGATAGAGGACAGCATCGGGATGGCCCACCTGGCCGTGTTGATCGCCAATCCGCGCCAGGAAATCCCGGCCGCCGACCTGGCGGCTGGCCTAGCCGGGCTCAACGCGGTCCGCGCCGGCCGCTCGGCCGATCCCGTGCTGGATCAGGAGGCGATAGCCGAGTACCGGAAGCGCCTCAAGCGTCTGGATGCCGAACTCGATGAACTGGAACAGGCGGACGAACAGGACAAGGACGCCGCCCGGGCCGAGCGGGACTGGCTCGTCGCCGAGTTGGCCGGCGCGGCCGGGTTCGGCGGACGCGTCCGGTCCTTCCCCGATCAGGGGGAACGTGCCCGCGTCGCGGTGGGCAAGGCCATCCGCCGGGCCTTGGCCCGGATCAGCGAGACGGACGCCGCCCTGGGCGAACATCTCCGGCAGACCGTGCACACCGGCGTCCGCTGCTCCTACTGGCCCGGCTGAGGGCAGCCGTCCCGTTACCCAGCGGCGCGAGGCGGATCCGTCGGTCAGGGGCGCGGGACGCCGTAGGCTGCGCGCAGGCGGGCCTCGGCGGCGGGCGGCGCGCTTACCTGGTCGAGGCCGAGCAGGGCGGCGCCGACCACGGGAGGGACGTCGATCACGCGGATCTGGGCCCAGGGCGCGGCCTCGGCGAGCTGCCGGGTGATGCCGTCCATCAGCAGCGGGTTCCGCGCGGTGATGACGCCGCCGCCCAGGACGACCGGGGTGGCCCTGCCGGTGAGGCCGAGGCGTCGCATAGCGGTGATGGCCATCACCGAGATCTCGTCGGCCAGGCGATTCACCACGGTCCGCGCAACCGGGTCGCCCTCGTCCGCCGCGCGCAGCAACAGCGGAGCCAGGCCGATCAGGTCATCGTCACCGATCTTTCCCTTGTGGATGCCGAGCGTGATCTCCTCCACCCGCTCCACGCCGAAGTGGCCGGTCAGCTGGCCGGTCAGCAGCGTGCCAGGCCCGCGGCCATCCTCGGCGCGTATGGCGTGCCAGAGGACCTCCAGGCCAAGGCCGAGGCCCCCGCCCCAGTCGCCGGAGATCGTGCCCAAGGCCAGGTACCTGGTGACGCGGCCGTCCGGCGCGACGCCGACGGCGTTGATGCCCGCGCCGCACACCACCCCCACTCCCCAGTGCGGCTGTGAGCCTTCGACCCGGTCCGAGAGTCCCGAGCGCAGGATGGCGAAGGTGTCGTTGACCACGGTCGCGGTCGGGCTCCAGCCCTGGGCCTGGACCGCGGCCGCGTGTTCGGCCTCTTCTTCCGGCAGGTCGGCGTTGGCCAGGCAGGCCACGGTACGCAGCGCCACCCAGCCGTCGCCGGCGGCGGGCACCTGGGCCGCGGCCTGCTTGACCACTGCGTCGAGTATCTGCACCGTCTTTTCGACGCCGACCTCGTGGGCGTTGATGCCGGGGCCGCGGGCGGACGCGAGCGGCGTCCCGTCGCCGGCCACCAGGACCACGTCGGTTTTGCTGTTGCCCCCGTCGATGGCCAGTACCGCCGGTGTCGGCGCGGTCTCAGCCAAGGCCAGACGCCCCGAGCGCGAAGGCGAGCAGGGACGCGGCGGTGTAGTCGTCGGCGGGTTCCACCGTGGGCCAGGAGACCACGTTGTCCTCGTATGCGGCGGTCTTGGTGTCGAACGGGGCGAAGTCGCCCGCGCTGCACGCCCGCATCCCGGTCACCGTACCCAGGCCGACGAGGTTGGCCGGGTTGGTCGGACCGTCGGTGACCGCGCCAAGCTGGATGTCGCCGCGGCCGGTGAGGGCGCCCGAAACGTTGGCGATCTCGCTCTGCATGCAGTGCGGGAACGTGGCACCCGCGCCCACGACGAACGAACTGCCCCAGCCATTGGCGCCGAGCGCGAAGTTCAGCTGCTGCTGCGCGAACGACTGGTACTGATGCGAGCCGCCGTACTGTTCGTACAGCGCGTTCGTGATGTACAGGCCGAACGCGTGGGGAGTGGCGTCGGAGTTGCCCAGCTGGGTGCCGAGCGCGAACGGGTCGCCCTTGGCCCAGTCCTCGCCGGTGCGCAGCTGCGCGGCCAGGTCATCAAGGAGCGCGCTTGGCGCGATCGGATCGGCGATCGACGGCGTCGAGGTCCCCGCCTGCTGCATGGCGCGCAGCAGCTCGCCCTCGGCCACCGCGCCATTGTCGTACAGGTTGAACGTGTCGCCGTTGGCCGGGTGTCCCTGGGCGATGTAGGCCCCGGCCCAGCGAGCCGCGGTGGCCAGGTCCGCGCTCAGCTGGGCCGCGGGTGCGCCGGTTGACTCGTCGGCCAGGGCGATCTCGGCCGCGCCCCAGAGCATGTCGCTCTTCCATTCGGTGCCTGGGTAGTAGTCGTAGGGGAACGTGGTGACGATCTGGCCTACGTCTGTGGTCTTGGCCATCGCGTATACGCTCCGGGCCAGGCCGAGCAGGTGCCTGGCCTGCGCCGGGTCGGTAACGGCGGACAGCTGCGCGCCGAGGGCGAAGTCGGCGGCGAACCGGCCGGCCAGGTCCGGGCTGACCGGCTTGCCCGGCGGGGCGGCCTCGAACACCGGCCGGTACTTCACGTAGTAGGCGGTCGGGCCGGGGCTGCCGCCCGGGCTCACGTCAAGGCGGTCCTCTTGCTGGGGCGGGAACCAGAAGTTGTAGTCGCCCTGGATCGTGTTGCTCGCGTTGCCGTTGCCGATCCCGACCTGCGCGTACAGCACCTTGAGCACGGGATTCCAGAGCTTGGTGATCCACTGCAGGCCGAATTCCGCCTCCGGCTGGAGGGCCGGGTAGGAGCCGGCGGAGTCGCGGGCCGCGATCAGCATGAGGGCGTCGGCGTAGCTGGCGGTGTAGCCGAACTTCTCATACCCGCCGCCGGCGTCGAACCAGCCGCCGGACACGTCGACCGGCCCGCCGATCTTCTTCAGCGTGCCGAGCAGGTTGTCGTTGCTGTCGTACTTCGGATCCGCGTAGACGTAGGCCTTCTCGTCGGTCAGGTTGGCGGGCTGGCGGTCGAGGACGGCGGAGTCGACGTCCGGGCCGTCCCGCTCGGAGGTGAAGTACCGCACGGCGTTGTCGACAAGCTGCCCGTAAAGCTGCGCTCCGGTACCGATCGTGAACGTGGGGGAGACCGCGCCCGCCGGGGACAGGAGCCGGACCCGGTACCGACCCGGGGTATCGAGGCCCGGGAAGCTGAGCTGGTAAACGGCCCGGTACGCGGAGTTCCACGACCCCACGTTGTCGGTGGAACTGCCCTGGTAGGCGACGCCGTACGGGGTGGTGACCTCGAACCGCACCGCGGCGGCCGGGCGGGCCAGCATCACGAAGGCGACCTTCGGCCCGTTGGTCGGATAGCCGACCTGGTTGACGCGGACCTGAGGTGCAGCGGTGGTGGCCGCGGAGGCCGCTGAAGCCGCAGGGATGGCCGTGGCCAGCGTGATAGCGGCCGCAGCCGGGATGACCGGCCAGGTACGTCTCATCAGCGGTCTCCTCAGGCCCAGGGAAGGAACTTGGCGTTCTCGGCGATCAGGTGGTCGGTCAGGCACTCGGCCTGGTCGGCCTGGCCGACCAGGGGGTGCGCGAGCAGCGCGTCGTACACACGGTCGCGCCCGCCGCGGATAGCCGCCTCGAGCGCGAGTTCCTCGTATGCGTACACGTGGGAGATCAGGCCGCGCAGCAACGGGTGCACCGGATCGACCGGGAGCGGCGCGGCGCCGCCGCTGCCGATCACGGCCGGCACCTCGACGACCGCGTCTTCGGGCAGGAACGGGAGTGTCGTTCCGTTGACCGTGTTGACCACCTGGACGTCTCGCCGGTCGCCGCGCAGAGAGACCAGCAGGTCCACGGCCGCCTCGGAGTACCACGCGCCGCCGCGCTGGGCCAGCTGGGCCGGCTTGCGGTCCAGCTCCGGGTCCGCGTACAGGCCGAGGAGTTCGGCCTCCAGCTGGGCCACCTCCTCGGCCCGGGTCACCGCCCCGCGCTGGGAGGCGACCACCGCGTCGTGGGCGTAGTAGTAGTGCAGGTAGTACGACGGCACCATGCCCAGGTGCCGGACGAACTCGGCGGGCATCCCGGTGTGCGACGCGACCTCTCCGAGCTGGGTGGCGAGCAGTCCGGGCAGCACGTCCTTGTCGTCCACGAATACCGACCGCTCCCACGTCAGGTGGTTCAGGCCGACGTGACCGAGCCGCACCCGGTCCGCGGGCACCCCCAGCAGGGAAGCGAACTTCCGCTGGAACCCGATCGCCACGTTACAAAGGCCGACGGCTCGGTAGCCGGACGACAGCAACGCGCGGGTGACGATTCCGACGGGGTTGGTGAAGTCGATGATGAAGGCTGAGGGCGAAGCCCGGCGCACGGCCCGTTCGGCCAAATCCAAGACAATGGGTACGGTGCGCAGCGCTTTTGCCAGGCCGCCCGCCCCCGTGGTTTCCTGCCCGAGGGAGCCGCAGTCCAGCGGCCAGGTCTCGTCGCGCTGCCGCGCCGCCTGCCCGCCGACCCGCAGCTGGAACAAGATCGCGTCGGCGCCGTCGGCGCCGTCGTCCAGGCTGCCGGTCCAGCGAACCCGGGCCGGATGCCCGTGCGCGGCCATGATCCGGGCCGACACGGGACCCACGGCGGCGAGCCGGTCCGCATCCGGATCCACCAGCACCAGCTCGCTGACCGTAGGCAGCAAGCGGCCGATACCGTCGGCCAGCTCCGGCGTGTAGGTGGACCCGCCGCCGATCACCGTGAGCTTCATGAAAAAGCCCTCACCTGGTTGGCGTCAGCTTGGGCGATGTGGCAGGCGGCGTCGTGACCCGGGCGCAGCTCAGCCAGCACCGGTGTGACCTGCGCGCAGGTGTCGATGGCCAGCGGGCACCGGTAGCGGAACCGGCAGCCGGGTGATGGGTCGATGACCTTGGGCGGCTCGCCGCGGTCGGTCTTGGCCGCCGCCGACAGGGGGGCCCGCGGGTCGGGTACCGCGGACAGCAGCAGCTGCGTGTACGGGTGCCGCGGGCTGGCCAGCACCTCGTCGATCGGGCCGGTCTCGGCGATCTGGCCGGCGTACATGACGATCAGCCGGTCCGCCACGTAGCGGGCGCTGGCGATGTCGTGGGTGATGTACAGGACGGACACGCCGGTCGTGTCCCGTAGTTCGGCCATCAGGTTCAGCAGGCCGATCCTGATCGACACGTCAAGCATCGAGACCGGCTCGTCGGCCAGGATCAGCTTCGGCCGCATGGCCAGCGCCTGGGCGAACCCGACCCGCTGGCGCTGCCCGCCGCTCAGCTCGTGCGGGAAGCGCTGCAGCATGTCGGCGCTCAGCCCCACCGCCTCGAACACGCGGGCCGCCTCGGCCGCGCGCTCCGGTCCCGACAGTGACGGGCGGTGCAGCTTGAGGCTGCGCAGCACGCCGTGCTGGACCCGGAACACCGGGTTGACCGAGCCGAACGGGTCCTGGAACACCATCGGCACCAGCCCGCTGTACCGCAGCCGGTCGCTGCGCGAGCGTAGCTGCGAGACCGGCTTGCCCTCGAAGTAGATCTCCCCGCTGGTCGGTTTGTAGATCCGGGCCAGCACGCGGGCGATGGTGGACTTGCCGCTCCCGCTCTCGCCTGCCAGCGCCACGATCTCGCGCTCGCCGATGCTGAAGCTCACGTCGTCCACGGCGTGCAGCATCAGGCGGGATAGCACCCCGCCGATCTTGAAGTGCCTGGTGAGGTGCTCGGCCCGGAGCAACTCGGTGCTGGTGGACCCGGTCAACGGCTCAGGCTCCCTTCCTGGCCCGCCCCTTTGTGGTCAGCGCTGACGGGCAGGCTTCCGTCCTGGCGGCGTACGCAGCGCACCATGACCTCGTCCAGCTCCACCAGTTCCGGTGCGACCTGGGCGCACTTGTCGACCGCGTGCGGGCAGCGCGGTCCGAACCGGCAGCCGGGCGGGAGCCTGGCCATGTCGGGCGGGTTGCCCGGGATCCCCCGCAGCGGGACCTTCGGGCCGCGGATGGACGGGAACGCCTCGAGCAGGCCCTGCGTGTACGGGTGCAGCGGCCGGTCGAACACGGTCCTGGTAGCGCCTAGCTCGTCTACCTGTCCGGCGTACATCACCATGAGCCGGTCGGAGAAGTGGCTGATCAGCGACATGTCGTGGGTGACGAAGATGACCGCGAAGCCGAAGGCCAGCTGGAGTCCCTTGATCTGCGCCATCAGCGAGCGCTGGGCCACCACGTCGAGGGCGGACGTGGGCTCGTCCATGATCACCAGGTCCGGGGTGAACAGCAGCGCCATCGCGATCATGGAGCGCTGCCGCATGCCGCCTGATAGCTGGTGCGGGTAGCTGCGCAGGTGGACCGGGTCGATGCCGACCATGCGAAGCACCTCGGCCGACCGGGCCTCGATCTCGTCCCTGGCCGGCTTGCCGTGTGCCTTCATCACGTCTTTGAACTGCGCGCCGATCGACTTCACCGGGTTGAGCGCGTTCATCGCGCTCTGCATGACCACCGACATGTCGCGCCAGCGGATCGCGGACAGCTGGCTGTCGGTCAGGCCGACCAGGTTCGTGCCTTCGAACGTCACGCTCCCCGACGCCACCGACGCCGGGGGAGCGAGCAGCTGGGCCACGGCGAACAGCAGCGTCGACTTCCCGCAGCCCGACTCGCCCACGATGCCGAGGAACTCGCCCCGGTTGAGGGTAAACGACACGTCGTCCACGGCCCGGACATTCCCCCGGTCAAGGACGTAGTCCACGGACAGGCCGCTGACCTCAAGCACCGGCACGTCGGACACCCGGCCTCCGATTCTTCCTTACCGGCCGCAGGGCCGGGTTGCCGATCTCATCGAAGGCGTAGTTCAGCAGGGCGAAGGCGGCGCCGAGGACGGCGATGCACGCGCCGGGCGCGATCGCCCACAGCGGTTCGCCGGTCTGCAGCGCCGCGTTGTTCTGCGCCCAGTACAGCGTGGTGCCCCAGCTGACCGTGTTCGGGTCGCCGAGGCCGATGAACTGCAGGCTGGACGCGAGCAGCACGGCGTACAGGGCGTTGGTCAGGAAACTCGCCACGATCAGCGAGATCATGGTCGGGATGACCTCGACCACGATGATGTAGAGCCGCCGCTCGCCGCGCACCCGCGCGGCCTCGAGGAAGTCCCGGTTGCGCAGTGTGAGCGCCTGCGAGCGGAGCTGACGCGCGGTATACGACCAGCTGGTCAGGGTGATCGCCGCGATCAGTACCAGCGTCGTCCCGCCGTGCGCGTAGGCGGCGATGACGATCAGCAGCGGGAACAGCGGGATGACCAGCAGCACGTCGGTGAACACGTTGAGCGAGCTGTCCCACAGGCCGCCGAGGTAGGCCGCGGCCACGCCGATCAGGACGGCCAGGCCGGTGGTGGCCAGCCCGACCACGAACGCGATGATCATCACGTTCCGCGTGCCCCAGACCAGCTGCGAGAACAGGTCCTGTCCGAAGTGGTTGGTGCCGAGCAGGTGGGCCGTCGAGATCCCAAGCTGCGGTGCGTAGGCGTCCTGCGTCGGGCTCTCGTGCGCGATGACGCCGGGGAACAGCGCGATCAGGATGAAGAGCACCAGCAGGACGGTGCCTACGGTTGCCTTGCGGTTGGACCGGATGGCCCTGGCGACGCGGGCAAACGCGTGCCCGGACCCAAGGTCGGGAACCCGCGCGGCGGCAGTCTCGGTCGGGACCCCGAAAACCGGCATGGCCATGGCTAGCGCGCCGCCCTCGTCCGTGGATCGAGCACCGCGGTGAGGATGTCCGCGACCAGGATGGCGAACAGCACCGCCGTCGTGATCAACAGGAACAGGGCCTGCATGAGCGGATAGTCCTCGCCGGACACGGCCTGCAGCAGCATGTAGCCCAGGCCCTGATAGTTGAACACGTATTCGATCAGGATCGCCCCGCTGACCACGAAGCCGAGGGACATGGCGAAGCCGGTCAGGTTGGGCAGGATAGCGTTACGGGCCGCGTAGTCGAACATGATGCGCCAGGACGGCAGGCCCTTGGCCCGGGCCATCCGCACGTAGTCCTCGGCCAGCGTCGTGATCATCGTGTTCCGCATGGTCAAGATCCAGGTGCCGATCGTGGTGATCAGCAGCGAGACGGCAGGCAGGAACGCGTGGTTGATCACGTCCTGGATGAAGGTCAGATTGAAGCCCGGGGTGTCGGTGGTGACGTAGTAAGAGCCCTGGCTGGGGAACCAGTGCAGGGTCAGGCCGAAGACCAGCACCAGCACCATGGCCACCCAGAAGTACGGGATCGCGGAGGTGATCACGAACACGGGCGGCACCACGCTGTCCAGCTTCCCGCCCCGCCGCCAGGCGGAGACGATGCCAAGCCCGGTGCCGAGGATGAAGGCCAGGATCGTGGCCACGCCGACCAGGCCGAGCGTCCACCAGATCGCGTTGCCGATGACCGACGAGACCGACTTGGGGTACTCGCTAAGCGAGATGCCGAAGTTGCCGGTCAGCACCTGGTGCAGGTATCCGCCATACTGCCCGATCAGGCTCTGGTGCGTGTTGACCCCGAAGAGGGTCTCGAGCGCCGTCAGCTCGTGAGGGCCCAGGCCCTGGTCGCGGAACTTCGACAGCAGGGCCAGCGCGGGGTTTCCCGGCATCAGCCGCGGCAGCAGGAAGTTGAGGGTGAGCGCCACCCACAGCGTCAGGACGAAGAAGCCAAGGCGGCGCAGCGCGTATCTCAAGCTTTGTCTGCTCCTCGGTACAGGGTCGTTCCTCGTCCTCGGGCCGGGGCGCGGGGTCGCCCGTCCCGGCCCGAGGACCCGCCGCCTACTTGGGGGCCAGGTGCAGCAGCACCTGCTCGTTGTCCGGGTAGGCGTACGCGGACGGCTGGGCATACGGGTCGCCTGACGTGGGCCAGCCGGTGAACGCCGCCGTGTCGTACTGGTACCAGTCCACGGCCTCCACAACCGGGATGATCGGCGCCTGGCTCAGCATGACCTGCTGGATCTGGTCCATGATCGACTGCTGGGTGGTAGTGCTCGTGGTGGTCGCGTACTGGTTAAGCAGGGCCGTGGTGGCCGCGTTGTTGTAGCGCTCGTAGTTGCTGGCCGCCACCTTGCCCACCGGCGCGGTGTTGGCCGAGTTGAGCCAGTTGTTCAGCTCGTAGTACGCGCTCGGGCCGAAGGTCTGCTGGTCGTAGTAGGCGAGCTGGTACTTGCCGTAGTAAAGGTCGGCGTCGAAGTCGGTGTTGGACAGGTTGTCGGAGGTGACCTGGATGCCGATCGCCTTGAGATCCTGCTGGATCACCTGCATGGAGGCGACCCAGTCGGAGTAGTCGCCGATGTTGATGACCGTGAACGACAGCTTCTGCCCGGCGGCGTTGGTCATGACCCCGCCGGACCCCAGGTGGTAGCCGGCCGAGGCTAGCAGGGCTTTGGCCTTGGCCGGGTCGTAACCGTTACCCCAGTTCGCGAGCGCCGATGTATCCAGCGTGCTGGAGAACGTGGGCGTGACGATGCCGGTCTGGTTCGCGGGCGGCTCGTAACCGGACTCGCCGATGCTGGAGACCTGGCTCCGGTCGATGGCGTACGAGATGGCCTGGCGGACCTTAACGTTGGACAGCAGCGGATTGGTCAGGTTCGGGACCAGCGACACGTTCACCGTGGGCGGGAACCAGTAGTGGTAGTCAGGGCTCTTGGATGTGTAGAAGGCCTGGATGCCAGGGATGTACTGGGCGCCCCACTGTGCGGTCCCGTTCGCCAGGTCGTCGTTGGCCGTGTTGTTGCTGGTGTAGGCGGGGTACTGGATCTTCGCGACCTTCGGCTCGCCCGGCTGCCAGTAGTGCGGGTTGGCGGTGTAGGTGATGTTCGCCGGGCTGCACTTGCTCATCAGGTACGGGCCGGTGCCGACCGGGTTGCTGATCGCCGCGGTCGTGGGGTTGGCGATCTTGGACCAGATGTGCTCTGGCAAGATCGGCGTCTGATCCGCGATGTAGTAGAAGTAGGGCACGGCCACGCTGCTGAAGTCCATCACGACCGTGGTCGGGTTCGGCGCGGTGACGCTCGACAGCACGGACCAGACGCCGGTCAGGTCCAGGGCCGGGTACTTCTTCTCCAGGTTGAAGGTGTACGCCACGTCGGCCGCGGTCATCGGGGTGCCGTCGCTGAACTTGACCCCCGAGCGGATCGTGAACGTGAGCGTCTTGTTGCCTGCCCCCCACTTCCACGAGGTAGCGAGCATGGGCGTGGTCTTGCCGTCCTGCAGCGGGTTGATGTAGACGAGCGGCTCGTACACGAAGCCGGCCGACAGGAGGGTGTCGGAGGCGTTGAGCGGGTTGAAGCCGCAGGTCCAGAGCGCGCCGTTCTCGTTGGAGATGGTCAGTACGCTGGATGCCGCACTCTTGCCCGAGGACGGGCTGGAACTGGAACCGGCGCTGCAGCCGGCCGCCAGCAGGCCGGCCGCCGCCGCGATGATGACCCCGTATCTGGTGAGGCGTCTCATGCCCTTGGTCCTTACTGCCGTGTGATCCTGACCGTTGCCCTTGGTCCTTACTGCGTTGTCTGGTTGCCTCTTCCAGGAATTTTGTTAGGACAGTATCCTAACTATTTACCCGGAACAAGGGCCGAGGCGAACTGACCCGAAGTCGTAACTCTGGAGGCTTCCGCGGATACGGGCTCTGGCACACTTAAGGAGGAGGTCGCCGTGGCAGTCATGTCGGCAGGTACGCCCGCGGGGCCACAGCCGCCGACCTCGGCTCTCCCCCCTCCGGAGAACTCAGGCACCGGGTTGTCCGCCGCGCGCCCGTCGCTGATCAGGGCCATGAACGAGCAGCTGCTCCTTGAGCACATCCGCCAGCGCGGTCCGTGCTCGCGAGCCGAGCTGGCCCGCATCTCCGGCCTGTCCAAGCCGACGGTGTCGCTGGCCCTCGGCAACGTCGAGCGGGCCGGCCTGGTCCGCATCGCCGGGCAGCGGACCGGCGTGCCCGGCCGTTCGGCCCGGCTGTACGAGATCAGGCCAGAAGCCGGTCTCGTGCTCGGCCTGGACATCGGGCACGAGTACGTCCGCGGCGCGATCGCCGACCTAACCGGCGAGATCAGGACACGGGAATCGGTGCGCGCCCGCGCCACCAGCGTGCGCGGCCGGGTCGCGGAGCTGGTCGAGCTGGCCGACCTGCTATGCCGCAGCGCGGGCGTGACCCGGTCGGCCATCACTCAGACGGTGATCGGCAGCCCCGGGGTCTACGACCCGCGCCGCAACTCCATGAAGCTCACCGGCGGACTGCGCGGCTGGGACCGCCCGGCGGCGCTGTCCGGGCTGCGCGAGGCGTTCGGGCCGTCGCTGGTGATGGAGAACGACGTGGACGCGGCCGCCCTGGCCGAGCGTGCGCTCGGCCACGGCCGGGAGGTCGACAACTTCGCGTTCGTGCACATCGGCAGCGGCATCGGGATGGGCCTGGTCCTCGGCGGTCAGCTGCTCCGCGGTGCGCACGGCGTCGCGGGGGAGATCGCGTACATGCCGCTGTCCGGCGGCGCGGGCGCCGATTCCCGCGATGCCCGCAAGCGGGGAACGCTGGAGGCGGCTGCGTCGGCCTCCGGGATCGTCCGGGCCGCGCGGCGCGGGGGGATGCGCGGGCCGGTGTCCGCGCGGCGCGTCTTCGCGTCCGCGGCCAACGGCGACGAACGGGCGCAGGCGGTCGTGGCCGAGGAGGAGCGGCTGGTGGCCAGGGCGATCTGCGCGGTCATCACGGTCGTCGACCCCGACCTGATCGTGCTCGGCGGCGGGATCGGCCGGGCGCCGGGTTTCGCCGAGTCGGTTGGCGCAGAGCTCAGGCAGATCGCGCCGGTCATGCCGGACATCAGGGTCAGCGCCCTGGGCACCGACGCCGTCGTCGACGGCTGCCTGGTGGGCGGCACCGAGCTGGCCTGGGCCAGGGTGACGACCGCACTGCCGACTACGGTCCTTCCCGCCGCGCTACCCGTCCTACCGGGTAAACGGCTCGAAGACGCGTCCTACGAGCGCAGGTAGGAGGCGCCGTTGAGGTCGAGGATGGCGCCGCTGGCCCACTCGGCCTGATCGGAGGCGAGGTAGACGACGGCGGCCGCGATTTCCTCCGGCGTCGCCACCCGGTTGAACGGGCTCTGGGCGCGGATCTCCTGCCCGCGGGGTGAGTTCAGGTCGGCGGCCGCCATCTCGGTTTCGACGTACCCGGGCGCGACCGTTGCGACCGAGATGCCATACGGAGCGAGCGCGCGGGCCATCGACTGCCCGAAGGCGTTCAGGCCGGCCTTGCTGGCACCGTAGGCCGGGTGCCTGGGCTCGCCCCGGAACGCGCCGCGCGAGCTCACGTTGACGATCCGGCCGCCCGTTCCCTTCATGCGCTGGACGGCGCACCAGGTCAGGTTGGCGACGCCGGTGAGGTTGACCGCGATCGTGTCGCGCCACACGTCCTGCCATTGCTCGTAGGACACCTCGGTGATCGGGTGCCGCACGTAGATCCCGGCGTTGTTGACCAGGACGTCCAGGCCGCCCAGGGCCTCGGCGGCGGACTCCACCATGGCCCGGACGGCGTCGGCGTCGGCCAGGTCGGCGCGGACAACGGTGTGGCCGGCGCCGGGCAGGCCGGCCAGGACGTCCTGCGCGAGAGCAGCGGAATCGCGATGATGCACCGCCACCCGGTCGCCCTGGTCGGCGAACGCCTGCGCCACCGCCCGGCCGATGCCACGGGAGGCCCCTGTCACCAGGACCGCGCGTGTCATTTCTCCTCGCTCGGTGTTTCCTCGCACAGGGCCAGTAGCTTAGTGGCCGTGGTCCAGTTCCTCGCCGTCGCCGCGACGCCGCTTGTGCCGGGTGGCCCGATGACGCGGAACAGTAGCTGGGCCAGCTCGCTGGTTCCGTAGCCGTCCGGCGTGTGCAGGAACAGGACGCGCCCGGCCGCCGTGACGGTATCCCGGCTGCCCTTGGCCGCGGCCGCGCCCTCCGCGGCCTTGATCCGGTCGAGCAGATCCGGCGGGAGCTCGACGTTCAGGAACACCACGTGCACGAACTTGGGGTTCGGCTCACCGGGATACGGGTTGGTATCGAGGATCCGGGCCAGTTCATCTCTGGCCACGACCACGACCGAAGCGGCAAGGCCGAACGCATCCGCGATCGCGGCCTCCAGGTCCGCTGCCAGCTTGGCCGTGTCGCTCTCCGGCGTGCTGAACAGGACGTTGCCGCTCTGGATATAGGTCCTCACGCCGGTGTGGCCGCGCGAGGTAACCACCTCACGCAGCTCCGCCATCGGGACTTGGTTCCTGCCACCGACGTTAATGCCGCGCAACAGTGCGACGTGTGATGCCATGCGATCATTCTGCCGAACGGAGCGTGCCTCACGCCCCCGCAGCCGGTTCGGTGGCGGTTGGCCCGGGCGTCGTCACCGTTGGCCCGTGCGGCGCCGCTTGGCCGTGCGCCTGCCGGTAGTGCTCGGCCAGCAGGTCCTGGCCGAAGTCGCTGCGGGGGCGTCGCAGCACGGTGTGTGCGTGGTTGCCTTCGTCGGTGGTGTCGTACTCGACGAGCAGGTCATCGCCTTGCACCCGGTAGTAGTGGCGGGCGCCGGGGGTCAGCGGGCCTTCCCAGGCGAAGTGGAGCTCGGCACCGCTGAGGCGGCCGACCTCGCGGGCGGCGAGCTGAGCGGGCAGCCGGTCCAGGTAGAGCGTAACCAGCTCGCCCAGCATCGCCCGCGGGCCGGAACCGAGCCGTGCAGACGCCACGCCGAGCGGCTCGATACCTTGCCTGGCCTCCGGGCGCGTCCCGCTGCGGATGTCGCCGGGCGCACGCCCGGCGACCACGGCCAGCTGCCGCCCGGCCGGTCCCAGCGCGTCGAGCAGCGCCCGGGCCAGGTCCTCCTCCGGGGCCAGCGGCCGGGACACCGGCCGCCCGGAGTAGCTGACGCAGGCGGGGTTGGCGCCGAAGAAGACAGGTGCGGGGGAGACCTGGCCGCCCGCCACCGTCATCGTCACCGACAGGTGGTGCCCCTCGAAGCGCCACGACCACGGTGCGTCCCCGGCCGGATCGCCGAACACGCTCACCCAGTAGTCGTTGCTGTGGCGGCCGCGCCGCCATCCTTCTCGCCGGTCAAGCACCTCCTCCAGGGCGATGATCACCATCGCCTGGGCGTACGCATGCTCGCTTAGCCCGGTCGCAAGCAGCCGGTGCGCGGCCTTGCGGGCGGCCGCCGTCATCTGGCCGATGCAGGCGCCGGGCCGCCGGTTGGGGCGGTACTCAAGCCATCGCCGCGCGGAATTGTCGGAGAAGGGGTAGGCGGCGAGCGCTCGCTGCCTGTCGTCCAGTTCAGCCAGCAGCACAAGCGCGGCCGATGTCATCTGCCCGGGGAGCCGGTCGGCAGTCATAATCCCTGTATACCTGCTGATGCGGATCGCGCCGCGGGATAATGAACCAGTGACGGCGGCAAGCTGGGACGACTCCTACGCGGGCAGCGTGCCCGCGCCGTGGGACATCGGCAAACCCCAGCCGGCCTTCGCCCGGCTGGCCGAACGCGGGCTGCTGACCGGGCAGGTGCTTGATGCCGGCTGCGGTACCGGAGAGCAGACTCTGCTGGCCGCCTGGTCCGGCGCCGACGCCTTGGGCGTCGACGTCTCGCCGCTGGCCGTCGAGCGGGCCAGGGCCAAGGCGGCCGACCGCGGGATCAGGGCCCGGTTCGAGGTCGCCGATGCCCTTCGGCTCGCGGATCTGGGCCGCGACTTTGACACGATCATCGACAGCGGGCTGTTCCACGTGTTCGACGACGACAGCCGGGCCGGGTACGTCGCCAGCCTGGCGTCGGTTCTGCGGCCGGGCGGCCGGCTCTACCTCATGTGCTTCAGCGACGCTCAGCCGGGGACGTTCGGCCCGCGCCGGGTCACCCAGGACGAGCTACGAGCCGCCTTCGCCGACGGATGGACGGTCCTCGACATCGAGGCCGATACCTTTGAGATCAACCCAGGCGCCTTTGGCACCACGACGGCCCAAGCCTGGCGGTTCACGGCCACCCGGGCTTGACGGCGCTCACCCCACCCGGTCCCTGACCAGCTGATCGGTCCGGGTTGGCGGCTCCGGGCGGTTACCCGGCCACATCCCGAGGCGGCCGAACAGCGCGACAAGGGCCGGCACCAGCAGGGAGCGGACCACGATCGCGTCAAGGACGATCCCGAGGGCCATCGTTATTGCGAGCTGCCTGAACTGCTCAAGCGGTATTACCGCGAGCATGGCGAAGCTCGCGGCCAGCGCCACCCCGGCGGTGGTGATGGCCCGCGACGCCCCGGGCGCCGCGACGGCGACCGCGTCCGGGACCGGCCGACGTCGGGCTTCCTCCCAGATGCGGCCAACCACGAACACGTTGTAGTCCGAGCCGAGCGAGACCAGCAGTACGCCCGCGGCGAAGGGCACGAAGTACACCATGCTGCCGGAGCCGAGGACGGCCTGGCAGATCAGCATGGCCAGCCCCAGCGTGGCGAACACGGCCAGGACGCTGGCGGCCAGCAGGTACACCGGCGCCAGCAGCGACCGCAGGAACAGCACAAGCAGGATGAGCGTCACCAGCATGATCGCGAGCGCGACCCGCCCCAGATCGGCGAAGATCGAGTTGATGGAGTCCGAGATCAGCGCGGTCTGGCCGGCCACCTCGAACCGCACGCCGGACAGCCCGGCCGAACGGCCGAGCGCGGGAAGGCGGGCCGCAAGCGCCCGTACCCGGCCGATCGCAGTCGCGTCGAGCGGGTCGGTCTTCTCCACCACCACGTAGCGGGCGGCTCCACCCGAACTGGCCAGCATCGGGTTCAGCGAGCTCACTCCCCCGGCCGTGCCTGACTGTTCGGGGAAGTCGGACGGACCTGCCAGTTCCGCCACGCCGGGCTGGGCCGCCAGTTCGTGCTGGAGCCTGGCCAGGGCCGCGGTCTGCTTGGTCACTCCCGGGCCGATGACCAGGATCTCCGTGGGGGACAAGATGCCTGGCGCGAAGCCATCGGACGCGGCGGCGCTCGCGCGCACCGCGGTCGCGGACGATGGCAGCTCGCCGATCAGCGGCGACCCGAGGCGCAGGTCCCGCGCGTTTGACGCGGCCGCGAGCAGGCCGACCGTGCACGCCGCGGCGATGAGCAGCGCGACCGGCCACACCGCCGCGAACCGGGCCACCGTGAACCCCGCCCGCGGTGCTCGCGGATCCCGGGTGCGCTGGCGCCGCGCCCGGAGCCGGACGCGCCAGAACAGCATGCCGCCGAACACGGTCATGAGCGCGGGCTGCAGCGTGATCGACACGACCATCGCGGTCAGCACGGTCAGCGCCAGCGCCGGCCCGAACGCCCGCAGCAGTTCGGTCCTGGCCACCGCGAGCGAGGCCGTGGCCGCCGCCACGATCAGGCCCGCGGCCAGGATGATCGGCGCGTACTCGGCCGTGGCCAGCCTGGCCGCCTGGACCCTGGGCACGCCCTCGGCCAGGCGGGCCCGCATCCCATCGAGGAAGAACACCGAGTAATCGGTGGTCACCCCGAGCAAGAGGACGACCAGCACGGGATCCAGGTCGGGCGGCACCGAGACGCCCATCCGCTGCGCCATCCAAGCCACGACCCGTACCGCGAGGACGTACGCGGTCCCCGCGCAGGCCAGCGCGGCCAGTGGCGCGCCAGCCGACCTGAACCGCAGGCCGAGGATCACCGCGATGGCCAGCACGGTGAACAGCTCGACCC
>Ga0335075_10000550_pt1 | contig 65039 bp, 60 predicted proteins | sample Lox_Sample_24_FD_206723 | JGI IMG/M metagenome (GOLD analysis project Ga0335075, IMG submission 206723) | Soil microbial communities from Loxahatchee National Wildlife Refuge, Florida, United States - Lox_Sample_2.4 | ecosystem: Environmental > Terrestrial > Soil > Wetlands | place: USA...
CGGCTGTTCTTGTCGCATAAGACGGTCGGTAATCACTTGTTCCGTATCTTTCCCAAGCTGGGGATCACCTCGCGGGCCGCGCTACGCGACGCGCTCACCGCCCTGCCCGCAGGCGGTACCGCGCGCTAAGCGCGCGGTACCCCAGCGGCCTGCGCCGCACCGAGGGTTGTTTGCCTCAAGACTCCGCGGGTTCGGCCGAACGAACATTGTGTGTTCGCTCCACGACGCCGCCCGCGACCGCGGTCGGCTCAGCAAGAGAGGAACTTGGTGCTAGATGGCTGACGTCGCTTCCTGGCGTGCATCACGGCTGGTGGCCTCCGGTCACCGCCCGTGGCATCTGCGGTCGGGTCCGCTGGCGGGGCGCTATCCGGCGGCGGCGGCGATGGTGGTGTTGTTCCTGGTGCCCTACCTGGGGCTGTCGTCGGCACTGCAGCCTATCGAGCCGTTCATCTCACAGCAGCTGCGCATGAGCCCGCAGACGTTGAGCCTGGCCACCGGCTTGGCCAACGCCGGCTACGCGCTTGGCACGGTGCTCGCGGTGCAGTTCGCCCAGCATCTGCCGCAGCGGCGGATGATGGTCCTCTACGCCGTCCTGCTGGTGATCGGCTCGGTGCTCACGGCGTCGGCGACCAGCCCGGGGATGTTCATCGCCGGGCACGTGCTGCAAGGCCTGTGCACGAGCCTCCTGCTGATCGCCGCCACCCCGCCGCTGTTCCTCGGCTACCCGCCGGCCAAGCTGCGCTGGACGACCGTCATCTTTGACCTCTGCATCTTCGGCGCGGTCGCGGCGGGCCCGCTGATCGGCGGTGCCCAGGCATCGTTCCACGCCTGGCGGCCGCTGTTCTGGATCATGGCAGGCATCGCGGCCGTGGCGCTGCTGCTGTCGCTGCTGACATTCGAGGATGCCCCGCCGGCCGACCGCAGCGCCCCGTGGGACTCGGTGGCGATCGGACTGGCCGCCGCCGGCTCGGTGGCGACCTTCTGGGGCGCCGCCGAGTTGCTCGCCCACGGGTTCCTCGACCCGGTCGCCATCGCGCCGCTGCTCACCGGGCTAGCGCTGATCGTGCTGCTGTGGGTGCACCAGTTCCGCGCCAAGCGCCCGCTGCTGACCATCCGCTCGCTGACCGGCGCGATACCGGTGACGGGGATCGTGATCGCGATCTGCGCGGCGGCTGCCTCGACGTCGGCGATCGCGCTGACCTCGACGGTGCTCGCGCACCGCTACGCGCCGCTCCACCTCGGGCTGCTCTACGTGCCAGAACTCGGTGCGGCGGTGCTCACCGCGATCGTGTTCGGCGTGGTGTTCCGCACCCGGCTGATCCATTACTACGCCCTGGCGGGGATGATCTTCCTCGCCGCCGGGATCGCCGTGCTCCTCGGCACCGTCCCGGCCACGGCCGGGCTCGCGCTGGTCGGCTCGGGGCTGATCGGCGTCGGGATCGGCGCGTCGGTTGCCCCGGCCCTGTTCCTGGTCGGCTTCTCGCTCCGCTCGGCCTCGATCCAGCGGGTGTTCGCCATCCTCGAACTGCTGCGGGCGATGGGCGCGTTCGTGGTGGTGCCGATCCTGCTGCACTTCGCGGTCACGGCGGATGGCTTCCCGACGGCGGCCATGGGCACCGCCCTGTGGGTCTGCTTCGGTTTGTCGGTCGGTGGAGCACTGGTCGGGGTTTGCCTGTACCTGCTCGGCCGGGTCCGCCCGCAGGCGCCGGACCTGGAGACCTGGCTGCGCGGCCAGGTGCCGGCCTGGCCGTCCCCGTCAATTCTGCCCGCACGGCGGACCGGGTCGGCCGGCGGCCAGCCCCCGGCGGGCCAGTCGTCGGCCGAGCAGTCGTCGGCCGAGCAGTCGTCGGCCGGGCAGTCGCCGGCCGAGCAGTCGCCGGCCGAGCAGCCGGCGGCCGGGCAGTCGTCGGCCGGGCAGCCGGCGGCCGGGCAGTCGCCGGCCGGTCACTCTCCTGGCACGCGGCCGGCGGGCTCGCCGACCTGCCGCTGCGGCGCGTAACGGCCGGGAACCGTCAGCGGAACGTCATGCGGGTCGCTTCCCGCTTGCCTTGGGCGTAACCGGCACGGGCGGCCGGGGCGCGGGTCGCCGGATCCATCTGGTCCGTGCCCATCGCGGCCTCGGAATCGGCATCCGGGGTGATCACCTCGACGTGGCTGCCCAGCTTGCGCAAGGCCTCGACCTGGCTTGCCAGGTCCGCGCCCGGCAGTCTGCGCAGGCCCTCGAACTGGCCCGCCGCGGGCGGTGCCTCGTTCCGCCCGCCGAACGGCGAGAGCACCACGACGTTCGCATAGCCCGAGGCAAGGTCGGCGTTTTCTGCGGAGCGCACGCCGCCGTTGATGTAATGAGTGCCGTTGATGTTGTGCGTGGGGGCCATACCGGGCAGCGCGGTGCTCGCGGTGACCGCGTCCACCAGGTCGACGCCGGAATCGCGGTCGAACGCGGCCAACTCGCCGGTATGCGCGTCGACGGCCACCACGATCATCGGCCTGTCCGGCCATTCGGGGCGGGGCAACCTGGCGGCGACCATTGCGCGCCGCCGTCCCGCCCCGGGTCCGAGTATGGAGTCGCTCTCCAGCCCGAACGCGCCCATCGCCCGTTGCAGATCGGCGGCCGAGGTAGCGGCCGCGCCGATGGCCCTCATCCGCTCGAACACCACGGCCGTCGGCAGGGACGGTGGCCGTTCCCGGTTCTGTCCGGTCGGCTGAGCCGGCGGGGACAGCACCGCGGCAAGCAGTTCGGCCGCCGCTATACCGCTGCGCACCTGCGCTGCCGCGGTGGCACCGGACGAGGTGCCGATCACCAGGTCGGCGGCGTCGGTCAGATCGAGACCAGCTTCGGCCAGGCCGGCGATGACACCGATCTCCCACGCGTTTCCGGCCGCCCCGCCGCCGCCGAGCACCAAGGCAAGGTTGTGAGCCGCTTGCGGGCGAGACGTACCACGAACCGGGTCAGGCGTGAAGGACTGGGCCTTGCCCCCGGTCGGCGGGAGCGATTCGTGAAACTGCGTCATGTCTTGGTCCCTTTCATGCATCCGCGATGCGGGCACCCAAGGACCGATGACGACGAAGCTCTAGTGGCTCCAGCGTGAAGGGGTGAGCACCCGACAGTGAACGAAAATCGGACTCACCTCCTTAGACCATGCGCCGCAGACCGTCCGCTGCGACAGCGCTTCCGAACGAACTCAGCCCAGACAATAGCCGGGCCAGCAGCTCCCCCGCAAACGACGAAGCGCCGAGCCACGGCCGAGAGGGTGGCCGGCGGTGCCGGGGACGAGGCCGGGCGACCGCCGGCGGAGGCGGGAAGGCAGGCAGCCGGGAAGGCGGGCAAGCGTCGGCGGCAAGCCGGGCAGGCGGCGGCGGGAAGGGGAGGGCGAAGGCCGCGGTGGGAAGCCGGGCAAGCGAAGGCGGGAAGGGGCGAAGGCACGAAGGGGCGAAGGCACGAAGGGCGAAGGCACGAAGGGCGAAGGCGTGAAGGCGGCGGCGGGAAGCCGGGCAGGCGGCGGCGGGAAGGGGAAGGCGGGAAACGGGAAGGGGCGAAGGCACGAAGGGGCGAAGGCACGAAGGGAAGGCGCGAAGGCGGGGAAGGCGGGAAGCCGGCGGCGGGGAGGGGCCGGACATTCCGGATCTGTCCGGCATCGCGGCGGGGCGCCGGAGCGGATGGCGAAGATCTTGGATCGATGAGCACCCTATGACGTGCACAACGATCCAAGATCTTTTCGAAACCCCCTTTGCCAGCGGCGATTTCATGAAATATCCGGCGAAGGGCGGGGCAGGGCGGCGAAGGGCGGAGGCAGGGCGGGGTATGGCGGGGGCAAGTCTCACGCGTGGCAGCCGACAATCGCCTTCGCGCACTCGGCCGCGCCACATATCGCACATGCCGGACGTGATTATGGTCCCCGCGTGGGCGAAGGCGATGATCATGGTCCCCGAGTGGGTGAAGGTCCCCAAGTGCGCGAAGGCGATGGTGCATATCGCCCGTCGGGCGATAAATCCGGCGGAGGCGAGGCGAGGCGAGGCCGGGGCGGCGGCCGGGGAAGGCCGCGGCGGCGCGGTGCGATGCGGTTGCGATGCGGTTGCGGCGCGGCGCGGCGCGGCGCGGCGCGGTGCGGGGCGGGGCCGGAGGCGGCTTGCGACCGTGGCCGCGCCGATCGCGACCGTGGCCGCGCCAAGCCCGTCTCGAGCCGTCCTTTTTATGCGGTTTTATGGGCTTTTATTGGCCCAGTGAAGTTCGCGCTCACGGCAAGCTCAGAGAGCATACATGACTGGTCAAGAAGATGAAAGCTCTGAGTCTGCCTAGGATGGTCCCATGTATCCGCGTTTGCCCCCGGCGGCTGAACCGGTCGTGCCACTATTGTCCCCACTGATGTCCACGTAATTCCACTTAATGGGGAGATGACGGACACGCTCGCACTGATATTGACCACGCAAACGGCCTGGGATGACGGCGTGGCTGGGCGAGGAGCTCGGCTGGCGGGTTGGAGGAGAGGTTGGATTTCTCGCTGAGCGCCGAGCAGCAGGAGCTCAAGGCGGCAGCGGTCGCCTTCGCGCGCCGGGAGCTTGACCAGGACCTGGCTAAGCGCGAGGACGCGGGTGAGTTTTCCCCGCAGGCGTGGCGCGCCTGTGCCAAGTTCGGCATCCAGGGCCTGCCGATTCCCGCCGAGCTTGGCGGCGGCGGTGCCGACATTTTGACGACCGTGCTTGTCATGGAGGGCCTGGGGTACGGCTGTCATGACAACGGGCTGATCTTCTCGCTGAACGCGCAGCTGTGGAGCCTGCAGATGCCGCTTGTCAAGTTCGGCACCCCGGCCCAGCAGCAGGCCTACCTGCCGGGATTGATGTCGGGGGATCTCATCGGGGTGCACGCGATGACCGAGCCGGACTCCGGGTCAGACGCGTTCAGCATGCGAACCCGCGTCGAGCGCCGCGGCGACGACTACGTGCTCAACGGGACCAAGCTGTACATCACTAACGCTCCCATCGCGGATGTGGTGCTGGTCTTCGCCGCGGACCCTGGCAAGCCACGGATGACCGGCATATCCGCCTTTCTCGTAGAGAAGGGGACGCCCGGGTTCAGCGTGACCCGGGGGCTGGAGAAGATGGGCCTGCGGACCTCCCCGATGGGCGAGGTCGTGCTTGACGACTGCGTCGTCCCGGCCTCCAGCCTCCTGGGCAAAGAGGGCGCGGGGATGGCCATCTTCAACTCGTCGATGACGTGGGAGCGCAGCTGCATCCTGGCCAGCGCGGTCGGTGCCATGCAGCGCCAGCTCGAGACGAGCGTTGAGTACGCGCGCGTGCGCAAGCAGTTCGGCCAGTCCATCGGCAAGTTCCAGGCCGTGTCGGACAAGATCACCGACATGTACCTGCGGGTTGAGGCCGCCCGGCTGCTGGTCTACCAGGTGGCCTGGCTCGGCCAGCAGGGGAAGTCGGTCCTGGCCGAGGCGGCCGCGGCCAAGCTGTTCACGAGCGAGGCCTGGGTCGCCTCCAGCCTGGACGCCATCCAGGTGCACGGCGCCTACGGCTACATGAAGGAAAGCGGCATCGAGCGCGACCTGCGGGACGCCGTCGCCAGCAGGATCTACTCGGGCACCTCCGAGATCCAGCGGGTCATCCTGGCCCGGATGCTGGGCCTCTAAGTCGGAGAGGGAAAAGCAGAATGGCCTATCTGCTGCAGCATCTACTGGCCAACAGCGTGGCGCGGGCGGCGCAGCGGCCGGCGGTGGCCGTCGGCGAGCAGTTCCTCACCTACGAGGAGCTGGACAAGCTGAGCAACCAGGTTGCCCGGGCGCTGCTGGCCCAGGGCGTGGCGCCGGGCGACCGGGTCGGCATCCTTGCCCCCAAGTCGGCGGCCTCGGTCGTGGGGCTCTACGGCGTGCTCAAGGCCGGGGCCTGCTACGTGCCGCTCGACCCCAAGTCGCCCGCCGCGCGGCTGGCCACCATCATGACCGACAGCGGCATCACCGTGCTCCTGGCCGACCAGGCGACCACGCGGCAGGCGGCGGCGATGGCCGACGGCGTGCCCCGCCTGCGCACCGTGGTCGTGACCGGTCCGCACTGGGGCCGCGAGGCAAAGGCCGGGCCCGAGTCCGACGCCGGATCGCCAGGTTCAGGCACCGGGTCGCCGGGTCCTGGCGCCGGGTCGCCTGGTCCGGTGGTCGTGCCCTGGGACACGGTGCTGGCCGAGCCCGCCGATGCGCTCGGCGGCGACCCGGGCATCGACACCGACCTCGCCTACATCCTCTACACGTCGGGGTCGACCGGCACGCCCAAGGGCGTGATGATCTCGCACCGCGCCTCGCTCACGTTCGTCGAGTGGGCCGCGGACAACGCCGGCCTCGGGGAGGCGGACCGCGTCTGCAGCCCCGCACCGCTGCACTTCGACCTGTCGGTCTTTGACATCTTCGCGAGCTGCCTGGCCGCCGCCTGCATGGCCGTGGTCCCGGAGAACGCGTCGATCTTCCCGGCCAGGCTCGCGCAGTGGATCGAGCGGGAGCGGATCTCCGTCTGGTACTCGGTGCCCTCGGTCCTCACGATGCTCGCCTCCCGTGGCAACCTGCCGGGACACGACCTGTCCGGGCTGCGGGCCATCTGCTTCGCCGGCGAGGTGTTCCCGGCGAAGCACCTGAACCGGCTGATGGCCGAACTCCCCGGCGCGCGCTACCTCAACTGGTACGGGCCCACCGAGACCAACGTCTGCACCTGGTTCGAGGTCCAGGCAAACGCGGGACTCACCGCCCCGGTGCCCATCGGAAAGCCAACCGCCAACCAGGACGCGTTCGCGGTCACCAGCGAGGGCCACCGGGTCGTCAAGCCGGGAGAAGAGGGCGAGTTGTACGTGCGCGGCTCCGGGCTGATGCACGGGTACTGGGGCGACCAGGAGAAAACCAGCCGGATGCTCGTCAAGAACCCGTTCCAGACGGCGTACGACGAGCCCGCGTACCGGACCGGCGACCTGGTGACCCTGGACGACGAAGGCAACTACGTCTACCTCGGGCGCCGGGACGGCATGGTGAAGACCCGCGGCTACCGGGTGGAAGTCGGTGAGGTGGAGACCGCGCTGTACGCGCACCCGGCCGTACGCGAGGCGGTGGTGGTCCCCGTGCCGGACGAACTGCTTGGCAACCGGCTGCGGGCGCTCATCTGTGCCGACGGCCCCGACGGGCTCAGCAGGGAAGAAGTGCTTGATCACTGCCGACGGCGCCTGCCGAGCTACATGGTGCCGGACGTCGTGGAGTTCTGCGAGGTGCTGCCCAGAACCTCCACTGGCAAGGTCGACCGTGCCCGGTTGGCGGAACACGGTAACTAAAGAGCGGCACACGGAAGGTTATTTCAGTGGAAGCGGTCATCAACGAGTACATCAGCAAGGAGCTTGTCCAGGACGCGAGCCTCCTGCCGCTTGGCAACACGACGTCGCTGCTTGAGACGGGCGTCCTTGACTCGCTGAGCCTGCTCAGGCTCGTGGTCTTCATTCAGGAGCGGTTCGACATCGTGGTGGACGACGTTGATCTCGTCCCCGAGAATTTCGACACCGTGGACGCCATCTGCGCTTACCTCCGCTCCCGGGACGGAGGGAAAGTGAGCCAGGCAGGCGCCAATGGGTGAGGCCGCGGCCGAACAGGCGCGCGAACCGCGTGCACCGCGCGGGCGGCGGCCGGGCAGGGCCTGGTCGGGTGCCGCCCGGGCGGCGCGACTGCTGCGCCAGGCCGAGGTCGTGGCGTTCTACCTGGTAGTAGCGCCGCTGCTGGCGCTGCTGCCGGCCCGGCTCGCCTACCGCGGCGCCTGCTGGCGGGGCGACTGGACCTCCAGGCACTGGCCGGAGAAGAAGGCCGAGGTGCTGCGTAACCTGCGCCTGGTGCTCGGCGAGGAACTCGCGGCGGCGGAGGCCGAGCGCGTGGCCATTGACGTCTTCCGTATCCGCAGTTGCGAGGTCATCGACCTGATGCGGCTGCGCGGACGGGCCCGGTCGCTGGCGCGGCTGGTCGAGATCAGGGGCCGCGAGCACCTGGACGCGGCGCTGGCCCAGGGCAAGGGGGCGATCGTGTGCAGCGCTCACCTCGGCTCCTACCACTGCGCCTTTTCGCTGCTCCACCGCGGGGGGTTCCCGGTCACCAGCATCGGACGCTGGTGGTGGCGGTACCCGCCGGGCGAGTCGTCCGTCGTGCGGCGGGCCTGGGACTTCGTGTACGCGCGGCGGGTGACCCGGCACCGGCAGCGGCCGCACATCGAGCCGTGGCCGGGCCGGATGCAGGTCGCGGTGCAGGCCGCCGCCGCGCTGCGCGGCAACGAGGTGGTGACCATCTCAAGCGATGCACCGCCGCTTGACGCGGAGCGCAACCGCGCGATCCAGGTGCCCTTCCTCGGGCAGAAGGCAACCTTCCTGCCGGGTGTGGTCACCCTCGCCCGGCTGACCGGCGCCCCGGTGCTCATGGCGACCACGTACCGCGCGGCCGACTACCGGCACCAGGTGGTGGAAATCTCGCCCCCGGTGCCAATGCGGGGCGATATCGGGACGGCGTTCCTGGATTGCGTGGCCGCGATGGACGCCGCTATCACGGCGCACCCCGCCGAATGGGATTTCTGGTTCGAACCGGGCGACCTTGCCAGCCTCGGGCTGCTCCCGGATGCCTCCGGCCCGGAGGCCGGCGCCGATCGCGGCGCCGGCCCGACGGGCGAACCCCAGTCTTCTAGATAAGGAACCCGCAGGATGGACCAGCAACTATCGTCACGGCTCGAGGCCGACCTTTTCCTGCTGCACGCGCCGAGCGTCTTTGACTTCCGCGAGCGTGACGACATGCTGTTCGCCTATCTCAGCGACAGCGACAGCGTCAACGTCACGTCGATCTACGAGATGTATCCCATTGGCTGGTTCTCGATTAAGCAGCGCCTGGCCGACCACGGATTCGACACGAAGATCGTCAATGTCGCCTCGCTGATGCTCATGCACCCCGGGTTGGATATCAAACGGCTGCTCGGCCGCCTTGAGGCGCCGATATTCGGGTTCGACCTGCACTGGATGACCCAGTGCCAGGGCGCCATCGAACTGGCGGCGCTGCTCAAGGAGGTCCACCCCGAGGCGCTGACCATCTTCGGCGGCATCTCCGCGACGTACTACGCCAAGCAGCTGATCCAGTACCCCAGCGTGGACGTCGTCGTTCAGGGCTACGACACCCTGGAGCCGGTGACCGAACTGGTGAGCAGGGTCCGGCGGGGCAACAGGGACCTCGGCTCGATCCCGAACCTGCTGTACAAGGACGGCGGCGAGATCCAGGCCACCGGCTTCACGCACAAGCCGGCCGCCAATTACAACAACGCGCGCAATGACTGGTCGTACTTCAAGGACACCCCGGTTCCCGGGCTGTCCACCTCCAAGCTGATCATGACGCTGCCGAACACCGGCTGCGCGCATGACTGCGGCTGGTGCGGCGGGTCCAAGTTCGCCTACCGCAACATCATGGACGTCCGTAAGACGCTGATCCAGAAGGATAACGACCTCATCATCCAGGAGCTCCGCACGATGGGCGAGGCGGCGAAGCGCACCTCGATTTACGCGCTTCAGTGCTATTCGGAGAGCAAGGGGCGGATGCACGCCTACCTGGACGCCGTCAAGGAAGTCGGCTACAGCAGCGTCTCCTTCGAGCAGTTCAACCTGACGCCGGCCGACACGCTCAAGAAGATGGGGGAGTCGACGGACGCCTACATCATGCTGTCACCGGAGTCGCACGACCCGAAGATAAGCGCCGCGGCCGGCCGCGGCACGTACACCATGGAGCAAATGGAGGAATGGATTCCGCGCGCCATGGACGCCGGGGTGAAGGGCGTGATGATCTGGTTCTTCATCGGGATGCCGTACCAGGACCGGCAGTCGGTGATGGACACCATCGCGTACTCCGAGCGGCTGATCCGCAAGTTCGGCGGGTGGTCCGCGCTTCCCCTTATCTGCCCGATGGTGCCGTTCCTCGACCCCGGTTGCCGCTTCTTCGAGCAGCCAGAGGAACACGGTTACCGCATCTTCCACCGCACGCTCGAAGACCACCGCCGGGCCATGGTCGAGCCGCTGTGGCACAAGCGGCTGAACTACGAGACGCAATGGCTGAGCAGGCGCGAGCTGCAGGACGTCTCCTACGAGGCGATCTCGCGCCTGGTGGAGATCAAGGGCGAGTACGGCGTGCTGCCCGCCACGTTCTGCCGGGCCGTGCTCAAGACGATCGACGAGACCAAGCAGCTGCTCGGTGAGCTGGAAAGGGCCCTGGAACTCGACGGCGCGCTGCCGTCCGACCTGCGGGATGAGATACGCACCTATAACCGCAAGATCCTGGCCTATTCCAGCGACCAGATCATGCCGGTGCGGCGCCCCTTCGGCGGCCGCTGGTTCGATGACGTCACCATCCCCCGCGAGATGATCGACGACCTGCTGGCGGCGCCCGTCGCCGGCTGAATCGGCCCGCGCTGAACCGGCCCGCCCTGGCGGACCGCGCGCCTTCCGCTTGACCGTCGCCGGAACAGTCAGGGCGCTCCCGTTCGGGATAAAAATCTTGAATATTCCGAACGGGTGCGTCCTTGCTGCGGCTGCCCCCGGTGCACCGCCCGGGGCGCGAACCCGCCAGGAGGGCGGCGCCCGCAGGGAGTACGTCTCGCCCTGCCCGGGCTTAAGGCAGATTTAAGTCGGTCACCATAAACTATTAAGAAACTTTACTATTTAATTTCTCCTACCTGCGGAGGGACCGAACCACGATCTGACCGGACAGCACAGGAGGAACGATGGCGCCAACCGTCCACGAACTACCCGGCGGGCCGGCGAGGCCCAAGGCGCGCAGGCCCCGCGGGCGCAGGCCCCGCGCCCTGATCGCGACGGCGGCCACGGCGCTGCTCGCGCTGACCTGCATCGCCGCCGCGGCGGCGGCACGGGAAAGCTCCGCGCACGCGTCCACGACCTCGGCGCTGACCGACAACTGGTACGAGTCCGCGCCGTACTACAGCGTGCTCGACTCGGACGCTCCCGACCTCGGCACGGTCATGTCGGCCACCGGTCAGAAGGCGTTCGACATGGCCTTCATCCTGGCCGACGGCGGCGGCTGCACCCCGGCCTGGAACGGGACCGATCCGGTGTCAAGCGACACGCAGGTGGCCGCGGTCATCAACGAGGTGCGCGCCGACGGCGGCGACGTGACCGTGTCGGCCGGCGGCTACAACGGGACGAAGCTCGGCCAGGTGTGCGGGACCGCCGCCGCCACCGCCGCCGCGTATCAGCAGGTCATCAACGTCTACGGGCTGCACGCGTTCGACTTCGACCTCGAAGAGCCGGAAATCGAGGACTCCGCCGCGATCGCCAACGAGCTGGGCGCGGCGCAGATCTTGCAGCAGGACAACCCGGGCCTGTTCATCTCGGTCACGATCCCGTCCACCACCACCGGGGCCAACTACTTCGGCCAGCAGCTGCTCGACGAGGCCAAGTCGCTCGGCTTCACCCCAGACGACTACACGATCATGCCGTTCGACGGCGGCTTCAACGGCGGTTCGTCGCAGGTCACCGCGCTGCAGGACTTCAACGCGCAGCTGGTCGCCACGTTCGGCTGGACCAGTTCGGCGGCCTACGCGCACGAGGGCTTCTCCGGCATGAACGGCCGGACCGACACCGCCGAGTACTTCTACCAGAGCGACTTCCAGACGGTGCTCAGCTTCGCGCAGAGCGTCGGCCTTGGCCGGTTCACGTTCTGGTCGGTCAACCGCGACCGGGAATGCGACCCGCCGGACAACAACGGCGACCTGTCGAGCGAGTGCAGCAGCGTGACGCAGAACCCGTGGGACTTCACCGCCTACACGGTCGCCTTCGCGGAAAGCGCGCCGGTGACCGAGCCGACCCCCACGCCAACGCCCACGACTCCGACGCCCACGCCGACGAGTCCGACACCGACGCCGACCACGTCCGGCTCCTGCCCGGCCTCGGCCTGGTCGGCAAGCGCGACCTACGTCTCCGGTGACATCGTGTCGTACGACGGCGACGAGTGGACCGCCAACCAGTGGAACTACGACGAGGTGCCCGGCGGGCCGTCAGGTGCGTGGAACAACGACGGTGTCTGCTGACCACGGTGTCTGCTGACCACGGGGCGTGTCGAGCTCGCTCAGCGGCCGGGAACGACCGCGGCCGCGGGTTCTTCCGCCCCCGTGTAGACGATGGTCTCCGCTGGTGACGAGTTGCTGATGCCTTCCTTCTGGTAGCGGGAGTGCAGGCGCTTGATGAACTCGTGGATGATCAAGGCCTGCGCGCTGATGTCGGTGGCGCGCAGGCCGACGTTGAAGCTGATGCAGGAATCGCCGAACGTGTTGTACCTGACCGTGGGCTCGTACTCGGGAATGGCGCCCTTGACCTCCTGCATCACCTCCTGGCCGACCTCGATAGTGACCCGCTCGACGTGCTCCAGGTCGCTCTCGTAGCTGACGCTGCACGCGACCGACACGGATATCTCGTGCTCGGGCAGGTGGTAGTTGGTGACGATGGCGGATGCGACCGTGGAGTTCGGTACCACGAGGAGGTTGTTCGGAAGCTGGCGGATGATCGTGCTCCGCCAGTTCGTGTCCACCACGTAGCCCTGCATGCCGTTGTCAAGCTGGATGAAGTCGCCCGGCTGGACCTTGCGCGAGGCGAGGATGTGCACGCCGGCGAACAGGTTGCTCAGCGTGTCCTGCAAGGCCAGGGCGACCGCCAGGCCGCCGACGCCGAGGGCGGTGAGCAGCGGCGTGATCGCCACGCCGAGGCTGTCGAGCAGCACCAGCCCGCCGATCGTCCACACGATCACCTGGGTGATGCTCACGAAGATCGTCGCCGACCCCGACGTGCCCGCGTGCGACGTCGCCCCGGCCCGCACGGCCGCCCCGGCGACCTTCGCGCTGCCCAGCGAGACGACCATCACGATGACCGCGAGCAGCACGTGGTCAAGGTCGTCGCGATAGGTGCTGCGCAGCGGCAGGGTCAGGACCGCGGCCCAGGCGCAGCCGACACCGAGGCACCAGGGGGTGACCAGCCGCAGGAACGCGACCACGATGTCGCCGCCACGCCAGCGCGGCTGCTCGGCCTTGCCCCGCAGCCGGGTGAGGAGGCGCCGGAGCACGACGGCGCCGATGACTCCGGTCGCGAGGTAGACCGCCGCCACGATCCAGATGTGCGAATTGACAGATGCTGTCATCTTCTGTCCTAACGCGTTCGGCGATCGTGGGCGAGTTCCGGCCACCGAGGGTACCCGCAGGCCTACTCCCGGAAGGGCATAACGTGGGGAAAGCGACGGGCATCACGGACGGGACAGCGGGACGCCCGGCTCGCTCGCGGTTAGCGCCTGGCCTGGTAGACGCGGTTCACCACGGTTTCCGCGGCCAGCCGCCAGTCGTTCAGCCCTGCCTGTTCCGCGATCAGGCGCATCGCCTCCTCGCCCGCGTGGTTGCCAGCTGGCGGGACCGCTCGCCGGGGAAACGGGAAAGATGCCGCGCGTCCGGTCACCCGTGGCTCGATCAACGACGTCCCGGCCCCCGTCTTCGCCTGCCGGCACCGTCTTCGCCTGCCGGCACCGTCTTCGCCTGCCGGCACCGTCTTCGCCTGCTGGCACTGTCCTGCAGTCGGTCGGCGCGCGTTTAACGGCATTAGGCCGCTAAGTGCGTCTTATCCGGCATTTAAGTCTTATTTAATTTTGCCGGAATCGACGCGATGATACCTTCCGTTCGCACGGTAAATAGGAAAGTTTCCTATTTACGCCGCCCCTGGAGCGGGGTAAGGAGGCCGTGATATGCCCGACATATCCCGACACGTTACGCGTCTGCGTAAGCGCGCCACGAGGTGGCGTCTCGGCGGCAGGCTAGCTCTCGCCATGATCGGCCCGGTGATCGTGGTGGCGGCGATCTCCGTGCCCGCCGCTTCGTCGCCTGCCGCCCGGGTGAGCCTCGCGGCGGCGACCTCCGCGGCGGCGCCTGCCACCGTTCCCGGCCCGCCGTCGGGCTGGTCGACGGTATTCAGCGACGACTTCAACGGCGCGGCTGGATCCGGCATCGACTCCCAGTGGATGTACGACACCGGCCCCGGGTCTGACTTCGGCACCGGCGAGATCGAGACGATGACCAACTCGACCGGCAACGTGTACCTCGACGGCAACGGCAACCTCGACATCACCGCGCTGGGCAGCGGCAGTTCGTGGACCTCCGGTCGCGTCCAGACGACAAGCGCCAACGTGGGCGCGCCCGCGGGCGGCGAACTTGAGGTCACCGCCTCGATCGAGCAGCCCTCCGGCGGGCCCGGTTACTGGCCAGCGTTCTGGATGCTCGGGCCGGGCCAGTGGCCGGAAAACGGCGAAATCGACATCATGGAGGACGTCAACTCTCTGTCCGAACTGTCAGGAACCATTCACTGCGGCACCGATCCCGGCGGCCCGTGCAACGAGCCGAACGGCATCGGCAGCGGCCTCACGTCATGCGGCGGCTGTCAGAGCGGTTACCACACCTACACGATGATCTTGAACAGGACGAACACGTCGGACGAGTCGATCACGTTCTACCTGGACGGTAACCAGTACTTCAGCGTGAGCGAGTCTCAGGTCGGCACCGCGACCTGGCAGGCGGCCTTCGATCACAACCTGTCGATCATCTTGGACCTGGCGATGGGCGGCGGCTACCCTAACGGCGTCTGCGACTGCACCACGCCGACCAGCTCGACGGCGTCCGGCGGCACGATGAGCGTCGCCTACGTCGCCGCGTACTCGACCAGTGGCAGCAGTGGCAGCAGTGGCGGCGGTGGCGGCGGTGGCGGCTCCGGCGGCGGGACCGGGAGCGGCACCGGGCCGATCACCGGGTACGACGGCCTGTGCGTCGACGTCAGGGGCGCGAGCACCGCGGACTTCACGCCCGTGCAGGTGTACACCTGCAACGGCACGGACGCCCAGCAGTGGACCGTCGTTGAGGCGGGCAGCACCCTGCACGCGCTCGGTAAGTGCATGGACATCAACGGCGGCGGCACCGCCGACGGGACCACGGTCGACCTGTACGACTGCAACGACACCGCGGCGCAAGTCTTCATCCCGCAGTCCAACGGGGAGTTGTACAACCCGCAATCCGGCAAGTGCCTCGACGACACCGGCTACGGCGGCTCGGGCACTCAGTTGCAGATCTGGGACTGCACAGGCAACGCCAACCAGCAGTGGACACTGCCTTAGCCGCACTGCCCTAGCCGCACTGCCCTAGCCGCACTGCCTTAGCGAGAACCGCAACAGCCCGCGCCCGTCCCCGCCCACCCTCGGGGACGGGCGCGCTCCTTTGCCCGGCCGGCGGCCACCGGGCGAGGCCGCGGGACCCGGCCGGACCTGCCGCAGCGGCGGCGATACGTTGGAGTGCATGTGCGATGATCACGAACACTCGGCGGCGGAGGCCGCGTGGTCCGCGCCCCGCGCCGCGGCCGGGCAGGCCGTCGACCCGGTGTCGCTCCCCGAGGTCGACGAGGTCACGGTTACCACGATGGTCGACAACGTCTTCGATGCCTTGCTCGCCTCCGCCGCGCGAGTTGCCAGGCCGTCACCGGGCGCCGGCCGGGTCGCCGCGGCGCAGTTCGCCGGCGGCGAGACCGTCGCGGGCCTGCAGGCCGAGCACGGCTTCTCCGCCCTGGTCACGGTTCGGAGCGGGGACAAGAGCAGCACGCTGCTCTTCGACACCGGCGCGTCGCCCGACGCACTGGCCGTGAACGCCGAGCGTCTCGGCGTCGATACCGGCTCCTTGCAGGGCGTCGTGCTGAGCCATGGGCACTTCGACCACGCGGGCGGCTTCGACGGCCTGGCCCGGCTCCGCGGCCGGTCCGGCCTGCCGCTGACGGTTCATCCCGCGGTCTGGACCCGCAGGCGCCTGGCGCTCCCGGGCGGCCGGGAGTTCGAGATGCCCACCCTGTCGCGGGGCGCCCTGGAGCGCGAAGGGTTCGCGGTGATCGAGCGGCGTCAGCCGTCGCTGCTGGCAGGCGGCATCCTGATCACCGGCGAGGTGGACCGCGTCACCGAATTCGAACACGGCATGCCGCCGGCGCATCAAGCGTGGGACGGACACGACTGGCGGCACGACCCCTTGGTCATCGACGACCAGGCGCTCGTGATCAGCGTGCGCGGCCGTGGACTGGTCGTCGTCACCGGGTGCGGCCACGCCGGGGTGGTCAACATCATCCGCCACGCCATGCGGCTGACCGGCGTCAGCCGGCTGCTCGCCGTCATCGGCGGCTTCCACCTCAGCGGTCCCGCGTTCGAGCCGATCATCGCCCCGACGGTAGCCGCGCTCACCGAACTCGCGCCCGAACTCATCGTCCCCGGCCACTGCACCGGATGGCGCGCGCAGCACGCCCTCGCGGCGACGCTGCCCGATGCCTGGGTGCAGACCAGCGTCGGCACCACGTACACGCTCCGCGCCGCCTAGCCGCCCGCCGCCCCGCCCACTCGCCGCCCCGCCCACTCGCCGCCCGCCCGCCCGCCGCCCGGCCCGCCCGCGCCATGTCCGCCCGCGCGCCCCGCCCGCCCGCGCGCCCCGCCCGCCCGCGCGCCCCCGCCCGTGCGCCCGCCCGCCCGTGCGCCCCGCCCGCCGGTGCACCCCCCGCCCGCCCATGCGCCCCCGCCCGTGCGCCCGCCCGCCCGTGCGCCCCGCCCGCGCCCACCGCCCGCGCCCATATCCGACATTTCACTGTATCCACCCCCGGATTTAACCGGTAAACTCCGCGCATCATGTAAATAAAATTCGTCATGTAAAGAAAGCTCTCGCCACGCGAGCTTTTCCTTCATGATAAAAAAAGTCTTCCGGATGTACGGAATTTACACGTTAATCGTCGCCCGCCATATACCGATAAATCGGCGTATGGCCGCTGCCAGGCCGATTCGGTGGCTGCCCGCTGTTCCTCGCCTCAGCCTCAGCCTCAGCCCCGTCGCGTCGCGCCCGTGGTAATCACTGGTCGGCCCGCGGAACCGCGGCCCGCCGAACCGAGGCCCCGGGGATGCGGGACACAGGGGATGCGGGACACCGCGAGTGGGAATAGTGCCCGTGGTGACCCATGGGGGGTGGGGATATGACAGCGGAGGAAAGCAGGCTGCAGGAGGCCCGGGCGGGGGTGCCGTGGCGGGCCTGGGGGCCTTATCTCAGCGAGCGGCAGTGGGGCACGGTCCGCGAGGACTACAGCGACAACGGGGATGCCTGGTCGTACTTCAGCCACGACCAGGCGCGGTCCCGCGCCTACCGGTGGGGCGAGGACGGTCTCGCCGGGATCAGCGAAGACAAGCAGCGGCTGTGCCTGGCGCTCGCGCTGTGGAACGAGCGGGACCCGATACTCAAGGAGCGGCTGTTCGGCCTCACGAACTCCGAGGGCAACCACGGTGAGGACGTCAAGGAGTATTACTTCTACCTCGACAACCTGCCGACGCACAGCTACCAGCGCTGGCTGTACAAGTACCCGCAGGCCGAGTACCCGTACAACGACCTGGTGGAGAAGAACCGGGCCAGGTCGCGCCGCGAGTTCGAGTACGAACTGCTCGACACCGGCATCTTCGACGACGGGCACTACTTCGACGTCGAGGTGGAGCACGCGAAGGCCGGCCCGGAAGACATCGTCTGCCGCATCACCGTGCACAACCGCTCGGCGCGAGAGGCCGCGCTGCACGTGCTGCCCACGCTGTGGTTCCGCAACACCTGGTCGTGGGGCGGCGACCAGCCCAAGCCGCTGCTCGTCGGCAACGGGTCCGCCTACCCCGTCGTCCGGGCCGAGCACGCCGACCTCGGCGTGTTCTACCTGCACGCCGAGCCGGCGGCGGACCTGCTGTTCTGCGACAACGAGAGCGCGCCGTCACCGTTCCCCAAGAACGGGATCGGCGACCACCTCGTGCTCGGCGCGCCCACCGTCAACCCCGAGCGGCGCGGCACCAAGGCGGCCGCGCACGTCCGGCTGCAGGTGCCCGGCGGCGGGCAGGCCTCGGTCCTGGTCCGGCTCACCCGGGAGGGCCCTGGCGAGCTGGCCGACCCGTTCGCCGGGGCCGGCGAGCTGATCGCGCAGCGGCGGTCCGAGGCGGACGAGTTCTACGCGGCCATCACGCCGCCGGCCGCGAGCGCGGACGCGCAGGCGGTCATGCGCCAGGCGCTGGCCGGGATGCTGTGGTCGAAGCAGTGCTACTACTTCGACGTGGACACCTGGCTGCGCGAGCGCCGGGTGCACCCGCTGCGGGCGCCGCTGCGCCGCGGCAGCCGCAACGAGTCGTGGTTCCACATGTTCAACCACGACGTCATCTCGATGCCGGACAAGTGGGAGTACCCCTGGTACGCCGCGTGGGACCTGGCGTTCCACTGCGTGCCGCTTGCCATGGTCGACCCGGACTTCGCCAAGAGCCAGATCCACCTGATGCTGTCGCAGGAGTACCTGCACCCGACCGGGCAGATGCCCGCGTACGAGTGGAACTTCGGCGACGTGAACCCGCCGGTGCACGCGTTCGCGACCCTGTTCCTGCAGAACCTGCAGACCGGGCTCGGCGGCACCGACCTGCCGTTCCTCAAGGAGTGCTTCGCCCGGCTGCTGCTGAACTTCACCTGGTGGGTGAACCGCAAGGACCCTTCAGGACACAACGTGTTCGAGGGCGGCTTCCTCGGACTCGACAACATCGGCGTCTTCGACCGCAGCGCCGAGCTCCCCACGGGCGGGCACCTGGAGCAGGCCGACGGCACCGCCTGGATGGCGATGTTCAGCCAGAACATGCTTGAACTGGCGCTCGCGCTGCTCGATCACGACCCCGCCTACGAGGAGTTCGTGGCCCGGTTCGTCGAGCGCTTCTTCTGGATCGCCGCGGCGACCGACCCGCTGGGCGACAACCCGGACGAGATGTGGGACGAGGAGGACGGGTTCTTCTACGACGTGCTGCGCCTGCCCGACGGGACCGGAAGCCGGATCAAGGTCCGCTCCCTGGTGGGCCTGCTGCCCATGTGCGCGACGACCGTGATCGAGCCAGAGGTCATCGAGCGCTACCCGCGGCTCGCGGATCGGGTGGCCGCGTTCCTCGAACGCAACAACGACCTGCTGGTCAACATCGCGGACCCGCTCGTCCCCGGCGTCGGCGGCAGGCGGATGCTCTCCCTGGTCAACGAGGCCAAGCTGCGCCGCATCCTGGCCCGGATGCTGGACGAAGAGCGCTTCCTCGGGCCGCACGGTATCCGCTCGGTCTCCCGCTGGCACCTGGACCATCCCTACGCCTTCCAGGCCGGCGGGGCCGAGCACCAGGTGCGGTACGAGCCGGCCGAGTCGACCAGCGGGATGTTCGGCGGTAACTCCAACTGGCGCGGGCCGGTCTGGTTCCCCGTCAACCTGCTCGTGATCAAGGCCCTGCTCACCTACTACCGCTACTACGGCGACGACCTGAAGGTCGAGTGCCCGACCGGTTCCGGCGTCATGATGAACCTGCTCGAGGTCGCGCAGGAACTCGCCCGGCGGCTGGTCGGGATATTCGTCCGCGGGCAGGACGGGCGGCGGCCGGTCTACGGCGGATCCCGGCTGTTCCAGGAGGACCCGCACTGGCGGGACCTCATCTTGTTCTACGAGTACTTCCACGGCGACAACGGAGCCGGCCTCGGTGCCTCCCACCAGACCGGCTGGACCGGGCTGGTGGCCACGCTCATCCAGGGCCTCGGACATCTCGACGCCGAGTCGGTGCTCCACGACCGTCACTGGCCGATGGCGCGCCCGTACCGCCGCGAGCCGGAGGCCAAGCGCTGACCTAGGGCGCGCCGGTCAGTTGCCGGGCGATGTCGGCCGGCACCAGCAGGCCGGTGCTGTGCAGATCGCTGACTAGCCGGGCGACAAGCGGGTCGCGTGGGGTCGCCGTCATGGCGACGAGGCGTCGTATCCATCGAGGCTCGAAAGGCCGGACCGCCCCGGAGAAGCCGGCGGCGATGGCGCTGACCGGCACGACGGTCACGCCGAGACCCGCCGCCGCCAACTGGGGCGCGTGGCTCGTCACGGCCGTACGAACGACCGTCGATTCCCGCAGGTCAACCCCTTGAAGGTGGGCCTCGACCCAGTTGCCGAGCCGGTTTTCCTGCGTGAAGTGCACGAACGGCTGCCCCTGGAGATCGCGCGGCCTGATGGCGGCCCGGGCGGCGAGCGGGTGCCTGGCCGGCAGGGCCACGACGACCTCCTCCTCGCCGACCGTGGTCGTCTCGAACCCGGCGTCGCCGAGGTCGGGAAACAGCAGGAGGTCGGTCCCGCCGGACTCCAGCATGGCGAAGGCACCCTCCGGGTCGGTGCTCTCCCTGAGGGCGACCGTCACGTCCGGGTGGCTGAGGCTCCAGCGGGCGAGCACGGGCGCCAGCAACGCGACCGTGAGGCTTTGCGCGCACACCACCCTGATGGTGCCGCCGGCGCCCTGCCCCACAGCGCGGGCAAGCCGCACGGCGTCGTCCGCCGCGGCCACCGCCCGGCGCGCCTCGGGCAGCGCCGCCCGCCCGGCCGCGGTGAGGCGCACGCCGCGGCGCTCGCGGGTCAGCAGCGCGGTCCCGGCCTCTCGCTCAAGCGCGGCCAGCTGATGCGAGATCGCGGGTTGGGACAGGTGAAGGTGCCTGGCGGCACTGGTCACCGACCTCAGGTCGGCGACGGCAAGCAGGCACTCAAGCGCTCTCAAACTTGGCATGAGAAAAATCTATCGTAACTCGCACTTTTATCGATTTCCCGACGGGAAGGATGGCTTTCCTCCGGCTGTTGGACTGGCCGACGGAGACAAACTTCGAGGAAGAGAGCACTCACCATGAGCAGCATCAGCTTCATCGGCCTGGGCCAAATGACCCGCATCCTCGCCCCCTTCGCACTCGACGGCGGCAACGACGTCGAGGTCATCAGCCGTGACCCGGCCAAGGCCGCCGCCCTGGCCGGCGAACTCGGCCGCGGCGCCACGGCGGGGGAGTTCGGCACCACCCCGGGCGGAGACATCGTCATCCTGGCCGTGCCCTATGCCGAGGCCGTAGGGGTCGTCGGCCGGTACGGCGACGCGCTGGCGGGCAAGGTCATCGTCGACATCAGCAACCCATTCAACGCCACCGCCACCGGGCTGAACACCCCCGATGGCAGCTCGATCGCGCAAGAGGTCGCCAAGGTCGCCCCGGCCAGCGCCCACGTCGTCAAGGCGTTCAACACGATCTTCGGCAACGTGCTGGCCCAGCGCCGTCCGCTCGACGTGTTCATCGCCGGCGACGACGCGCGGGCCAAGGCCAGCATGTCGGCGTTCATCGAGAGCATCGGGCTGCGCCCGCTGGACGCCGGCGACCTGGCGATGGCGCGCTGGCTGGAGGGGGCGGGCCTGCTGATGATGGGCCTCGCCCGCAACGGCGTGGGCAACTACGGCTTCTCCCTCGGCGTCAGCCTCCCCGGCTGATCACGCCCGCCCATCGACACGTGTTCAAGAGAGGACTTCTCATGTCCGCGGCCCCATCCTTGCCCCGCCCTGAGCGCGAGGCACCCGACCGGACACCGCCAGCCGGCCCGGCCCCCGGTGATCAGCGGGCCGTGGCCGGGCCCGGTGACCGGATACCGCGGGTGGTTTACGTGCTCGGCGGGGTGATCTTCCTGATGGGCACGACCGAGTTCATGGTCGCTGGCCTGCTGCCGGAGATATCGTCCGGGCTCCACGTGAGCGTCGCCCGTACGGGACTGCTCATCACCGCGTTCGCGGTCGGGATGATCGTCGGCGCGCCCACCATGTCGATGGCGACGCTGCGGCTGCCGCGCCGCTTCGCCCTGATGCTGGCGCTGGCGGTCTTCGCCGCCGGGCACGCGGTGTCGGCCCTGAGCCCATCCTTCTGGCTGCTGCTCGGCGCCCGGTTCGTGACGGCCATCGCGGTCGGGGCGTTCTGGGCCGTGGGGGCGGCGGTCGCGACCGGGGCGGCGAGCCCGCTGGTGCGGGCCCGGGCCATGGGCGTGATGGTCGGCGGGCTCACGCTGGCGAACGTCATCGGCGTCCCGCTCGGCACCGCCTTCGGTGAGGCGCTGGGCTGGCGCGGCCCGTTCTGGATCCTGGCGGGGCTGGCCGTCGTGGCGATGCCCGTGATCGCGCGGCAAGTCCCGGCGGGCGGTGAGCGGGCTCATCTGTCGGTTCGCCGCGAGATCGCCGCGCTGCGCCAGGTCCGCGTGTGGGTGGTGTTCCTTGCCACCGCGCTGTTCGAGGCGGGGATGATCGCGGCCTACAGCTATGTCTCGCCGCTGCTGACCACCAGGGCCGGGCTGGAGGAGAAGCTCATACCGCTCGTGCTGCTCGGCTTCGGCGCCGGGGCGCTGCTCGGCACGATGACGGGCGGGCGCCTCGGTGACCGCCGCCCGTTCGGCACGGCGATCCCGGCGGCGGTGCTCACCGCCTGCGTGCTCGCGGCGACGGCGTTGTGGGCTTCCAACGTTCCGGCGGCGGTCACGCTCGTGGTGCTGCTCGGCGCGACCGCGTTCGTGCTCACCCCGATCCTGGTGGCCCAGGCGCTGCACGCCGCTAGCGACGCCCCGACGCTGGTGTCCGCGCTGGCCACGGCCGCGTTCAATATCGGGAACGCGGGCGGATCCTGGCTGGGCGGCCTCGCACTGGCCACGAGCCTTGGCCTGCGCGGTCCCGCGCTGACCGGGCTTGTCCTCGCGGTGGCCTCGATGGCGCCGCTCACCCTGCTCGCCGTCCGCCGGTCACCTCGCACCGCTCTCGCGGCCGCTGACCCTGTGCAGAGTGCCTCCGGCCAGAGACAGTGAGGGCACAGTCCGCCCAGTCCGTCAGAAGGGGGTCACGATGCCGGTTCAGGGCTCGGTCATCGACTTTCACGCGCACTTCGTGCCCGACTTCTACCGGGACGCCGCCGCCGCGGCGGGTTATGGGCTGGGGACGGCCAATGATCGAGTTCCCGTTCGACACCACCCGGGCCGTGGCCGACCTCGTGCTTCGCGGCGGGATCACCAGGCACCCCAACATCCGGCTGGTGGTCCCGCACGGCGGCGGCGCCCTCACCGTGCTCGCCGACCGGGTCGGCGGCTTCGCGCGCACCTTCGGTGGGACCGACCAACCCGATGTGGTCGGCCAGCTCAGGAACCTGTACTACGACCTCGCGGGCTTCCCCGTGCCCAGGCAACTGCCGTCGCTGCTGGCGCTGACCGATCCTTCGCACCTGCTGTACGGAACGGACTGGCCGTGGATGCCCGAGGCCGCCGTCACCGCACTCGCCGTTCAGATTAGGGCGACCTCGTTGCTCGGTAGCGACGAGCTCGCCGCGCTGATGACGACGAACGGCCTGCCGCTGCTCGACCGGTTCAGCTAGCTGCCGAGCGACCGCTTCGTCGCCTGGTACCGCTTGAGCAAGAGCGGCCGCAGCAGCCGGACCGGGGCCGGGAAGTTCTGCGTGATCTCGTCATGCCCCGGGGCGGGGCTGGGGTCGGCGAGCAGGCCGAGCACCAGGTCGGGGCCCGAGCGGGGCGCGCCGTCGACGATCGCCTTGCGCAGCCGCTGGATCTCGGCGGTCGGCGTCTGCGGGAACAGTTCGCGTAGCACCGGCTCCTCAGCGTCCAGGTGGGCGGCCAGGGTGTCGCGCACGTTCGCGGCGGCGGCCGCCGCCGCGAACGCGATGGTGCTGGCGGCCCCCGTCGCCTGCGTGTTGTCGTTGAGCGCGTTGACAGCCGCGGTCAGGTCCTTGAGCTCGGCGTCCAGCTTGTGGTGCTGCGCGGTGAGGTCGTCGAGGCTGGCCACCGCGTCCGGGAACAGGCGGCGCAGCACGGGCCAGAACAGCTCATCCTCGCTGGCGTGGTGATGGTGAATGAACTCAGCCTGCCAGCGTGCGACCCGCACCGCCGCCTGGCGGCTGACCTCTTCGTCGGCGGCCAGCCGGTCCAAGCCGGCCGCGGCCAGGACCGCGCCGCGCCGCATGATCGTGTGCACGGCGATCAGCTCGTCGTACATCCGCAGGCCTTCGGCCGCGCTCTGTTGTTCCGTCGGACCGTGCTGCTGACGTGCCACTGCTGGACCCCCAATTTCAGGTGAGCTACGATGTAACCAATATATCTTGCATGTATTTATTACGCGAAGTAGGGTGCGGACTGTGCCCAGCCGTACGTATCACTCGCCGCTGCGGGCCGAGGTCGCGGCGGCCACCAGGGACCGCATCATGCAAGCGGCGCGCGCCCTGTTCACGACCCGTGGGTACGCGCGGGTCACCGTCGCCGACATCGCGCGCGATGCGGGCGTGGCGGCCAAGACCGTCTACGCGAGCGCCGGGGGGAAGTCGGACATCCTCAGCGAGTTGATCACCACCGCGGCCGAGAACTCGGGTGGGCCGCAGACGCTGGCGGCCGTTCGGCAGACCCTCGACCTGGCAACGGCGATGACCGTGCTCGCGCACGGCACCCGGATGGGCAACGAGGGCTATCAGGACGAACTAGAGATGATGCTCGCGGCCATGCCCGTGCACGAGGACAGCCTCGCGCTGTGGGAGCGGGGCACCAGCCTTTACCGGGCCGTGCTGGCCGACACCGCCAGCCACCTGTCGAAGACGGGCCTGCTCGCGCCCGGCCTCGAGGTCGCCCGCGCGCGGGACATCTTGTGGTTCTGCTTCGGCCCCGCCGCCTGGCAAACCCTGATCAGGCAGTGCCACTGGACCTGGGACGAGGCCGAGCGCTGGCTAGCCGCGCAGTCGGTAAGCATGCTCGGCCCCTAGTCGACGCACGGCCGGCACCTCGTGGTCCCGCACCTCGTGGTCCCGCGCCGGGCAGCCCGGTCGCCGTGGTGGCCGCCAGCCCGTCCGGGCCCAGCCTGATCGTTGATCTCCGCAACGCCGTGCCCCGTCTCGGTCGTCCTGCCATGGCCGATGCTCGGGGCGATCCTGGCCGGATGCGTGGTCATTGCCGTTCTCCCCTCGGCCTTGCCGGCCTGGTTGCGGCTCGGCCGGGATCAGCGCCTGCACGTCGATGTCGATCACGGAGCTGGCGCGCCGAGGCGTCGCCGATCATAAATGATCGCAAGTTCTCTTACTGACCCTATCAGACCGCCGTGATCGCTGGATGATGAAAGAAAAATACCATCTTGCCAACATCAATCTGTTCTCTTAGTGTTCTAATTCTAACAGATATCCGTAGGTAGCTTCCTGAGTGGCAGTGGTCAAGGAGGACGGGTGGAACGAACCGCCGCGACGACGCCACGCGATGTTCCCGCCCGGCGTTCGGCCACCGTGGTAGGCGTCGAAGTCTTCGCCGTCGCGAACCCCGCACCGCGTAACGGCGGGCCGGCCTGGTTGTTCGTCCGTCTCGACACGGACACGGGCATCTCCGGGTACGGCGAGATCTTCACGTCGTCCTTGTTCACCCGCCCACTCACGACCGCCAAGATCGTCGCGGAGTTCGTCGGCGACTTCGTCGTCGGGCGGCGTGCCGCCGACCGGGAGCTCATTTACCTGAGCGCCTACAACAGCCACTACTCACACGTCGGCGACATGCTCAAGACCGCCATCATGAGCGGTGTCGACGTCGCACTGTGGGACATCGCCGGCAAGTCAACCGGGCTCCCGGTCCATGACCTGCTCGGCGGCCGGATGCGCGAGAGCGTGCGCATGTACACCTACCTCACCCCGCCGGAGGGAGCGGACGACCGCGAGTTCTGGGCCGACGAAGCGGCCATCGGCGAGCGCGCGCGCGGGCTGACCGCCCAGGGCTTCACCGGCCTGAAGATCGACCCGCTGCCGTTGCTGACGGGGCTTGCCCACCAGACAGGCCAGTACGTGCCGGTCATGCCATCGCTCGACGCGCTCGACCGGGCCGAGTCCATGGTGGCCGCGATCCGCGGTGCCGTCGGCAGCCGGGCAGACATCATGATCGGCACGCACGGGCAGTTCACCGTGGCGGGCGCCGTTCGTTTCGCCCGCCAACTGGAGCGGTACCGGCCGCTGTGGTTCGAAGAGCCCGTGCCTCCTGAACGCCCGGAAGAGATGGCGCGGGTGGCGCGGTCCACCGCCATTCCGGTGGCGGCCGGGGAACGACTCACCTCGAAATGGCAGTTCGGTGCGCTGGCCCGTGCCTCCGCGGCGGCGATCTTCAATTTCGACGTCACCCAGGTCGGCGGGCTCACCGAGGCCAAGAAGGTAGCCGCCCTGGCCGAGGCCGGCTTCCTTCAGGTGACTCCCCACGTGTTCGGCGGGCCGCTCGCCGCGGCCGCCTCGTGTCAGCTCGCCCTGACGCTGCCCAATCTCCTGATCATGGAGGGCAACGGAACCTACGGCGGCGCTTACGCGGAGTTGCTCGACATCCCCCTGGACTGGGTCGCCGGGTACCTGACTCCCCCCGATCGCCCCGGCCTAGGGCACGACCTCGACGAGAGGGTCGCGCGGCGGTGGGCGGTGACCTCCGACGACGCGTTCGCTTACGCACGGCATCTCGCACGGCCATAACCACCACCATCAGGCACTCATCACCAAGAAGGAAGCAATGAAGCGATCCAAACTCGCCGCCGCGGTGGCCCTGGCTGCCTTCGCGGGAGCCGCCCTCGTCGGCTGCTCGAGCTCGTCTGGTTCCGGTTCTGGTTCATCCCTGGCCGGCACGACCATCACCTACTGGGCAACCAACCAGGGCCCGAGCCTGCAGGCGGATCAGACGATCCTCACCCCCGAGCTGAATAAGTTCACCCAGGAAACCGGGATCAAGGTAAACCTGCAGGTCATCCCCTGGACCACCGACGACACCAAGATCCTTGCGGCGACAGTCAGCGGCAAGGGTCCCGACGTACTGAACTTCGGCAACACCGACGCGTGGACCTTCGGCGCAACCGGCGCGCTCCTGCCGTGGACGAGTTCCGAGCTGAGCCAGGTCGGCGGGGCCGGCAAGTTCATCCCGAACGTTCTCGCCGCCGCCGGCCAGGCGCCGTACACCTCGCTTCCGCTTTACTCCCAGGCGTACGGGCTGTTCTACAACAAGGCGATGTTTAGCAAGGCCGGGCTCACCCCGCCAACGACCTGGCAGGAACTCGTCAGCGACGCGAAGAAGCTCACAAACCCGGCGACGCAGACCTACGGCCTCGCCATCCAAGGGGCGTCAGTGTCAGAGAGCATGCACTTCGCGTACATCTTCGCGCGCCAGAACGGCGGCTCACCGTTCAACGCACAGAATCAGCCCACGTTCACCACGGCGGGCAATGTGAACGGACTCAAGCAGTACCTCGACCTGATGTCCAGCGGCGTGATCAACCCGTCGGACGCGCAGGACTCGACCGGCACGCTGCAGGCGAGTGAGTTCGCGCACGGCAAGGCGGGCATGATCATGGTCCAGAACGGCTCAATGTCCTCGCTGGCCAGCCAGGGCATGTCAACCAGCCAATACGGCGTAGTGCCGATCCCCGCGCCGAGCCCGCTGCCGCCGGGCGGCCAAGACCTCGCGAGCTTCGTCGCGGGCACGAACATCGCGATCTTCAAGGACACGCCGCATCTCGCGGCGGCGATCAAGTTCGTGAACTTCATGACGAGCAAGTCCGAGCAGCAGATCCTCGACGAAAAGTACCAGCTGCTGCCGGTGCTGAGCGGTGCCTCGCAGAACTTCCTCAGCGACCCGGCGATCGCCCAGACCTTCATCAGCATCCTCAACACCAGGGCCCAGCCGCTTCCTGTCAAGGCGAACACCGAGGCCTACCAGCAGGCGGTCGGCGCTCAGCTGGTCACCTTGATGGGCAAGGCGGCGACCGGTACTCAGCTATCCACCTCCGCCATCGAAGCCGCCTTGCAGTCGGCTCAGGCGCAGATGCCCGCGTCGCAGTAGCGACCGCCGGGTGGCCGTGACGCCCGGGAAACCGGGGGCCACGGCCACCCGGCATCCCCGGCCGGGCATGAGAGGAGGACAAGGAAGAACATGAGCCACACCGATGTGGTTAGCCGAAGCGCCGGCGAGCTGACGGCGCCGCCGGCGGCGCCGCACCACCGCCGGGCGGTGCACCTCAAGCGAATGACCCCGTACCTGCTGATCCTGCCGGCGGTAGTGCTCGAGTTGCTTGTGCATATCCTGCCGTCGGTCGCGGGCGTCATCACCAGCCTGTTCGATCTCAACCAGTTCTATCTTCGGCAGTGGTTCGACGCGCCATTCGTGGGTTTCTCGAACTACTCCGTGGCGCTCAACTTCTCGAGCTCGGTCGGCGACGCGCTCGTTCACTCCTTCGCCGTGACGATCCTGTACGCGGTGGTCGTGGTGGCGTTCTCGTGGTTCCTCGGCTTCTCGGGCGCCCTGATACTGCAGCAGGCATTCAAGGGGCGCGGCGTGCTGAGAACCGTCTTCCTGATCCCCTACGCGACGCCGATCTACGCCGGGGTGATCGTCTGGGACTTCATGCTGCAGCGGGACAACGGCCTGATCAACCACGTCCTGGTCGACGACCTTCATATCCTCGGCCAGCCCGCCTTCTGGCTGCTCGGCAACGACGCGTTCATCTCGACCGCCGTCGTGGCGATCTGGCGGATGTGGCCCTTTGCCTTCCTGATGACGATGGCCGGAATGCAGTCGATTCCCGAGGAGGTCTACGAGGCGGCCGCGCTCGACGGGGCGGGTCCGTGGAGGCGCACGTACCACGTGACCCTGGGGCTGCTTCGGCCGGTGACCGCCGTGCTGCTGCTGATGATGTTCCTGTGGACGTTCAACGATTTCAATACGCCGTTCGTCCTGTTCGGCACGGCGCCGCCGCCGTCGGTGGACCTTATCTCAATGCACATCTACACAAACTCGTTCGTCAACTGGAACTTCGGGCTGGGGGCGGCAATGTCGGTGCTGATGCTGGCCTTCCTCATGGTCGTGACCGGACTGTGGTTCCTGTGGGATCGGAGGGGGCACCGCCATGGTTGGTGAAAGCCGGTCGTTCCGCGCCTTCCAGGTAGTAATAGGCTTGTTCCTTTGCGTGTTCACGCTCACGCCGGTTTACGTGATGCTCTCCTCGTCACTCAAGCCGCTGTCCGACATAGAGGGCGCGTTCACGTGGTGGCCGCGGCACCTGACCTTCCAGGCCTTCAGCCAGATCTGGTCGACGGTTCCGCTGGGGCTCTACTTCGAGAACAGCCTGATTGACTGCGCTTGCTCGACGTTGTTCGCCGTCATCGTCGCGGTCCTCGCCGCTTACGGGCTCTCGCGTTACCGCTTCACCGGCCGTTCGGCGTTCATGCGGACGGTGCTCGCGACGCAGATGTTCCCCGGCGTCCTGTTCCTGCTGCCGCTGTTCCTCATCTTCGTGAACATCGACAACTCGCTCGGCATCACGCTGCTTTACCAGACGCGTTTTGGCCTGATTGTCACGTTCCTTACATTTAATCTGCCATTCGCCATCTGGATGCTGACGAGATACTTCGACGCCATCCCGGGCGAACTCGATGAGTCCGCGCGGGTGGACGGGGCCGGCACGCTCGGCACGCTGCTCAGGGTCGTCGTACCGGTGGCGCGGCCGGGAATCGTCGCGGTGGCCGTGTATTGCTTCATGGCATCCTGGAGCGAGATCCTGTTCGCCTCGGTCATGACGGACAGCAGCACCACGACGCTCTCCATCGGCCTGCAAAGCTATGCCAGCCAGACCAACGTTTACTGGAACCAGATCATGGCGGCCACGCTCGTGGTGAGCCTGCCTATCGTCGTGATCTTCCTCCTCGTCCAGCGCCATCTGATTTCCGGACTGACAACGGGAAGCATCAAGTGAGGTAGAATGATCTATATCTAACAAAGAATGTTAGAATTATCTCGTCTTGTGTCCGGGTCCTCTGCCGGGACGAACCCGTCGGCGCCGTCCTGTGCCGCACGGAAGACCTGTGCCACGCCGAACAGGAGGCCCGGAGGTGATCGAATTCGACGTCGTCTGCGTCGGATCCGTGACCGTCGACTCGATAGCGGTCGTCGATCACGTGCCAGCCGACGACGAGCGCGTCGAGTCGCAGCCGTTCGCGGAAGGCGGTGGTGGCCCGGCGGCCACGGCCGCCGTGGCCCTGGCCCGTCTGGGGCACCGGGTGGCGTTCTGCGGCGTCACCGGTCCGGGCACGACCGGAGCGCGTGCCCGCGAGCTGCTTGACGCCGAGGGCGTCGACACCCGGTGGCTGGTGGCCCGGCCGGGTGGCCGCACTGCCCAGAGCACGATCCTCGTCTCGCGGTCGAACGGCACCCGGGCGATCATCGCGGCTCCAGGTACCGCACCGAAACCGGCGGACGTGCCCGTGGCGGCATCGCGCTGGGTCCACGCGGACCAGGCCGGGTACGCCGCGGCGCGGGCGGCACTGAAGGCGGCCGGGGCCGGGGACAAGCGCCCTTCGTTCAGCGTCGACGGCGGCAACCCGATACCCGGGCTCAGGCTGAGCGGTGTGGACCTGTACGTCCCCACGGTCTCACGCCTGGCCGCCGAATTCCCTGAGCCCACGCTGCACGGCTCACTTGCGGCCGCTGGCCGGGCCGGCGGCGGCGTGGTCGTGGCCACCGCGGGGTCCCGGGGCGCCTACCTCCGCTCCGGCGGCACCTGGGTCCTGGTACCGCCGTTCGCCATTGACGTCGTCTCGACGATTGGTGCGGGCGACGTCTTCCACGGCGGGCTGCTCGCGGGCCTTCTCGAGGGACGCGACCTGCGCGCGGCCGTCGTGTTCGCGAACGCCGTGGCGGCGATGTCCTGCCGCGCGCTCGACGGGCGTGCGGCCATACCGTCCAGGCAGGAAGCCGACGCCTTCGTCCGTGCACTAGGCCGCGACCCGAGTCAGGACATCCCGCTCAACCACCCCGAGAGGAACAACGCATGACCATCGGCCAGAGGGACACCGCGGCCCTGGCAGCCCCGCTGTCCCTGGCGCGCGGCGGCTTTGCCATGCTCGCGCTCGACCAGCGCGAATCCCTGCGCGACATGTTCGTCCGGGCTGGCCACGCCCCGGTGGTCGGCGACGATACGCTCCGGCGGTTCAAGCAAGCGGGGATCGAGATCCTCACCCCGCATGCCTCCGGGGTCCTGCTTGACCGGCCGCTTGCCGTCACCGAGGAGCGGCCGACGGGGATCGCGCCCGGCTGCGGGCTCATCCTGGCCGCGGACGTCTTGCATCACGCCCCGGGCGGCCACATCGACTTCACCAGCCTCGACCAGTCGGTCACGCCCGAGTTCATCGAACGGGTCGGCGCGACCGCGATCAAGCTGCTTGTCATCTGGCGCGCCGGGCGGGACCTGGCCAAGCGCGCCGACCTGGTGTCCGCCTTCATCGACGTAGCCCGCCAGGCTGGTGTCGCGAGCCTGGTCGAAGGCATCGTCAGGCCGGATGGCGACGAGCCCTGGACGTCGGCCCGCCTTCGCGACGAGGCGATCATCGGCGCGGCCGCGGAGTTCTCCTCCTTTCGTCCGACCATCTACAAGGCCGAGGTACCCGGGTATTCCGAAGGCGACCTGTCGCGCGTCTACGCCGAATCCGTCAGAATGAGCCGGGTAGTCGGCGGCCCATGGGTGGTGCTCTCAAACGGCGTGCGTCAGGCGGATTTCGCCGAGGCAGTACGGCTCGCGTGCGAGGGCGGTGCCCATGGGTTCCTGGCCGGCCGGGCGATCTGGTCCGACGTCATCGGAGAGCGGGACGCGGCGTTGGCGTTGCGTATCCGGTCCGCGCGCCGGCTCGACCTGCTGGTCGAGATCGTCGAACGGTCCATGCGTGAACGGGTGTCCGGCAGGGCGCGGGGAGAAGAAGGATGATGGCTGACGGAGAGGATGCCTTCCGGTACACGTCGGCACCGGAGCGTCGTCATCGGCTGGTCGTGTTCATCACCGAGCAGGGCTACTGCACGATCGGGGAGCTCTCCCGGATCTTCGGCGTGTCCGAGATGACGATCAGGCGTGACGTGTCGAAGCTCGTTGAGCAAGGGGAGGTGCGAGGGTTCCGCGGAGGCGTCGGGTCGCTGAGCCGGCAGGACCTGGTCGGCAGCGACTACCGGCTGCGCGATCTGAAGATGGGAGCGGCCAAGCAGGCTATCGCGCAGGCTGCGGTCGACCTCATCGGCGGGAACTCCATCATCGCGCTGGACGCGGGGACGACCGTGGCCCAGCTCGCTCCGCTGCTGCCGGGCGACCGCAACCTGTGCGTCATCACCCACTCATTCCCGGTGCTCTCCGAGCTGGCCGGGCATTCCGGCACCGAAGTGATCTGCCTCGGCGGCACGCTCCACCCGGAGTCGCTCTCGTTCGACGGTCCCGCTACCCTGTCGGCCATCTCCAACCTGCACGTTGAGGTGCTGTTCCTCGCCGCCACCGGGCTGGGGGAGCGCGGCGTGTTCTGCGGTAACGGTTACGACGCGATCACCAAGCGCGCGCTGATCGACGTCTCCGAGCGCGTAGTGCTAATGGCTGATTCCTCGAAGTTCGAGACGCAAGCGATGGTGCGGGTGTGCGGATGGGACGCGATCGACACGATCATCGTCGACGCCGGGATCGGAGACGGGCAGCGGCGACTTCTGATGCAGCACGGGGTGAAGGTGATCGCCGCCGCGCTCAGTCCCGCTGCGTGAAGACCGAGTCGAAGGCCGCCGCCGGCGGGTCCCAGAGCAGGGACCGGACGTGCGCGAGCGCGCGCGGAGCACCCTCCAGCCGGCTCATGCCCGAGTCCTCCCACTCGATGGAGATCGGGCCCTGGTAGCCGATCGAGTCGAGGGCGCGGAAGGCGTCTTCGAAGGGGACATCCCCCTGCCCGGCCGAGACGAACGTCCACAGCCGACGCGGGTCACCCCAGCCCAGGTGCGAGCCGAGCCTTCCCGCCCGGCCGTCGCGCCGCCGGATCCTCGTGTCCTTGCAGTCGACGTGGTAGATGCGGTCCGCGAAGTCGACGATAAACGAGGCCGGGTCGATGTCCTGCCAGAGCATGTGGCTCGGGTCCCAGTTGAGCCCGAACGCGGCCCGGTGATCCACCGCCTCCAGGGCCCGCGCGGTCGTCCAGTAGTCATAGGCGATCTCGCTCGGGTGCACCTCGAGCGCGAACCGGACGCCCTCGCCGTCGAACACGTCCAGGATCGGGTTCCACCGCCGGGCGAAGTCCGCGTACCCGTCGTCGATCACCGCCGGCGGCACCGGAGGGTACATCGCCACGTAGCGCCAGATCTTGGAGCCGGTGAATCCGGTCACCACGTCGACCCCGAGACTGCGCGCGACGATCGCGGTCTTCTTGAGCTGCTCGGCCGCGCGTTCCCTTACGCCCTCGGCCTCGCCGTCCCCCCAGGTCCTGGAGCCGGCGATGGCGGCGTGGCGGAAGTCGAGCGGGTCGTCGCAGACTAGTTGTCCCTGCGCGTGGTTGGAGAGCGCCCAGGCGGACAGGCCGTTGCGGTCGAGTGTGGCGCGGACCGAGTCGAGGTACCCGCGATCCTCGAGCGCCCGGTTCACGTCGAGGTGCGCGGACTTGCAGGCGATCTCAAGCCCGTCGAAGCCCCAGCCGCCTGCGAGTTTGGCCACCTCGTCGAGCGGCAGGTCGGCCCATTGGGCGGTGAACAGCGTGACCGGTCGTTGCATGGCATGGTCCTTGCGAGTAGGGGCTGAGCGCGCGCTCAGGGGTAGATCACTTCTTGGGCGTGCACCCGCGCGACCGCGTCGGTCAGGACGCTGAGCAGGTCCCCGTCGGTGATCGTGAACGACTTCTCGTCATCGATCACGAGCGGGGCGCCGAACACCACCACGCCCGCGCCCAGGCTCGGGCAGGACACCGCCTGGTCGATGCCGAGGCCGCCGACTGCCTGGACCGGAATGGTGGTCGCGGCGACAATCGCCGTGAGATCGGTGAGCGGTGAGAGCTTCAGCTCCGGATGCGCGCTCCGGTGGTCGTGCCCGGTGTGGTGCAGCACCATGCCCACGCCGAGCGCCTCCAGGCGCAGGGCCTCGGACACCGAGTCCTCGGCGCCCATGTCGTCGCCCATGACCAGCAGGCCCATGTCGCGAGCAGCCGCGCAGACGCGCTCGATTGTCGCGTCGTGCGCGCGGCCCATCACGACCACGGCGTCGGCCCCCGCGCTCGCGTACAGCGCCGCCTCCCCGTATCCGCCGTCCATGATCTTCAGGTCAGCGACCAGCGGGTGGCCGGGGAACGCGCTCCGCAACTCCCGCACGGCGGAGGCCCCCTGGCTCAGCGCGAGCGGAGTGCCGATCTCAAGCCAGTCGACGCCGGCCGCCACGGCGACCGAGGCCATCCTCAGAGCGTCGTCGATGGTCTTCAGGTCAAGCGAGACCTGAACCATTCCCCTGGTCAAGGTCTCCCTAGTGAGCTGCCGGATATTCGTGCCGACCCGGCTCCCGGTGCTTTCCATCCCGCTCATCTGCTCCTACTTGTCGTCGCTGCCGCCGGCCGTCACCGCGCGGGCGGCCTCCTGCCTCGCCACGTGCACCGCGGTCGATCCACCGAACCACTGGTCGCGCGCGCGGAGCAGGAAGTCGGCGGACTGCCGCAGCTCGTCAATGCCGTTCACGCCGTCCTCGATGCTGATCCAGCCGTCGTAGCCGGCCCTGGTCAGGATCTCGAAGATCTCGTTGTAGTCGTTGAGTCCGCGCCCGATCACGCCGTGGAGCAAGTCGGGCGAGTAGCCGATGGTGCCGTCTGCCTGCTTGAGCGAGTCCAGGCTGGCGCCGGGCGCGAGGTACCGGTCCGAGGCCTGCATGGAGACGACGCGGTCAACTACCCGCGCGAGGAAACTGGCCGAGTCTTCGCCCGCGACGATCGCGTTGGAGGGATCGAACTGGACGCCGAAGCAGGCACGCTCCTCGATCGAATCGACGAGGGCGAGGAACACGTCCGCGCGCTGCGCGAATTCCGGGTACTGCCAAGTGCTCGCCTTGTAGTGGTTCTCGATGGCCAGGGTGATACCGAGGTCGCGGGCGAGTGGCAGCAACGACTCGATCGCGGTGCGCGCCCACTCCAGGCCTTGCTCGACCGCGACGCGCGGATGGGCCTGACCGCTCAGTACGCGGCAGAGCGACCCGGGGCCGCCGAGGCGGCGGGTGATGACCATGAACCGGGCCTGCTGGTCAAGCTCGCGGGCCCGGACCGCCGGGTCCGGGTGCGTGAAGTCGGGGGACGCGCACATCATCGGCATCTCGAAGCCGGCCGTCCCGAGCGCCTCGCCGATGCGATCGACGAAATCGTCGGCCGTGGACCAGAAAAACCCGGTATGCAGCTCGAGGCCGTCGACCGGAAGTGCCGCCCGTGCCTCCTGGATCCACTCGAAAATGGTCTTGGTCCGCCTCGCCACCATCGCGTCGAGTTCCCCCTTGGGGAAGGCGGCGATCCTCATGAGGCCATCGCGTTGTCACGGCACATGTTGCTAGATTATCATCAAATATTGAGAGAATCCGAACATTTTCTAGGGCGGCCCATGAGAGCAGTTGTCAAGTACGCCAACCGAGGCGAAGCCGTGGAGGTCCGTGACCGACCAGCGCCCGATGTGACGCCGGGCACAGTGCTCGTCAAGGTGGCCACCGTCGGGGTGTGCGGCTCGGACATTCACATGTGGCACAACACCCAGAGCGCGAGTTCGAAGGGCGTGCTGCCGGTCACGCTTGGGCACGAGTCGGCCGGGGTCATCGAGGCGGTCGGGGACGGCGTGACCGGATGGTCGCGGGGCGACCGGGTCGTGTGCGAGACGGCCGCGTCGGTCTGCGGCGTGTGCGCGCTGTGCCGGGCCGGCCGCTACAACCTGTGCCCGCAGCGGCAGGGCTACGGCCTGCGGCTGGACGGCGGGATGGCCGAGTACTTCCTGGCCGAGCCCCGGGTGCTGCATCGGATTCCCGAGGGCGTCGCCTTCGAGCACGCGGCACTGACCGAACCCTTCTGCGTGGCCTACAACGCGCTCGTCGAGCGCGCTCGGGTCCGTCCCGGCGACCTCGTGGTGATCCAGGGTGCGGGGACGATCGGCCAGCTCGCGGCGCAGATCGCCCTCGCCCAGGGTGCCGCCACCGTGGTGATGCTCGGCACCGCGGTCGACCGCGTGCGGTTCGAGAAGGCGCTTCTGATGGGCGTGCACCGCACTGTGGACGTGACCGCCGAGGACCCCGTCGCGCTGCTTGGAGACCTGCACGACGGCCTCGGCGCGGACCTGGTCGTGGACGCGACCGGCGTGAGCGTGGCGCTGCGGCAGGCGCTCGACCTGGTGCGTCCGGCCGGGGCGATCGCGAAGGTCGGCTGGGGCCCGCAGCCCTTCGGCTTCACCCTGGACCCCCTCGTCAAGAAGGCCCTGACCCTCTACGGCTGCTATTCGCACACGTGGTCAACCTGGGAGAACGTCCTGCGCCTGTTCGGCAGTGGTGGCCTCGACCCCGCGGCGGCGCTTGGCGGCGTCTACTCCATCGAGGACTGGGAAGAGGCGTTCAGCGCCATGGAGCGCGGTGACAACATCAAGTCGGTCCTCGCTCCGCACGGCGACTTCCCGGTGGCACAGTGAGCATCCGCCTCGGCGTGCTCGGCCTCGGGGCAGTCGCGCAGGCGGTGCACCTTCCGCTGGTGGCGCGCAGGCCTGAGCTGTTCCGGCTGGCGGGGCTGGCCGACCTGTCACGCGGGCTCTGCGATCTCATGGGCGAGCGGTACAACGTGCCGCCGTCGCGCAGGTTCGGCTCGCTTGGGGAAATGCTGGCGGCCGGCGGGCTCGACGCCGTCATGATCCTCGCCCGCGGCTCACACGCGGCGCAGGTGGCGGCCGTGGCCGAGGCGGGGCTCCCCATGTTCTGCGAGAAGCCGCTCGCCTACACCATCGCCGAGACCGACGGCCTGGTCAGCCGCGGGCCGGCGGCCACGGTGCTGCTCGGCTACATGAAGCAGTACGACCCCGCGGTGGCGTCCGCCCGGTCGGTGCTCGCCGGGATCGACGATGTCCGGAGCGTGGACGTGACGGTCCTGCATCCAACCGGCGCGTCTCAGCTGGCCTTCGCGCACGTGGCGCCGGCGCCGGAGCCGTTGCCCGCATGGGCCGAGCAGGAGGCCGACGAGGAAGACCGGCTGCTCGCCGCCGTCGCACTCGGCGACGGTTACGACGAGTCGCTCTGGCGGGCGTACCGGGGCGCGCTGGTCAGCAGCCTGGCACACGACCTGTCGGTGCTGCGCAGCCTGCGGCAGCGTCCGCTTGACGTCGAGCACGCGGACATCTGGCGGCAGGCCTCCGCCTTCCAGGAGCGCGACCCCGGACGCGACCGCCGGTCGTTCGGTGACCATCCCCCGTCGATCCAGGCGGCCGGACGGCTCGCAGGCGGCGGGCGTTACACGCTCGCGTGGCACTACCTGCCGGATTTCCCCGCCTACCGCGAGACGGTGCGCGTCGTCCACGGGCGCGGCTCGGTGGAACTGGTCTTCCCGTCGCCTTACCTGATGCACGCACCGACCGAGCTGCGCGTCACCTCGCTCGACGGCGCGGCCGAGCGCATCGACCTGCGGCGCAGCACCGAGGAGGCCTTCGAGTCTCAGCTTGAGGCGTTCGCCCGCCTGGTCAGTGACGGACAGGAGCCTTACTCGGGGCTCGCCGAGGGCCGCACCGACATCGGCTTGTGCCAGTCGGTCGTCGCCGCTTTCGCCGAGCGCACCGGGATGCCAGTCGGCGGTGAGATCGGCTCGCTCACCAGCCGGACGCTGGCGTGACCCGGACGCTTGTCATGACAGAGCCGATCCGCACCGCGGTCATCGGCTTCGGGCTGGCCGGGAGCGTGTTCCACGGACCGCTGCTCGCGGCGAACACCGCCTACCGCGTCGACGTGATCGTGACAGCGGATCCCGGCCGGATGTCGGCGGCGGCAAGGCGACATCCGGGCGCGCGGATCCTGGCCACGCCGGCCGAGCTGTGGGAGGTGGCCGGCCGGCTCGACCTGGTCGTGATCGCCGCGCCGACGCCCAGTCACGTCGCCCTGGCCGAGGCGGCGATCGAGGCGGGCCTGAATCTCGTCATCGACAAGCCCTTCGCCGTCACCCGGGCGGGCGGGGAACGGCTCATCGCCAGCGCCGCCCGCGCGGGCGTTGCGCTCACCGTTTTCCATAACCGTCGTTGGGACGGTGACTTCCTTACGGTGCGCCGCCTGATCGGCGAGGGCACGCTGGGTACCGTGCACCGCTTCGAGTCGCGCTTCGAGTGGCTGAACCCGCGCCCGCGCCCGGCCTGGAAGACGGAGACGGCCGGCCACGCGGGCGGCGGCGTCGCCTACGACCTGGGAGCTCACCTGGTGGACCAGGCGCTGACCCTGTTCGGCCCCGTGAGGGAGTTCTACGCGGAGTTCGAGACGCGCCGACCCGGCGCGGTGAACGACGACGACAGCTTCCTGGCGCTCCGGCACGCCAGCGGGGTCATCTCCCACCTGTGGATGAGCAGCCTGGTGGCCCAGCGTGGCCCGCGCTTCCGCGTGCTCGGCTCTGGCTCGGCGTTCGTCACCAGGGGGCTGGACCCGCAGGAGCGGCAGCTCGCCAGCGGGATGAGCGCGTCCGACCCCCGGTTCGGGACGGATGACGAGACCGAGGGCCGTCTCGGCACCGACGACGAGCCGGTCCAGGTGGCGGTGGCGCGCGGGGCCTACGGTGAGTTCTACGCCCGCCTGGCCGCCGCGCTGCTGCGCGGCGGCCCGCTGCCGGTCGATCCGCGGGAGGCCCTGGAGGCGATCGCGATCATAGAGTCGGTGCACGCCGGGATGACCGCCTAGAGCGTGCGCGCGTACGGGTCCCAGTCGGCCGGGAGCAGTTCGGCGCGGTCGCAGCTGCTGTCGACGCCAACGAAGGCATTCCGGCGCAGCGACTCCATGATCGCGACCGTCGAATCGAGCACGTGGTAGGCGAGTTCCGGCGCCGCGCGGTGCGGGCGGCCGGCCCGGATCGCCCTGGCGATGTCCAGCGCCCCGATCCCGCGCCCGCTGCTCGCCCCGCGCGACGGGACGGAAACCCACTCGTCGGCGCCGTGCCGCCTGAGGCGCACGTTGCCGTCGAACTTGTTCGGGTCGGGCACCGCGATCGTGGCCCTCGTGCCCGTGATCTCGACCCAGCCTTGCCGCTTCAGCGGCGAGTCCCAGCTCAGCACCGACGTCGACATGGGGCCGGAGGAGAACTGCGCCAGCACGCTCACGTCCGTGGGCACGGTCACGGTGAACTCGTGGCCGGCCTTGGGCCCGACCTGGAGAACCCGCCTCGGGCGGGCCGTGCGCGCGGTGGCGACGACCGACGAGAGCGGCCCGAAGGCCTGTACAAGCGCCGTCAGATAGTACGGAGCGATGTCGAACAGAGGCCCGGCGCCGTGGGTCAGTAGCAGCTCGAGGTTCCGGTGATCCGGAGCCGGCCCTGGCGTCTCGAACAGCGTCAGCGCGCTGACCGGGGTGCCGATCTCGCCCGCCGCGATCAGGCCAAGCGCCGTCTGCAGGCCGGGGCCGAGGAACGTGTCGGGTGCACAGCCGATCCGCGTCCCCGCGTCGTTCGCCGCCTGTTGCAGCTTGGCGCCCTCGTCCAGTTCCACGGCGAACGGCTTCTCGGTCCAAACGTGCTTCCCGGCAGCCAGCGCCATCATCGAGACCTGGAAGTGCGACAGCGGGTTGGTCAGGTTGACGACGATCTCGACGTCCTCGTCGGCCAGCGCCTCCGCGAGGGAGCCCGCGCGCGGCACGCCGAACGTCTCGGCCTGCTCGGCCGCCCGGTCCGCGAACGCGTCGGCGACGATGCGCACGTCCAGGTCCGGGTAGCGCGTGAGGTTGCCGAGATACTGGCTGCTGATGACCCCGGCGCCGACCACCGCGACCCCAACGCGGCCTTGCCCGCCGGTCACTGCGCGCTTCCCGCGCTCAGGTAGCTGAGGCTCTCTCCGATCGCACCGAACATGTCGCCCGCATAGTCGTCGAACTCCACGACGCCGATCTTCAGGTCGGGGAGCGCCGCGACGATGTCCCAGATCGGCAGCGAGCCCTGGCCCGCGGGCTGCTGTTGCTTGTTTTCCTTGTTGACCGGGCCGTCCTTGACGTGCAGGAAACGGATTCGATCGCTGAGCTTGGCGACGAACGGGACCACGTCCTGCCCGCCGACCGCGACCCAGTAGGCGTCAACCTCAAGCACGACCGCGGGGTCAAGCGCGTCCACTAGTACCTCAAGGCCGGTGCGGCCGTTGAAGCTGTGGCTGAGTTCCCACCAGTGGTTGTGGTAGCCGACGGTCAGCCCGTAGGCCGCCGCCTCGCTCGCCGCGGCGCTCAACTCGTCCGCGGTCCGCGCGATGTCGGCCTCCGCGGTCCAGTGCTCCTCCCGCACGAGCGTGTCGATGACGGCGTGCGCGCCGAGTTCCTTGGCGGTCTCGAACACAGGCGCGCGCTCGGCGCGGACGAGCGTACCGGTCATCGTCGGCGACGTCAGGCCGGCGTCCCGGATGGCGGGACCAAGCCGCGGGTTGGCCGACAGGGTCCGGTAGGAGGCCTCGACCTGGGTGTAGCCGATCGACGCGACGCGGTCGATGGCGGCCTGGGCGTCTTGCTCCAGAGCGTCGCGGACGCTGTAGAGCTGGAGGGAGATCGAGGGCAGGTTGGTCATCGGGGACCTCCGGTGGGATCGACACATGGCAGGCTGCTATATGTTCATATTCTTACAATATTATGTTCTTTAAGCAACATATCGCCGGTCGTGTCCGTCGCCCGGCTGTCATTCCCGCGGCGGGTAATCCGCCACCCCGTCTGGTCCGACGCCAAACACCGCAGAGTGCGTACGGTGCCTTCGATCCGCTTCGCCCGTACGGCGAGGTAATCGCGACCACGTGCCGGTCGGGCGCCGCGATCATCTCGCGCTGGCCGATCGCCCGCAGCGAGCGCAGGAAGCCGCCCGCGCCTGGCGCGGCGCCCGGGACGGTCCTGTTCGCCGAGCTGATGGCCTTCGTGGCCGCGCCCGGGCGGCGCTGGCCACAACGCGGGCGTGGCCATGCCAGACCGGGCCTACGTGAAAGCGACGGGTAGTGCCGCGGCCTCACTGCTGGCCGCCGTGCGGTCGCAGCACGCGCGGGCCGCGCCCGTTTCCGCCTGGACGGCCGCGGTCTCCGACCAGCAGGCGAAACAGAACCAGGTCGGCATGGAACTGCTGCTCGGCATCGCCATCGCCTACAGCGCGATCGGCATCGCCGGCACCTTCCTGATGTCGGTCGCCGGCCGCGCGCCCGAGTTGGCGCTGCCGCACACGATCGGCGCCATCCGTCGCCAGGTCGTATGGTTCGTGGCGGCCGAGTCCCTGGCGCTCACCGGCGAGGCCGGCCCCGTCTCGGTCGTCCTGCCATGGCCGCTGCTCGGGGCGATCCTGGCCGGATGCGTGGTCATTGCCGTTCTCACCTCGGCCCTGCCGGCCTGGTTGCGGTCCGGCCGCCCGGATTAGCAGCGCAGGCGGAGCAGTTCGTCGACCGTGCCGTGGGCGATCTTCTCCCGCACCTCGGCCCCCAGGCCGAGGTGGTCGAACCAGTCAGTGGCGCGCCGGTTGTCGGCGAATGGGTAGTCCACCGAGAAGATCAGCCGCTCATCGCCGAACGCCTCCTGGGTCAGCCTGAACGGGCCATCGTAGAAATAACCGCTGGTGGTGACCCAGAAATGCGCGCGCAAGTACCTGCTGACCGGCTTGGTCAGTCCCCCGGCCGACGGGGTGAGCATCTCGTCGATCCGGGAAAGGTGGAACGGGATGCCCTCACCGAGATGACCGAGGATCACCTTCAGCTCGGGCAGTCGGTCAAACGCCCCGCCGATGATCATGCGCAACGCGTGCAGCGACGTCTCGTAGTGCCAGCCGTAGCCGGCGTTGGCCAGGACCTGATTGACCGTATTGGTGAAGCCGGAGTAGTACACATCGGCCACCGGCTTCGGCGGCGGACCAGGGTGCAGGTAGATCGGCACCTCCAGCCGGGCGGCGGTTTCCAGGATCGGGCTGAAGAACGGATCGTCGAGGAACCGGCCGCCGATCGTGCCGCTGATCATCGCGCCCGCGAAGCCAAGTTCGCCGACGGCCCGCTCCAACTCGGCCGCGGCCGCGTCGGGGACGGTGACGGGCAGCGTGGCGAAGGCGGCGAACCGGTCCGGATGCGCGGTGATCATGCCGTGCAGTTCCCCGTTGGCCTTCTCGGCCAGCGGCACGGCGACCTCGGCCGGCAGCAACCAGCGGGATGCGCGTTTGCCAAGCGGTCGCCGGTCAGCCGGTGACCTCGCGGAGCCGCTTGGCGAATCGGGCCGGGTCTTCCATGAAACCGCCGTGGCCGCCGGGGAACAGGGTGGGCTCGATCGCCAGCTCAGCGGCCAGCGCGCGCGAGGTGCGGTCACAGAGCTGGCCCGCCGAGGTGTCGCCGATCCCGATGATCAAGTGGGTCGTCGCGACCCGCAGGGCATCCAGGTCGGGCACCCAGTCGGCCGTGCGGCGCAGCTCGTGGAGATAGAAGAAACGCTCGCCCGCGGCTTCCTCGGCCGACTTCTCGCCGCCGAAAGCCTGCATGAACACGTCCTCGGGCATCACGAAGCCGGCGTTCGTCATGAACTTGCGCACCGCGCCGAGGGTGTCACCGCCGGCGAAGGTGGCGATCGTGTCCTCGTTCGCGGCCAGCTGCCGCTCACGGTCCTCAAGCAGCTGGGGGAGCGGTGGCTCGTGGGCCACCGCGGTCCGCACGAGCTCCGGGTGCGCCTGGACCAGCGCCAGCGTGGTGACGGCGCCGCCGGAGGAGCCGAGCACGGTCGCCGGCCCGGCGTCGAGGTGGCGGATCAACCGGGCGAGGTCGTCGGCGCGCAGCTCCGGGGTGGACTCGGCGTCCGGGTCGTCGAGCACACTGCCGAAATGCCCGCGCGGATCCATGGTAAGGACGGTGTTACCCGCCGCCAGCAGGTCCGCTAGCGGCGCGAACGGCACCGAGTGCATCGGCGCGCCGACGATGGCCAGCAGCGGACCGCTGCCGCGCAGCTCGTAGTGCAGCCGGACGCCGGGAGCCGCCAGGGTGCCGACGGTGACTGGAGCAGGCGAGGTCATCAGGGCCCTCCACAGGGGTGCGCCGAGCTTGGTCATAGGTTTCGACGTCTCACGTCCAAGAAACTCATCGCTTACCCGTGCCCGGCCCGTCAGAAATCGACATGCCGGCGGCAGGGCGGGCAGAATGATGACCGGCCGCAGGCCGCCGCCGACCGAAGGGCTGGATCTCCGCTATGAGCAGGCACCTCTTGTCCACGTCGTCCACCGACGCCATCTCGTCGGTCACGCTTTCCCTGGCCTTTCTCCCGCTCGCGGCGCCGGTCAGCGACGCGAAGGTGCTGACGGGCAGGCAGAAGCCGCTGACCGAGGTCGCCTTCCTGTTCGCCGAGATCCGCGCCGAGTCCGGCCGCGAGGGCGTCGGCTTCAGCTACGCCAAGCGGGCCGGCGGCCCCGGCCTGTACGCCCACGCCAGGGAGATCGCGCCGGAGCTCATCGGCGAGGACCCCAGTGACATCCAGCGGATATGGACCAAGCTGGTCTGGGCGGGCGCGTCGGTGGGCCGCAGCGGCCTGGCGACCCAGGCGATCGCGGCCTTCGACGTCGCGCTGTGGGACCTCAAGGCCAAGCGCGCCGGCTTGCCGCTGGCCAAGCTGCTCGGGGCGCACCGCGACGAGGTCGCCTGCTACAACACCTCCGGCGGGTTCCTGTCGCTGCCGATCGAGCAGGTTCTTGATAACGCCACGGCGGCGGTCAAGCGGGGCATCGGCGGGATCAAGATCAAGGTCGGCCAGCCGGACGCGCGCGCCGACCTCGAACGGGTCGAACGCGTCCGCGACGCGCTCGGTGACCAGTTCCCGCTGATGGTCGACGCCAACCAGCAGTGGAACCGCGAGACCGCGGCCAGAATCGGGCGCGACCTGGAGCGGTACCGGCTGACCTGGATCGAGGAACCGCTGGACGCCTACGACGCCGAGGGACACGCCGACCTGGCGCGCGACCTGGCCACCCCGATCGCTTCCGGCGAGATGCTCACCAGCGTCGCCGAACACCGGGAGCTGATCAGGCGACGCTCGGTCGACTTCATCCAGCCGGACGCGCCGCGTGTGGGCGGCATCACCCCGTTCCTCAAGATCGCCGCGCTCGCGGATGGCACCGCACTTCGCGATGGAGATCCACCTCCACCTCGCCGCCGCCTACCAGGCCGACCCCTGGGTCGAGCACTTTGACTGGCTCGAGCCGCTGTTCAACGAGCGCCTGGAGATCCGCGGCGGCCGGATGCTGGTCCCGGGCCGGCCGGGCCTCGGCTTCAGCCTCAGCGACCAGGCCCGCGCCTGGACCAAGGAAAGCGAAACGGTCTAGCGTCGGCTGAGGTAGTCACCCGGCCCCCGTTCGGAATACCAAAGATGATTATCCCGAACGGAGGCTCGGTTCCCCCGACCCCGCCCGCTGGCGTCAAGCGGGCGGGGCTTGCGTCGAGTTTCCGCCCGGCGGTGCCGCCTTCGCATCCGCCGGCCGGCTAGTCGCGGCCGCGTTCGCCCGGTGACCGGCTGTGGCCTCCGTCACCAAGTCGATACGCTTGACCCAGTGGACCACGCGGCCTGAGGAGCGATCCGATGGAATACCTCGTCACGATGACCACTCACGTCCCAGATGGCGTGCCGGCCGAGGCGGTGGACGACGTCCGCGCCCGGGAGGCCATGCACACCATGGAGCTCGCCGCGGAAGGGCACGTGCTGCGCCTGTGGCGCCCGCCGCTCGCGCCGGGCGAATGGCGGACGCTCGGGCTGTTCGCCGCGGCCGACGCCGCCGAGCTTGACCAGGTCCTGCGGTCGATGCCGCTGCGCATCTGGCGCTCGGATGAGGTCACGCGGCTGGCCGCGCACAAGAACGACCCCGCACCGGCCGCGAGCCAGGGCCCGCCGCCGGCCAGCGGGCAAACGGCGGCCGAGTTCTTCGTTGTCTTCACCCCGGCCGCACCCGGCGGGACGCCGGCCAGGGACGTCGAGGAAGCCACCGCCCGCGAGGCCGTCCGCGCCCGCGAGCTGGCCGGGCAGGGGCATCTCACGCGGCTGTGGGCGCTGCCCCCCGCGGACGGGGTGTCGTCCGCCCTTGGCCTGTGGCGCGCGGGTGACGCCGCGGAAATGCAGGCGATCGTCGAGGCGCTGCCGCTCTACCCGTACCTCAAGACGCGTACCACGCCGCTGACGCCGCACCCGAGCGACCCCGGGGTGTCCCGTGCCGTGGTTTCCTGACTTCGCCAACGCCGCGGAGCTGGCGCGCGCGGAGACGCGGACGGCAGGCCGGGCCGATCCGGTCCGGCAGTACCTGGCCGCACTGAACGACAGCGACCCGCGGGTGCTCGAGACGACGTGGCCCGGTGAGGTGGTGATCTACGATCCCTACGCCGGGGAGGTCCGCGGGCGCCGCCACGTGCGGCAGTTCGTCACGCACAACCTGTCCTGGCTGGCCGGGCTGCACGCCCGGACAGAAACGGTGGCCTCCATCGTCGCGGACGGCCGGGCCGTGGTGGAACTGCTGGCACACCTGGACCGCGACGGGACGGACCTGATCTGGCCGGTGGCCATCCTGGCCGAGTCGCCCGACGACCTGTCGGTGGTGTTCCGCACCTACTGCAGCCCGTGGCCGCACGGCGAGGAGCGACCCGTCCGGGCGCCGATACTCCCGTCCGCGCACGTGCCCCTCGGCGACGTCGTCGGCCGTTACCTCGCCGCCCTCGCCGCCGGGGACGCGGAAGCGGTGGTGAGCACGTTCGCCAAGGACGGCTACTTCCGCGGTCCCTTCGGCCCTGATGCCCATCGCGGCGCCGCCGAGCTTCGCTCCTTCTACGCCAGGTGCTTCGGCGCGGGGGGCGGGATCGACCTCGAGACCTGCGTCGTCACCGACGACGGGTCTCGCTGCGCGGTCGAGTACAACTGCGTCCGCTGGGGCACCCTGGACCTGCCGCCGCAGGCGGGGCTCGCCGTTTACGAGCGCCGCCACGAAGGGCCGCTGGCCGCCGTCCGCGTCTATGACGACATCCAGGTGCCGCTCTAGCCGTCCAGCCGGTCCACAGCCGTCCAGCCGGTCCACAGCCGTCCAGCCGGTCCACGTTCCGGCATGTCGGGCGCTGGCGCGCCACGACATGCCGGAAATTTCATGATTTCGGGCGTCGTGGCTCACCAGGTGAACTGCTCGCCGCCGTCGATGTCGAAGGTCGCGCCGTCGAGTGCGGTGTTGGTCATGATGTGGACGGCCAGCGCGGCGATGTCCCCCGGGCCAACGACGCGGCCGATCGGCAGCGTCGTCCGCAGTTCGTTCCTGCGCTCCTCGAGCTGGTCGCCGAGCAGCGAAGCGGACAGCGGGGTGTCGACGAAGCCGGGGGCGATCACGTTGACCCGGACCGGCGCGATCTCAAGCGCCAGGGCGGCCGCGAACGGCGCCAGCGTCGCCGTCTCGGCCGACGCGATGCCGTTGCCGTGACCGATCCGCCGTTCGCCGGTGCTGCCCATGAACAGCAGGGTGCCGCCCGCCCGCATCCGGCCCGCGGCGTTGCGCGCCACCGCGAGCACCGTCACGATGCGGGCGCTCAGCGCCTCCCGCACCGCGGCCGCGTCCATCTGCAGCAGCGGCCCGTAGTGCGGGCCGCCCGCCGTGATCATCACGTGGTCGATCGGTCCCGGCAGGTCGTCGAAGAACCGCTTGAGCGCGGCCGGGTCGGTGACATCGAAGGCCGCGGTCCGCGTGGCCCCGACGTCGCGGGCCGCCGCGCTCAGCCGGTCGGTATCGCGGCCGGTGATGATGACGTCGGCCCCCTCGGCCCGGGCGAGCCGGGCGGTCTCGAGGCCCATGCCGGAGCTGCCGCCGATGACGACGACGGCCTGCCCGGCCAGTTGCGTGCCCACCAGGGTAAGCTCCCCGCCTGCGTGTCCGCGGGCCTGGTGGCCGACTTGCCGGCCGGCCGCGGCCCCGCCACCGCCGCGAGCAGCGTGGTCAGGGCCGCGCCGTAGATGCCGGAGAAGCTCGGGAACGGCTGGATCGTGTCGTTGAGCACCGCGAGCGGTACGTGCGCGCGGATGGCCACCGTCGCCTGTTGCAGCCACTCTCCTGCCTCCGGCCCCAGTGCGTAGCCGCCGGTCAGCCGCTCGCCGTCGCTGAGCAGGGTGAGGAAGCCGTTGGAGTCGGCGTAGTCGTGGGTGTAGGTGGCGGTCTTCGGCAGGTCCTTCAGCGGCGCGGTGCCGCTATAGGGCGCCTCGGTCGCGCCCACCGCGGCGGCCTGCGGGTCGGTGTAGGTGACGCGCGGCACGGCCTCATAGTTCGCCGGGCGCTTTTCCCCCGCGATGTTCGCCGCGACCACGTCGCCCTCGTACTCGCCGACGTGGGTGAGCGGCCAGATGCCGGTGACGTCGCCGATCGCCCACAGGCGCTCGCCCGCGCGCAGGTACTCGTCGACCTTGATCCCCTTCGGGTTGGCCTCGACGCCGACCGTCTCCAGGCCGATTCCCTGCACCCGCGGGCGGCGGCCGGTCGCGACGAGCAGCCGGTCGCCTCGCCGCTCGGCCCCGTCGCCGAGTTCGAGCACGTACTCGTCGCCGTCCCGGCGGGCGGCGCTGGCGTGCGTCCCGAGCACCAACTCGATTCCGTCCTTGCGCAGGGCGTCCGCCAGCCCGTTCCCGAGCGGCGCGGCCTCGCGCGGCAGCACCCGGTCGGCGCCCTCGACCAGCACCACCTCACCGCCGAAACGGCGGACGACCTGCCCGAGCTCGACCCCGGCGGCACCGCCGCCAAGCACGAGCAGGCGGCGCGGCACGGCCTTCATGCTGGTCGCCTCGCGGGTGCCCCAGACGCCCTCGAGCTCACGCAACCCCGGCACCGGGGGCACGAACGCGTCCGCCCCGGTCGCCACGACGACGTGCTCCGCGGTGTGCCCGACCCCGTCGACCTCGACCACCCCGGTGCCGGCCAGCCGGCCCGAGCCCCGCAGCAAGGCGATGCCCTGGCTGGCCAGCCAGCGCTCCTGCCCGGCGTCGGACCAGTTCGACACCATGAAGTCCCGCCAGGCCAGGGCGTCCTTCACGTTGACCTCGGCGTTCGCGCTGGCCTCGCGCGCGCCGTGCACCGCCTCGCCCGGCCGCAGCAGCGACTTCGACGGGATGCAGGCCCAGTACGAGCACTCGCCGCCGACCAGTTCCCGCTCCACCACGGCCACGCGCAGCCCGCGCGTGGCCAGCGCCCCGGCGCAGTGCTCGCCCGGCGCGCCGCCGCCGAGGACTATCACGTCGTAGTCGGTCATTGCGGCAGTTCCGTTCCGGCCTGCTCGGCCACCATGTACGCGGCGTACCAGTCGGGCCAGCTGGGGTCGGCCGCGCCGGTCCGCTTCTCATGCTCGCCGTGGGCGGCCTCGAACCGGACCGAGCGGCCCGACCCCGGCGACGTGAACTGCACGATGCGGAAGCCGTTGTCGAAGGGGGAGTCGGCGTCGAGCCGCCACCCCAGGCCCGGGTAGAACCGCTTGGCCCGGTCGGCGTCAGCGACGGGGATGACGACGGCCTCAAGCTTCAAGTCGACGTCTCCGGTGCCCCCGCCCGCCTTGTCATGATCGCCGGTCATGCTCATCGCGGCCTCCCTCGCTCGCCCAAGGGAGTCTGCCCGAGCCGTCCGGTTAAGTAACGCGGAACTGGCTCGCCGTGACCTTTTGGAGCGATCCTGGGTGCCGCCGCGGTGCGCCCGGCGGCACCCGGGGGCCTGCCGGTCGCCGGGCTCTAAGGTTCGCCGGCGATGAGGGCCGCGGCCCGCTCCGCGATGGCGTACACAGTCGCGTTGGTGTTGCCGGAGACGATCGACGGCATGACCGAGGCGTCCGCGATCCGCAGCCGGTCGATCCCGTGTACCCGCAGCCGAGGGTCGACCACCGCCATGGCGTCGTTGCCGATCCTGCAGGTGCCCACGGGGTGGAAGTAGGACTCCATCGAGGCATCCGCGTAATGGCGCAGCGCCTCGCCGGTGTCCGTGGCCAGGCCGGGCAGTGCCTCGGCCGCCCGCCACGGCGCCAGCGCCTTGGCCTGCCCGATCTCCCTGGCGATGCGCAGGCCCGCCACCATCGTCGCGACATCGCGGTGATCACTCAGGTAACGCGGGTCGATCACCGGCGCCGCATCGGGCCGAGCGCTGGAGAGCCGGACCGTGCCGCGACTGAAGGGCTGCATCGGCGAGGCCGCGATCGTGTAGCCGGACTCCGGTCCTCCGGCGGAAGGCGGGACGAGCGGGATATCGACGAACAGGATCTGGAGGTCGGGGTGGTCAAGGCCCGCGGAGCTGCGCAACAGGCCAAGCGCCTCTCCGTGGTTGTTGGCCGCCGCGGGTACGGGCCTGGCCGGCCGGTAGATGACGAAGGCGTAGGGGTGGTCGTGCAGGTTCTCACCGACGCCGGGCAGATCCGCGGTCACCTCGATGCCGTGCCGCCGGAGCCCGGTCGCGGGGCCGATGCCGGAGAGCATCAGCACCTTCGGCGTGCCGATGGTGCCCGCCGCCAGCACGACCTCCCGTTCCGCCCGGGCCAGGACCACCTTGCCCGCCGAGCTGTACTCGACGCCGGTGCAGCGCTGCCCGTCGAGCAGCAGGCGGTGGGCGAGCGCCCCGGTCACGATCCGGAGGTTGGCCCGCCACCGCACCGGGTGCAGGTAGGCGTCCGCCGCGTTTTGCCGTTTGCCGTCCACCACGGTCAGGTCGGTCAAGCCGAAGCCCTCGTCGAGGCCGCCGCTGATGTCGTCGGCGCGCGGGAAGCCGGCCTCGACCGCGGCGTTCAGGCAGGCCACGAGCACGGGGTTCGGCGGGTTCGCCGGGCCGACGACCAGCGGCCCGGTCGTCCCGCGCAGCGCCGGGTCGTGCCCGTTGGCGGTCTCGCTGCGGCGGAAGAACGGGAGCAGGTCATCGAAGCCCCAGCCGTCGGCGCCCTCCTTGAGCCAGCGGTCGTAGCTCGACCGGTGGCCGCGCATGAACACCATCGCGTTGATCGCCGACCCGCCGCCGAGTACCCGGCCGCGAGCGACGGCGACCGGCCGGCCGGCCGCGGTCTGATCGGCCGCGATGTCGCCCCAGTTCGCCTCCGTCGCCAGCAGCGTCGGCCACGCCGGCGGACTGTCGGCACCGAGCGGCGGCTGCGCCGCACCCGCCTCAAGCAAGAGCACCGAGGTCGCCGGGTCCTGTGAGAGCCGCGCGGCCAGCACGCACCCGGCGGTTCCCCCGCCCACGATCACGAAGTCGTAGCTGTTCATGCAAGGCCCTTCCTGATGGTCCGCTGGTTTGATGGTTACCTGACCGCGAGTCTCGGCCGCGCGTGATGACCCTCGTATCCGTCAGCGGCCAGCACGATCGGCCACGTCAGGACCCGGCGCCTGGGTCAATTCCGGAGTCAGGCCGACGGCGAAGTCGACGGCGCGCCGGGCGTCCATGGTCAAGCCCCTGGCCCATGACTTCTCGAACGCCGCGTCTCCGGTCATGGCGCGCAAGGCGGCCAGGGCGTGATCACCGTGGTCCTGGCGGCTCACGTAGGCGTGCAGCCAGCCGGCCCCCCTGGCCACAAGCAACGAGTCGGCCGCCGCCAACAGGCACACGGCCCCCTCCGGGTCGTCGTGTCCGGCGAGGTCCGCCAGGCATTCGAGGTAGTAGGCGACGCTTGGCTCGTCGCCCGCGTCGCACGCGAGCACCAGCCCTTCGCGCAGGAAGCCCGCCGCCTCGGACCCGGCACCCCGCGCCCGGCTGCTGAGCGCCAGGTCGTAGAGGGACACCAGCACGGAGACCCGGTCCGACGCGCGGCGGCCCACGCCCAGGCCTTCCTTGAACAGCCGGGTCGCGGAGTCGTTGGCACCACGCCCGAGGAGCACCTGACCGTAGAAGTTGTCGACGAGGACGGTCGTGATCAGCAGCTCGCCGCGTTCTTTGTCCGTGAGGTCAGCCTCGGCCACCCGGCCGAGCAGCGCCCGGCTCTTGCGGAACAGTTCGACGGCGAGGCCGTCGTCGCCCCGTTGCGCCGCCAGCCGGCCAAGCACGCAATGGGCGGTCGCGGCCAGCGCGATCGGGAACTTGCCGTCGACCTGCCGGTGTAGCGGCGCGACCTGCTCGAAAAGCTCGCGCGCCCTGGACCGGTTCTCGGTGGCCAAGGCGATGAAGCCGATTCCGCTCAGCGCCATGGCCCGCTGGTACGGCGGAAGCTGCTGGCTCCCGGCGAGGATCCGTTCCTCCATGGCCGCGATTTCTTCCACGTGGGCGTGCAGCAACCACAGGCGCCACGTGTTACGGAACAGCCGCACCGCCGCCTCGACCCGGTCGCGGTCGAGCAGCCAGGTAATCGCGGCGGTCAGGTTGTCGTGCTCCGTTTCCAGCCGGTCCAGCCACCAGCCTTGGTGCGGGCCGACCAATTCGGTGACCGCCGACTCGGACAGCGCGAGGAAGTACTCGGCGTGCCTGTCGTGTACCGCCTCCCAGTCACCGTCGGCGCGGAGTCGCTCAAGCGCGTACTCACGGACGATGGTGAGCAGCCAGAATCGCGGCTCATCGCAATGGCTCACCGGGCGCACCAGGCTGCTGTCCACGAGCGCCTCAAGCAGGTCGATGAGGCCTTGGGCCCGCTCAGGCTGCGTGGCCGGAACGCAGCCACTGACGTCGAGCACGGCCTCAAGGCCGAATGTTCCCGAGAACACCCCGAGCCGGGCGAACAGTTCCCGCTCGGGCGGCGACAGCAGGTCAAGGCTCCAGTCCAGGGTGCCGCGGAGGGTTTGCTGCCGTGCGGGCAGATCGCGCGCCCCCCGGGTCAGCAGCCGCATCCGGTCGTCGAGCCGGTCCAAGAGCGCGGTCGGGGACAGCAGCTTCACGCGGGCGGCGGCAAGCTCGATGGCCAGCGGCAGGCCGTCAAGCCGACGGCAGATCTCGGCGACCGCCCGGTCGTTCTCCTCGGTCAGTTCGAAGCTCACGTCGACGGCCCGCGCCCGTTCCATGAACAAGCGCACCGAGGCGAGCCGCGCCACGTCCGCCAGCTCCTTGACCGACGGCGCCGGGACGGGAAGTGGCGGCACCGGGAACTCGTGCTCCCCGCTGATCCTCAGCACGATCCGGCTGGTCACGAGCACCACCAGCCCCGGCGCCGCCGCCAGCAATTCGGCGGTCAGCGGGGCCGCGGCGGCCAGCTGCTCGAAGTTGTCAAGCACGAGCACCAGCCGCCGCGAGCGCAGGTAGGCCCGCACGTCGGTCAGCAGCCTGCTGGCCGAGCTGCTCAGCCCGAGCCCGGCGGCGATCTCGGCAAGCACCAGCCCAGGGGAGGACACCGGCGCCAGGTCCACGAAACGGACCCCGTCCGCGAATTCGGCGTCGAGTCGCCGCGCGACCTCCACCGCGAGCCGGGTCTTGCCGACGCCGCCCGGGCCGGACAGCGTCACCAGCCGCGCTCCCTCCCCGAGCACCAGGCCGGTGACCGCCTCCACGTCCTCCTCCCGGCCCACCAGCGGCGTTGACGGCACCGGGAGCGCTCCCGCCGACGGCGCCTCGCCGGCGGCAGTGCCTGGCCGCTTGGCCATCTCGAACCGTTCGCTCAGCAGGACCGCCAGGTCGGTCTCGACCAGCCTGCGCAGTTCGGCGGCGTCGCTGAACAGCTTGTAGGAGACGCCGTCGTCCGCGATCCTGGCGATCATCTCCTCCAGCCGCGGTTCGCGGGCCGGCGCAGGCTCCTTGATGTAGATAAGCCGCGGCAGTTCCGCCGACAACTGGTACTCGTCCTGGAGGCCGGAGATGTCCGTGCCGGGCGGGACCTGGCCCCAGCTTTGCCAGTAGACGCCGACGAAGACCTGGCTCTGCGCCAGGTAGGCGCGGTACACCGCCCGCGGCGGGTTCGGCCGCGCCCCGAGTTCGAACATAACGGGCACCAACCGCAACCCGGCCACCGCGTCTCGCACCGCGCGCCGCTCGGTGGCCAGTTCCTGCAGCGTGGAACTCACGAACACGCGCAGCCGCTGGTCAGGCGTCCTGATCACTTCCGTTCCGGCCATGAACAGATCCTGTGCACGGGAGATCCGTGGTCGTATCCGCCACCGGCTAGCGCGGTTCGGCCGACGGCCGGCCGGGCGGCTAGAGACACTCGCGACTGTTATGACACATTCTTGTGTTATTTCAGTCATCCGTGCTATCTTGCTTGCATGCCGACCGAAGAGCAACTCACGTTCGCCGACGACCTGGGCCGCTGGTGCGCCCGCGAGGCGGGCTTCCCGCCCGTCGCGGGGCGGGTGCTTGGTTACCTGGCCGTGTGCGATCCGGCCGAGCAGACCATCAACGAACTGTCCGACGCGCTGCTTGCCAGCCGGAGTGCGATCACGCAGGCGGTCGTGCTGCTTGAAGGCCAGGGGCTGGCGCGCCGGACCAGGGCCCGCGGTGAGCGCGTGGATCGGGTCGCGGCCACCCTCGATGTCATGATGTTCGAGCGCGACCTGGACGCGGCCAGCTACCTCGACCAGGCGGCACTCATCCGGCGGGGGATAGGCCTGCTTCCACCGGACGACGAGGGCCGCCGGCAGGCTCTCGGTGAGCTCGCGGCGCTTAACGACTTCCTCGGGGAGCGGCTTCCGCTGCTCAAGGAGGAGTGGCGCGCGCGCCGCGCCCCCTGAAACCAACCCGCCTGAACGAGCTCTCGACGCCGAGCGCGGCGCGGTGGTCGAGCACGCCCAAAACACCCCGGACGACCTCACCGGGATGCCGCACGCCCAAAAACGGTTCACCACGACCCTGCCCCCACGAAGAAAAGGAACCCCCATGCCCACCGACACCCGCACCGCGATCAGGATTGAAGGGTTGCGCAAGTCGTTCAGGGACAACCACGCCTTGCGCGGCGTCGACCTCGACATCCCCGCCGGCATCGTCTTCGCCCTCCTCGGCGCCAACGGCGCGGGCAAGACGACCACGATCAACGTCCTCACCACGCTGCTTGCCCCGGACGCCGGGACCGTCCGCGTCGCCGGCTTCGACGTCGTCACGCAGGCGAACGAGGTCCGCGCCTCGATCGGGGTGACCGGGCAGTTCGCCGCCGTCGACGGGCTGCTCACCGGCGAGGAGAACCTGCGCCTGATGGCCCGCCTCGCCCACCTCGAGCGCACGACCGCGGAGGCGCGCATCGCGCGCCTGCTTGACCAGTTCGACCTCGCCGAGGCGGCGCGGAAGCCGACCTCGACCTACTCGGGCGGGATGCGCCGCCGGCTCGACCTGGCGATGTCGCTGGTGCTCGACCCGGCGATCGTCTTCCTGGACGAGCCGACCACCGGCGTCGACCCGCGCGGCCGGGCAGTGATGTGGGACATCGTGCGCGGGCTGGCCGACCAGGGCATCACGATCTTCCTGACCACCCAGTACCTCGAAGAGGCCGACCAGTTGGCCTCCCGCGTCGCCGTCATCGAGGGCGGCACGATCATCGCCGACGGTACCCCGGCCGAGTTGAAGCGCCGCGTCGGCACCGGGCACCTCCTGCTCGACCTGCCCACGCCCGGCGCTTTGGCGGCCGCCTCGGCCGTGCTTCCCGGCGCGACCGCCGACAGCGCGGCCCTCACGCTGCGGGTGGGCGGTGAGACGGACGCCAACACCGTCAGGGACACCCTCGTCCGACTCAACGACGCCGGGGTGCCCATCGGCAACCTGCGGATCGTCACCCCCGACCTCGACGACGTTTTCTTCGCACTGACCGGCACCGCTAAGACCAAGGAGAACCAGTAATGAGCACCGCGACGCCAGCCACGCTCGCCCGCCCGCGGCCGGTCAGCGACACGCTGACCATGTTCCGCCGGAGCCTGCTGCACAACCTGCGCAACCCGACCGGCCCGATCATGGCCATCGTCGGCGGCATCGTCATCCTGCTGCTGTTCGTCTACGTCTTCGGCGGCACCCTCGGGGCGGGGCTCGTCGCCGGCGGCACCCGCAGCGACTACCTCGCTTACATCACCCCCTCGATCATGCTGATGGGCGGCGTGGGCATCATGCAGATGATCTCGGTGTGGGTCTCCATGGACATGTCCGAGGGGATCATCGCCCGCTTCCGCACGATGGCGATCGCGCGCAGTTCGGTGCTCGCCGGCCACGCCTACAGCGGGATCGTCCTGGTCATCATCGCCGCCTTCCCGCTGCTTGGCTTCGCCGTGCTGCTCGGTTACCGCCCGCACGCGGACGGACCGCAATGGCTCGGCCTCGTCGGCTTCATCCTGCTGCTCGCCATCGCGCTGTCCTGGCTCGCCGTCGCGTTCGGGCTGGCCTCCCGGCGCGTGGAGAACGCGAGCAACCTGCCCCTGGTCGTTCTCATCCTCCCCATGGTGAGCAGCGGGTTCGTCCCCGTGGCGTCCTTCCCGGCCGGGCTGCGGGAATTCGCTCAGTACCAGCCGTTCACGCCGATCATCAACACGCTGCGTGGCCTGCTCGCGGGCCAGGCGACCGCGAGCACGGCCTGGTCGGCGATCGGCTGGCTGCTCGGGATCGCGGTCGTCGGCTACGCGTGGTCCCTGTGGCTCTACCGGCGCCGCGCGACCGTCCGCTGACCCAGCTAGGCAGCGCTGTCAGGCAGGGCACGGTCGAGCTGGCTGCGGGAACTGATGCCGAGCTTGGCGAACACGTGACCCAAGTGGTACTGGACGGTGCGGGGGCTGAGGAACAGGCGGGTCCCGATCTCGACGTTGGTCAGGCCGTCCCTGGCCAGCCGCGCGATCTGAGCCTCCTGGGCGGTCAGCCGCGCGTCGACGCCGGGGGCGACGCGCCTGCGGGCGGCCTCGCCGGCCGCCCGCAGTTCCCGCTTGGCGCGGTCGGCGAACGCCGCCAGCCCCATCGCCGACAGCATGCCGTGGGCCGCCCGCAGGTGCTCGCGCGCTTCGATCCGGCGCTGCTCACGGCGCAGCCACTCGCCGTAAAGCAGGTGGGCGCGGGCGAGGTCGGTGCGGACCCGGGTCCGGGCAAGGCGCTCGACCGACTCCCGGTAGAGCCGGTCCGCGACGTCACCCTCCTCGGTCAGTGCCCGGCAGCGCGCCTCGATCCCCAGCGCCCAGTCGGTGCCGCTCGCCCGGGTCGTCTCGGCCAGCCCGGCCAGCGCGGCGGCCGCCGTGTCAGCCTGCCCGCTCCGCGCGGCCGCCTCGACCAGCTCGACCCTGGCCCAGTTCGCCGGGCCGAGGTCGCCTTCGGCGCTCGCGGCCCCCGCGGCGGCGGCCAGCGCCTGCCCGAAGCGGCCGAGGCCGTTGTAGAGCACGGCGCTTGCCCACCCGGCGATCGTGAGCACCCGCCCTTCGCCCCGTTGCGCCGCGTTGTCCGTGGTGACCTCGATGATGGGGAGCGCGGCGGCGCGGTCGCCGCGCAGCGCGGCGAGGCCCATGGCGGCGTACCACGTGCGGCTGGTGCCGGTCACCTCGACCACCGTCCGCACCTCGTCGGCCAGGTCGGCCGTCGCCCTCAGCTCACCGGAGAACAGGAGCAGGAAGGAGCGGGCGTTGAGCGCGAACGGGAGCTCGCTCAGCGACCCGGCGGCGCGGGCAAGCCGCACGAAACGCGCGGAAAGCTGCTCCCAGCGATCGTCTTCCCACGCGTGCAGGGCCGCCACGGACGCCAGCCAGAGCCAGCGCAGTTCCTCGTCCGCGGGCATGCCGTCACCGAATGCGGCCAGCGCCTCGCGCAAGACCGGCAGTCCCGCCGCGTATCCCGCCGTGTAGTGCGCCGTGAGGCCGTCGAGAAGCAGGTCGGGGGCACGCGGTGGGTGCCGCGGCCGCGGCGCGGCCGCCGCCGCGGTGGCCACCTGCACGGCGTCACCACCGGGACCGGCCAGCTGGCCGGCGAACAGCGCGGCGACCATCGATTCGAGGTAGGTCGCACGGGAGAGCCCGGCGTCGACCGGCTTGAGTCGCCCCGCCGCCTTCAGCAGCAGCGGCGGCGCGTCACTGCCCCGGTTGGTGAAGAACGCGATCTGTGCGCGCAGCAGGTCGGCGTGAGCGTGCTGGAACTCGCTGACCGGGCCGTCTTCCGCCACGGCAAGCAGGCCAAGGGCGGTGGCGTACTCGCCGGCCTGGGTCTTGATCCGCGCGGCGGCCAGCGCCCGCCCGGCGCGCTGCCCGGGGTCGGCCGTGAGCACGACCGCGCGCTCGAGGAACGCGGCCGCCGCGGTCAGCCCGCCGCGCGCCCTGGCCCGGTCGGCCGAACGCTCAAGCTCGGCCGCGACGTCCTCGTCCGGCCCGGTGGCGGCCATCGCCCGGTGCCATGCGCGGTGGTCGGGATCGAGTTCGGCGTCGGTGCAGTCCGCCAGCGCCGCGTGCACCAGCCGCCGGTCCCGTTCCGTGGCCGACCGGTAGGCGGCGGAGCGCACGAGCGGGTGCCTGAACCGCATCCTCACCTCGAACTCGGCCAGCCCCGCCTCCCTCGCCGGGCCCGCGGCCTCGGCCGTGATGCCAAGCCGCCGGGCCGCCCGCCACACCAGGGCGGCGTCGCCGGACGGGTCGGCCGCCGCCAGCAGCAGCAGGCTCCTGGTCTCCTCGGGCAGGGCGGCCAGCCGCCGGAGGAAGCTTTCCTCAACATCGGTCGACGGCAGCACGGCGCCCGTGAGACCGAACCCGCCCGCCAGCTCCGCCGGCGTCAGCGCCCGGGGCAGCTCAAGCAGCGCCAGCGGGTTTCCCCGGGTCTCGGCCACGATTTGGTCCCGCACCGGCGCACTGATCGGCGCCGTCAGCGCGGCGTCGAGCAGCGCGCGCGCATCGGCCTCCCGCAGCCCGGTGACCGGCAGCCCGGGCAGTCCGGACAACTCGCTGCCCGGGACGCGGGCCGCGAACACCAGGCCCACCGACTCCGTCTCCAGGCGGCGGGCCGCGAACGCCAGCGTTCGGGCCGACGCCTGGTCGAGCCACTGCTCGTCGTCGATCAGGCAGATAAGCGGGCGCTGCCCGGCCGCCTCGGACAGCAGGCTCAGCACGGCCAGCCCGACGAGGAACTGGTCCGGCGGCGGCCGCGGTATCAGGCCGAACGCGGTCCGGAGGGCGTCACGCTGCGGTTCTGGCAGAGAACCCAGGTGATCAAGCAGCGGGGCGCAGAGCTGGTGCAGCGTCGCGTACGCCAGCTCCATCTCGGTCTGCACGCCGACCGCGCGCAGCACCAGGCAGCCGTGGGCCTGCCCGGCCAGGTACTCAAGCAGCGCCGTTTTGCCCGCGCCGGGTTCGCCGTGCACCACCAGGGCACGGCTATCTCCCGCCCGGACCGCCGCGACGAGCTGGTCGAGTGCCTCGCATTCGGCGCGGCGGCCGGCCAATCGCGTCTCATGTCCTGCCGGCGGGCCCGCTGGCCGACGCATGATGCAGAAACTACACGCCGGGGCCCATGGAGCGATAGCGGGCCGCGCGCACGTCGGCCGGGCCTCGGGGTACTGACCGGTCGCTACTCGTCCGGCTCCCGCTCGTCCCGCAGCCTCTTGACCATCTTCAGCGCGTCGTCGATGTGGCGGCCGATGTTGGTCATCGAGTTGAACGTGAGCCGGACCGTGCCGTCGCGGTCGATCACGTAGGTGACCCGGCCGGGCAGCACGCCGAGCGTGCCAGGCACACCGTAGCTCTTGCGTACCGCCCCGCCTTCGTCGCTCAGCAGCGTGAACGGCAGGTTGTGATGGTCGGCGAAGCCGGCGTGCTTGTCCACGGAGTCGGAGCTGACGCCGATCACCTCGGCGCCGGCGTCGGTGAACACCTCGTAGCTGTCGCGGAAGGCGCACGCCTCGGCCGTGCAGCCGCGGGTTTCGTCCTTGGGGTAGAAGTACAGGACGACGCTGTGCTCCCTGAGCCGGTCGCTGAGCCGCACCGGCTCGCCCGCCTGGGACGGAAGGGTAAAGTCAGGGGCCTTGTCCCCGGGCATGATGCCGCGTGCCATGGAACTACTTCCTCTCCCTGGTGCTACTGACTCAGGCGACGGTGAGCGTCACCGGAATGTTGCCCCGGGTGGCGTTGGAGTAAGGGCAGACCTCGTGCGCCCGGGCGACCAGCTTTTCCGCGGCCGGCCGGCCGACGCCGGGGAGGCTTACCTTCAGGTCTACCGTAAGGCCGAAGCCGCCGTTGTCCAGCGAGCCGATGCCGACGCTGGCGATGACCTCGCTGCCGTCGACGTCGAGCTTCTCCTGCCGGCCGACCACCTTGAGCGCGGAATGGAAGCAGGCCGCGTAGCCGGCCGCGAACAGCATCTCCGGGTTCGCCGCGCCGCCGCCGCCGCCCATCTCCTTGGGTATCCGCAGGTCGATGTCGAGAATGCCGTCCTCGCTGCGAGCGTGGCCGTTGCGGCCGTCGCCGGTGGCATGGGCGGTGGCGGTGTACAGGACGTTCATCAGGCCCTCCTTGATCGGTATGACACAATTCTATTGTGCACAATATAGTGATGCAACTGGTAACGTGGGCGCATGGCCGGCTACCCGCAGCTTGAGCTCGACCGTCAGCTCTGCTTCGCCCTCTACACCGCGAGTCGTGCGGTCGTCCGCGCCTACTCCCCGCTCCTCGACGAGGCCGGCCTGACCTACCCCCAGTACGTCACCATGCTCGTGCTGTGGGAGGACCCCGAGCGGCCCCGCTCGGTCGGCGAGCTCGGCGAGCGGCTGCACCTGGACAGCGGCACGCTCACCCCGCTGCTGAAGCGGCTGGTTAGCCTCGGCTACGTGAACCGATCGCGCGACGCGGAAGACGAGCGGCGGGTCCTTGTCAGCTTGACGGCCGAGGGGCTCGCGCTGCGCGACCGGCTGGCCGCCGTCCCCGAGTCGTTCCTGGCCTGCCTGGACCTGGACGTCACCCAGGCCGGCGCGCTGCGCGACCAGTTGACCGCGCTCACCGCCGTGCTCGAGGCGCGCCCCCGCTGATCGGTCGGCCGCGCCCCGTGAGCTGCGGCGGGTGGCTGGGCAGCGCACGAACCCGTTCGGGATAACGAATTTGATTCTGCGCGGTGGGCCGGGGCCAGGCCTCGCGATGATAGTTGCCACGATTTAAAATTACGTGGCATAATGGCCCCACGGAAAAACGTGAGGTGAGCGATGGCGGACGTGGTCGAGCCCGGGGTGTGTCAGGCCTGCGGGCGCCAGCTTCCACCCCAGAGTGGTCGCGGGCGCACGCGGCGGTACTGCGATGCGAGGTGCCGGGACGCGGCGCGGCGCGCGCGGGAGCGTCCCGGCCGCGAGGAACGCTCAGATGTAAAGGAGAATTTGACACCTTCCAGTCGTCAAGAATATCTTGACACTATCGACGGAATGGCTCGCGCAGACGATCCCGTGGCCGCCAAGGTCGCTGTCACGGCCCGCCGGCTGCTCGACGCGATGGGCGAGTCCGGGTCGCCGCAGGGTGTGGTGGCGGCGGCGCGGGACCTGTCGGCCGCGGCGGAAGCCGCCCTGCAAGGGGCCGTCGACCGTGCCCGGGCCGCCGGGCAGAGCTGGAGGGAGATCGGTGATGTGCTCGGCACGAGCAGGCAGGCGGCGTTCCAGCGCTTCGGGCACCCGGTCGACCCCCGCACGGGCTCTGCGATGAGCCGCGAGGTCCCGTCCGGCGTCCTCCAGCGGGCGACCGAGTTCCTCGACCGCTTCACCGCCGGCCGGTGGGACGAGGTCCTCGCCGACATGGACGACGGGATACGCGGGCGCCTCACCGCCGACCGGCTCGCCAGCGGGTGGGCGCAGACCATCGGCATGTTCGGCGGCTACCAGGACATGGGCCGGGTGGCCCCGGTCATGGTCGGCGACGGCGCCGTCGTCGATGTCGAACTGCGCTTCGAGGCCGGCGAGGTGATGGTCTGGGCCCGCTTCGACACCGAAGGCAAGGTCAGCGGGCTCCGCCTCCATCCGCCGGCCCAGTGAACCGTCCCCTGCTCGCCGCGGGCGGCACCGCCCCCGGCGCCTCTACTCGGGAGCCAGCATGAGCCTGACCACCCTGATCCTCGGCGGCGCGCTGCTGCTGGCGATGATCTGCGTCTCCCTCTACGGCGCGGTCACCTTGCCGCCGGGAGCGCAACTTCCCGTCCACTTCGGTCCCGGCGGCTACAACCGCTGGGTCTCCAAGAACACCGGCCTGGCCCTCTGGCCGGGCCTCGGGGTGGTGGTCTTCGCGATCATCGTCGTGACCGTGAAGAACCACCAGACCCACGGTGGCCTCGGCCCGAGCGCGGGCCTCAGCATCGCGCTCGGGGTGATGCTTATCACCCAGATCGGCGCCCTGGCGGTCGCGCGCCGCCGCGACCGCCGGGGCTAGCCGGCGCGGCCGTGCGCCGGGTCAACGGCTCCGCGCGCCGGCGACCGCGCCCGCCGGCGCCTTGGGCCGCACCCGGTCCGCCGGGGCGGCGATCGCCTCAAGCGACCGCCCCTTGGTCTCCTCACCGAAGATGGCCACCGTGACGACGGCGATGAGCGCCACCCCGCCGATGAGCACGTAAACGGCGCTCACGCCGCCGACGGCCAGCAGCAGGGGAATCAGCGACGGCCCGATGACACCGGAGAACAGGCGGCCAACGCCCTCGGTGACCGAGGTGCCGGCCGCCCGGACCGCGGTGGGATAGCTTTCCGCCGTGTATACCTTCACGGCCGGGTCCACGCCGATGCCGAAGAAGGACATGAAGCAGCCGGCCAGCAGCACCATGACGGCTCCGCCGGCGAAGCCGAACAGGAAGGCCGCCCCCGCGGCCAGCGTGCCGAACACGATGATCACGGTCCGCCGCCCCCACCGTTCGACGAGCCAGGCCTCGGCCAGCTTGCCCGGTATGGACACCGCGACGATGACCGCCGTGAAGGCGAAGGCGGAGGTCAGGGTGAAGCCGCGCGAGGCGACGACCGTCGGCATGAACGTCTGGATCGAGTAGAAGACGAAGAACAGCCCGCCGAAGGTGGTCCACAGCATGGCCGAGCGGCGCAGGTACCGTCGGCTGAAGAGTTCCCGCACCGGCGCGGTGGCGGCCCGCGCCGTGTCGGTCGCCGTGTCGGTCGCCGCGACCGGGGGAGTGACGGCCGGCGGCGGCAGTGGCCTGCCGAGTTCCGCCGTCACCCGCGCCTCGATCCCGCTCATGACCCGCTCCGCGTCGGCGAACCGGCCCTTGGCCTCATACCAGCGCGGCGACTCCGGCACGAACTTCCACGCCAGCAGGGCGAAGAGCACCGGCAGCCCGCCGAGCAGGAACATCACCCGCCAGCCGGTGTCGTTGGTCACCGACGGGATGAGCACAAGCGCGAGCAGCGGTGACAGGAAGTATCCGATGGACAGGAAGCTGTCGGCGATCCCGGTGAACCGGCCACGGACGGCGGGCGGGCACAGTTCGGCGCCGTACGCGTACGGCAACGGGAAGACGGCCCCCATGGCGATCCCGGCCAGCACCCGCAGGGCGATCACGGCGGCGATGTCCGGCGCGAACGCGGTGAGGAACGTCAGCCCGGAGTAGGCGATCGTGCCGATGATCATGACGCGCTTGCGCCCCACGCGGTCGGCCAGGAATCCGGCCGGCACGATGCCGAGAACCACGCCCGCCGCCGACGAGACGGAGACCACGCTCTTCATGGCGGTGTCCAGGTGGTACAGCGCCGTCAGGGACGGGAGCACGCTCCCGGTCAGCCCGATGTCGTACGACTCGACGAGCCAGCCGAGGAAGAGGACCGCCATCACGCTCGTCAGCCACCGGGAGACGGGCAGCCGGTCCAGCCGTTCGGCGGCGTGCACGGGTCGTGGTTCCGCGACCGCCCGATCAGTTGCCGAACTCACGTCCTACCTTCCGCCGCGTCCTGGGGCCGTGTCCTGCTAGAACCGCCTTATGAGAACCGCCGCGCCCACTATGGGGCACGGCCCTGAACTTCACCTCGCTACGCCGCGGAAGTTTCGTAAGTGCAACTAAACGGCCCTGGCAGGGGTCAGGAAACTCCAAGCACCTATTCAGCTGTTACTAAGATTTCGGCGATCGCGCGGTGCAGCCAACATGCCGATTCTCCGTGGCCCGGAACTTCGCAGTCTTGAGGTAAATAACCCCGATCTTTGGCCCGAGGGGAATAGTCGACTCCATCTTCGATGTACTACAGTACATAGATCAGGCTTCGAAGGAGCATTTCACCTGCATGGAAGATGTACTGCAATCTAGTGAGGTAGTCACGGGTCGCCGTCAGCAGCGCAAGCTCGAGACGCGGGCCCGGCTGCTTGACGTGGCCAGCGGGCTTTTCGTCGCCCAGGGGTTCGACGAAACGACCTACGACGACATCGCGCGCGCCGCCGACGTTGCCCGCCAGACGGTCTTCAACCATTACCCGCGCAAGGAAGACTTCGTGACCGCCTGGGGCGGCCGCCGCCGCGAAGAGGCCGCGCGGGCGCTCGCTAGCAGCGCTTTCGCGAGCGAGCCGGCCATTGCCCGGCTCGCGCTGATCATGCGCGTGCTGGCTAACTCGTACGAGCGCGCGCCGGCCGAAGGCCGGGTCTACGCGCTCGCCTGGGTCAAATGGGGCGGCCCGATCCTGGAAGAGCCGTTCCTGGCGAGCCAGTTCGCCGCCGTCATCGCCGACGGGCAGCGCGCGGGCGAGATCCGCGGCGACGTCTCGGCGGAAACGGCGGGCCAGCTCATCCGGGCCGGCTACTTCGACGCGCTGTGGCGGTGGGCCTCGCCCGGCCGCAAGGAAGACGCGCCACCTCTGTTCGCCGAGTTGCTCGCGCGCCTTGAACTGGTCCTGGCCGGCCTGTGCGCGGAGCCCGAGCGCGCGGCCATCAAGCGGTCAATGCGGCTCGCGCGGGCAATCGAAAGCACGCCGAACGCCGCCAAGCAAGGAGAATGAGATGAACCAGCGCGAAACACAGTCGGGCCGGGTCGCGGTCGTCACCGGCGGGTCACGCGGCATCGGCCGCAGCGTCGTCGGGCGCCTGGCCGGCGACGGCTTTTCGATCGTGATCGGTTACGCGTCCAACCGGGCCGAGGCGAGTGCTGCCGTGGCCGAGGCCGAGGCCAAGGGCGCGAAGGCGATCGCCATCGCCGCCGACGTCGCCGACGAGCGCGCGGTCGAGAGCCTCTTCGACCAGGCCGAGCAGGCCTTCGGCGGCGTTGACGTCGTGGTCAACGCCGCGGGCATGATGTCGCTGGCGCCGCTGGCCGACCTCGACCTCGCGGTCCTCGACCAGATGCTGCGCGTCAACGTCCGCGGCACGTTCGTCGTCGACCAGCAGGCCGCCCGCCGTGTCCGCCCCGGCGGGGCAATCATCAACTTCTCGTCGTCGGTGCTCGGCCGGGTGCTGCCCGGCTACACCGGCTACGCCGCCAGCAAGGCCGCGGTCGAGGCGATGACGTTCATCCTCGCGCATGAACTGCGGGGCAAGGACATCACCGCCAACGCGGTCGCCCCTGGCCCCACGGCCACGGACATGTTCCTCGAGGGGAAGGACGAGGAACTGCTCACCCGGCTCGCCAACGCCGTCCCCCTCGAGCGGCTCGGCACCCCCGCCGACATCGCCCCGCTCGTCGCCCTCCTCGCCAGCCCCGCGGGCCACTGGGTCAACGGCCAGACGATCCGCGTTAACGGCGGCATCATCTGACGCCCGGCCGCTAACGCAGCATCGTCCTGGCGGCCCGGGCGAAGCCGTGCCCCCGGGCGTTGCCCTGCCCCCGGGCGTTGCCCTGCCCCCGGGCGTTGCCCTGCCCCCGGGCGTTGCCCTGCCCCCGGGCGTTGCCCTGCCCCCAGGCAGTGACCCGGTCCGCGGGCAGGTAGGAGGCGCCGGAGGCCGCGTGGTTGGCGATTGGGGCGCCAGCATCCCGCCGCGAGGCGCCCCGTCGGAGCGGGGGCAGGCCGAACGGCAGGGGCCTCCTCCGCACTGTCCGCCTCGCGCATATCGGGCAGGCCAAGCCGTTCCGCGTCACCGGCCTGGCCAGCCAGGATGACAATGTTGTCATCTTCGTGGCGCCCGCCCCGTGGGCGTGGCCGACGACAGTGGCATCACATCACTGAAATGTCCGGTATTTCACGACATGTGGCCCGAGAATTAACGGGTAAACTCTGCTCAGCGGGTAAATAAAATTCGTGATGTAAAGAAAGCTCGCGCCAGGCGCACTTTATCTTCCCGTTGAAAAAAGTCTTCCGGTTAAACGGAATTTACTCGCTAATTGCCGCCGGGCAAGGCTGGCGAAGCGCCGCTTTGTGGCGAATGGGGGAAATATCCCCCCGGCCC
>Ga0335075_10000551_pt1 | contig 64993 bp, 56 predicted proteins | sample Lox_Sample_24_FD_206723 | JGI IMG/M metagenome (GOLD analysis project Ga0335075, IMG submission 206723) | Soil microbial communities from Loxahatchee National Wildlife Refuge, Florida, United States - Lox_Sample_2.4 | ecosystem: Environmental > Terrestrial > Soil > Wetlands | place: USA...
AAGAAAAGATACATTTGCGTGCGGTAGGGCGATTTATCGGCGGCGAACCGGATGTCGCGGTTGATCCGCGAAAAATTTTCCCCGGTTCGCCCGCTGATTTGAAATTTCGAATTCAGCTTTTGCGCCATCGGTGTCAACCGCTCCAGCAGCTCGCGAAACGGCATCACCACCGCCGATTTGTACCGTCCGCGGTTTTCGTCCATCCAGGGCTTGCGGTTGTTCTCCCCGAGCTCGGTGAAGAATTGCAGCGTATCAGTGCTGAAAATTGGCCCTGCTTTCATATAGACTTCCCTGTGCTTTCCGCTCGCCGGTCGAGGCTCGGCGGGCGAATCTCATCCCGTTCGGGATTCTTCGAGGTTGGCATGAAAAAGTATAGCGCAGGTCTTCTCCTCATCGCACTCTTCTGCCTTTCGGCCCGCGCCGGTGGGAAGCATCCCTTCGGGGCGGACGATTGGGAATCGCTCCATTCGGCGCAGCCCATCGCCGTTTCCCCCGACGGCAAAACCATTCTCTTTCTTGTCGAGTACGGCGCCAGCAAAGGCCCCACCAAGGAAGAGTGGCATCTCGTCTCCCCCGACGGAAGCAACGACCGACTCCTCAAGCTGCCCGAACATTTCAGGCCTTCTGGTTTCACGAAAGACGCCGCGTCTCTCTATGGCCAATTCGAAGTTTCCAAGCGGCCGCAATTGGCCCTCGTTTCCCTCTCTTCGACGGACGCTGCTCCCCAGGTTCTGACCTCCATACCGTCCGGCATCGGGCACGCCATGCTTTCCCCGGACGGCTCTCGCTTCGCCGTGCTGGCCAATCCCCGCCCGCTCGATCCCCTCGAAGTCCAGGATGTTCACACGGTCGTGCAGGACCAGCCCACCAGCCTTTTTGTCATAGACGCCGATGGAAAAAATGGATCGTGGTGGTGCCCCTCGCTCAGGCAGATTGCCGGCGCCGCCTGGTCCGGCGACGCTTCCTCCCTTGCCCTCGTCTCCCAGACGCAAATGATCGGCTACCACTACGTGCACAGCTCGATTGACGTCTGTTCGGCTTCCGGCGTCCGCCACCTCGCCGAAATTCCCAATTCCGCCGCTTCCGAAATTCCCACTGGGTTTGGCGGAATCGCTTGGAGCGCGGATGGAAAGGAGCTGGCCTTCCTCTCCACCACCACGGATGTTCTGACTCCGGATCACGTCTGGACCATTCCTGCCGCCGGAGGCAAACCCGTCGACCGCACCCCGCGTCTTGCCGGTTCCGCCATGCAGATCAACGGCGATACGAAAGGGAATGTGTGGGTGGTCGTCGCCCGGGGCGTCCGCAATGAGGTGGACTCGTTTTCCAGCGGCAAGCTCACGCCCGTCTATGAATGGCCGGGCGGCTCGATTCGCCAGAATCCCATTTTTCCAGAAATTGCCGGGGCGCCCCAGACTCTCGCATTTACGGTGGGCGATCCCTCCCATCCCTGGAACGTCGCCGTTCCCGACGGCTCGAAACTCAAAAGAATCACGAACGAAGGCGATGCCCAGCTTGCCCAAGTTGCATTGGGAGATATGAAAATCGTCCACTGGAAATCCAAGGAAGGAATCGCGCTCGAGGGCATCGCCACGTTTCCTCCGGGATACGTCGCCGGGAAGAAGTATAAATTTTTGGTCTTTCCCCATGGCGGCCCGGAAGCCAACGACCAGCTTGTCTTCGACGCATTTGACCAGATCGTTTCCGGAATGGGTTACGTCGTTCTCGAGCCCGAATACCGGGGATCTACCGGCTACGGCTCCGAATTTCTCAACGCCATTTACCAGCACTTCGGCGACCGCGCCTATCGCGACGTGGATAGCGCCACCGATTTCGCCATCGCGCAGGGCTGGGCCGATCCCAGCCGCCTCGCTATTTTCGGTTGGAGCGCCGGCGGCTTCATGACCTCCTGGACCGTCACCCAGACGCACCGCTACAAAGCCGCCGTCGAGGGCGCGGGAATCACGGACTGGCTGAGTTTCATCTGGACCAGCGACATCCAGCAGATTGATTACGACGCGCGATGGCCCGAGTCCGACCCCGAGGCGTTTCTCCGCTTCTCGGCCGTCATGCACGCTTCCGGCGTCACCACTCCCTTGCTCATTCTTCACGGCGCCGCTGACCCGCGCGTTCCCACCTATCAGGGCCGCGAATACTTCCTCGTCCTCGCCGCGCATCACAAAACGGTTCGCATGGTCACATATCCCGGCTCGCTGCACTTCCCGAGGCTCTGGGAACAGCGCGCCGATGTGGTTCATGAACTTCAGGCATGGCTCGCGAAATACAATCCTTGACCCTCACAGGAGGCTCTTTCGTGATGCTCCAATCCCCGCGTCTCTCCGCGGCCGCGATTCTGGCCGTTCTTCTCTTCGCGTCCGGCGCGATCCTCGCGCGTCAGGCGGATAAACCCGATTCTTCCCCCGCGCCCGCGAAAAAATCCGCTGAATGGAAGCCTGACGATTTTGTCTTCGCCGAGGGAGTCGACGACTTCCGGATTTCGCACGACGGCAAATCCGTCGTCTGGGTGAAGAGCACGGGCGACAAGGACAAGGACGTCCGCGTCAGCAATCTCTTTCTCACCGTCTTCGCCGACAAAAAAGAAATCCAGCTCACGCGCGGCACGGACGACGTTTCGAATCCCCGCTGGTCGCCCTCCGACGACCGCATCGCCTTCCTCAGCACTCGCCCGCTTCCCAAGCCCGACCCCAATCTCGCCTCCAACCAGCTTTGGCTCCTCAACACGTCCGGCGGCGAACCCTGGCCCGTCACCCGCTTTGTTCGCGGCATCAAGCAGTTCGAATGGCTCGATCGCGACACCCTTCTCTTCAGCGCCGAGGAGGACCCTTCGCTCTACGAGACCGAAACGAAGCAGCGCAAGGACAATTCGGATGTTGTTGACGACTCCGCCCACACCCCGCCCGTTCGCCTCTTCAAGCTTTCCCTCAAGGACAACAAAGTCACGCGTCTCACCGCCAACTCCGATTGGATCGAGTTTTTCGAGGTCTCCCACGATTCCCGCAAAGCGATTGCCGTCGCCAATCGCGAACTCAGCTTCGACTGGGATCAGAAAATTCCTCCCGTCACTTATCTCGTGGACCTTTCCTCCGGAAAACTCACCCCCATTCTCACGGACGGAAAAATATGGCCTGAATCGGCCGCATGGACGCGCGACGATTCCGGCGTCTATTTCGTCGCTCCTTTTTCCTCCGACACGCGCTTCCGCACCGCCAGCGTCGAACGCGCCTATTTCTACGATCTTGTCGGCGGCTCCCTCACCGAAGTGAATCTCGATTGGGACCGTGGTCTCGCCAACGGCCGCCTTTCCCCCGTGGACGACGGCTTCGTCGCCCTCATGGCCGACGGCGTTCACGACCGCCCTATGCGCTACACCCGCCACGGCTCCCAGTGGACCCGCAAAACCATTTCCGCCGAAAACGCTCCCAACATTTTCAATTTGTCTCTCGCCGACGACGGCCGCTCTCTCGTCTACGACTATTCCACCGCCAGCAAGCCTTCCCAGCTTTTTCACGCCCGCCTCGACGGAACCAAGATCACTTCGCCCGCGCAGTTCACCAATCTCAATCCCGGATTCGCCTCCAAGCCCATCGCCAAGTCCGAAATCATTCACTGGAAAGGCGCCAACGACGACGAGGTGGAAGGCATTCTTTTTTACCCCGACCAATACGACCCTTCGAAAAGCTATCCGCTCATCGTCGCCACCCACGGCGGGCCGGCCTGGAACGACCACGACGCCTGGGAAGAAAGCTGGGCTTACCCCACGAACCTCTACACCGAGCGCGGCGCCTTCGTCCTCAAGACCAACTACCACGGCAGCACCGGATACGGCTTGAAATGGGTCGAATCCATCTGCTGCGGAAAATATTACGACTTGGAAATCCCCGACATCGAGAAGGGAGTGGACTCCCTCATCGCTCGCGGCCTCGTCGACTCCGGCAAAATCGGCGCTCTCGGCTGGTCCAATGGTTCGATCCTCTCCATCGCCCTCACGGTCGCCGATCCCGATCGCTACAAAGCCGCCTCTGTCGGCGCGGGCGACGTCGAATGGATCAGCGATTGGGCCAACGTGGATTTCGGCCTGGCTTTCGACAATTATTATTTCGGCAAATCCCCGCTTCAGGATCCCCAGCTCTACATCGAAAAATCACCCTTCTTCAAAATGGACCGCGTCAAGACTCCCACTCTCATCTTCTTTGGCACCATGGACCGCAACGTTCCCACCGAGGAAGGCTGGTCGCACTATCGCGCTCTCTACTCGATCGGAAAGGTTCCCGTCCGGTTCATCCTCTTTCCCGGCGAGCCGCACGCCCCCGTAAAGCTTTCGCACCAGCTCCGCAAGCTCAACGAGGAATCCGCCTGGTTCGACATGTACCTCTTCCACGCGAATCCGCCGCCGAACGAAGCGCTCAAGACGGGTTCGCCCCTCGACTACGCTCTTCGCCGTCGCTCGATTCAAAAACTCGGCGCCGACTTCGGCGTTGCTTTCCAACCGCCCGCGATTCCCGAAAACCCTCCCCCGCCCACTTTGATCCCGGAGACCGTCCCGCGCGCCGGCATCGAAATCGGCCGCTTCGAAATCACCCGCGCGCAATTCGCCTCTTTTGACAAGTCCTACTCGTTCGACCCCGGAACGGAAAATTTCCCTGCCAACGGAATCACATTCGATCAAGCGCAGGCCTATTGCAAGTGGCTGTCCGATCTGACCGGCGAAACCTATCGCCTGCCGGACGAAAAAGAAGCCGCTGGTCTTTACAAATTTCGCGCCGGCGAAAACACTCTCGATTATTGGGCTGGTTATTCCGTGAATCCTGACGATGCCGCGAAGCTCTCGGCGGAATTAAATCTGCTCGGCGAAGGCGCTCCGCTCCTCCGCGAAGTCGGCAGCTTTCCGCCCGATGTGGACGACCCCTCGGATGCCGCTCAGCCCCTCGTCTTCGATCTCGACGGCAACGTCGCCGAATGGGTGGTCGCTTCCGACGGCTCCGGCAAAACCATGGGCGGCAGCGCCGATCGCCCCGCCGACCCGAAGTCCCGCCTCTCCCCTGCCGACCTCGCCTACACCGGCTTTCGCGTCGTCCACATTCCTCCGCCTCCGCCCCCACCCCCGGCGAAGTGATCTCGCGGCAATTTGCCGCTGTTCGCGCTACGGCGCGCTGGCGTCGTTTGCCGTCAACGCGGCCTGCCGCCTCTGCAAAAATCGCCGCACAGCGGCATCGCTTTCAAGACCAATCGCCATCTCATACGCGCGCCGTGCTGCCTCGCATGCCCCGGCCTTCGCCAGCAGTTCCGCTCGCGCCGCCCAATACGGCTGATATTCCCCCAACCGCGCGTCGTCCGCCGCATCGGGCATTGCCGCAAGCCCCGCTTCCGCTCCCTCCAGCTCCGCAATTGCCAGCGCTCGATTGATCGCCACCACCGGCGACTTCGCCAGCGCGAACAGCGCGTCGTAAATCCGCACCACATCGTCCCAATTTGCTTCGCCCGTTCGCCGCCGGTGGACGTGCGCCGACTGCAGCGCCGCCTCCAGCTGAAAGCGCCCGATGAACCCCAGCTTGCTCGCGCGCTTCAGCAGCGCTTCCGCCTCTTCGATCATTCGCGCATCCCACAGCGCCGGATTCTGTTCCGCCAGCGGCACGAATTCCCCCTTCGCGTCCCGCCGCGCTCGGCGTCTCGCTTCCGCGTGCAGCATCAGCGCCAGCAGTCCCAGCGCCTCCGCCGCCTCCGGCAGAAGCTCCGCCGCAACCCTCGCCAGAAATATCGCTTCGTCCGTCAACTCCCGCCGCGCCGCATCCGCCCCGCCCGGGTCGCTCCACCCTTCCGCGAACCCCGCGTAAATCGCCTCAAGCACCGCCTCCAGCCGCTCCGGCAACTCCTCGCGCTCCGGCACGCGAAACGGAACTCCGGCGTGGCGTATTTTTTCTTTTGCGCGGACCAGCCTCTTGCCCATCGCCGCCGGAGAAACCAAAAACGCCGACCCGATCGCCTTCGCGTCGAGTCCCAGCACCGCTTGCAGCATCAGCGGCGCCCGCACTCCCTCCTCGATCGACGGGTGCGCGCACGCAAACATCAGCGCCAACCGCTGATCGGGAATCGCGCCATCGCTCGCCGCCGCTTCCAAACCGTCGGCGGTCGCCCGCATTTCCGTCGCCGCGAATTCATCCCGCCGCCGCCCGCGAAACATGTCGATCATCTTCCGCCGCGCCACTGTCAGCAGCCATCCTTCCGGATTTGCCGGGCACCCCTTTTGAGGCCAATCCGCCAGCGCCGCCGCGAACGCCTCCGAAAGCGCGTCTTCGGCTGCCGCCACGTCCTGCGTCCGCGCCGCGAGAAAGGCGACGAGCTTTCCGTAGCTCCGGCGCGCCACTTCTTCCGCCGTGCTTCTTGCCTGCTCGCCGCCTTCGCTGAAGTTCATTCGCCCACGCTATGCGCTGGCTTCCGCTGCCGTGCTCCACACTGGACGCACTTCGATCGTCCCGTGGCTCGCTCCCGGGCACTTCGCCGCCCAGGAAAGCGCCGCGTCCAGGTCCGGCGCTTCAATCAGGAAATAGCCGCCCAACTGTTCCTTCGAGTCGGCGTACGGCCCGTCGAGCACCTGCGTCTTCCCGTTCGTCACCCGCACCGTGGTCGCCGTCGAAACCGGACGCAGCCGGTTTGATCCCACGTATGCCCCGCCCTTTTTCAGCGCCTCCGTGTACGCCATATAAGCCGCCACGGCCTGCTCCTGCTCCGTTCTCGCCATCTTGGCCCATCCGGACTCTTCCGCGTGCAGCAAAAGTAGAAATTGCATCGTCTTTCTCCTTCTTCGGTTTTGTGCGGCCATCTTCCTCCGCCACTACAATGACGCCCCGCCCCCCTCCATTTGGACATCCCTCCCAAGATATTCTCTCCCCGCCCACACCCGTGTCACCGCATTCCTCAGCTCCCTCCAATTGACTTGCCTTCCCTCTGCGCCTAACATCCCAGCCCAATACATTCAAAATCAACGGCCGGCCTGAATTTTGCCGAACATCAATCTCGCCAAGATGCCGGCACGTCGCATTGTTTGGGAACTCTGCGAATGTCTCTTCGACAGGACGTGATTTGACAGGAGGGCGCCATGATTCGGCAACGCGCGCTGCAGGTTGTGATGCTCGTGTTGGGCTTGCTCTTTTGCGGCATGATTTATCCCTTGAAGCTTTTTGTGCTGCAAGAGCCTCCGTTGGCGATGATGCTCAGCCTTTACGTCACGCTCGGGATACTCTTGCTGTTGGCCGTGCGTAACCCGTCAGCGCATCGCAGCCTGATCGCCTTCACCGCATGGTCCAGCCTCGCTCACGCCTCTGTAATGGCCTACCAGGCATTTCACAACGCGATCCCACGCGGACAGCTCCGCGACGTCGGTGTCTTCGTCCTCATCGGTATAGTCCTCATCTTGCTGGCTCCGCCAAAGCAACCCGTCGCGCACGCCTCCCCCGCCGCCGCGTAGCCCGTGCCCCGCAAAAAACTCCGGCCCCGCCAATACAATACAAAAAAGGCCTAGCGCACGTACACCAAGCCGTGATGGTTCCTCTTTCTGCAGCCCAACCCTCTGGTTTGGTGTTTATGTCCACGCCTGGAGCAGTCGTCCCCGTGGCCACTTAATTCTAGTTGCGCCGGGATTGACCACGCGGGCATGTGCCTTAATTAAGAAATGACGTCGTTCCTCGATGCACAATTCATCCGACGCTTATATCTGATGTTCTGACGCTATAACCGGACAGGGTTCACCTTGAAATCCTCCTTCTCTTTGTTGGAGAGCCTGATCGGCACGCGACCGGTTTCTGAGGCTTTTGTAAAGAACCTGTTCCTCCAAAGAACTTCTTTGCGCGTGAGGTCTTTTCCGTTGGTGTTTCGGGTATGAGTCTCGATCACCTGCCTCCGCCAGCCGCGTTCTTTGGTTAGATATGAGTTGTAAAGCTTGTTGCTGTAGCCGCTGACTAGGACCATACACTTAGCTCGGAGGCAGATTTCAAGCAATTCGACGTGAAATTCCTTCTCGTTAGCATCCACTTTGTAGCCATGATCACGATTCATCAGGTAAGGGGGGTCGAGGTAAACCAAGGTCGCGGGTCGATTCAAGAACATCTTGAAAAGTTCACGCGCGTCGCGGTGTTCAACTCGAACTTGTTTAAGACGATCCACGACCTTCTTTAACCTCTCTGGCATCGAATTCCACCGACTAACCCGCGCCTCATGCCCATTGCGGGCATATGATTGTGAATACGAAAACCCACTATGCTTGATTCCCGTCTCTCGTTTCCCGATAGCCCCATTTACGGTCATCATGGATGCAACCAGGAACCTTCGTGCTTGCTCTAGTTTGTCTCCGGCTTGGTTTTCCATGTATGCGTTTTCAAATTCTGTGCGCGCGTATGGCGTGAGTTCTACAAGGCGGATAAGCTCTTCGGGGCGTTCTCGTAATTGCTGAAACACTGTCACAATCTGTGCGTCTGCATCATTGATAATCTCTATCGGTGCTGGAGCTTTTGCCATCGTGACCGCGGCAGAACCGCAAAACGCCTCAACCCAGGCGTTGTGCGGCGGAAGCATTTTCGCGATATAGAGGGCCAATCTTTTCTTAGCTCCAAAATAGCCGAACGGACTGGTAGCGACGGGTGAAATATCAGCTGTCGAAGAGGCAGTGCTCAGCACATTTTCGGTGAGTATCTGTGTCGCCATGATAGGCCGCTACACCTTAATGCGTTTACCTTGCATGTCACACTCCACAACCAAACCCTGTGGCGATTTCTTGAACTTGCTGCTCTCTAATATCGAGTTCACAGGGTCACGGACCAGAATGGGCTCATCTCGGGCAACACCTTTCGACGTATCAATAGCGCCTTGGAAATAAATCCAGTAACGCTTACCCAATTTTGTAGCTACCCTGATTTCGTTATCGCTCCAAAAGAATCGCATCCCTCGTCCTCGGGCACTCTTTACCTCAATAAACCGATCATAAGCGACAGCAGGAGACGACGAGTCAAACGATTCGATATCGTAGCCTGCATTAACGCGCAAATTGCTAATCCGCCTTACGCACCGCGCTTCTACGGTGTTGCCCATCCTGATGAGCCGGCTCACCTCGTACGCCTTTACAAGGCTCTCGCCGAGCTTCCCCACTTCTTCTTTTTCCTTAAGGTACTCTCTGAAGCTATCTTCCGACCAGCCCTCACCCTCTTCCAAGAACTCGGCCACAGTCCTTGTATAATCTGCCCGCACTTCCCAGCCGTCATCCCGACGTTCCAGCAGCCCCAACTGGTTCATATGCTCCGCGGTCCACTCATTTGATAGTGGAGGACTGTCGTATGAGGACCAACGAAAAGCGTCTATTCCAAGACCCGGTGAAAACGCCCTCAGGACGGCCATCGCGTGTTGCCGTAGCGCCCCATGCAGATAGCAAGTGCGCAGCAAAACGCGCTTTTGTTCCTCGGATAGATCGTACTGGGAGGACGGGTTAAGCTCGATGAAACCCAGGCCCTCGTCCGTGAGCCTGATCTCTTTGCCATTAATGAGAAGCAGTCCAATCTGACCCGCAAATTCTACACTTACTTGATGCTTCGGGATACGGGCCTCAATGACGGTTGCCTTGCAACGCTCGATCACAATCTCAAGATCTGCAATTCCGTCCGCGTTTCTGAGTTCGTTTACGGCTAACAGGACTCGATTCAGTTCAGCAAGCTTCTCGATCATGGCTATGACCGCGTCTCAATTTGGACATCGCGTTGCAGTTGCCGAATCAGCGCGGAAAAATCCTGATCCTCTTCGCTTTCTTCGCTGAACTCGGCCTCTCCATAGTCCAGGCTCATGACGGAGATGTCATCATCTAGGAGGCTGCGCATCCGAGCTTCCTTTTCCGTTAGCCTTTCGTCAATAACTTCATCAATTGTGTTCTGGCTCTGGAGCAGGTAATACTGCACTTTGTCGCCCGGGTTCATGCCGACCCTATGGATTCTGTCCAGAGACTGCATGTAGTGAGCGGCGTTGAATGTGCGATCCAGGTATATGGCGTGCGTGCAAACGCGATGCAGTGACACCGATTCAGCGCAAGCACTCGGATTCGCAATCAACAAGGGATATTGGGGGGAAGTGCGAAACTCCGCGATCATCTTCTCCCGATTGAACTCCAAATCTTCGTCCTCATCCTTCGGCACGTCACCGTAGATGGTCCGGGGGTTAAAGTCGAATAGAGCCCGCTGAAGTGTGCGAATATTGTGGACAAAAGAGGTCCAGATCAGGACTTTCTGGCCCTTTCGGATCAAGTCACGAGCGAGCTTTATCGCAAAATCCACTTTCACGGGCACCTCATATTGCGGGTAGCGTTGAATCAATTCATCGACCGGGAGCCCGGCGGCGCTCATAGGGGGAACCTGGAATTCTTCGGAATATTGCGTCAAGAGCGCCGGATTGGACGCAGCCTGTAGCAGGCGCACCATTCGCGCCGTTCTCCAGACGCGCAGACTTGCCCGCTCTTTCGGAGCCTTAACAACTTCCGACAAGACCTTGGCCGCGAGCACGCGGTAGATTGCAAGCTGATACGGACGTAGACGGAGTCGAACTCTTCGAAACCTGGGCTTCGGAAGCTGAAGATCGCGTTTGCGAATGCGCCAGTAGAAGGGAAAAAGCTGCTCTCGGACTTGGTCTATACCTTCGTTACCCATTCGCGTCTTGAATTGTTCCCTGGTACCCAGGATCGGCGGATTAGGCCAGAGAAACGTCATCTGGGACCACAGATCAGAGATGGAATTGGGCGCGGGCGTACCCGTGAGTATGATTCGCCTTTGGGCGTAGACTCCAATGTCGATAAGCGCCGGTGCCCAGGTTCCGCCCTCAAAGCGTTTTATGTTGTGAGATTCATCGAGAACCAGCAAGCACGTGTGCTGTTGCAGAAGCCGAGCTAGCTTGTCACGGTCCTTGTTTGCCATTTGATATGACATCAGCACCAATTCTGCGTTTTCAGCTTCACGAAAGAGGCGGGCCCGACTCGGTTTCGTGCCGGAAATCCTGACCCGCCGAGGTTTTCGCGAAAAGCAAGACCGAAACTCGTCCTCCCAGGGCTGGAATGATGAACGCGGCCCTATGACAATGATCTTTGTCACCTCCCTACGAGCCCGGAGGATCGCGAACACGGATAACACGATCGCGGTTTTTCCACTTCCGGGCACAGAGAAGTTGGCCGCATTCTTGACCGCAATTGCGTGAGCAACTGCAGGAATCTGATACGGCTTCAGTGGACGTCTAAGCTTTGGGACCTCGACCGACTTCGGCGGAGCTGATTTTATGGCGCGACCAGCTTCTCTTCCATCGCTCAGATCAGAGGACGCGCTGTTAAGCTGCTCGATGGTCTTCCTAGCACGCTCATTGAATTCCGCTTTAACTTCGTGCTCTTGAAGGTAGTCGACGACGCTAAGGAGCAGACTTGGCGCGGGGGATGTGATCACGTAGCCCAATGGCTCCGTGCTGGGGTCAAAGCCCAATACATTAAGGAAGTAGATACGATGGACCCCAGAGAGCAGTGGCGATTCACCAATCAACTCCACCGCCAGCGAGTCTTCTTCCAGAAGCACGCGTGCGCTGTTGCCCGCCATTACCGGGTTCTTGCCTTTACCCCAAGTAATCGATCAACTTCACCTTTTATCTGATTCAGAAGACTTTTGAGGGAAGCCTCGGCAAGCGCTTCATGATCATTACCGATTCCCTGCAGGGCTGATAAAGCTTTCCGAAGAAGCCGTTCAGGTTTGTTCTTATTTTGTTGGGCCTCGATGACCTCTCTTGCGGTTGCAAAATTCTCTTCGAGCCTGGATTTTGGCTCGGAGAGCGGCCTTGTGGCGTCATAATTTCTGTACAACTCAGCACGCGCCATCGAATCCTCGCCTATTTTGTTGAGCAGGCGGATGTCCCAATGACTCAGATCGGTTTTATGAATCAGCATAAAGGCTAGGACTGATAGTTTTGCGATCTCAGATTGTTTTAGCGCACCATGCTTTTTTAGGGGCGCAATCACATTAGCCTGTAGACTATTGAACTTCTCCATGCTGCGCTGCTCCTGAACTATGTGGTACTGACCTGGCTTCCCGATGAATTCGAGGTAGCTTTCAATCAGCTTCAAGACCTCAAGCCGCTCCCGCACGCCGGCTGCAGTGAATCGACCCAGGAGGGTTACTGAGATTTCCTCGGGCGAGAGTCCACTCTCTCGACCCTCCTTCAGTTTCAGCAATTCATTAACAGGGCTGTAGTCGAGGCGAAATTCTTTCGCAAACTGAAGACCAGCTTCAATGCGCCAAATGTCCTTCTCATCCACGTCCTTTGGCAGCCGCGCCACACGCAAGTATTCGAATTTTGGGTCATGCGTTTCCTCATGCAACAAAGACAGAATCGCCATGCGCCGGTTCGCGTTAACCACAGCTCCGTCGCGAGTAATGACGCCGGGATCAAGCTGGCCGTTTGCGTTGAGATCCTTTTTGAGAGCCTCGGTTGCGTTCTTATCCAATTCGAGAAGGATTCTCTGGATTATCTTCTCGTCCGCTGGAACAGCAGCATCGAGCCTGCGCTTCAGCTCACTCTCCTTCTGAAGAAGTTCAGCCGTGAATCGACCGTTCCTGATGTTGAAGATCAGGTATTTGATGGGCACACGGTAGACCTGAAGTCGCTCTGGCTTTCCCTTGAGAACCAATCGCAGTATCTGCTCATCCTTCGCCGACGCCTGCTGGAGATACGCGTCCAATTGCTTCTCACGATTCGTCTCCAGCTTCATCAAGCCTCCGGTTCTAGCATTCGCCGATACGGTAGACCTGAAGTCGCTCTGGCTTTCCCTTGAGAACCAATCGCAGTATCTGCTCATCCTTCGCCGACGCCTGCTGGAGATACGCGTCCAATTGCTTCTCACGATTCGTCTCCAGCTTCATCAAGCCTCCGGTTCTAGCATTCGCCGATTTGGATGTATATCACAACCTATGCATATTACCAGCACTGTAATACTGTCGTGCTTTTTCAGGCTCTCACGCTCTCCCGCCTTGTGCTTATTGCTCCCGGTTCGATCCACGAACTTGAACACCATTCACCACTGACGATTCTTCTTTCACTAGCGACCAGTCACAAATCACGAATCACTACTCATCAATCACAAGCCACCAATCACGCCTCACCATCCAGATTGGCACTTGCCGCCTCCCGCCGCGCGCTTTACGCTCCTTCCATGACTCCCATCACTCCTTCTGAGCGTACCACTGTGCGGCGCCTGCCCGATCGCGGCCGCTACGACGCCGAAACCATCCACAAAATTCTCGACGAGGCTTTCGTCTGCCACGTCGGCTTCGTTGTGGATTCGCAACCCTACGTCATCCCCACCAACTATGCGCGCGTCGGCGACCGCCTCTATCTTCACGGCTCTTCCGCCAGCCGCATGTTGCGCTCGCTCGCCGGAGGCATCGCCGTCTGCGTCACCGTCACTCTCGTTGACGCCCTCGTCCTCGCCCGTTCCGCTTTTCACCACTCCGTGAACTACCGCTCCGTCGTCGCGCTCGGCCGCGCCACTCTCGTCGAGGACCCCGCCGAAAAAATGCGCGCCCTCGAGCTGTTCACCAATCATATTGTCTCCGGCCGCTGGAACGACGTCCGCCCGCCCACCGATCTCGAGCTCAAGGCCACCTCTGTCCTCGTTCTTCCGCTTTCCGAAGTCTCCGCGAAAGTCCGCGTCGGTCCTCCGAAAGATGACGAGGCCGATTACGCTCTTCCCATCTGGGCCGGAATCTTGCCGCTTCCTGTCGTTCCCGCGGCGCCAGTCTCAGATCCGCGCCTCAATCCCGGCCTCGTCCCTCCCGAAAATGTGAGGAATTACACCCGTGGCTGACGCCGCCGCCGCAATTCGCGCGGTTCTTTTCGCCGCTGGCTCCCGGCAAGAGAAGGCCTGCGCCGTGGCTGAATCCATCCGCAGCATTGGACCTCACCGCTGGGTGGGCCTCTATGACGTGGACGCGCAATTTGTCACCATCATCGCTTTCAGCGGACCCGGCGCTCCCGCCTTTCCCGCCTTTCCGGTCACCAAGGGATTGACCAGCGCCGCAATTCGCGACAAAGCTCCGCTCATTGTCAGCGATGTCCGCAACGATCCGCGTTATCTCACGGCCTTCGGCAGCACTCTTTCGGAAATCATCATCCCCGTGTTGAATCCCGTCGATGGCAGGGTAATCGGCACCGTGGATGTGGAAAGCGAACGCGCCAACGCGTTCGGTGCCGCCGATTCCGAAAGGCTGCAATGTCTTGCCGGAGCCGCGCTTCCTCTTTGGACCTCTTTGCAGTCATAATTCGCTGATGCGGGAATTTTCGGCTCTCGTCGTCGCTTTGCTCGCTTCCTCCTTCGCCAATACGCCTCTCGTCCCGTCATCCGCGTCACCCGGCCTTCCTATCGACGGCTTCATCGCCGGCCGGTATCACAGTCCCGGCGGTGAGTTCATGCAGTATCGCCTTTTCGTTCCTCCCGGCTACGACCCCGCGAAAAAATATCCCATCATTCTCTGGCTGCACGACGCTTCCGGGCGCGGCTCCGGCAATCTCGCGCAGATTTCCGGCTCCAATCGTCTCGGCAGCCGTTTCTGGACTTCGCCCGAAAATCAGGCGAAGTATCACGCCTTCGTTCTTGCCCCGCAGGTGTCCGAAACGAAAGGATGGGCGCGCCCGCACGCCAATACGCCTCCGGTTTCGATCCGCCTCGCGCTCGAAATTCTCAACGTCGTCGAAAACAAATACGCCATCGACCGCGACCGCGAATACGTCGTCGGGCAATCCATGGGCGGTGAAGGCGCCTGGCGCGCCCTCTCGATCGATCCTCATCGTTTCGCCGCCGCTCTCGTCCTCTGCGGCTATGCGGACCAATGGGAAATCCCGCGCGTCGCGAAAGTTCCTGTCTGGATTTTTCAGGGGCAGGCCGATGCGATTGTGGATCCGGCTCGCGCTCGCCGCTGGGTGGCCTGGCTTCGCAAAGCGGGTGGCGATCCGAAATATTCGGAATATCCCGGCATTGGTCACGACGTTTGGGACGCCGCGTTCGCCGAGCCTGGTCTCGCCGCCTGGCTATTCTCGCATCACCGTGCGGAGGAGCGTTGATTCCCGGGTAGAAAACCTGTGGGAGCGGCGATCCGGCTTTGCAATCTCGAGTTCGCGCTTAAAAAAAGTCGGACGCAGTCTGTGTCCGAGGAGAATTTCCCGGCGGTAACGCCGGCCTCTCGCCTAGTGGCAGCCGCAACCGCCGCCGCAGCAGCCGCCCCCGGACCGCGGCGCGGGTCCGGATTTCGCGCCTGAGGAGACGGACGCGCCGTTCGATTTGCCGTTTCCATGCGCCGAAAACACGGAGAGCTGAATCGTCTTCTTCGAGCTCTCGCACTTCGGGCACGTCACCGCCGTCTTCTGATTCATTACGATGCGCTCGTAATGCTCGCCGCAATCGTCGCAAACATATTCGTAAATCGGCATGGCTTCTGCGCTCCGTTCGCCGGACTGAACTTCGGTCTATTTTAGCAAGAAAAATCCACGGGAGCAGCTTCAGGGTGCATTGGGGTCGTAGTGCAGATGGGAATCGGGGCTGGTCGCGCTGGCCGTGCTCGATTGAACTTCCTTCGTCACGTGGTAGAACACAAACGCCAGCACGATCGCCCCGATCGCGACGAATCCCGCCCGCTTCCATTTGTCCCACGGGCTCCTCGAAAATTCGCTCTTCGCGAGCGCAGACCACCCCAGGCTTGGTCGTTCGCCCACCGTCTCTCCTCCATCCGCAAATCGTGTTGGAGAGATAGACACCGCGCCGCGGCATTCGTTCCTCGGGAAATTGGCTCCCGAAAATGCAACAGCCCCGGTCGAAGCCGGGGCTGTTGTGAGAAACCGCCAGGGTTGAATAAGACTTAGTCGCCGGCGACCGGCTCGGCCACTTCCGGCTTCGCCGTCCCGTTTCCGTTCCCAGCCGCGTGCGCTTCCCCGCTTCCGTTGCCGTTCGCCGGAGCGATCTGCACCGGCTTGCCCGCCGTGGCGGGGTTGACGGTCGCTCCTGGCACCGCCATCTGCATCTGCTGCAGCGTGCCGATCTGCACGACGGGTTCGGACGACTTCTTGAGCACCAGCTCTTCGTAAATCTTGCGCACCTTGGCCGCTTCCTCGAACGCCTTCTTCCGCCGGATGCGGTCTTCTTCCGCGGCCGTCAGCGGGATGTCGTGCTCCAGGTGACGCACGCGCGCGGCGTCTTCCTCGTCGATCCGCAGCGAATGCTCGTAGCTTTGCAGGTCGACTTTCTTGCCCTTGGCGAAAATGTCGTGCTTGCCGTGCGTCTTGTACCACTCGGCGACCGTCGCGTTCTTGTACATGTTCTCGATGATCTTCCGCCAGCCGATCCCCGTGTTGTACGCGCAGAAGGAAATCTCGCCTTGCTGCGTCGCGTAGGGAATGATGCACATTTCCGTGCGGCGGAAATCATAATTGAAGAGATCCTGGAACCACATCCCGGCGATAAACAGGAAATTCCAGGGATCGTCGCTCCGGCGCTTCATCGCGTCCTCGTACGTGCGATCCGGGCTCACCTTGCCGTACTTCTTGTCCGCCCCCTTCGAAAGCGCCCACGTCTTGTCGAATTTCTTCCAGAGATCCTTCAGACGAAGGCTGGGCGGCGCCTGGAAGGGGCTGTAATTCTTCAGCAGCGCCAAGGCCATCATGAAGTTTGAAAAATTCTTGCTGCGGTTGGCGTCGGTAATGGCCGTGACGTCTCTCGTCAGCCCCGTCGCGTTCAGGAATCGCGGCACCGGCGCCCATTCCTTCGTTTCCTTGTTGATCATCAGCGCCGTTCCCACTCCGCAATTCGGGTGGCACCCGCAGGAAAGCGAGCCCCATTGCGAATCCGGCCCGTGGACCATGTCCGAAAATCCCGCGAACGTCGCGATGAACGAAATCGGAAACCAGTCGCGCGTCGGCTCCACTTTGCCCACTTGCGCGCTCACGTCCTTCGCCAGATGCGACAGCGTGTACCTCTGCCTCATCCGTCGCTCCGGCGTGATGTCCTCGTCGCGACCTGTGAACGAAACCGGCTGGAACGATACGAACGAAATTTTCTTCGGATTCTCCATCGCGAACTTCACGATCGGACCCACTTGATCGTTGTTCACGTTGTTCACGATCGTCGTCACCAGCACGATCTCGATTCCCGCCGCGTGCATGTTCTCGATCGCCCGCAACTTCACGTCGAACAAGTTCCCCACCTGCCGGTGGCTGTTCGCGTCGTTTCCGATCCCGTCGAACTGCAGATACGCGTAGCGCATCCCGGCTTCGAACGCCTTTTTGCAGAATTCCTTGCTCTTCGCGAATTCGATCCCGTTCGTCGCCGCCTGCACGCTGTTGTAACCGATCTTCCGCGCGTAGCGCACCGCATCCAGAAAGTACGGATGCATCGTCGGCTCGCCGCCCGAGAACTGCACCGACATCTGCCGGCGCGGCTTGATTTTCAGAGCGTTGTCCAGAATTTCCTGGATCTCTTCCCAGCTCAGCTCATGGACATACCCCACCTGGTTCGCGTCCATGAAGCAGGGATCGCACATCATGTTGCACCGGTTCGTAAGATCTACCGTGAGGACCGAACCCCGCCCGTACCGCACCGTGCTCGAACCGTGCCGGTGCAGCCCTTCGTCGTTGTGCGCGGGAATATCGCGTCCGGGAAACTGGCTTTCGATCCACGCCAGGAACTTCGAATCCACCGCCATCAAATCTTCGTACTTCCCGTGCTGCGGGCACTCCTTCACCATCCAGACCTGGCCGTCGCGCTCGATGATCTGCGCCTTGATCTCTCCCACCTTTTCGTGCACCAGATCGGTCCAGTCTTTTTTCCCGTTCATGATCGCGTCGCGCGCTTCCTTCACGCAATCCGGGCAAAGCGAATCTGTCGTCCGCGGCCAGCCGAGCGTCGGCTTCGACTTCTCCCACGACTTGGGGAGCGGCTTCTCGGACCACTTCGGTGTAAATGAGGGGTTGGGGTTGCGTTTGTTGAAGTACTGTACCGAGTCAAATACGGCCCCGGCCGTCTTACACAACGCCCAGTCGAAAGTTTTCCAAAGTTTGGTACTTACTGTCTTCGCCATAGCTTCCACCTTCTCCCGTACCTAAAATTCCCTCGTTTTTCCCCCCGAGGGTCCGCCCTATAGAAAGGACGAATGAATACCGTAAGCGGTTACGCTACCAGAGTTTGCACGATTTCCGAGGGGCCAGTCTAGCCGCATGCGCCCAAAGGTACAATTCGGGGGTCGAATGGCGCCTGGGGCCCCCCAATGGGCCGGCCGGGTGGCCGTAATGTTACTTCTAGGCGAAAGGTTTTTGTCTCCGGGGTTACACAAAGCCGGCCTGAAATGAGTTGCAGCTCATGCCGGTGGCCGTCCAATTTCGGCGCTTATTGGCAAACCCGACTCCGGGAGTTGGCCCAAGCTTGGTGAATACAACCGGTCCTTCCGCCATTTGCCCGAGATCGCCCACGCCAGGCAGCCCGGGAATTTCAGCCTGGCCGTGCAATCTTTGGCCGGGTTCACTGAATCTAAGACGGGCGGAGAGAACGCTCCGCCGCGGCGCGTTCTCGGCCACGGCTTGCGGCATCGTCTGCCTGGGCATGTGCGTGTTAGTCTTTAGATAAACGTGATGAACGATCTGCCGATCCTGATCACCCACTACGGATACCTGATTATCTGCCTGGTCGTCTTTGCGGAAGCAATCGGCGTCCCGGTCCCGGGCGCCATCGCTTTAATCGCTGGCGGAGCCGCGGCGGCCGCGGGCAAGCTGTACGGCCCCGCGGTGATTCTGTTTGCCGTCGTCGCGATGCTCGTCGCCGATTCCTTGCTGTACATTCTGGGCAGCCATACGGGATGGGCCATCCTGAAATTCCTCTGCCGGATTTCCGCCGATCCCGACACCTGCGTGCTGAGCGCGGCGGAATCGTTCTACAAGCGCGGGCGAACCACGTTGATGGTCGCGAAGTTCATTCCCGGCGTCAGCACATTGGCCGCACCGCTGGCGGGCAGCATGAAGATGCCGTTCCTGATGTTTCTGGGATTGGATTTCGTGGGCGCCTCAATCTACGCGCTCGCCTACGGCGCGGTCGGATTCGTCTTCCGCGACTTCCTCGCGAAGATCATCAGCGGATTCCGGGCGGCCGAACATGTGGCGGAGTTCGAGATCCTGCTGCTGGTGATTGCCTACGCCGGATATCGCGTCTCGCTCTATTGGAAGCACCGGAAGGACCGCGTCGTGCCCCGCGTGAAGGTCGCCGAGCTCGCGGAGAAGCTACGCGACGAAGGTCTGAAGAAGATCCTTCTGGCCGATGTCCGCAGCCACGGTTACTACAGCGTGACCGCGGTGCGCATTCCCGGCGCGATTCGAATCGAGCCCAACAATCTCAGCGACGAAATAAAACTTTTTCCCCGCAACAAGGACGTTTATCTCTACTGCACTTGCCGGAACGAAACGACGAGCGCAAGCGTTGCTTACCTTCTGCGCCAGAGCGGCTTCAACGCATTTGTCCTGCACGGCGGACTGGCCGCGTGGCGCCAGGCGGGAAATCCGATCGAGCCCGTCCCGGCAACCGACGTCGTCCACCTTCCCACATTCAGCCGCTAGGCGGCTTCGGTTCGCACCGCGTTTTATTCGGCGTTCAGAGGAGTGCGCAAAACGCCGATGGCGAAATGCGCGAGGTGCGGAGCTTCGTCGTCGAGCTGGATCCAGCGCACAACGCAGTGGTCTCTGAGGTATTGCGACACCTTCGATTCGTTGATCTCGAGATGTTCAGCCAGCTTGGATTTCAAATCCGCGTCGGAAATGCTGCGGCCACCGCGGCTGCTGCCGCGATTTCCGCGCGTCCCGCCGCGAACCAAATTTCCGAGCCCGACCCGCAGAGTCTGGCAGGCCTCGACGTAGTAATACCCGGTCTGGTCGGAATCGGAAAGCAGGAAGACGCCCGGGCCCGCCGGCGCTTCATCGATCGCGTCGAGTTTGTGCAGCGGGCTTCCCACCAATCTTCGAAGCATGGATTCGAGCTGCGCCATCCGCGAAGCCAGCCCCGGATCGCGATGCCCGTGAGCCGCGCGCTCGGACGGCAGCATCGGAGGTTCGGCCGAAGGAGGCGTGGGACGCGCCGATTCGCGCGGCGCGAAATTTTCCGCGGGACGCTCGCTCCCCGCGAAGCTTGTCTGCTTGTAAACCGGCGCTTGCGCGGGCGCGGGTTCGGCGTAGCTCCGCGACGGCAAACCCGCCGGAGCGCCTTCAGTGCGGCGATGGCGTCCCCGTCCGCCCCGGCGTCCCCTGCGGCGCTTTCCGCGAAACGCATCCGAAGCGGGCGACGGAACGCGGCCCACCGGCGACTCCGCCTCGACGGCCTCCGCGCGCGAAGCGGCCTCCATAATTTCGTCCGCAGCGCCCGCGGATTCCTCGTGGGTTCGTGCCGCGGAAGATTCCTCTTCGCGGTCCTCGCCGCGCGAAGCGGCCGCAACATTTTCTTCGGCGGCTGCTTCGGCGCCGGACGCGGGCACTTCCTCGCCCATCCGCGTCAGCGCTTCTTCCGCCTTTTTCTTCCAATCGGCGCGGCGGAATCGTTCCCAGGCTGTCTTGTACCACTTCACGGCTTCCTCGGTGTGCCCGTTTTTTTCGTAAATCGTTCCCAGTTCCCAGGCGACCATCGCATCGCGCGTCCGCAGATACAACTCCGACAGCTTCGCCAGCGGGTCCGCAGCGGTTTTCGCCTTCCGGATACGAGCTTGAATTTGACGCCAGTCTGCCACGACCCCGCATTGTAACAGCGCCGTCTCTTGCAAGCTACTCCCGGACTTGGCCCGCGACGGCGGACACCGGCGCGGCAAGCCCGGCGGCGGCAAGCGCAGGAAGCGAAAGAGAAATTCGGAAGTGTGGCGGCAATTTTGGCGCGCGGGGGGAGAGTCGAATGGATGTGCGAGGCGGATTTTTCGCGCGGTGGTGGAAGTAGAGCAATGCGCAATTCCGTTTTGGAGGTCGTCGAAAACACGGGAATCGCATGATCGCGGGGTCCTGCTACGTCGCATTCGTGCGAAGGCCCCGGGATTGAATCAACGAGAGCAGCCGAGAGGGAAGCAGCGGCGGTGGGCGCGCATCCACATGGAGACAGCCGGACAAGGCTTATTGCGCGACGAGCTGTTGGCCGCCGTCAATGTCGTAAGTGCCGCCGGTAAGAGCGGTATTGGCCATGAGGTGCACGGCGAGCGCGGCGATGTCGGCCGGGCCAACGACGCGCCCGATCGGGAGCGTGGCGCGAAGCCGCTCGCGGCGGGCATCCAGCTGGTCGCCAAGCAGAGACGCGGACAAGGGCGTGTCCACAAACCCGGCGGCGATGAGGTTGACGCGAACCGGAGCGATCTCGAGCGCCAGGTTTCTGACCAACGCCGGCAGAGCGGCCGTGAGGGCGCCGATCAGCGCCATTCCCGGCGCGGTGTGGCGGCCGCCGGTGCCGCCCATGAAGAGCAGCGTTCCTCCCGGACGAACCTTTTTCGCGGCCAAGCGAGCCACCTGCATCGGCAGAAAAAGATGAGCCTCGACGTCCCGGCGGGCCTTGTCGAAATCGAAATCGGCCAACGGCGCGTAGTAAGGGCCGGGACCGGTGAGAAGAACGTGATCAATCCGAGCGGGCAGTCCATTGAAGAAGCGCTCGAGTTGAGCGAAGTCGGTGGCGTCAAAGGCGGCGGTGCGCTGCGCGCCAAGGTCGCTCGCCGCGCGCTGAAGGGCTTCCGGATTGCGGGCGGCGAGGACGAGCGCCGCTCCCTGCTCGCGCGCGAGGCGGGCGGTTTCGAGGCCGATGCCGGCGCTGCCGCCGATGACAACGACGGTTTGGCCGAGAAGCTGGGGTTCGCGCGGCAGGGGAGAGGATCCGGCGGCGGTGCTCATAATTCCTCCAATAGGCTTTCCAAGCGCGTCCGTTTGTACAGTCAGAGAGCCGGCCAGGAGCGACTCGACCGCTCGTCACGCGAGCGGCGGAAACTCGCTGTCTGGAGCGGCTTCATATTGCCGGCAGAGGCATTCACGCCGGCGAAGCGGGGCGGTTACTTCGGGAGCTCCGCCCCGCTGGCCTCGGCGATCATGTACGCGGCATACCAGTCCGGCCAGTTTGCGTCCTTTTGTCCGATGCGCTTTTCATGCTCTTCGTGGGCCGCGGAGGCACGGCGCATTGCGCCGGCCAGGTCGCTTACCGAGCTGAACGAAGTGGCGCCAGGGTCAACGAGCCCGGGAAGCCGCGCTGTGATTTCCTGCAGAATCCAGATGTTGCCGTCAGGGTCGTCGAATGCGGCCCGGGAGCTGTAGGTGCGGCGCTCGGGGTCGAGGCCGGCGGAGACGCCGCCTTCGCCAACGTGGAAGAACTCGCCGACTTCGATGCCGCGAGCGATCAGCGCGTCCCGAGCGACCACGATATCGGAGACGACAAGGTAGGCCTTAAAGGAACCGGGCGCGGCGGAGCTTGCAAAGCCGTCGTTTCGGGTCGCGCCTTGGCTCGTCCCGAAATGCACGGAGCAGCCGGAACCGGGCGGCGTGAACTGGATGGCGCGTTGTCCATTGGCGAATCGGAACTCGCGATCGAACCGCCATCCTAGTCGCGCGTAGAACTCTTTGGCGCGGTCAACGTCCGACACGGGTATCACGACAACCTCGAGCTTCATGTCTATTTTTGCGACCACGGGTTCGACCTTTTGCCGGGAGATGCCGGCGCCTGTGTGACTCATCGAATCCTCCCTCGCGATTGAAACTCTTGCTTACTCAGCGTTCATTTCCGAAAAGCTCGACTGAACTGAGGTGCGGCCTTCATCAGTGAAAAAGGCCAGCGGGCGGCGTTAGCAGGCTCCGCTTTGGTGTCATCGTCGTCCGAGCGGCCGGCTCAGGTCAGTAGTCGATGTGGGAACCGCCCACTTTTCTCCCGGGCGCAAAAACAAAAGGCACGCGCGTGTAGCCCGCCACCACAACCGGCACGAGCGTGGGCCGCAGCCCGGCTTCCTCGACGCGAAAGTCGGGCATGCGCCGGAGTATCTGCCCAAGCATGGTTTGGAATTCGAGTCGAACCGTATCGGCTCCGACGCAGTAATGGCGGCCCACGCCGAAGGACATGTGGCGCTTGTTGGCGCGGTCGAGATCCACCTGGTCCGGGTTAGGGAACTCGGTCTCGTCGAGGTTGCCCGAAGCCCAGGACAAGAGCACATGTTCGCCCGCTTTCAACGATTGCCCGCCCAGCTCGACATCGCGCAAGACGGTGCGGGTGAGCGCGTGAAAGGGCTGGAAGACGCGGAGGAGCTCTTCGATCGCGCCGGGCAAAAGTTCCGGCCTTTCGATAATCCGGCGACGTTGCTCGGGATTGCGCGACAGCCAGACGAAACCGGACGCCATAGCGGCCGGCGTCGTAGCGACGTTACCGAGGAGCAGCCAGATGAAGGCTTCGATCTCCCAAGTCTCGAGTTTTCGCCCGTCGATTGTCGCCTCAAGAAGATGGGCGATCACTCCAGACGGAAGAGGCCGAGTGCGCTGACGAACCACCTCGGCGGCGACTCGTTCATGGAGTTCGAGTTCCGAAGGATTTTTCGTTCTCGGCTGGACGCTGCTGGATCCAGACCTGGCCGACTGGATGAACCAGGCGTAGTCCGACCAGTCCTCGAGTGGGAGACCGAGAAACTTCATCGTGTAGATGCTGGCCAGCGGCGTGCTCAGGTCGCGGCAGAAATCGGCTTCGCCCTTGTCGATGACGGCGTCGATCAGCTGATCCGCCAGCGCCAAAATCCACGGCGCCATTTCGCTGAGCGCCTCGTGCGAAAATGGGGCTTCCACGGCTTTGCGGTATTGGCCGTGTAGCGGCGGATCGAGTTCCAGGGGGAGGAAGTCGAGGCGCGGCGCTTCGCCATTGGGGCCTGAGGGATAGGCGGCGAGCGGTCCGGTGCGCTCCTCGTTAAGCGGGCCAAATCCTCGCTTGCCTTGTTGGGGACTTGTAGGCGACGAGAAGACTCCGTAGCTCGACGAGAAGGTTTCGGAGTCGCGCGCGACTCGGGCGATGTCCTCATAACGCGTCACCACCCAAGATCCGCCGCGTTCGTCGGTATGGGCAACAGGGCAATTGGCCCGCATATGCCGGTAAACTTCCCGGAAGTGCGGCCCGTACTCCGGGCTGAATTCGTTGAAGCGTTTCGCGAACGTTGCCGGGTCAAAACCGGTATCGGTCTTGTCCGTAGGCTTCGGTTGCTTCGCCGCCGTGGCGTCGTCCGCGTGCCCGAATCCAGTCAGGTAGCGGCCGAAATTCAGTTCGAAATCGCTGCGGACGCCGTACCCGATCCCGCGGAGTTTGCCCCGGCGCGCGTGCGCATCGGGCCACGCCAGCATCGGGAAGATGATGTCATTGCTGGACTGAAGCTCGGCGGATGTGGGCATCCCAAACCGATTGAGCTGGGCTTTTGCCGTGGCCAGCGTTTTGCGGTCGAACGAAGCCAGACGCAGCGCGAGCGCGTCAACAAAAGAGTCGAGGTCGATATCGTTCAGCGCGCGATTCACCCAGCCGTAGCGTTCGGCAATCTCGGCGTCGAAATCGTCGGCGCTGAGCACGAATTCAAGCGCGCGCGAGCGGCCGATCAAGCGCGGCAGCCATTCCATCGCTCCGCCGCCCGGGACGAGTCCGACGCCGACCTCAGGATTGCCGAATACGGCGCTTTGCCGGCCGGCGAAGCGCATGTCGCAGGCCAGCGCGAACTCGTTACCGATGCCGCGCGTGCGGCCTCGAATTTTGGCGATGCTCACGATTGGCGCGGACGAAAGGCGGAGGACAAAATCGCGCCACAGGTCCAGCACTCCTGGCCGTTCAGCCGCTTTGGCTACGTCGAGATGAGCGACGAAGAAATCGGGATTCGCCGACTGGAACACTATGACTTTCACGGACGGGTCCGCATCGAGCTCGGCCATGAGCGCTCTCAATTCGTCGATCGTTGCGGGAACAAACATATTGATCGGCGGGTTGCTGAACGTAATCGTCCACCGGCCCGGATAGCTGCGCTCGATGTTGAACTGCGATGGGTCGCCGCGGTGTTGTGCAACTCCTGGTTGGCTCATGATATCGCTCCTCACTCGGATTGAATCGAGGTTGGTGTGTTGCGAAAAATTGCCATGTAGCCTCTTCTCCTAGATTCCGGGCTTGAGAGATGAAGGGTCCTCTATTTCCTGCTAGGGGCCGGAGAAGTTAGAAGACTGGGAAGAATTCTTTTCGAGTTTGACGAAAAACCACGGCCACAGCCTAAGCATCGAGGCTGATTGGCGGATGGTAGCACAGAATGAAACGCGCGAGAGTTAACGCCCCCACACGGGGCAAATTCACGCGCTCGCTGCGATCCTACCGGCCTGACTTGTCAACGTAACGGAACGGCTGGGCGGGATTGCCATGCGGCGGACCCGGCATGCCACTCTGCGGGCGGCGCGGGGCAATAACCGAAATTTATCTCCCCGGAAATAATTCGAAATTGGACTTATGGTGCGGCGCCGCGCCTAATTCTTTGAGGAGGCGCCTGAATGGCTTCGCCGCCCGATGTCAATCTTTGGGACACGGCCGAGCATGCGCTCGACTACCTGCGCCGCGCCGATTCGATTCCGCATCGCGTGGAAGGCGAAGCCGCGCTTCTTGAATTCATTCCACCGGCGCCGCGGCGGATTCTCGACCTCGGCTCGGGCGGCGGGAGGCTCCTGGCGCTGGTCAAGGCCGCGCGTTCCCAGGCGGAGTGTGTCGCGCTGGATTTTTCTCCCGCCATGCTCGATGCGCTGCGGCTGCTGTTCGCCGGCGAAGCCTCTGTCACGGTTGTCGACCACAATCTCGATCGGCCGCTTCCGCCGCTCGGAAAATTCGACGCCGTCGTCTCGAGTTTCGCAATCCACCATTTGGCGCACGCCCGCAAACGCTCGCTCTACGCCGAAATTTTCGAGGCACTCGCCCCGCAAGGAGTTTTCTGCAATCTCGAGCACGTCGCCTCGCCCACGCCCGGCCTGCATCGCGGCTTCCTGCACGCCATTTCCTGGGAGAACGAAGACCCCTCGAATAAGCTGCTCGCTCTCGAAACCCAGCTCGCCTGGCTGCGCGAGATTGGCTTCGCCGAAGTGGATTGCCACTGGAAATGGCGCGAACTCGCGCTTCTCGCCGGCGTCCGTCGGCCCTGATTCCTCCGCCGGAGGCCCCGCCGCGTTCATCTCGGCGTAACACGCCTGCGCTATCTCTCATCTCCCCGCGAAGCCGCTCGAGAGGCGTGCCGCAATTACGCACCGGGAGCGCGCACAAGTCGCGCAACCCGGGCACGAGCGGTTTATACTGGCAGGCTCGCGGAGGGCGGGAAAGCTCGCATGCAAACTTATGATCTGATCGTGATCGGTTCGGGGCCGGGCGGGCAGCGCGCGGCCATTCAGGGAGCGAAAGCCGGAAAGCGGGTGGCCATTATCGAAAGCCAGACGGCCATCGGCGGCGTCTGCGTCAACACCGGCACGATCCCCAGCAAGACGATGCGCGAAGCCGTCCTGCATCTTTCAGGTTTCTATTCCAAAAATTTCTACGGCGCCAATCACAACGGGACGGAGAAGATCACCATGAGCGATCTTCTCTTCCGCGTCCAGCGGGTCATCGAAAACGAAGCCAGCGTGACGCAGGACCAGTTGCGCCGCAACGGAGTCGAAGTCGTCCACGGCGTCGGAAAATTCATGGACGCGCACAATGTCCGCGTGGACAGCGGCATCGGCTTCGCCGAGCTTCGCGGCGAATACATCGTCATCGCCACGGGCACGAAGCCGGCCTCGAATCCGAAGGTGCCCATCAACGGCCGCAACATCATCGATAGCGACCAGATTCTGCACATGCCGCACATTCCGCGAACGCTGATCGTCGTGGGCGGCGGCGTGATCGGCGTCGAATACGCTTCGATGTTCGCCCCGCTCGGCGTCCGGGTCATCATCGTCGAAAAACGCCCGCGCCTGCTCGAATTCGCCGACACCGAGATGGTCGAGGCTCTCAGCTACCAGATGCGCGACAACCGCACGACCATGCGCCTCAACGAAGAGGTCGAAAGCGTCGAAGAACTTCCCGACGGAAAAGTCGCCGCCAATCTCGTCAGCAAGAAACGGATCAACGCCGACGCATTGCTGTACGCCGTCGGCCGCCAGGGCAACGTGGACCGCCTCGACCTGGCCGCCGCGGGAATCGAAGCCGACAATCGCGGCCGCATCAAGGTGGACGCCGATTTCCGCACCTCGCAGCCGCACATCTTCGCCGTCGGCGACGTCATCGGCTTCCCCAGCCTGGCCTCCGTTTCCATGGAGCAGGGGCGCATCGCCGCCGCCCGCGCTTTCGGCCTTCAGGTCCAGACCGATCCCGAAAGCTATCCCTACGGCATCTACACGATTCCCCAGATTTCCTTCATCGGCAAAACGGAGGAACAGCTCACCGACGCCGATGTGCCCTACGAAGTGGGCGTCGCCTATTACCGCGAAATTGCCCGCGGCCAAATTTCCGGCCATACCGATGGCCGGCTGAAGATTCTTTTCCACCGCGAAACGCTCGAGCTCCTCGGCGTCCACATCTTCGGAGAAAATGCCGCCGAGCTTCTGCACATCGGCCAGGCCGTCTTCCGGCTCAAAGGGAAAATCACTTACTTCATCAACACCGTCTTCAACTACCCCACCCTCGCCGAATGCTACAAAACCGCCGCATTCAACGGGCTCAACCGCCTGTCTTGAAGGCTCGTCCCGAGGCGCCTTCGCACATCCGGCGCGAAGTCTGCGCCCGAGCCCGAAACTCGGCTCCCCGCGTTCTCGTTATTCCGTGACGCCGAGCCTGTCTGAATCCGCGACACCCGCTTCCCAAAATCGGACATCCGCGAAGAAGATGCGGCTCCGCAGCTTCAATTAACTTGCAAAAAGAAAGAGACTTAGCTAAATGGTCCTTCGGAGACCCGATTGCCGGTCGTTTCGGTGGACCTTTGGGGTTATCCGGGCCACATCGTGCTTGTGGCAGGAATCGTCGGGCATACGCTCTTGAATCCAGCTCGCCCGCCATAATTGACGGCGGAGCAGCCGCAGCGATGGAGGAAGTCCATGTCGTTTCTCCGCGACTTGAAGATCGCCGTCCGGTCCCTATCCCGCGCGCCCGCCCTGTGGATCACCGTCGCCGTCACATTGGCTCTCGGGATCGGCGCGAACGCCGCCATCTTCAGCGTCATCCGCGGCGTGCTGCTCAGCCCGCTCGCCAATCGCGATGAGGACCGCTTGCTTTATGTCCGGCAGAGCGCGCCGGGCATCGGCGACGAGAACACCACATTTTCGATTCCGGAAATCCATGACATCAGCGGCAACCTGAAAACGATCAAAGAGGTCGGCACTTTTTCGGAGATCGACTTCACGGTCATCGGGCTCGGCACCCCGCGCGAAATCAGCGCCGGCGTCGTGGACGGCAACTATTTCGATGTGATGGGGCTGCGCCCTGTTCTTGGCCGCCTCCTTGGCCCCGGCGACGACGGCCCCAACGCCGCGGGCGCCGTCGTGCTCACCAACCGCTTCTGGACCACGGCGATGCATTCCGATCCGAGCGTCATCGGCAAATCGATCCGCCTGGAAAGCTTCGCCGGGTCGCGCACGGCGGTCGTCGTCGGCGTGCTCGAGCCTTCGGTTCCCTACCCCGTGGAAACGCAGCTGATCGCCAACGTGGTGACCAGCCCGCATCATCTTTCCGCCACCATGGTTCAGGGCCGCGAGCACCGCATGACCGAAGTTTTTGCGCGCCTCGCTCCCGGTGCGACGCTCGAATCCGCGCGCGCCGAGCTTCGCGCCGTCTACGCCGGTATGCTGGCCGCCCATCCGGAGGTCTACAAGCCCGGAGACCACTACACCATCACGGTGACGCGGTTGCACGACCAGATCAATTCGAATGCGCAAACGATTTTGTGGGTGCTGTTCGGCGCCGCCGGGCTGCTCTTCGTCATCGCCTGCTCCAACGTCGCCAATCTGATTCTGGCGCGCTCGGTCCGCCGCGAATCGGAACTCGCCATTCGTTCCGCGCTCGGCGCCACGCGTTCCGTCCTTCGCCGGTCGCTGCTCGCCGAGAGCATCGTAATGTGCGGCAGCGGCGCGCTCGCGGGAGTTCTCATCGCCGCGCCGATGGTTTCCGTGCTGGGGCGTTACGCGGCGCGGTTTTCCGTCCGCGCGCTCGACCTCAAGCTCAGCTCGAATCTCGTTTGGATTGGCATCGCCCTCGCCTTGGTCGCCGCGATTTTCCTGGCGTTCGTTCCGCGCCTCCCGTCGTCGGACGCTTCGCACGGGCTCGGCCTGTCGAGCAGCGGCGTTCGCGTCACCAGCGGCAGCAATCGCCGGCTTCGCCTCTTCGCCGTCACTCAGATCACCGCCTCGTTTCTGCTGCTGGCCGGGGCGGGCGCGCTGGTGAAGACGTTGTTGGTCCTCGAAAAAACACAGGCGCCGTTCGATACCGCCCACGTCCTGGCCCTCGATCTCCCGGTGATGACCTACGGGCGAACGCCGGAGCAGGTGCGCGAGTTCTATCGCAACGTCCAGCAGCGGGTCAGTTCGCTCCCCGGAGTGGAGCGCGTTTCGTCCGGCTTCAGCGTTCCTTGGCGCGACACCCGCGGCCTGAACATCGGCTTCACCTTCGCCGCCGAGGGCGCCCCGCGCGAAAACGGGCAGGACGATTGGCGCGCGCGTTTCCGCAGCGTTTCTCCCGGATATTTCGACACCTTGGGCATTCCCGTCATCGAGGGCCGCGATTTCCGCGACACCGACCGCGACGGTTCCGAACGCGTCGTGATCATCAGCGAGAGCGTCGCGCAAAAACTGTTTCCCGGAGTAGACCCTGTCAACCGGCACATTTGGTGGACCGACGGTGTGATGAAGTTCATCGGCATCAGCTATGACCAAAGGCGAATCATCGGCGTCGTCCCCGACTTCGACGATGAAAGCATCGTGCCGCAGCCGCTCATGATGGTCTACCAACCCGTTGACCAAGAAGGCTGGGGCGGGCGCCTCTTTGTTCGCGCCATCGGCGGCAATCCCTATTCGCTCGTCCCTTCCATCGTTCAGACGATTCACCAAATGGACCCCGACCAGCCCGTCGAGCAAGCCAGCACTCTCGGAGACATTCGCGCCGGCATTCTCGCTCCCAACCGGCTGAATGCCATAGTATTCGGCGGTTTCGCGGCGGTCGCGCTCTTGATTTCCGTCGTCGGCGTCGCCGGCGTTCTTGCGTTTTCCGTCAGCGGACGCACGCGCGAATTCGGCGTTCGTCTGGCGCTCGGCGCCCAGCCCCGCGACCTTCTCGCCAACGTCCTCCTCGAGGGCTTGGTGATTGGGAGCATCGGCGTGGCGACGGGCCTTTTCGTGGGCTTTGCCTCCGCGCGCGCGATTGGCAAATACGTGGTGGACATGCAGCTGCCCGGCATGATCTCGCTGGTCGCGGCCGCGGTGGTCATCCTCGCCGCCGCCGTCGTTGCATCCGCCTTCCCTGCGGCTCGCGCGGCCAGAGTGGATGTGATTCAAGCGCTGCGCTCCGAGTAATCCGCACTTTTCAGAAATTCGGCATACAATTCAGCGCTAAAGCGCTCCCCCCAGGGCCGCGTTTTTCGGGCCCGCGCGGTCGCTGCGCAAGCGGCGCGAAAGTGCGGGACGCCGGGGGAATCGAACGCCCCAATTGAGCGGATTTCCGCCGAAGGGTGGAAGCATGAACCTGCAAGGAATTGCAAAAGGAGCGGCCGGGATTATGCGCTTCCTTCTCGCCGCCGGCTTTTTCCTTTGCGGCATGTTCTTGCCGCCGGCCGCGGCGCAATCCTGCGGCGCGCAGGGCGTGGCGGCGCAAGTGCTGGGATCGGGCGGGCCGGAACTGCAAGACAAGCGCGCGATGTCGAGTTATCTGGTGTGGGAAAACGGGCGCGCGCGCGTGTTGGTGGACGCTGGGGGAGGAAGCGCGCTGCGATTCGGAGAAAGCGGCGCGACGATGTCCATGCTCGACGTCATTCTGTTCTCTCATTTCCACGTGGATCACTCGGCCGATTTTCCCGCGCTCATAAAATCATCTTGGTTTGGGGATCGCAACCGCCCGCTGCCGGTTTACGGCCCGCCGGGAAACGACTTCATGCCCTCGACGACGGAGTTCGTCTCCGATTTTTTCAGCTCCAACCGCGGCGTTTACCGGTACTTGAGCGAACTCTACGAGCCGGCCGAGGAAGGCGCCTACAAAATCCAGCCCCACAATGTGGTGGCGGACCAAACGCCTGTCGCCGCTTTTCATAGCGGCGATATTTCCGCGTTGGCGGTGCACGTGGTTCATGGCGGGGTTCCCGCGCTGGCGTGGCGCGTCGAAATTGGCGGCAAGACGATCGTTTTCAGCGGCGATACAAACGGCGAGGGCGAAGGCCTCGTCCGGTTGGCGGCGAATGCCGGCCTGTTCATCGCTCACAACGCCGTGCCGGAAGGAGCCACGGGAACCGAAAGGCGGCTGCATATGCCTCCGTCGGTGATTGGACAAATTGCGGCCGAAGCGCGCGTGAAAAATCTGGTCTTGTCGCATCGCATGCTGAGGACTTTGGGCAAGGAAGACCAAACCTTGGCCGAGATCAGGAAGCGTTACTCGGGCCCCGTCGAGTTTGCGAACGACCTCGATTGCTTCGCCGTAAAATAGGATGCGAGTTTGGGAAGAGGCGCGAAGGTGCGGCAACGTCGCGGCTGGGACAATGGCCCGTGGGGCGGGAAGATTTGACGACTCGCGCGGCGCGCGCCCAAACCGTACTATGATTTAATCTGCGAGGGATTTCGAAGCATTTTCGAGGCGATCCATGCAACCCCGGCTCTTGGCCATTATTGCTCTTGCAGCTTCGCTCGGCGCCGCCGGTTGCCATTCGGCGCCCAAGCAGGCCGATGTGGCGGCCATGACCCAAACCGCTCAAGCGGTGGACGCTCTTCGAGCAGCCTACGCCGCGTTCAATCGCGGAGATCTGGACGCCGCCGTTGCGTCCTTCGATCCCCAGATCGAGTGGACCGAGCCCGCCGAATTTCCCGGTGGAGGCGCCTACCACGGCCGCGATGCCGTGAAGCAGTACCTCGCGCAATCGCGCGCCGGCGCGGCGCAAGTGATCAGCCGGCCCGAACAGTTCATCGCCGTAAGAGATAAAATTGTCGTGTTCGTTTTCGCAAGAGTCCTTCCCAAGGACAGCAGCGAATGGAAGACCATCCGCCTCGCCGATGTCTACACCATCCGCGATGGCAAAATCGTCGCCATGCACGCCTTCGCCAATCGCGACGAAGCCTTGCGCTGGGCGGAAGCCAAAACCTCCGACTGAAAAAATCCTTCGCCGTGCGCGCGGCTGCACCCTTTGCGCCTGAAATAAGATTCACACCCTGCTAATTCGGCTCCCGGGAGACACGAACATCCGCGCGGAGTAATATAGCGTCATACGAGAGAGCCGGTAGCCCGGCGGACCCGCAAACACTCTCCCGCAGGATGGCTCTTTCGCCCGGCTCTTCACGCCGCGATTTCGAACACCAGGTGCACCGATGCCTGATATCTTGCACTTCATGATGGATCGAATCGAGACCCCCATCGGCACGCTCTTCGTCGTCGCGGACGCCCGCGGAAACCTGCGCGCGACGGATTGGTCGGATCACGATCACCGCCTGCGCCGCTTGATGCAGATTCATTACGGCAAGAACGGTTTTCGGCTTGAATATTCTCCGAACCCGAATGGGTTGACGCGCGCGATCGGCGCCTACTTTGCCGGCGATCTTCTGGCCATCGACGCTTTGCCGGTGCAAACCAGCGGCACGCCGTTCCAGTTGGAAGTATGGCGGGAGCTGCGAAAGATTCCCTGTGGCGCCACTATCTCGTACGCGGAGCTTGCCCGCCGGATCGGGCGCCCCAAGGCCGTTCGCGCCGTGGGGCTGGCGAATGGAGCCAATCCAATCGGCGTTGTCGTTCCTTGCCATCGTGTAATCGGATCCAACGGTTCCCTCACCGGCTATGGCGGGGGCATCGAGCGCAAGCGCTGGCTGCTCGATCACGAAAGCAAGAGTCAACAGCTGCACCTTCAACCTTAGCCGTGCGTCCCGCCCGCGCGGCTCTCTTCGGTTTCCCTCGGACTCCGGTCGACCCGCGTCCGTTTCTCGCGCTCGTGAATTCCGCAAGCGAAAATGCAGAGTAAAATGACGGCGTGGAAAGCGCGGACAAAGCGCGTTGGATTGTTGACCAGGCCAAAGCCATCGGCTTCGATCTCTGCGGCGTCGCGCGGGCCGAGACATGGCCTGAACTCGAACACCTGCCCGAGTGGCTGGCGCGCGGTTACGCCGGAGAAATGAACTACCTCGCGGACTCACGCCGCGGAAGCCCGCTGAGCGCGTTCGCAAATGCCCGCAGCGTGATCGTCGCGGCGCTCAATTACAATTCGCTCCGCCCTCGCTCGGGCGGGCGTCCCTCCCGGCCGATAAACAGCGCACCCGCGCAAGACGATCCCGCCCGAGGCTGGATTTCCCGGTACGCCTGGGGCGACGACTACCATGATGTCCTCGGCAAAAAACTCGCCGCGCTTCTGGCCGCCATGCGCGCCGAATTTTCGGACTCGTTCGACGCTCGCTGGTATGTCGACACCGGCCCGATTCTCGAACGCGTCGCCGCAAAATACGCGGGGCTCGGCTGGCTCGCGAAAAACACCTGCTTGATCAACGAAAGGCTCGGCTCGTGGCTCTTCCTCGGCGTGATCGTCACCACACTCGAACTCGCGCCCGCTCTCGCTCCCGGAGAATCGCCTCCGGCCGACCGCTGCGGCTCCTGCACACTGTGTCTCGACGCCTGCCCCACCGCCGCCTTTCCCGCGCCGTACGTGATGGACGCTCGCCGCTGCATCTCCTACCTCACCATCGAGCTGCGCGGCGCGATTCCCGAGGAACTCCGCCCTGCCACCCGCTCCCATGTGATCGGCTGCGACATCTGCCAGGATGTCTGCCCCTGGAATCGCAAATCCCCGCTGGCGCAGATTCCGGGATTCCAGCCCCGCACGTTCCCTGTCGCGAACATTTCAGCGGAAGGCGAAACGCGCGAGGAAACTTTGTTTGAGCCCGACCTGGCCTGGCTGGCGGGCCTCACGCAAGCGGAGTTCAGCGCCGTATTCCGCAACAGCGCCGTCAAGCGCGCCAAATGGCGCGGCCTGGTCCGCAATGCGTGCGTGGCCCTCGGCAACGCCGCGTGGAATCGCGGCACTCCCTCTTTCGCTCGCGCCGCCTCTCTCCTCGAAGGGCTCGCGGCGAGTGACGACGCAGTCATTGCCGAACACGCCCGCTGGGCGCTTGGCCGGCTCGCCGCCGCTGCCGCGCGATAAAATTAACGCGTTGCAATCGCGCTCCCGCCGCGACACTATTCCCGCAGTTCTTCGAGGAGGCTGTCGAATGATTTCCGCGATTTTCACGGGCGCGCTCCATTTTCCGGGACCGCATTTTTCTTTTCCTTCCGGCGGAGGCATCAACGAAGAGATGTCGTTGCGCTGGATTCATTTTCTGGCGGGATTCGTCTGGATCGGCCTGCTCTATTTCTTCAATCTGGTGGGATTTCCGGCGATGAAGCAGCTCGAACCGCCGGTCCGCGCGAAAGCCTATCTCGCGATCATGCCGCGCGCGATGGCCTGGTTCCGCTGGTCGGCGCTTGTCACCGTCCTCGCCGGCCTTCGTTACTATTACATCCTTCTCGCCGCGGACGCGCGGAACTCCGGCAATTCTCGTCTCGCTCTGCACTGGCTCGGAGATTGGTTTCTCGTCTGGATCGCCGCCTACGCGCTCATCTATCCGTTGCAGCTGCCCGCGCGCGGCTCGCTCGACAGTGGATGGCTGCGTGCCGTCCCGATTGCCGCGGTCGTGGTTGCCGCTTCATGGGCCACGCTCGCATGGAACGCCGGACCGCAAGTGTCGAACGCGCACCTTTCGATCGCCGTCGGGGGCGGAATCGGACTTCTCATGTTGCTGAACACCTGGGGCGTGGTCTGGCGGGTGCAAAAGCGGCTGATCGAGTCCACTCGGCTGAATGTCGAGCACGGCGCGCCGATGCCGCCGGAGGCCGCGCGGCTCGCGCGCTGGGGATTCATCGCCTCGCGCGTCGGATTCTGGCTGTCGCTGCCGCTGCTTTTCTTCATGGGCGCGGCGCAGCACTATCCGTTTTTAAGCGGCATCGGCGGATGAATCCCTTCCCGCGCGCCGCTCGCGCCACTTTTTAATTGATGCCGCGATTGTCCGCGATGAAGTGCAGCGCGGCTTCCGCCGTGCGGTCGCCCGCGTGCGAGCCAAACACGTTCGACTCCGACTTCTCGAACTGCGGATGCCTCTTGGAGGAAAACCGCGCCGGATCGAAGGCGCCGCGCCGCGTGTGAAACACCCAGACGTACTCGTGATGGTTTTTGTCCATCTGCGAGAAGGGCACGAGCGCCGAGTCTTCGGTCCGCATCGGCGTCCAGTCCGAAAGCCCGCTTGCATCCGTGCGCACCGGCGCGGGCATCGTGAAATTGTAGAAGTTCACGTCGTGCGTGAAGATCACGACGAAATCCACCAGAGCCGGCGTCGGCGCCGGACAAATTCCGGGAAATTTCTTCCGGTTCGTCTCGATCCATTTGTACTGGTTCGGCGAAAGCCCGTACGCCGAAAAATACGCCGTGCAATTCGCGCGGTTCGCGGGAGCGGAGGCCTGCGCCGAATCGTCGCCATCGTCGTCGGGATCGTCATCGTTCCCGCGCGCCGGAGTGTGAACCAGGGGCGCCGCCGGATTCGAGACGAATCCATCTCGTTCGGGTACCGCTGGGACTGCGGCGGGAGCGGGAGCGGCCGCAATTGCCGGGGCTGCGGGGGCAGGCGATGCGCTCACCGGTGCGCTTGGCGCCGGCATCGGAGGCGCCGCGGCGGGCGCAGGCGGAGCTTCCGGCGCCGACGTCAAAACAATCTCAGGCTCGGATTCTTCGGCTGTCGCTTCCGGCGCGGGTGCCGCGCTCGCCGGCTCGGCAACCGCCGCCGGGACATTCGCCGCAACCGAAACCGCAGCGCGACTTGGCGTGGGAACCGCCGGCGGCGGAGCGACCGCCACGGGATGCGCCGCGGGACGCGGGCTGCGCTTCGCGGCCACCATCGCCGCCGAGCGCAACGCAACGGCGGGCGGCGCGGCCACTGGTTGCGCGATCGGCTGCATTTCAGCGACCGCGACCGGCTGCATCGCCACCAAGTTGGCATTCGCTGCCACCGCCTCGACGGCCGGCTGCGTCACCGGCGCCGCGGCAACAGGCGCCCGCGCGGGCGCTGGAGCGCTGGCAGCCGGAGGAGCCGCGGGAGAATTCGCCGCGTACGCGGTATAGCGCCGCCGCGCCAATGCCGCCGCTTCCGCCAGAGTCGGTTGGTGCGGCGCGCCATTGGCGTCCGTGCCCGCGGGTGGCGGAGGAAGTTGCGGCAGCGCGTTCAACGGCACGTAGCCTTCCTGCCCATCCGAGCTGCGGACCTTCACATAGCCCGGCGCGCGGCTTTCCACTTCCACGGTCGCGCCGCAGTCGAGCCGCTCGACCACGTTGAAATTCGTCAGCGAATCGTAGAGCCACACGCGGTCGTCGTTCGGACCGCAGTGCAGCGTCGCGGGGCTCGCGAACGTCGGAATCGCCGCGATCAGCAGCCCCGCCGGAATCACAACGACGAAAAGAGCGGCGCGAATCCCCGCTCCGACCTTGCCGTGATGCGAGAGGCACGCATGTTTCATGGCAGCACCTCGAGGAAGCCCACGGAAGCGAAAAACCCCCACGGGACAAACTCAATATGGCGCGCCGCAAAGGGTCAAACAACTGGTCGCTGGTTCAAAATTGGGTCAGGCGAAAGGTCGCGCGAAGAAAAGGAAAAGAGAAAGGAAAGGTGAATTTCTCCGGGAGCGGCCACATTCGGCAAAAATACCACGCGCAGAAATCGCGCCTCACAACAGGCCCGCGGGGACGCTCCGCGCCACAATCTATTCAGCGCGGCCCGTCCCTCCGCGCATCGCAACCATCACGACCGCCAGCGCAGCGTCACCGGCCCGGCGAGCGGCGAAGCCACCTCTGCCGTCGCAGCTCCCGCCCTCTGCGCCTCCAAATACGCCGCCTTCAGCTCGAAATACCAACGCGCCGGCCGGTCCGCATCGTCAATCAGCATCATCCGCTCCTGATGCCGCAGCCCGATCGCCTGCCGCTTGATCACGTCCACATCCTGCGCGATGAACCGCGGCCCCAATATATGAATGATCCCCGCGACGATGGGCACGAGCGGCAAAATATTCCACGCTGCGCAAAAATCCAGCCGGCACAAATTGCTCTCGAGCGGCGTCACCGTCGTCCGGCTCGAGAGCCAGTATTTCCCCGCGCGAATCTGCTCGAACCGCACGTTCGGCAGCACGAAGTCGATCGTCGTCGTCGCCGGTTCACCCGTGAGGAATTTCAAAAGTTTGTACGGCGCGGAATTCGCCGAGGGCGCGTGCGGGCTCATCCGGAAACCGTTGGGGATCGGCTCGTACTGCTTGGCCTTCTCGCGGATGCTTCGCCGCGTTCGCCACCACCACGCCTGGTGGACGAACGGCCCGTGCGCCGGATCCATCAGCCCGATGATGCCGTGGTCCACATTGCAGGGCAGCATCGCGGATAAATGCGCGATCTGGAATTTTTCGCTGTACGTGGGCAGCGCGGGAATTTCCGGAAGGATGTCGTCGCCGGCTCGCTCGCCGCGTCCCTCCGCGTTCGTCATGAACACCCAGACGTACCCGTCGCGCTCCGCGCACGGAAAGCTGCCGGCGAAAATTCGCTCACACTTGAGTTTCGATTCCGGCGTCAGCGACGGAATCAGCTTGCACTGCCCCGTATGCGCGTCGAATTGCCACCCGTGATACGCGCATTCGAGCGTCGCGCCCTCGGGGTTCGCGTCGTTGAATTGCCCGAACGACAGCGGAAACGCGCGGTGCGGGCACACGTCGCGCAACGCGAACGCCTTTCCCGCGGCGTCGCGCCCCAGCACCAGCGGCACTTCGAGCGGCGTCGCTCGCCGCAGCCGCCGCCCGCGCAGTTCCCCGCTCCGCAGCGCGGGATACCACGCGCGCCACAGAAATTCTCCCGTCGCTCTCGTCGGTGAAGACGCCGCGATTGCTTCGGCGCGGCCCGCTTGCGGAGTTGTCGGTTCGCCAGAGCTCATAGTTGGCAGCGCGCTATCGTAGTACAGGCTTGCTCCGCCGCGCAAAGCCGCGGCTCGTGAATGCCGGCTCGCGCGCGCTTTGCTTCTTCGCAATAACTGTTAAGCTCGCAAAATACCGGCCGGCTGATCGCAAGCGCGCTCGAGGCGTAAACTAGGGACAACGTGATCGAGCAAAAGATCAACGAATTCTTCGGCGATTCCGAATCCACGGGTTTCGGCAAAGGCTGGTGGAGCGGAGTATCGTCCGCCTTTTTCGGATTTCTCGCGCTCGGCGGCGTCTTGTGCCTGTATTTTCCGCAGCTCCTCACCGATCCCGAGCTGCGTCCGTATTATTCCCTGCACGTCATCCGCCTGCTGATTCAAGGCCTCATCGTGGCGGCGTTCGCCTTCGGCGTCGCTTCCTCGATCTTGCGCAGGAAAAAAATCCTCGGGTTGACGGGAATGTTGCTCGCGTTGGCCGCCACGGTCTTGGGCGGCTCGAGCGTGCGCGTGAACCACAACCTCGGCCAGGGTCCCGCCATCGGCCTGGACTGGTTTTTGCTCGACATGCTTTTGATGGCGATCATCTACGTCCCGCTCGAAAGGCTCTGGCCGAAGTATCCCGAGCAGGGAACTTTCCGGAAAGATTGGACGCAGGACGTGGTTTACTTCATGTCCACGCATCTTCCCATCCAGATTTTATCTTTTCTCGTTTTATTGCCGGCCACGCAGGCCGTCAAATATTTGGGAGTTCCCGCGCTTCAACATCAGATCGCGCGGCTGCCTTTCCTCGTGCAATTTGTCCTGGCCGTCGTGGTCGCGGACGTCGCCGAATATTTTATTCATCTCGCGCTGCACAAGGTTCCTTTCCTGTGGCGCTTCCACTCCATCCATCATTCTTCGAAGGCGCTCGATTGGATCGCCGGCTCGCGCTCCCATTTTGTGGACGACACGCTGGTGCGCGGTTTCATCCTCGTGCCTCTCATGCTCGGCTTTTCGCAAACCATCATTCTGGCCTACCTGATCTTCGTGACGCTTCACGCCACCTGGACGCATTGCAATTTCGGTCCAAACGCCAAATGGCTCGAAAAGGTCCTGGTGATGCCTCGGTACCACCACTGGCACCACACCTCGCAAAAAGAGGGCATCGACAAAAACTTCGCCATCCACTTTCCCTGGATCGACCGGATTTTCGGAACCTATTACTATCCCGCCGAATGGCCGGAGCGGTACGGCCTCGGCGGCGAGGAAATCGCTCCCGGCTTTATTCGCCAGACGATCGACCCGTTCCTGAAAAGAAATAAATCCTCCTCGCAAAACGAAACAACGGCGCCCTAAAAATCCAGCGCCGCCAGCGAAACGTCCTTGGGCACGAACATGCCCCGGGACGTGGCTTTCACCAATCCTAGTCGCTTCAGCGCCTTCACCGTCAGGAACCCAAAATCGTATTCGGAATCGTCGTGGCTGAGCCGCAGCATCGTCTGATAGTGATGATGATTGTTCTGCAGGCAGGCGCTGAACGTCGCGGTCACGGGCAGCCATTCGCCAATGTTCATCGCGTTGTCGCGCTGGTCGTCGTACCGCCGGTATCCGAATTGCCGCGTGTGGGTCCAGTAGTTTTGAACCATATTCACCCACCAGCCAAAAATCCTCACTCCCACCCACATCACCAGCGTGAACGTCAGGCTTCCGGCGAGCTTCCACAAAAGAAAAAAAGCGGCGGCTTGCGCGACCACGGCGAAGATCCGGTTTCCCACGATGCGGAAGGTTCGCGAGCCCAGGATTTCGTCCGTGGCCAGATTTTCCTGGCAGCGGTAGGGGAAAAGACACAGCGACAAGGTCCGCCAAAATCCGTCGCCGGAAATTTTGTTGGGATCCCCGTCGTGGTCGGAATTTTTATGATGCAGGCGATGGCGGTTCACCCAGGTGATCGGGTTCACATAAATCGCGAAGACGTTGTTCACCACCGTCACGGCTTTGATGAACCACACTTCGTAATCGAGCGCGCGATGCGCGATTCCCAAGTGAAGGATATCCGCGAGATACAATCCGCCGAGAAACCAGCAAAAAAGAAAATACGCCGCGCCGACGGCCAGCCCCTTCCACGGTCCCCAATGCGGCGGGGCGAAGAAGATGCAAGCCACGGCATAGCTGGCGATAATCAGATAGCCTGAGGCGGTGTAAATCTTCATGGGCACGCTCCGTGGAGGAGATTCTGAGGACAATTCAAGCAGAAATCGGAACTCCTTTCAATTCGGACGCGGAGGCTTTTGCCCACGTTTGGAAATTGACGATGGAAGCAACGGCTTGTCGGCGCGGCTGGCGAAAGTAAGGAGCGGCATGGTAGAGTAAGGAATCGGAGCTCGTCATGAAAAAGACCGCCAAGATCACCAGCAAGGGACAAGTCACGGTCCCGCACGAAATTCGCCGCGCCCTGGGCGTTCAGACGGGCGATAAGCTCGTCTTCGAGAAGAAGGACGGGAACGTGGTTGAAATCACTCCCGAGCGCATGAGGGATCCTTTCGAAAAGTACAGGGGCATTGGGAATCCAGGCATCGGCAAAGGGAGAAAAGCCGTGATCCGCTGGGTGCGCCAGCTCCGCGGGGAGTGACGGCGGACGATGGTCACCGCGGTTGACACGAACGTCCTGGTCGCGCTCTGGAGTCCGGCCGATGAGCTGAACGAGCGAGCGCGGGCGGGATTGTATGGCGCGCGGGCGCGGGGTGGGTTGGTCATCGTCGCGGCCGTCTACGCAGAGCTCCTCTCGGCACCCCATCGAACGGAGGCGTTCATTGATACATTCTGCGCCGAAGCGGGGATCGCGGTGGACTGGAATATCCGCGAGGGGGTGTGGCGCGCGGCGGGGCGAGCGTTTCAACAATACTCGCGGCGCCGGCAGAGGCATGGCCACGGAGCTCCGCGAAGGATTCTGGCTGATTTTCTGATCGGCGCGCACGCTCTCCAGAACGGCTTCCGGCTGCTGACGCTCGACGACCGCGTTTACTCCGCCGCTTTTCCCCGCTTGCCAGTCGTCACGATTTGAGGCTGCCTCGCTGCTCGAAAAACCAAACAGAGGGGTGCGAGAAGTGTTGCGATTAGAATGGAGCGCGAGTGTGTGTTTTGAGGGAGTTACGGCGAATTCTATCTCCGGGTGTGTTGCGAATAGAAAGAGGGTGGCGAGTGTGAAGTGGCTAGTGGCTAGAGAAGAGCGTTGAAGCGAGCCGGCTGGATGAAATTCAGCGGGGAGGAAGTGACGGTGGGGCGGCGGGGCGGACGAGGCGCTCGGTGTCCCGGAGGACAGCTGAGCCCGACGGCTGCGCGGCATAATTCACTCGATAAACGCTAGCACACGAATGTTGCTGGGTGATGAATGCGAAGGACAGGAAGAGCGCAGTTCTGGGGCCTTTCTTCTTGGTTCGCTCTCAAAAAGCATTTACTATAACGGCTTTAGAACTTAGAGTTTATCGCGTTGCGCGGCATTTAACCGGGTAGGGTCATGTACATTTCTCAATTTAAGCTGGGAAATTTTAAAAGCTACTATGACTCGGACCCGCTCGCTTTTCTGCCGGGCTTCAATATTATCGCGGGCCAAAACAATGCTGGGAAAACCGCATTACTAGAGGCTCTCGGCCTCGACCTCGAAGGTAAGCCTCACCGAAGCCTGAGAACTCTGCCAAAAAGGGATGCGGCTTTCGACGAAAGGTCATGGCTTGAGGTGGCTTTCGTCGTTCCTATTGCTGAGGTATTCGAGCTGATATTTTCTCTCGGCAACGCTTCGTTGGAGATTCCTTTACCGGCCCTCAATTCCCCAATCGCCAGGGAAATCGGATTTGCGACCTCTGTGCCTGACGCGGATAAGAGATTTCTTCGGTGGATCTTTTCACATGAGTTCTTGACTTTCAGACTTAAGGCTGAAAGGCGGGTAGGCGCTGGTGGCCCAAATTGGTCGCTCCCTGCTCTCCCGTCGTTTGGCTTATATGAGGCGCGAATGTCTCCTGCGGCACATTTTGACTATATCGCCTTCCACGTGGATCCAGGTGGCGATCTGGTCCCGCACGGGGGACGTTCGGGGGCGGACCGGACAGATTTCGGGCTTCAATTGGTGCCTGTATTGGTGCGCCATGTCTACAGGTTCACAGCGGAGAGAATGAATGTCGGAAAAGGTGGGCATGGTGGGTCCACATTTCTGTTGAACAATGCGTCAAATTTGCCCGAGGTCCTAAATCAACTCCAGCACAACAGGACGAGGTTTCGGGCTCTCAATTTGCAGTTGAATCGGATCATGCCTCAGGTAAGGGAAGTAACTGTCCGCGGTGTCTCGAAAGGTGAAGTTGAGATTGTCGTATGGAGTCATGATCCTGAGTCTCAGCGGGATGATCTAGCAATTCCATTATCGGAAAGTGGAACGGGAATTGGCCAAGTTCTCGCGATTCTCTACGTTGTAATGATTTCCGAGCGTCCGCAGACGATTATCATCGACGAACCTCAAAGTTTTCTCCATCCTGGGGCGGCGAGGAAGCTCATCGAGTTTTTGAAGTCTTATCCGCAGCATCAATACATTATTGCGACGCATTCGCCGACAATCATTTCGGCAGCAGACCCCGAGACAATTACGCTTGCTCGCTTTCAGGACGGCGAGACAGTCCTCGGGCAGTTGGACCCGATGGCCGAGAGGAGCATTCAGGGGATGATGGCTGACCTGGGAGTCAGGCTGTCAGACGTTTTTGGTGTTGACAATGTTCTTTGGGTCGAAGGGCAGACCGAAGAGAGATGCTTTCCGTTGATCGTCGAAAAGATACTCAAGAAACCTCTGCTTGGGACAGCAATCTTGGGCGTTAGACAGACCGGAGATCTTGAGGCGCGGGACGCAAGGCGTGTTTTCGAAATCTACGATAGATTGTCGCGGGGCTCCAGCCTGTTGCCGCCAGCACTGGCATTCATTTTGGACGACGAGTGTCGGAACGAGCAGGACAAGAAGGAACTCGTCCGCATGAGCGGTGGGCTCGCGAGGTTTCTGCCAAGGCGAATGTTCGAGAACTACCTGCTAAATCCGAAGGGGATTTCCGCGATAGCAAATTCGATAGAGGGTTTTAGTCCGCAACAGATTACGGAAGAGGCCGTCAAAGCTGAATTGGAGTCGCGCTTGACCGACGGGGTGTCACAGTGCCGGATGAAAGACAGGGTGCCTGGGAATGCCAAGCCTGCCCTCAGCGTTATCGACGGTTACAGGATCCTGAAGGAAGTGTTTGCAGTCCTCTCTGAGACACGGGTTGCGTATTCGAAGGTTCGACACGGGGTTGCCCTTGTCGAGTGGTTGATTGAGAACTCGCCTGAAGATTTAAGTGAAATCAGCGAGTTGCTCAGTGGGGTGCTCAAGGATGGCGGAGTCGGAATTTAAGCAGCTGTGCCGCCTTCCCGCCCCATCCCCGGAGCGCTGACTCCTAAGAATTAGGATGCCTGTGGCGTCGCGGAGAGAAAACGTGCGCGACGCGTACGCGACGGCCTGGCCGGCAGCAAGGTGTATTCGCGCGGCGGTGCCTAACGGCGGGGATTAATCCCCGCCCTTCCACCTTTATTTGCGGGGCGGGGGGACAACTCGTGCGGGGAGCGTCAGAGCCAAAAAAGAAGGAGCGCCGCAATCAACACGATCACGGCGCCTAGTAAAATGCGCGACCAGCGCGGCGCGTCTTCATTCCAATAGCGCGGCGCGGCCCGAACGTCAGGATGCGATTGGGGCTCCGGATGTACGATTTCGTGGTTCATGTTCCGCTCGCCGGAGCGCCGGCGAGCAGCACGGCGCCCGGGCTCACTTGCGTGCCGGAATGGGCCACGCGAAGCGGTCGAAGAGGCGCGACCGCACTTCCACGGTGTCCTCACGTTGCACGCCAAATCGCCGGGCCAGCCGCAAGGAACGGACATTCGCCGGATGAATGAGTGAAATCACGCGGGCGAGCCTCCGTACATCGCGGACATATTCAAAGACGCAGCGCGCTGCCTCGCTCGCGTAGCCCTGTCCCCAGCTTCTCCTATGAAACGTATATCCAAGCTCCGGCTCATACACGACGTCGGCGCCGGTCGGCACCTCGGAACGCTGATACCACCCTCGTGGAACTGCGGAGACACTTGCTCTGGCTTCCAGCGCGAGGTCGCTCAATCCGCAACGCCCGATCAGGGCGCGATCAGACTTGCGCTGCACAGCGAGTTGCCCCAGCTCCAAGTCCTCGTAGCTCCGGAGGACGGCATTGAGCCAGGTCCGCGACTCTTCAGGCGACCTCGGATTCCCGTGCGAGAGATATCGCGCCACTTCCGGATCGGCATGCAGCTCGATGAAGAAGTCAAAATCATCCCGGCCGATCCTCCGTAATACGAGCCGCTCGGATTCAATTCGCGCGGCGCCGTGTGCAAGCGTCATGGAAGGATTTCAGAACAAAGAGCGTCTGCCGCGCCAGCCCCAATTTGGCCCCCGCAAATACTCCCGCGGTTGGCCATCTTGGTTGGATGGCCAACGGGAGGAATGACATCCAAAAAGAAAAACCCGGTCGCGGTGCGGCCGGGTTCAAAGCGTAGCGGCTGGCGGGAATTACTTCCCGCGGATTTCGGCGATGGCTTTGCGGAGGATGTCGAGGACGCGGCGGCGCTCGTCGGGAGGCGCGTCGAATTTTTCGTAGAGCGCGGACTTCAGGTCGTCGCGGACATCGCGAAACTCCTTCTTGGCGGCGCGCCATTCGGGCTTGATGCCGCGGGCGGAGCCGGGGGAATCGGTTTCCTCGTTTTCTTCGGCGAAGCGCTTCTGGAACTCGGAAATCTTGCGGCCGAAACGAGCGAGCTGCTCGAGCGTTTCCTCGGCGGCGGCGCGATTTTCGTTCAAATGCTTCGTGCCGGCTTCGGTGATGCGGTAAAGCTTCTTCGCGCCTTCGGCTTCCGATTCGGCGTAGCCCATCTCCTCGAGATAGGTGAGCGCGGGATAGACCATGCCGGGGCTGGGCGCGTAGGCGCCGCTCGAATGCTCTTCGATCTGCTTGATGATCTCGTAGCCGTGGCGGGGCTTCTCGCTGAGCTGAGCGAGGATGATGAGCTGCAAGTCGCCCGAGGCGAGCATGCGGGCGAAGCGCATTCCCGGGCCGCCCATAAAGGGTCCGCCGAAGCGGCGGAAGAAACGGCCACGATGGCCGAAGGGGCCGTGGTGGCCGCGAAAACCAAAGTGTTCACAATCGTGATGTCGGTGCATGTAGTCTCCTAATAGATAGAGCAGGGAGCAAAGTCACCTGCAATATCGTGGACTATATCGTACGATATAGTATGTGTCAATTGAATTTTGCAATGCGCGTTTTATCAGCAGGTTGCGAAACAGGGCCCTTTCGCAACCGGCGCGAGCGCGAGTTTGCAATGCCGCGCTTCGCTGGCGCAGGCCGCGGCCCCGAGCAGCGCTTGGCGAACCGGACGCCGGAGAGTGTGCTATGGTTTCGAGGCGCGGGAGCAACCTCAGCGAGAGAAAGGAAGCGGCGACTTGGCGGAAAAACGAGTGATGGCGGGATTTTGGCCGGAACTGGTGGCGCTGGAAGCGGGCGACCAGGCGGAATGGATCTGCAACGCGGGAAACCTGAAGATCGAGTTCGACGCGGCGCGATGCCCGTTTTCGTCGAACGTGTTTCAGGCTCCGGCGGGAGTGCGGCTGCTGAGCGGGCCGGTGAGGCCGGGAACGTATCCGGGGTCGTATAAATACAAGCTTTCGATGAACGACGTGGTGGTGGGACAGGGAGAAATTCTGCTGCGCGGAAAATGAGCGCGGCGGGCGGGCGAAAAAATTGGTTGCCGAGCCCGGGTTAGTCGGAAGCGCCGGCGGCCGCGGCGTGAGCGCGCTCGGAAGCCAAAGCGTCGGCCAGAGTGCGGCGGACCGGCCCGAGAACGGAAGCGGGAACGGGACGCTCGCTGGGAATGCCGATTTCGGCGGCTTTGCGGGGAAATTCGGAGCGGCGGTCGAGCCAGAGGCCGTGGCCCTCGAGGAGATCGCCGGCGAGATTGGGGTCGTCGGAACGCTCGACGGCCCAAAAACGAAGGCTTTCCTCGTTTTTCTGGAGAGTTTGGAGCGATTCTTCGAGCTTCTTCATGGCGGCGTCGAAGGAAGAAGCGAGAAAATAGACGGGAAGCGCCCATCCGCTGCGGCCGAAATTGGCGCGGATGCGGACGTTGTATTTTCCGCTCTGGCTTTTTTCCATCGCGCAAAGATATTCGTTCGCGGACGCCGACGATTTCCCTGGCATCGTGATCCTCACGTGGTCCTTGAGTTTTCCCTTCCCAGCCAACGAACGGGCCGCCATCCGCCGAACGGAAGCGGAGGGCGCCGCGGAAGCGGAGCGGGTACTGGTCCTGCGAGCCTTGAACTTGTTTGCCGCCATGTGAATGCTCCTTGTGTCGAGCGCTGAGCGATGACCAGTGAACGTCAAGCCGGAAGGGAGAGCTTGATGCGTACGCGGATTCATCGGGCAACACCCTCCGAACCGGTAGGCCCCGCTGGCAACGGGGTAGGCTCTGCGGAAGAAATATGCTAGCGGAGAGCGGGGAGGGGGTCAAGAGGGCGGGAAAGATTTTATAAATACAGCGTTTACAGCGAGTTACGGGCTAAGTGGATTTGGTCAAGCGCTGCAAGACGTCGGAATTGACGACGATCTTGCCTTGGCGGGTCAAGCGGTCAATGAGGGCGGAGTGGAAGGCCTCGAAGGCGGCTTGCTGCTTGGTCTGGAGCAACTGGGTGCGGATGGAGGCGGCTTGCTGGGCCAAATCGGCGGAATTGGCGAGCTGGTGAGAAACGACGCGAAAGACGAGCCAGTTGCCGGCAACCTGAAGAGGCGGACTGACCTTTCCATCGGGCATGGAAAAGGCGGAATCGAGAAGCTTGGCGGCGCCGACATCGGGAACGTTGCCGGTGCGGGAGAAAGCTTCGGGGGTCACGGTGGCGAGGCCGAGAGATTTCGCGGCCTGGGCGAAATCGGAGGACTGAGCCTGCTTGGCGAGATCGGCGGCCTTCTGCTGAGCGAGGACGACGGATTGGCTCTGCTGATAATCGGAGAGAAGTTTGTCGTGAACTTCGGCGAGAGTGCCCTGATGCGCCGGGAAAATTTCCTTGGGAGTGATGACGACGAAGCCCTGGGTGGTCTGAATGGGAAGGCTGAGCTCGCCGGGGCGAAGCTGAAAGAGAGCGGTGCGGACTTCCTGAGAATTGCCGAAAGCGAGCATGGGGTCGGTATCGGAGACGGGAGGAGCGTCGCTGACGGTGAGGTGGAAGCGCTTGGCGAGATCGGCGAGAGACTGGCGATTGGACTGGCGAACGGCTTCGGCGAGCTGGTCGGAGATGTCGGAAGCTTCCTGATTGACCTTTTGGTCGAGAAGGACGGGAAGGATCTGGCTGCGGACTTCGTCGAGCGATTTGGTGTGAGCCTGTTCGTGGTCGATGACTTTGATGATGTGGAAGCCGTACTGCGTCTTGACGAGGTCGGAGACGGCGCCGTTGGGCAAGGAGAAAGCGGCCTGCTGAAATTCGGGGACGGTCTGGCCTTCGACGATCCAGCCGAGATCGCCGCCCTTGGCCTTGCTGGTGTCGTCCTGCGAATATTTTTTGGCGAGGTCTTCAAAATTCTCGCCGTGCTTGGCTTTGGCGAGGACTTCTTCGGCTTGCTTTTTGATTTCGGCGACTTCGGCGTCGGTCTTGCCGATGGTCTTAAAGAGAATGTGCTCGACGTGAACGCGATTCTGGACCTTGTAGTCGTCAATATGGGCGTTGTAATAGGCGAGGACATCGCTATCGGGAATCTTCGTATTTTCGCGGAGAGTATTGAGATTCAAGATGGCGTAACTCGCCGAACGCTTCTCCGGGATGAGGTATTGCGCCATGTGCTTGGAGTAGTAAGCGGACAGGTCGGCATCGGAAGGATGAATCGTGGAAACGAGATCGGCCGGCTTGACGAGGGCGTATTCGATCTGGACTTTGTCGTTGCGGCGGCGGAATTCCTGCTCGATTTCCGGGGAGGTGACAGAGATGCCGTCGGTGACGAGGTGGTGGAACTTTTCCTGCAGCATCATGTCCTGAACTTCACTCTCGAATTCGGAAACGCTCAAGCCGGTGAGACGCTGGACTTCGGCAGGGTAGCGGTCTTTCAGCCAAGTGTCCCCCTGAAAAGCTGAGGGAAGCAATTGCTTGATGCGCTGGGCTTCTTCTTCGGGAGTGACGCGGATGCCGAGACGGTCGGATTCCATTTGCAAAGCCTGCTGGAAAATCATTTGATCGAGAACTTGCTTGGAATAAAGGCCGCGAAGGACTTGAGGAATCGACTGCCCCTGGGAAATCATATCGAGGCGCTGCTGAACGGCGGGGACGGAGATCTGGACGGAGCCGACAGTGGCCACCGTATCGGGATTGGTGCCGCCCGAGAAACCAACGAGCCCGGGAACCAGAGTGACAACCATGGCGAAGCAGATGACCAGCAGAATGACGCTCATGGTGATTTTGACCCAGCGGTTTTTGTCCAGGTCACGCTGCTGAATGCTTCTCAACATGGCTCTACGCGGCTCCTTAAGATCACCAAATCAGTCAATTATAGATGAGTTTTCGCGCGGGCGAAAGTCCGATCGGAGGCGTAAGGTCGGGCGCGTAGCCGAGAGCGGCGGGGCCGAGTGGACGAAGGTCAACTCTTCGCGAGGTCTTCGGTGAGAATCTTGCGAATCTCGCCGGCCTTTTCGAACTTCGGATCGAGCTTCAAGGTCTCTTCGAGTTCTTGTTTGGCTTTGGCCGAATCCTTCAATTTGAAGTACGTCATGCCGAGGTGATAGTGGTAAGTGGGACTTTCGGGATTGGATTTAACGGCCTCCTGGAGGAGGTCGACGGCGGTGGCGTAGACGCCTTCGGAATAAAAAGCCCACGCCAAGGTATCCGCCGTGTAGGGAGAATCGGGCATGCCGCGGCGAGCGGTCTGAGCGAGGGAAAGCGCGACGTCCTGATTGCCGCCGTGCTCGAGCATGACGTAGGCAAGGTTGTTGGCGGCCAGAGGATATTCCGGCTGGACGTTTAAGGCATTTTGGTAAGACGCCTGAGCCTTCTGCCAATCTTTCTGATTTTCGTAAAGGGCGCCGAGAGCAACATAGAGGCGAACGTCGCGTGGATTGTCGGAGATGGCTTTTTGATAGCCGGAGATCGCCTGATCGGTCGAGCCCATGGAGGCCTGGACCGAGGCAAGAAGCAGGAAGGCGGGAACGTTGTTGTCGTCAAGTTGAGTGGATTTTTGAAGAGCGGCGACGGCTTTGGGCTTGTCCTGATTGCGCAATTCGACCTGGCCGAGGAGAGCGTAAAAGGAACTATTGTCCGGAACCTTGGCGATCTGATTTTGAACGACTAGCAAGGCTTTCGCGGGCTGTTTGCGGATGATATTGATGTTGACGAGGCCGGTGAGGGCGTCGCTGGCAGAGGGATTGATGGCGAGAGCCTGGGAGTAGAATTTTTCGGCGTCGTCGTATTTTTTTTCGGCCATGCGGAGGTCGCCCATGCGAGCGTACCCAGCGGAATTCTGGGGAGCGATATCGATTGCCTTTTTCAGATTGGCTTCGGCAGCGGCGGAATCCTTCTGATTGAACTTGGCGACCGCGAGGAAGATATAGCCTTCGGGAGAATCGGGCTCGATCTTGATCAGATTTTCCGCGGAGTCGGCGAGAGAATCCATGTTGCCGCGACGCAAAGCAAGACTCGCGAGGGCGCGCTGGGGCTCAACCATTTGGGGGCGCAATTTCGCGGCCTGGCGCCATTCGGACTCCGCCTGAACCAGGTCGAAAGTGCCGACATAGGCCATGCCGAGATAAAAGTGAGCGGGGGCGTTGGCCGGGTTTTCCTTCACGGCGCGCTGAAGAGTCTGTACAGCGTCGGCGTAATTGCCGCGGCGCTCCTGAATTTGGCCGCGAAGGACCAGCGAGTCTGGGTCGGCGGGATCGGCTTTCAAGAGGGCGTCCGTCAACTGAGAGGCTTGGTCCAGCTTATTCCTCTGGATTAGGACCTGAGCGTAGGTTTTGGAAACAAAATCGTCCTTCGGATGTTCGGAATGGAGAGAAGAGAGCTCCTGCTCGGCCAGGTCGAGATGGCCATGAGCGATGTAGAACTGAGCCAGCATGCGGTAGGCGGCGGGGTCGTCCTTCAAATCGGACTTCGCCTGGCGAAGGACTTGCTCGGCCTGATCTTCCTTGCCTTCGAGGGCGTAGAGAGAAGCGAGGCCGGACCGGGGAATGATGCTCTTGGGATCCGCGGCGATGCCCGCCTGAAATTCCTTCTCGGCGCTATCCCAGCTTTTCTGCCGGACGTAGAACCCACCCAACGCGATAATTCCGGGAACGAACTTGGGATTGAGCGAAACCGCCTTCTGATAATTCTGGAGGGCATTTTCCATGTCGCCGTTGCGTTCGAGAATTTGAGCGAGATTCAGCACAGTTTGAGGGTCGGAGGGCGAATCGGATACGGCCTGCCGCGCCGTGGCGGCGGCGGGGCCCAAATCGCCTTGGGTGGCCTGAATATTGGAGAAAAGGATCAGAGCGCGAATATTTTTCGGGTCGGATTTGAGAACCGTCGCGATCCGGTCATGGGCCTCGGCGGACTGGCCGGCGGCAAGCAACAAGCCGGCTAAATCGATCTGGGCGTCTTTGTTTTGAGGGTCCAGTTCGAGCGTTTGAGAAAGCTCCGAGTACGCGCGGTTCCAATCCGATAGCTTTAAGGAAGCTTTTGCCAGGCCGTAGTGCGCAGGAGCAAAGTTGGGATCGGCTTGAATGGAGTTCTGATATTGAATGGTAGCTTCGCGGTACTTGCCCTCGTCGAAATATGAATTGCCGCTCTCGAGATACCGTTGACGCATGACTTTTGGATCGCGGCGGCAGCCGGACAAATCCAGGGCGAGAACCGCCAACAGGGCGATGACAACCAGAAATTCAACTTGCCGTTTCATGTATGGCCTTTCGAGCCGCAAGAGTCAGTTTTGAATCCCGCGCGGCCAGCCCGGTGAGGGGAGCTCCTTCGCCCCAGACGGAAAATCAGCGCGGAATGAAGCGATCCAACTGCGGTAGAACCAGGTTGATGAACGCGAGAGCGCGAGCGTCGGCGTCCTTATCCGATTCATTCGGAATGATCGGAGTGACGACGCGGACCATGGCTCCGTCGGTGCGGTTCATTCGGATGGCGTCCTCGACCAGATAAATCTTGGCCCAATACTCGCTCGGAGTAACGCGGCCGTGGGCCTGGTACCAATAGTAAACAAGTTCGCGATCCAGACCCTGGGCAATCACAATGCGGTTCACGGAGATGGCGCCGCCGCGGGGAAGAGGAATGCGAACGCGCGATTGCTGCAAAGGGGTCCAGCCGCCGCCCGGCAGACAATTCTGCGGGGAGTGAATGGTGTCGCCAGAGCGCTGGGAGAGATAGTAGGCGATGAAGAGATTGACCGGGGGCGAGGAGGGAGAGCGGAGATAATCCCGCAAAAGGAATTCGCCCGGGCCGAGCACTCCCAACTCCGCGGGAGTGAGCGAACGCGGAATGCTTTGCCAGAATCCCAACTGCGCGGGAAAAGAAGAAAGGGGAGTGTGTTCAGGAAGATCCTCGACCCATCCTCGAGCCTGGAGGACAACCGCCGTTAGACCCAGCAACAATAAGACGGGAAGAAACCGCACCCAGGAAAAAGCTCGGCGCATCAGGCAGGCCTCGATCCAAGAATTTTGTCCGCCAGGCCAAAAACGGAGCGGATGGATAAAAGGAGAAGCAGGGAGAGGACGAAGATCAGCCAGCCAGAAAACGTGTGGAAGAAGCCCTCGGCGAGCGTGGGGCTGACATATTCGCCAAGAAGACCGCTGCCCATAATGCGCAAACCGTTGGCGAAAACAGCGATGGGAATCGACGAGAGAATCAAGATGATTCTTCGCGAAGGGCGAGGCTCGAAAAGATAGCCGTAGAAGACGGAGAGAGTGATCAGGGAAACCAGAGAGCGGAGCCCGCTGCAAGCCTCCACGACATCCAAAGTGAGAGAGGGAAGGTGAATCACATTTCCTTCGCGGAGCACGGGAACGCCCAGGAAAGCCAGCATTCCGCTGGCGAGACGCGAAGCCAAAAACTGCAGGGGAAAGGCAATCTTGTTCAAGAGGATCACGGGAATCGGGACAGCGAGAAAGAGGACTGCCCAGGGAAACAGAACCGCGCGAAAACAGGCCCACCCAAAAAAATAAACAATCAAGCCCGCCAGAAGGAAGAGGAAGGAAGTGCGAGCGAGGAAATTCTCCGCGCCCAAAACTCCAAGGCAGAGGACCCCCATGGAAAAAGCGACGATCAGCAGACCGCTCGCATGCGGCAGGCGAGGCGCGGCGACGATCTGTTCGCGGCGCTTCCAAACCACCCAGCCGGCGAAAAGGGGAACGAGAAATCCGTGCGAATAGTTGGGGTCATGAATCCACTGCGAAACAAGAGCGGGAAAAATGTGGAAGTAGAGAAGACACGTGAGCGCCAGGAGAATCGAAAGCTGAATCCAGCCGGTCAGCGCGCGTTGAGGCGTCGCGATGGAGGGCACGGCGATGTCATTCGCAATCGGGTTCATAGATGAGCGCAAAACTGGCGCAAGCATGAGGGGGGAGCAATTCATGTGCCACGGGAAGCCCGCAGGCACCTCTGGGGAGCGCGGCGGCGAAGGTTACTCCTAACATCTTTTTTTTGTTAGACATATAGACACTATTTCCTGACACCCGCGAGTCAAGATTCATTAAAACGACCGACCAGAAACTCTATCACAACCCATCTGCGAGGGAGATTTAGTTCTCGCGAATTCCCCGAAAAAAGGAAAAAAGGGAAAAACATTTGCCCAAAGATGGAAGGTCTATAGGAAAATTCTCAAAGTACAGCCTATTCCGGCGACGGGTGAAATATCTCGTAACATGCACATTACATTGTAGATAGTGAATATTTTCCCCTCGAACGGCGTTCGTGAACTCTTGGCATCAGCATTGCAAAATCAAAAGACGGATTGGGCTCCCTCGGGTGAGCATTCCCCTGCAAGGAGCAGAGGCGTATGACCAGCACCGGGCTAAGGATCGAAGCGGCCGAGAAGACAGGGTTCGAAGCGACCGGAATGAGCGCGGCGATTCAGTCGCTCGAAGGCGTCCTGCGGGAGATTGCGCCTACGAATATCCCCATTTTGCTGGTCGGGGAAATCGGAACCGGAAAAACGTACTACGCACAACGAATCCACCAGTTTTCGAGGAAAAGCGGACAACCGCTGCTGAGGATTCCCTGCGCCTATTTGAGTCCGGTAAACCTAGCGGAAGAACTGGGTTTGAACCATGCGAGCGGGAACGAAACGGAAGGACAGCGCGCGGGGAGCGTCTTCCTGGACGAAATCGGCGATCTGGATCCGGCATGCCAGAGACAACTTCTGTATGCCTTGCCAGACGGAAAAGCGACGCCACGGCGCGGCGCATTGACCGGACGGGTGATTTCGAGCACGGCGCGCAATCTCGACGAAGAAATGCGAGCGGGGCGTTTTCGGAGCGAACTTTACTACCGAATCAGCGGGGTCTGCCTGAGGCTGCCGCTGCTGCGGGAACGGCGCGAAGACATTCCTCTGCTGGTGGAACATTTCCTGACGAAGCACGCGGAAGAGATGGACCGGGCCCGGCCGTCGGTGAGCGCGCGAACGATGCGAACCCTGCTGGATTATTCCTGGCCGGGAAACATCCGGGAACTGGAAAACGTGGTGAAGAAGATCGTCGCCCTGGGAGACGGGGAAATAAGTCTAGGGGAAATGGCGGCGCAAACGGCGGAATCGCAGGCGGCGGCGCCGGCGCAGACGCGCGATTCGTCTCTCAAAGCGGCGGCGAGGGCCGCGTCGCGGGAAGCCGAAAAGCAATTAATACTGGATACGCTGGCGAGGACGAGGTGGAACCGCAAACGGGCCGCACAGGAGCTTCAGATCAGCTACAAATCGCTGTTGTTCAAATTAAAGCAAATTGGTTTGCAGGGCACGGAAGAAAGTTAGAGAGGCAGGGAATCGCATGGGCAAGAGATCAGCATTCATCGCAATTCTGGCGGCCAGCTGGCTGATGGCGGCTCCGCTGCGGGCGCAGCAAAAGGACGCGTCATCGGGGGAAACAGAAAGCGCCGCTGCGCAAAACGCGGCCAACCAAAGCTCGAAGGCGGCGACGCAGGATCCGAACTACGTGATCGGCGCGCAAGACGTGCTGGATATCAACGTGTGGAAAGAACCGAGCGTGTCGCGGACGGTTCCGGTGCGGTCGGACGGAAAAATTTCGCTGCCCCTGCTGGACGACGTGCAGGCGGCGGGGCTGACGCCGATGCAGCTGACGGCCTCGCTGACGGAAAAGCTGAAAAAATTTCTCGAGGACCCGCAGGTGACGGTGATCGTGACGCAGATCAACAGCCAGCGGGTGTACATCATCGGCCAGGTGATGCGGCCGGGCGCGTTTCCGCTGCTGCCGAACATGACGATCCTGCAGGCGCTGGCGACGGCGGGGGGACTGGCGCAGTTCGCGAACGGGAAGAAGATCTATCTGCTGCGGACGGAGGGGGGAAAGCAGGTGCGGTACAACTTCAATTATAAGGATGTGCTGAGCGGGCGCAAGCCGGAAGAAAACCTGGTGCTGAAGACGGGAGACCAGATCGTCGTGCCGTGAGCGCGAGAATTCCAATGAGAAAGCGCATTCCATGGAGTCTGGGGTTCTTGCTGGCGCTGGCGGCCTGCGCGCCGTGCGTGCGCGCGCAAAGCGGCGGCACGCAGGACCAGACGCAGCAGCCGACGGCCCCCGAACAGCCGCTCGGCACGGAAAACTCAAACGGGGAGAACAACAGCGGGGACGCCAACACGGTGCCAGCCATCGTGACGACCGATACGGAGAATCCGCCGCTGTCGGGGGTTTTGCTGCCGTCGTTCGGGGTCCCGGCGGAGCACAGTTACATTCAGCCCCGATTCGATTTTGAGACGGCGATGAGCACAAACGGAGAGTACAGCTCGAACGGCAACCCGAATCAGATGTCGGCAATGGAAACGGTGACGGGGGGAATCACGATCGAGAAGGTGGGACGCACGAACGAATTGCAGGTGAATTATCTGGGCGGCCGAACATTTTTTTCGAGCGGCGACATTTCCGATTCGACGATTCAGAACTTCGGATTGATGGACAAATGGGTGGGAATGCGATGGAGCGCCATCGTGGCGGATCAGATGTCGTACACGTCCGACCCCGTTTTCGGGATTGGGATCGGAGGGACGACGAGCACGCAAACCGGAGTGAACATCCAGCCGGTGTTCACGCCGGGGCAGGGCGTGATCACGCCGCGAACTCCGACGCTGAACAATTCTTCGGCCGCCGAACTGGATTACCAAATGAGCCTTAGAACGTCGCTGAGCTTCGCGGGGACGTATTCGTTTTTGCATTACTACGGGCCGGGGCTGATCAACAGCGGGGCGACGAACGCGCAGGTGGGATACAACTACCGGCTGAACGCGCGGGACACGATCGCCGGGATTTACCGGTACGGATTGCTGAATTTCAGCGGCGGGGTGCAGTCGGTGACGGAGAATATCGCCGAATTTTCGTACGGGCACACGGTGAACGACCGGTGGAAATTTCAAGTGGCCGGCGGGCCGAACTTCGCGTTGATCCATCAATTGGGGCTGCCCTCGCAGAACTACTTTTCGTGGACGCTGACGTCGAGCCTGGCGTACCAGGCCGGAGTGCGGACGACGGCGTCGGTCAACTACACGCACGGGCTGACGGGCGGAGGAGGGACGTTCGAGGGCGGATCGAGCGATTTCGTGAACGGCGGCGTTGCTTACCAGCTCTCGAAGAACTGGTCGACGAGCGCGAACGTGGGATACAACCGGACGGCGACGCTGCCGGGGATGACGACGACATCGCCGGCGAACGCCGTGGACACGCTGGTGGGCGGGGTGGGAATCAAGAGGACGTTCGGGCGAGACATCGTGCTGGGGCTGAATTACCAGGGCTACTACCAAATTTCGGGAGAGCCGATCTGCGCGCAGCCGACGTGCGGGACGAATTTGACGTATCAGAGCGTGGCGCTGACATTCAGCTGGCATCCCACGCCCATCCCGATCGATTAGTTTTGAAAGAAAGAGAGCATCCGGAAAATGCTGGGACAGAGACAACTGACGATTGAAGATTATACGGCGATCGCGCGCCGGAGAAAGTGGCTGATCATCATCCCCGTGATTCTGGGGCCGATCGCGGGCTATTCGCTGGCGAGAATTCTGCCGAGCAAATACACGTCGCAGACCATGGTGCTGGTGGAAATGCCGACGGTAGATCAAAAGCTCGTGCCGACTCTCGGGGCGGGAGATTTGACGGCACGGCTGGAGACGATGAAGGAGCAGATCCTCAGCCGGTCGCGGCTGGAGCCGGTGATCGAAGAGCTGGGGCTGTACAAGAAGGACCGGCCGAGGGTCGCCATGGAAGACCTCGTGGGGCGGCTCCGAAAATCAATCGAAGTGACGGTGGTGCAATCGGCGTCGGGATCGTCGAACAATGAAATTCCGGGGTTTCAGGTGCGGGTGACTTATTCGGATGCCCGGCTGGCGCAGGCGATCTGCGCCAACGTGACCTCGATGTTCATGCAGGAAAACCTGCGGTTGCAGCAGGCCAACGCGCAAAACACGACGGATTTTCTCTCGAAGCAGCTGTCCGACGCGAAGGCAAACCTGGACAAGCAGGACTCGGCGCTGGCGGAATTCGAACGAAGGAATATCGGAATTTTGCCGGACGACCAGCAGGCGAATCTGAGCTTGCTGACGGGGCTGAATTCGCAACTGGAAGCGACGACGCAGGCGCTATCGAGGGCGCAGCAAGACAAGAGCTTCGCGGAGACGAACCTCGAGGCGCAGTTGTCCGCCTGGCAGGCCTCGCAAGTAGGGCACGACCCGCAGACGCTCGATAAGGAACTGGAACTGAAGCAAAGCCAACTGACGGATCTGCGTTCCCGGTACACGGACGACTATCCGGACGTCGTGAAATTGAAGAAAGAGATAGCCGACTTGCAAGAGCAGCTGGCCAGCGAGCCGAACTCGGCGGCCGCGCCGAAGAAAACGGCGGCTGCGGGTGTAGAGCCGCCGCAGATCCAGCAGCTACGCGCGCAAGTGCACCAAGCGGTGCTGAACATCCAGACGATGACGGCGCAGCAACAGGACATCCAGCAACAAATCAAGCTGTACCAGGGACGCGTGCAACTGAGCCCGGCGGTGGAGGAAGAGTACAAGGAGCTGACCCGGGATCACCAAACGGCGCTGGACATGTACAACGATTTGCTGAAGAAAAAGTCCGAGTCGGCGATGGGCACGGCGCTGCTGGAGAGACAAGAGGGAGAGCAGTTTCGAGTGCTGGACGCGCCGAATCTGCCGGATATTCCGTCGTTTCCGGACAAGAGGCTGTTCACGCTGGGAGGGCTGGCGGGGGGCTTCGCGCTGGGGATTGGATTGGCGCTGTTGATGGAGCTTCGCGACGCGTCGTTGCGGACGGAACGGGACGTGGAGTTCGTGATGAAGTTTCCGGTGCTGGCGATCGTGCCGGCGGTAGAACCGTTGACGAGCAAGCGGCCGGCGCGGGGCGGAGAAGCGCTGCTTCCACCCGGACGAGCGGGAGCGAGGAACTAAGGAAACCATGTACAGCACATTTTTCGGGCTACACGAGAGCCCCTTCAACGTCAATCCGGATCCGCGCTACCTCTATTTGACGAGGCAAACGCAGGAAGCGCTGGCGGGATTGACGTACGGAATTCAGAACCGGAAGGGATTCGTTCTTCTCACGGGCGAAGTGGGAACAGGGAAAACGACGCTGCTCAACCGGCTGCTGGATTGGCTGCACGGACAGAGGGTGAAGACGGCGTTCGTGTTCAATTCCAAGCTGGACGTGAACGAGCTGCTGGACTTCATTCTGGCGGATTTCGAAGTGCCGTGCGAATCGCGGCAGAAAAGCCACATGCTGATGCGGCTGAACCAGTGGCTGCTCGAGCGATATCGCGCGGGGGAAACGGCGGTGCTGATCATCGACGAGGCGCAGAACCTGTCGCTCGAGGTACTCGAGGAGATTCGGCTGCTGACGAATCTCGAGACGTCGACGGAAAAGCTGCTGCAGATCGTGCTGACGGGACAGCCGGAGCTGGAAGAAAAGCTGAAACTCCCGCAAGTGCGGCAGCTGAGGCAGCGAATCACGCTGCGGTGCCGGACGACTCCGCTGACGCTTGAAGAAACCTTCGGATACATCGCGGAACGATTGCGGATAGCCGGAGCGAACGGGGAGCCCATTTTCTCGAAAGAGGCGATTCAGACGGTGCACATGTATTCACGCGGCATTCCGCGCGTTGTGAACTTGCTTTGCGAACATGCGCTGATCAACGCGTACGTCGACCACGTGCGGCCGGTTCCAGCCCATTTGGTGGAAGAGGTGGCGAGGGAGTTCCAGCTGGATGAAATCGAGCCTACGGTTCCAGTAGCCGCCAAGCAGCCGGCGGAAACGATCGAGAGAGCGGCAGGAACCCAGGAATTGCTGGAGAATTTGGATGAATTGCTGTCCCGTTTGCGACAGGTGAACGTCCTGCCGCCTGAAATGCGCGAAAGGAAGCCATGAGCCGTATCCACGAGGCACTCAAGAGAGCAGCAGAAGAAAGGGCCACGGCGCAGAGCGCGATAGCTCCCGCAGCGGCTGAACCGAGTGAGGCGATCGAGCCGCGCCCCGTCGAGTTACCGGCGCTTCCGGCGCCGGGACGCCAACCGGTGCTGGCGACGCACTCAACCGGTTACCTGCGGTTCGACGAAATCCAAAAACACTGCTCGCGTCCCACGTGGAATCTCGATCCGAACCAGAACATATTCTTGAACCCGTCGAACCCGCATGGCGCCGAGCAATTTCGAACGCTGCGGTCGAGGCTATACCAAATCAGGGCCGCGCAGCCGATGAAAACGGTTCTCGTGACCAGCGGCCTGCCCGCCGAGGGAAAGACTTTCGTGGCTTCGAATCTGGCGCAGGCGATCGCGCGTCAGCCGGATCGCCGCGTCCTTTTGATCGACGCGGACCTGCGGCGCCCCCGGCTGCATGTTCCCCTGGGCGCGCCTTCGGCGCCGGGATTGACGGACTACCTTCGCGGCGAAATGGACGAGCTCAGCGTGATTCAACAAGGGCCGGCGGGAGGGATGTGCTTCATTCCGGGGGGAAACGAGGTTACCGAACCGGGAGAGCTGATATCCAACGGGCGTTTGAAAGTTCTAGTCGAGCGTCTGGCGCCCGTATTTGACTGGCTGATTCTGGATTCACCGCCGTGCGTGCCGGTGCATGACGCAAGCCTGCTGGCGGATCTATGCGACGGGGTGCTGCTGGTGGTGCGATCGGGATCGACTCCGGTGGACGTCGCCCGGAAGACGGCGCAAGAGATGGAAGGGCGGAACGTGGTGGGAGTGGTGTTGAACGCGGTGAAGGAAGTGAAAGAGTACGGATCGTATTACTACTACTACGAGGGAACGAACAAAGACCAAGGAGAAGCCGCGCGGTGATTCGAGTATTCAACGCGTACGTGCCGAGCCGAACGCTCCTCCTGCTGGGGGGAGAGGTAGCGATCATTCTGTCTTCCTTCACCCTGGCGATTTTGATTTCATTCCGGGGCGCGAGCGGAGACGTACTCCGCGATACGCATTCGCTCTGGATTCTCGGTTGCGTGACCCTTCTGGCGCTGCTTTGTTCCCATTACCTGGATCTATACGATCTGCGGCGGCTGGCGAGCCCGGGAGAAATGTATTCGCGAATCCTGATTCTGGTGGGAACGCTGTCGCTGGTTCTGGCGCTCCTGACCTATGTGGACCCGAATTTTCTGCTCGGGAGAAATGTCCTGTTAATCGGGGTCTGCATATTGTCGCTGACGTGGAGCTTCTGGCGGTGGGCCTACGGGCGGATGATACTTTTTCCTGCTTTGCGGGAGCGAGTGTTCCTGCTGGGCGACGGCGAACGCGCGAAGCGAATCGCCGAAGCCATCCGGACCCGCGGGGAACTGGGGATGGATGTTGTGGGATGGGTCCGAGAGGAGGGGGCGGGAGCGATCAGCCGGGACTCGCTGGGACGAGTGCTGCGGGAAATGGCGGACCGCCGCGCGGTGGACCGCGTGATCGTCGCGCTGACGGACCGGCGCACCACGCTGCCGGTGGACGATCTGCTGGACTTGCGGCTGGGCGGGGTCCGGGTGGATGACGGGACGTCGCTGCTCGAAAAGGTTTCGGGGCAGATCGAAGTGGACGAGCTGAATCCAAGCTGGATCATTTTCGGGGACGGGTTCCATCTGAATTCGTGGGAGCGCGGCGCGCGGCGCGCCCTTTCGATCCTTCTGGCGCTGGTTCTGACGATTCTGACCCTGCCGCTGATTCCTCTTATCGTTCTTCTCATCAAAATGGGCTCGCCGGGACCGGTGCTTTACCGGCAAAGACGGGTGGGAATGCGAGGGGGCGTTTTTGATTGCTACAAATTCCGGACCATGCGTCCGGATGCGGAGGCGGACAGCGGGCCGACATGGGCGACGGATGACGATCCAAGGATCACGCGGATCGGGCGGATTCTGCGGCGGACGAGGCTGGATGAAATTCCGCAATTGTGGAACGTGCTGAAGGGCGACATGGCGTTCGTGGGGCCGCGGCCGGAACGCCCGGAATTCGTGGAGAAGCTGAGCCAAGCGATCCGGTATTACAACCTGCGGCACGTCACGCGTCCCGGGATCACGGGGTGGGCGCAAATCAGCTATGGATACGGCTCTTCGGTGGAAGAGGCAAAAGAGAAATTACGGTATGACCTGTACTACATCCGGAACGGCTCGATCATGCTGGACCTTCTGATTGTGTTCTATACGGTGCGAGCGGTGATGGTCGGGCGCGGAGTGCGGTAGCGCATGGGGAAATCCTGCGATCGGCCGATTGAGCCAGAGGTGAGCGAGGGCCAGAGCGAAGACGTACGATGATTACCGAGTCCCCAATCCGAATCCTGCATTTGATGGGCAGCTGGTTCATCGGCGGCCCAGAAAAGCAGATCCTCCAGCACGCGGCCGATCTGAACTCGCCCGAATGCGAAATGATTGTCGGGTCGTTTCGAAACGGCAACGGGACGCCCGACATCCTGCTGCGCGCAAAAGAGACGGGCCTGAGGACGCTGGAGCTGCCTCCGGGACGGTTTAACCCGCGGACGGTGTTTGCGCTGGCAAAATATCTGCGGGAAGAGAAGATCACACTTCTTTGCACGCACACCTACAAAGCGAACGTGACGGGATTTCTCGCGTCGCCGCTGGCCGGTTGCACGCAGATCGGATTTGTGCGCGGGTGGCTTGCGGAGACGTGGAAAGTCCGGCAGTACGAGGCGCTGGACCGGCTGGTTCTTTCTCATATGAAATGGGTGGCCTGCGTTTCGAGGCCGCAGGCGGAGCTCCTGAAGAGCCGGCGAGGGAAAAAGCGCGAGCCTTTTGTGATTCCCAATGCCGCCTTGCTGCTGGCCCAGCACGGCGAGAACCGGGACAAGAAGGGCGAGTTGCGGCGGTCGCTCGGGCTGCCGGAAGAGTGCCTGCTGGTAGGGGCAATCGGGCGGTTCAGCATCGAGAAGGGGCACCGTTTTCTGCTGGAAGCGATGAAAGCGGTTATTGCGAAACAGCCCCGGACTCACCTGGTTCTTTTGGGAGAAGGAAGGGAACGGGAGAATCTGGAAGGAATTGTGGTGCGACTCGGCCTTCAGGCCAGCGTCACGTTCCCGGGATTCCAGAGCAACATCATTCCATGGATACGCGCTTGCGATGTGGTGGCAAATCCATCGTTAACGGAAGGAACCCCGAACGTGGTCCTGGAGGCCATGGCTGTTGGGACGCCGGTGGTCGCGACGGCGGTGGGTGGAGTGCCGGACGTCATAGAGGACGCCTGGACAGGACACCTGGTCGCCGCGGGAGATGTGAATGCGCTTGCCGGCGCGATCATTCGAACGCTGGATGATCCGGCCGCGACAGCCGAAATGGCCGAGCGGGCGTATCGCAAGGTGACGCAAGATTTTTCGCCTTTGAAGCAGAGACAGCTGCTGGTTGCCATGTACGAGGAAGTTCTTTCACCCCTCTCGCTGAAAACCAGGGACATCAAACACGCCTTTTCTCCGAAAGACCCGGCCGCAAAAGCGATCACGGCAGGCGACCATCCATCGCTTCCCGCCTCGTCGTAATAAGCCCTTCCTGTTTTACCGACGTTAAAAATCACAAATCGAATTTCGGAAAAGCGGGCGAAAGGCAGAATTTTGCGGCCAATCCCTCGTCGCACTCGAAATCGTGGGGCGTGTAAACGGCAGATAACGCTCCGATTGACGACTGGAACGGCTCACCGAGATTATGAAAAGCGGAGGAGAGAATCTTTTTCCACAAGCCAGTTTTACAGCGGGGCGGACCTTTTTACATTCCAAGAAACGGGAGTATCCCCGGAGTCCTTTGATTTTACAAGAGTTACTAAATTCCCCCTGTTGGCATACGGTGTGCTAGTGGTCCCTGCTCTCCGGTAAAGCCCGGAGGAAATTCCTCAGGTGATCTCCGGAGCGCGCTTCGGGATTGGAAAGAACGATCGTCCCGGATCCTGGAGCGGGGTTTGCAGTTCAGTTCAGCTCGCTTTCGCAATGGGCACTTCTAACGGGGTCCCGTCGTTGGGGTTAGTTGAAGCAAGCCGGCTTTCCTGGGCTGGCAATGAATCGCCAGTTTCAGTTCGACGCAGCCTTCACAATTGAAGTTTTTGACGCTTTTCATCTGCCGAACCTGCCGTTGATTCGGTTCAGGTGAAGTTTATGCGGTTTTAGATGCATGCAGGAGGTAAGCATCCTGAAGTGGCGCGCGTGATGGCCTGTGCATGCCGAGCGGGAAGTCGCAAATCGGCGCCACGTAGGGCGGAAAGTTTGCGGGGAACGCTGGTTGACCGATGAAGGGAGACGGCTTGGGGCAAAGTCTCATGCGGAAATCAGCGAATAAGCGGGTCATCCCCTTGTAGAAAAAAATAAATCCAGAACAAAGGTCGCCTCGTGTTGAAAAAAGGGATTCGCAGGTTCGATTCGATCGAATATCTCCCGCCTTCGCTTTGCCCAGCGATGCCTTGGCTCTCCGGAAGCAGAAAAACCCCCAGCCACAAAGGAATTCGCGCCCTGTCCGAAGGTACAGGTCCCGCAGTACAGGCGCTCTGCTGGACCAAAGCCCTTCCCCTGACCAGTAGTTTCGGACATCGGGCAGTTGCTAGGCTCATCGTGCGAGGAAACCGATGAGTTCAAACAGAACTGGCCGGAACGGTCTGCAAATCAGCGCGATTCTTTATTCCCTCCTATTATTCGTCGTCATAACGGCCACGGTCATGAGCTCCGGGTGCGCCGGCGTAACTTCCGCAGGTCAAACGACGGGAACGGGCGATCCGCCGCCGACGCTTGCGGTCACGGTGAACAGTCTTCCGACCGGCGCGACGCAAACCGCCTACTCGGCGGTGCTTTCGGCCAGCGGCGGCACGACTCCTTATACGTGGAGCATCTCTTCCGGCCAGTTGCCGACAGGGCTTTCGCTGAATGCAAGTTCGGGCGCGATTTCGGGAACGCCGACGGCAGCCGGGGCATTCACATTTACGGCGAAGGTGACGGATTCCGGGAGCCCGGCGCAGACGGCGAGCGCGGGACTCAGCATTACAATCACGAGCTCAAAAACTCCGATGCAAATTTCCGTAACGGCGCTTCCTGCGGGCGAGACGGGAGCGAGTTACAGGGCGATTCTGTCCGCGACAGGCGGAACGGCGCCGTACACATGGTCCCTGGCGAGCGGATCGCTTCCGGCGGGACTTGCACTTTCGACGAGCGGCGACATCACGGGCACACCGACGCAGGCGGGAACTACGTCGTTCACGGTGAAGGCGACGGACTCGAGTTCGCCGGCGGAAACCGCGACGCAGTCATTGAGCATCACGATTGCCGCAGCGGGTGGTCCGCTGCAGATTACGACGCTATCGCTTCCCAGCGGGCAGGTGGGGACAGCGTATTCGACATCGCTTGCGGCTATCGGCGGGACGACTCCCTATTCCTGGTCGGTCACTTCGGGCTCTTTGCCGGCGGGTGTGAGCCTGAACGCAACATCCGGGGCGATTTCGGGGACGCCGACGACAGCGGAGACATCTTCATTCACGATTCAAGTGAAGGATTCGAGCGTGACGCCTGGAACCGCGACGAGAAGTTTCAGTGTGACGATCGCTGCAGCCCAGCCGCCCACGATTAGCACGTCTTCGCTTCCGGGCGGGACGGTCGGCACAGCCTATTCAACTACGCTTGCGGCTACGGGCGGGAAGACGCCATACACTTGGTCGATTTCATCGGGGTCTTTGCCGGCAGGATTGAGCCTGGCGGCTTCGACGGGAGTTATTTCGGGCACGCCGACCACGTCTGGTACGGCTTCGTTCACGGTGCAGGTGAAGGACGCGAACAGCAGCACGGCGACGAAGAGCCTGAGCATCGTCGTGGCTGCAGCCCAGCCTCCGACGATCAGCACGTCTTCGCTGCCGGGCGGGACTGTCGGGACGTCATACTCCACGACGCTTGCAGCAACAGGCGGCAAAACTCCCTATACCTGGTCCATTACGTCAGGTTCGTTGCCTGCAGGGTTGAGCCTCGCTTCTTCGACGGGAGTTATTTCGGGGACGCCGAC
>Ga0335075_10000553_pt1 | contig 64844 bp, 59 predicted proteins | sample Lox_Sample_24_FD_206723 | JGI IMG/M metagenome (GOLD analysis project Ga0335075, IMG submission 206723) | Soil microbial communities from Loxahatchee National Wildlife Refuge, Florida, United States - Lox_Sample_2.4 | ecosystem: Environmental > Terrestrial > Soil > Wetlands | place: USA...
ATGGGCTCGTCGACCGAGAACTCCGCCTTCGGCCCCACCCGCAACCCCTGGGACCTGGACCGGATCCCGGGCGGCTCGGGCGGCGGCTCGGCGGCCGCGGTCGCGGCCGGCCTGGCGCCCGCGGCGATCGGCACCGAAACCGACGGCTCGATCGTCAGCCCGGCCAGCGTGTGCGGCGTGGTCGGGCTGAAGCCGACCGTGGGCCTGGTCAGTCGGTCAGGCATCGTGCCGATCTCCGCCGTCCAGGACACCGCCGGCCCGATGACGTCGTGCGTCGCCGATGCGGCCACGCTGCTGGCGGTGATCGCTGGCCAGGACCCGGCGGATCACGCCACCGCGGCCGCGGCCGGGAAGACCGCCAGCTACCCGGACTTCCTGGACGCGGGCGCGCTGGCCGGGGCGCGCCTGGGCATCTGGCGCGACGGCTCGAAGGAGGCGGGTCCGCCGACGGCCGCGGTGCTGGACGCGGCGGTCGGCCTGCTGCGCGCCTGCGGCGCCGACGTCGTCGACCCGGTGCGGCTTCCCGGCCTGGGTGACATCTGGGATCATGAGCTGCCCGCGCTGCTGTACGAGTTCAAGCACGACATCAACGCCTACCTGGCGGCCCTGCCCGGCGCGCACCCGGCGACCCTGGCCGGGCTCATCGAGTTCAACGCCAGCCACGCCGGGAGCGTGCTGGCCTGCTTCGGCCAGGACCTGTTCGAGCAGGCCGAGGCCACCAGCGGCGACCTGGCCGACCCGGCGTACCTGGCCGCCCGGGGCGAGGCCAGGCGGCTGGCGCACCTGGCGCTGGACGGGGCGCTGGACGGGGAGCGGCTGGACGCCGTCGTCTCGCTGACCGGCGGCCCGGCCAGGCTGACCGACCACCTGCTCGGCGACATCTCGGAGTTCTCCACGTCCGGGCCCGCCGCCGTGTGCGGGTACCCGTCGCTCACGGTTCCTGCGGGTGACGTGAACGGGCTTCCGGTCGGCCTGCTGCTGTCGGGCCGGGCCTGGAGCGAGCCGAGGCTGCTCGCGCTCGGCTTCGCCTTCGAGCAGGCTGCAGGCCGCGGGGCGGGACAGCGATAGCCTGGCGCCTATGGATTCGTGGCGGGGTGCGGAAGTTCCCGAGCTGCCCGGGCGGGGCCCGGAGACCAAGGTGGCCGACGCCGGCGGCGAGCTCGTCGTGGCGGCGGCCGGCCCGGCCGCGACGCTCTACGCGTGCGGGATCACCCCGTACGACGCCACCCACATCGGCCACGCGGCGACGTTCATCGCCTGGGACCTGCTGGTGCGGGCCTGGCGCGACGCCGGCCACCAGGTCAGATACGTGCAGAACGTCACGGACGTGGACGACCCGCTGCTGGAGCGCGCGGCCGCCGGCTCCGAGGACTGGCGGGAGCTGGCCGACCGGGAGATCGCGCTGTTCCGCCGGGACATGGAGGCGCTGCGGGTGCTGCCGCCCGCGCACTACGTCGGCGCGGTGGAGGCGTTGCCGGTCATCGAGCGCCTGAGCGGGATGCTCGCCGAGCACGGCGCCCTCTACGACCTGGACGGCGACGTGTACTTCGCGAGGTCCGCCGATCCCTCGTTCGGGGCGGTCTCCGGGCTGGACGCGGCCACGATGACCGACCTGTTCGCCGAGCGCGGCGGCGACCCGGCGCGGCCGGGGAAGAAGGACCCGCTCGACGCGCTGGTCTGGCTGGCCGCCCGCCCGGGCGAGCCGGCCTGGCCGTCCGGGTTCGGCAGCGGCAGGCCCGGCTGGCACGTGGAGTGCGCGGCGATCGCCACCGAGTACCTGGGCGTGACGTTCGACGTGCAGGCGGGCGGCACCGACCTGACGTTCCCGCACCACGAGATGAGCGCGTCGCACGCGCGCGTGGCGCTGTCCGGCCTGGCGGCCGCTGGCGACCCGGTGTTCGCCCGGCACTACGCGTGGGCGGGGATGGTGCGGCTGGACGGCGAGAAGATGTCCAAGTCCCGCGGCAACCTGGTCTTCGTGTCCGGGCTGCTGGCGGCCGGCGCCGACCCGATGGCGATCAGGCTTGCGGTCCTCGCGCACCACTACCGCCAGGACTGGGACTGGACCGGGGCCGGGCTGGCGGCCGCGCAGCAGCGGCTCGACCGGTGGCGCGCCGCGGTGACCGCGGCCCCGCCCGCATCGGGCTCCGCGGCCGTGCCCACGGGCGCCAGCGTGCTTGCCGCGGTGCGGGAGCGGCTGGCCGACGACCTCGACGCGCCCGGGGCGCTGGCCGCCGTCGACGCCTGGGCGGACGCGGCCCTCGGAGCCATGGGCACGGGGGACCACCTCCGTACCGCCTCGGGCACGGGGGACCACCTCCGCATCGCCTCGGGCACGGGGGACCACCTCCGTACCGCCTCGGGCACGGGGGACCACCTCCGTACCGCCTCGGGCACGGGGGACCACCTCCGTACCGCCTCGGGCACGGGGGACCACCTCCGGACCGCCTCGGGCACGGGGGACCACCTCCGTACCGCCTCGGGCACGGGGGACCACCTCCGTACCGCCTCGGGCACGGGGGACCACCTCCGTACCGCCTCGGGCTCCGCGGACGCCGCCCTGGTCCGCGACACGGCCGACGCCCTCCTCGGCATCGCCCTGTAGGCCGGACTTGGGTCATTTTCCGCTGCGGGAGCAGCGGTTTCTGGCCACTATTCCCCGGCACGCCCGTCCGCCGTCGCCGGGCGGGCGCAGCAGGTAGCATCTGAGCCCGTTGTTACACGTACCGTCTCGGCTTCCCGAGCGGCCGTCGAAGGTAGCCAGGTGTGAGCGGAACGACTCCACGCGGAACGATCGCCAGCCCGGGCTCGGGTGAGCCGCAGGGGGAGCCGGCCGCGGGCCCGGCGCCGGCACCCGGCATCCTGGGCACCCCGGTGACGCTCGTCATCGTGGCCGCCACGGTGCTGGCCCTCGCGCTCCGCCTCTACCAGCTCAGCCGCCCTGGCTTCCTGCTCAGCGTCAACGAGTACGACGACGGGCCGTACTTCGGCAGCGCCGTGCGCCTGGTCGTCCAGGGCGCCGTGCCCTACCGCGATTTCCTCATCGTCCAGCCACCAGGGATCACGCTGCTGATGACCCCGGTGGCCCTGCTCAGCAAGGCGACCGGCACCGCCTGGGGCATGGCCGTCGGGCGCATCCTCACCTCGATCGCCGGGGCGGTGTCGGTCGCCCTGGTCGGCATGCTCGTGCGCCACCGCGGGCTGCTGGCCACGGTCATCGCCTGCGGCATCACCGCGGTGTACCCGGACGCCATCCAGGCCGACAAGACCGTGCTCGTCGAGTCCTGGCTGGTGCTGTTCTGCCTGCTCGGCGCCTTGGCGGTGTTCGAGGGCGACCACGTCTCGGCCAGGACGCGCCGGCTGGTCTGGGGCGGGGTCGCGTTCGGGTTCGCCGGCGCGGTCGAGCCCTGGGCCATCTTCCCCGTGCTGGTCATCGTGGCGGTGACGCTGCGCTGGCCAAGGCGGCTCGGCGCCTACGTGGGCGGGGTCGCGGCCGGCTTCCTGGTCCCCGTGCTGCCGTTCGCCGTCCCGGCGCCCTACAAGTTTTACGAGGCGACGATCGTCGGCCAGATCGGGCCGAGGGCCGGCGCCACCAGGACCTCGTTCTGGGAGCGGGTGCAGGACATGACCGGGCTGGCCGACGTGAGCAGGCCGAGCCACCTGATGGATCTCGCGGCGGCGGTGGCGATCATCGCGGTCGTGTTCGGCTGCCTCGGTCTCGCGTTCCTGCTCACCTGGCGCCCGCCGCCCGCGCTCGACGCGTTCGCCGTGGGCTCGGCCGGCCTCGTGGTCGTCGCGTTCTTGTGGCCAAGTCAGTTCCACTATCACTTCGCCGCGTTTCTTGCGCCGTTCCTCGCGATGGCGATCGCGCTGCCGGTGTCCGCGCTCGTGAGCGGGCTCGCGCAGCCATCCGGCGGCGCGGCGCCCGGGTCCGGCCGCGCGCTGGTGCAATGGGGCGGTGCCTGCCTGGCCGGCCTGGCACTCCTGGTCATGGCCGTCGTCCAGTTCGGCTGGGAGAGCCACAACACCCCGCACATGCCGCTGTCGGTGACCACCAGGGCGCGGCACCTGATCCCGCCGGGAGCATGCCTGCTCGCGGACGAGGTGTCGTTCGCCATCATGACCGACCGGCTGGTGTCGGACGTGCCCGGCTGCTCGCTGCTGCTCGACTCCACCGGCACCAACTACGCGCTGTCCCACGGCCGCGACCCGGAGACCGGCGCCGCCAGGTACCCGGCGGTGGACGCCGTGTGGACGTACGCGTTCGACCACGCCCAGTACGTGTGGCTGTCCAAGCTCAACAACCACCGGGTGGCCTGGACACCAGCGCTCAGAACCTATTTCCAGGCGCACTTCACCGCGATCATGCGGGTCAGCGCGGGGACGCTGTACCGGCGCGCCGGCCTCAAGCCGGGAACCTGACGCCTACAGCTCCCGGCGTGCGAAGCTGACCAGGCCGAGCACCAGCACGAGCAGCAGCCAGATCCCGGCCCAGGTCAGGTACTGCCAGGCCGGCGCCGCGAGCGTGAGGAACGGGTCCCCGCCCGCCGCGGGCGCCTGGGCAAGCTGCTGGGTGACGAACGACGGCGGCTCGAGGTAGTACATGGCGCCGCGCCACAGCCCGTCGGTTGGCAGCAGGTACTGGCTGATCTCGCTCGCCGTGTGCATGCCGCGGATGTGGAACGCCGTGCCCAGGCTCCCGGCGACGCCGGCCAGCCAGGCGATGCCGAACAGGGACACGCCGATCACGCCGGCGGCGAGCGCGGACAGCCTGGTGCTGAGCAGCAGCACGAACGTGAGCAGCACGACGCCCTCGGCGAAGACGAACGCCGCGGCGGCGGCCGGGTCCGGTGCGACGAAACCGCTGGCCCAGTACACGACGGCGGTCTGCAGCGCGCACACGATCGCGGTGTAAGCGGCGAGCAGGGCGACCAGTCCCAGCCACTTGCCGAGCAGCACGTCGCTGCGCCGGACGGGCCGGGCGACCACGGTCTGCAGCACGCCCGAGTCGATCTCGGCGGAGACGGCCAGCGAGGCGATGGCGGACGCGCTGAGCGCGACCAGGAAGCTGAACATGAACATGAACAGCACGACCGCCTGGGGCAATGCCAGGTTGGTCTCGCCCGAGGTGAACCCGGTGCCGTGGCTCAGCTTGTAAAAGCCCCAGCCGCTGAGGCTGACCAGTGCCACCGAGATCAGCGCGAACGCGGCCACCAGCCGGCGGCGCACCGCCTCCCGCACGGTGAGCGAGGCGATGGTCATGACCGCGTTCATGTGTCCTCCAGCAGCGTGAGGAAGCTCTCCTCGAGGCTCTGCTGCTCCGGAATGACCGCCTCGACCTGGCCGCCGAGCGCGACGACGGCGGTCACCAGTTCCGGCACCCGGCCGTCTGCCATCTGGTCGACCAGCAGCCAGTCCCCGTCCGCTGTGCACCGGCCGAAGGCGGCCAGGGAGCGCCACCAGCCGCCGGGCAGGCCGGTCACCCGCAGCCGCACGCTGGGCCGGCGGACCTTGAGCTCGCTCAGCGTCCCGGTTGCCACCGACCGGCCCTTGCTGATGATCGTCACTCGGTCGCAGACGTGCTCGGCCTCCTCCAGCAGGTGGGTGTTGAGGAAGACCGTGGTGCCGCGGTCACGCAGCTCGCGGATGATCACGCGGACCTGATGCCGCCCGACGGGATCGAGGGCGCTGGTGGGCTCGTCCAGCATGACCAGCGCGGGCTCACCGAGCAGCGCGACCCCGAGGCCCAGCCGCTGCTGCATTCCCTTGGAGAACGTGCCGACCTTGTCGCCGCCGCGGGCAGACAGGCCGACGAGCTCGAGCGCATGGTCCGCCGCTGACGCCCAGCGCTGCCGGGGCAGCCGCGTCAGGCGGCAGTGCAGCACCAGCACCTCGCGGGCGGTCAGCCAGCTCTGGAAGCGGAACAGTTCCGGCAGGTAGCCGATCTGCCTCCGGGTCTCTCGGTCCCCCGCCGGGGCGCCAAGCACCATGGCCTCACCACCGGTTGGCCGGGCCAGCCCGAGCAGCAGCTTGACCGCGGTGGTCTTGCCCGCCCCGTTCGGGCCGAGGAACCCGAACACCTCGCCGCGCGCGACGGTCATCGACAGCCCGGCGAGCGCGAGCGTGTGGCGGTAGCGCTTGCTCAGCTCCATCGTGTGGATGGCCGGGGACCCCGGCGCCTGGGAGCAGACGCCGGGGCCACCGGTGCCGAGGCCGGGCACGGCCATGTGCTCAGCCGATCTGGCGGGCGACACCGAGCACGTCCCCCGAGTCCAGCAGGCCGCCGACGCCGCGCACGATGCCGTCACGGTCCTCCCAGATGACCCCGGACGCGAACCCGTCCGGGTCGGTCACCAGCACCGCGCGCGCCCCGGCGATGTGCTCGACTTGCTCCCACATCCCCGGCGGAACCGGCACCGGGAGGATCGCGCTCGGATTGCCGAGCTCGCGGACCTCGTCGGCCAGCGCGGCCGGCATGCCGGGCCGCGACAGCAGGAACGTCTCGAGCTGGCTGGCGGTGGCGCCGGCCGACGACGCCACCGGCCGGCGCGCGGCGGCGATGACCAGCGTGACCATGCGGGTGTTTCCCGACGTGCCGCCGTACTGCACCGCGATCCCGGGGCCCGCGGTTATCCGCAGGGTGCTGCCGGCGATGCCGGGCCCGGCGCCCTGGCTGAACCGGATCGTGGCGGTGACCCGCGGCTGGACCACGATGCGGCTGGGCGCCCCCACGCCGGCCGGCAGCGTGGCCGGGGAGGGAAAGGCCAGGTGGGCCGCTGCGCTCGCCCGTGCGATCGAGCTCACCGGCTGGGGCGCGCCCGCCGTGGTCCAGCTCAGCTCCCCGAAGGCGAGCTGCCGGGAGCCCGACGCTGGCAGGGCGCCGGACAGCTGGCCGGTGCCGATGCCGCTGATGCTCTGGATCGCGCGCAGGTCAGCCGCGCTGACGTGCACCGGCGCGACCTGGGTCGGCGCGTAGACGGTGGTCAGAACCGCCGCGGCCGCCGCCCCGACGGCGAGGACGCCGGCCACCACCGCGGTTCCGGCGCCGAACGAGATGCCTGCCAGCCGGCGGACCGCACGCGGGGGCGTTCGGACGGTGCGGCGCAAGGGCGCGGGCGGGCCGGCCAGGCGGTCCTGCAGCAGGATCCATTCCAGGTCGATGTCGGCGACCCGCTGTGGCGCGCGGAGCACGCGGGAGGCCAGGGCCGCATCCGCGGCGATCTCGGTGCCGCGAGCCTGGCAGCGATCGCAGCCGGCCAGATGACGCCGCGCCCGGTCGGGCACCGCCAGTGGCTCGTCCGCAAGCCGGCGCAGTACCGGGCTAGTGACGTGATTCATTCTGCAGCTCCTTTCGCAGCGCTGCTTCGGCTCGGCGGAGCATGGTGCCCACGTGGCCCACCTTCACGTTCATCGCCTCGGCCACCTCCGCGTAGCTCAGCCCGTTGTGCCGGAGCACGAGGACGGTCGCGGCCTTGCGCGGCAGGCGACTGAGCGCCCGCCGGACCTCGGCCCGGGATTCCTGGGCCAGCACAGCCTCCTCCGGCCCCGCCGCGGGCACGTCGATGCCCCACGCCAGCTGCCGGCGGTCGCGCCGCCGCTCACCGCGGATCGCGTTCAGGGCCGTGTGCGCCGCCGCTGCCCGCACCCACGCCCGGGCCTGGTCCGACCGGTCCTGGTCCGACCGGTCCTGGTCCGACCGGTCCTGGCCCGGCTCCCCGGGCTCGGGAAACCGCCGGAACGCGCCGATGAACACGTCCTGGGCCACGTCCTGCGCCGCCTGCGCGTCACCGACGACGCCGAAGGCGATGCGCACGACGGTGGGATACTGCTCACGGAAGAACCGCTCGAACGCGGGGACCGAGGCCCCTGGCGGCGACGACCGCAGACTGGTGACGAAGTTGCCTTCCATCCGCATCCTCTCCGTCACCTAAGCACCGCCGGGCCAGCCAGTGTGACGCCGCGCTGTCAACCCGATTTAGCGGGCTGTGGACATAATCCCGTTGTGCACAGGACCGGGGCTATCCCCGTCGCGCCTGCGGGGCCGCCCGCCGAGCCTGGCCATATGACACCTCAACCCGCGGGTGAGCAGACCCCGCATACCAGCAGCCAGCAGGGCCGGGCTGCGCCGAGGATCCGGGTCAGTTCCGTGGCCGGGTTCCTCGCCGTCGTCCCGCACCTGCTGGGATTTCATCCGAGCCAGAGCATGGTCGTCGTCGGGCTGGACGCCCGACGCGGCCGCGTAGTCCTGGGCTTCCGGTACGACCTGCCGGATCCTCCGGACGCCGGCGCCGCACGGCACATCGCCGAGCACGCCGTCGGGGTGCTGCGGCAGCGGCGGATCAAGACCGCGATCGCCGCCGGCTACGGTCCGGGGAACCTGGTGACCCCGGTTGCCGAGCAGATGAGGGCGGCGCTGCGCGACGCCGGCATCGGGCTGCGCGACCTGCTGCGAGTGGAAGCAGGCCGCTACTGGTCCTACGTGTGCCAGGATCCGGGCTGCTGCCCGCCGGACGGAGTGCCGTTCGACGGGACCACGCACCCGGCCGCCGCCGCGCTCGCCGCGGCCGGCCTGGCGGCCCGGCCGGACCGCGCGGCGCTGGCCGGCTCGCTGGCGCCGCTGGCCGGCCGCGAAGCCGGCTCGATGGGCCGGGCGACCGACCGGGCGCTGCGGCGGGCGGAGGAGCTGATGGCGTCGGCCCGGCCCCCTGGCGACCTCTGGCCGGTGGTGGAGTCCGGCCGGGAGGCCGTCCGCGCGGCGATCGGCATCTACCGCCGCGGCGGCACGATCACCGATCACGACCAGCTCGCGTGGCTGACGGTCGTGGTGTCGGACCTGCGGGTTCGTGACGACGCGTGGGCGAGGATGGAGCCGAGGCACCGCGCCGCGCACCGCCGGCTGTGGACCGACGTGGTCCGCCACGCCCGCGAGCGGTTCGTGCCGGCGCCAGCCTCGCTGCTGGCGTTCACCGCGTGGCAGAGCGGGGACGGCGCCCTGGCGAACGTGGCGATCGAGCGCGCCCTCGCCGCCGACCCCGAGTACTCCATGGCGCACCTGCTCCGCCAGGCGCTGGACGCGGGCCTTCCCCCGTCCGCGGCGCGGCTGCCGATGACGCCGGAGGAGGTCGAGGCCAGCTACGCGGGGACCGGAGGTGCCGCTCGGCCGACCGCGGGACCGCGGCCGGCGCCGCGGCGGCGGGCGGCGGGCAAGCCGGCCAGCAGCCGGCCCTCGGGGTAACGCAGCGCCGCGTCGGGCAGGCCAGCGAGCCTGCCGCTGAGCAGCACCCGCAGCGTCCCGGTCCGCGGCGGCGTCCCGTGCGGGCCGGGATCGGCTCCGCCCGCCGTGGCCCGCCGCAAGGCCTGCTCGGCGACCGCGGTGGCCGAGCGGAACAGGGCGGCGCCGGGCAGGGCGGCGCCGATCGGCCCGGCCGCGAGCTCGTACTCGGTGCAGCCGAGCACCACGGCCCCGGTGCCGGCCGGGGTGCGCGCGGCGGCTCCGGCCACGGCGGCCAGGGTGGCCGCCTCGTCACCCGCGTGGATCGCGTCCGCCAGCCCGGGGCAGGCGACCGGGGTGACCCGCGCCGAGCCGCCGAAGTCGGCGATGAGCTGGCGCTGGTACGCGCTGGCCGTGGTGGCGACCGTCGCCCAGATGGCGACCGAGTCGGTGAACGCCGCCGCGGGCTTGATCGCGGGGACCGTGCCGATGACCGGGATGGCGGGCTCGAACTCGGCCCGCAGCGCGGGGAGGGCGTGCACGGTGCCCGTGTTGCAGGCGAACACGAGCACGTCGGGCTCGAAAGCGGCGGCCGCGCGCGCGGCGGCGAGCGACCGCGCGGCGATGTCATCGGGGGTGCGCGGCCCCCACGGCATGCCGTCCGGATCCATGGCCAGCACCAGGTCCGCGTCCGGGCGCAGCCGGTGCAGCTCGGCAGCCGGCGCAAGCAGCCCGATCCCGGAGTTGATCAGCGCGATCCGCATGCGCCTGATCTTAGGGGCTCCGGCGGTGCCGGGCCGGCGACCAGCGCCGGCGCCACGGCGACCGAAGCAGCGGCCAAGCGGGAGGATGACAGGAATGAACCCCGGGAGGGATCATGAGTGCTGTGGGCATAGCCGACGCCTGGCCCAAGCGGGGCGAGCCGTTCACCGTCGACGACCTCGAGCGGATGCCCGACGACGGCCGCCGGTACGAGCTGCTTGACGGGATGCTCATCGTGAGCCCCGCCCCGAACGTGCCGCATCAGCGGGTCGCGTTCGTTCTCGGCATGCTTCTGGAGGATTCCTGCCCGGACGACCTTGTGGTGTTCGGCACCGCGATCAACGTCCGCTTTTCGCCCCGAAGCGCCCTCGAACCCGATGTCGTCGTGGCCCGCGTCGCGGACGCCGGGGGAGGACGGGTACGGCTCACGAGCGCGCCGCTACTGGTTGCGGAGGTCCTCTCGCCGGATTCGGTGCTGCGCGATCTCAATCTGAAGAAGGCCGCCTACGAGCGGTTTGGCATCCCGTCGTACTGGGTGGTCGACCCCGAGCTGGACCGGCCAAGCCTGCGCGCGTTCGAGCTCGACGGCGGCAGCTACACCGAGGTAGCGCACGTCACCGGCGCGGACACCTTCCGCGCCGCCAGGCCGTTCGGTGTCGAGATCGTCCCAGACCGGCTGGTGGACAAGCTCCGGCGCGGCTGAGCCCGGGCCCGGCTGCCCGGGGCTCAGCCGAGCGCTGGCAGGCCGTCGATGCTGGCCGCGTTGTGCTCGGCGCGGTAGGCGGCGAGCTCTTCCGGCGACTGGCGCTCGGCGAGGCTGGCCAGCAGGTCGCGTTCTTCGGCCAGGTCCATGAGCGGCACGGCGTAGCCACAGGAGTCGGCGATCCGGTCGGCCTCCACCACGATGATCGCCCGGCGGTCGGGCCGGCCCGCACCTGACGTGCCGTTCAAGGGAAAACTCGTGGCCAGCCCTGGCCATTCTGGATCACCGGGCAGCACCACCCGCCCCGTGCCGTAGATCCGCAGTATCTTGGGCCGCTTCGCGAACGAGCAGAACATGATCGTTATCCGGCCGTTCTGCCGCAGGTGGGCGATTGTCTCTGCCCCGCTGCCGGTCAGGTCGACGTAGGCGACGGTCGTGGGGCCGAGCACGGCGAACGTGTCCCGGTAGCCCTTGGGCGAGACGTTGACGTGGCCGCCGTCGCCGCCGGGGGCCAGGCACGGCGCCGTCGCAACGAAGAACACCGGCTGGCGGGAGATAAACTTCGTGAGCCGTTCATCCAGCTCGGCATAGACCTTGCCCATGACGCCCTCCTGCGTGCATTCTCGCCGTATAGCTCGGGCGCGGGCCACCTGGGGAGAGCGCTGTGACCGACCTCACTGACGCCAGCGATCGCGGCACGGCGCCGCCGCCCGCGCCGGCGGACCTGCCAGCGGCCCACCGGGCGGCGGTCGCGCGGCTGCAGCGGGAGTATGCGGCGATCCCGGCCGGCAGCCCGGTACGGCTGGCCAAGCGGACGTCGAACCTGTTCCGCTTCGGCGGCGGCAGCCGGGCCGGCGGCCTCGACGTGTCCGCGTTCGGGCGCGTGCTGCGCGTCGACCCGGCGGCGCGCACGGCGGTTGTCGGCGGGATGACGACGTACGAGGACCTCGCGGACGCCACGCTCGCGCACGGGCTGATGCCGCTGGTCGTGCCGCAGCTCAAGACGATCACGCTGGGCGGTGCGGTCACCGGCCTGGGCATCGAGTCCACCTCGCTGCGCAACGGCATGCCGCACGAGTCGGTGACCGGGATGGAGATCCTTACCGGCGATGGCCGGGTGGTCACGGCCACCGCCGACGGCGAGCACGCCGCGCTCTTCCGCGGCTTCCCCAACTCCTACGGGACGCTCGGCTACGCGCTCTCGCTGACGATCGAGCTCGAGCCGGTCGCGCCGTTCGTGCACCTGCGGCACTTCCGGTTCGCCGCGCCGGAAGCCTGCATGGAAGCGGTCGCGCAGATCGCGCAGGAGCGCAGCTACCTCGGGCACCGGGCCGACTTCGTCGACGGCACGGTGTTCGGCCCTGGCGAGATGTACCTGACGGTCGGCGCGTTCAGCGACGTCGCGCCGTGGCGCAGCGACTACACCAGGGACCGCATCTACTACCAGTCGATCCGCGGCCCCAAGGAAGACTTCCTCACCATCCGTGACTACCTGTGGCGGTGGGATACCGACTGGTTCTGGTGCTCGCGGCCGTTCGGCGTGCAGCGTCCGCTGGTCCGGCGCCTCTGGCCGCGCCGGTACCGCCGCTCGGACACCTACCGCAAGCTGGTGGCGCTGGACCGCAAGTACGGCCTGTCCGCCGCGCTGACCTCCGGCCGCGGCCGCCCGCCGCACGAGGACGTGATCCAGGATGTGGAGATCCCGGTGCGCCACGGCGCGGAGTTCCTGCGCTTCTTCGCGGCCGAGGTCGGGATGAGCCCGGTCTGGATGTGCCCGCTGCGGCTGCGCGGCACCGGCCCGGGGGAGCGGCCGCCCGGCGGCCGGGCCGCGGAGCAGGGCTGGCCGCTCTACCCGCTGCGGCCCGGCCAGGTCTACGTGAACTTCGGCTTCTGGGGGACGGTCCCGCTCCCGGCCGGCGCCGCCGACGGCCATTACAACCGGCTGATCGAGCGGCGGGTCACCGAGCTCGGCGGCCGCAAGGGGCTGTACTCGACGTCGTTCTACTCCGAGCAGGAGTTCTGGGCGCTGTACAACGGGCCGGAGTACTTCGGGCTCAAGCGCGCGTACGACGGCGGTGGGCGGCTCTCCAGCCTGTATGAAAAGTGCGTTAGCGTGTGATAACGGCCGGGTTGGGATTGCATGCACGGGTTTGATGGCTGGGAGAAACGGTTATGGCGCTTGCCACAGTATTCGAGCGGGTCGCGGGCCCGGATGCGCCCGTGGAGTTCCACGCCTACGACGGGAGCCATGCCGGGGCCGACGGCTCGCCCGTGCGGATCACCGTCAAGTCGCCGACCGCGGTCAAGTACCTGGCCCAGGCGCCGGGCGCCATGGGGCTGGCCCGGGCCTACGTGTCCGGCCACATCGACGTGGACGGCGACATGTACACGGCGCTGTCCCGGATGGCCAGCGTGCAGCGGGTGGACCTCAGCGTGGCCGAGCGCATCGCGCTGCTGCGCGAGCTCGGCGGCCCCCAGGTGCTGCTGCCGCGGGTCCCGCCGCCGCCGCAGGAGGTCCGCGTCCGCCGCCGGTCGCTGTCCGGGCGGCGGCACTCCAAGGGGCGGGACGCCTCGGCGATATCGCATCACTACGACGTCTCGAACACGTTCTACGAGTGGGTGCTCGGCCCGTCGATGGCGTACACCTGCGCGTGCTACCCGTCCGAGGACGCGACGCTCGAGGAGGCCCAGGCGTACAAGCACGACCTGGTCGCCCGCAAGCTCGGGCTGCGGCCCGGGATGCGGCTGCTCGACGTGGGCTGCGGGTGGGGCGGCATGGTGCGGCACGCGGCCCGTGAGTACGGCGTCAAGGCGCTCGGCGTCACGCTGTCGCAGCAGCAGGCGCTGTGGGCCCAGAAGGCGATCGAGGAGGCCGGGCTCTCCGGCCTGGCCGAGGTGCGGCACCTCGACTACCGCGACGTGACGGAGACCGGATTCGACGCGGTCAGCTCGATCGGGCTCACCGAGCACATCGGCAAGGCGCAGCTGCCCGGCTATTTCTCGTTCCTGTACGGCAAGCTCAGGCCCGAGGGGCGGATGCTGAACCACTGCATCACCCGCACCGACGGCACCGAGCCCGCGCGCCGGCCGGACGGGTTCATCTACCGGTACGTGTTCCCCGACGGCGAGCTTGAGGCGCCCGGGTACCTGGTCTCGCTGATGCACGACGCGGGCTTCGAGGTCCGTCACGAGGAGAACCTGCGCGAGCACTACGCGAAGACGCTGGCCGGCTGGTGCGCGAACCTGGACGAGCACTGGGACGAGGCGGTCGCCGAGGTCGGCGAGGGCACGGCGCGGGTCTGGCGGCTCTACATGGCCGGGTCCCGCCTGGGCTTCGAGCGCAACCAGATCCAGCTGCACCAGGTCCTCGGCGTGCGGCTCGGCGAGAACGGCAGGTCGGGCATGCCGCTGCGCCCCGACTGGGACGTGGTCCCCGCCCCGGCCGGCTGACCCGCCCCGCCCCGCCGCCCCGCCCGGCCCGCGGCCCCGCCGCCCCGCCCCGGCCCACCGCCCCGCCGCCCCGCCCCGGCCCGCGGCTCCGCCGCCCCGCCCCGGGGGCGCTTTCATGATCTGGGTACCTCGGCAGCAAATACAGCGGTCCAGGTGCCCAGATCATGAAGACCAGGCGGGCGGGTGCCCGGTGTGCGGCGTCTGTCTACACTCGTCGGCGTGACGGCATTTCCCGACGGCGGCGCGGCAACCTACGACGACGGCAACGTCGCCTGCACCGACACCGAGCTGGTCATCCGCCGCTACTACTTTGCCCTCGGCGGCACCAAGCGCATCCCGTACTCGGCCATCCGGGAAGTGCGGCGGGCGCCGCTGACCGTGCTGGGCAGGTGGCGGATCCAGGGCAGCAACGACTTCGTGCACTGGTTCAATTTCGACCTCCGCCGTCCGCGGAAGAGCGTGGCGCTGGTCGTGCACTCCGGCGGCCGCATCCGGCCCGTGGTGACCCCGGACGACCCCGACCGGGCCGCCGCGGCGCTCGCCGCCCACGGAGTCCGCGTGACCACCGGCGAGGAGGCAGGCCTGTAGCGACAGCCCTCCGCGCCGCGTGACCACCGGCGAGGAGGCAGGCCTGTAGCGACAGCTCTCCGCCGCGGTAGTCCGGGCTCCTGGGCTAGCCGCGGTAGCTCTCGGCCACCGTGAACGCCAGGTCCAGCGCCTGGCTCCGGTTCAGCCTCGGGTCGCAGGCGGTCTCGTAACGCTGATGGAGGTCATCGGCGGCGATCTCGTGGCTTCCGCCGACGCACTCGGTCACGTTGTCGCCGGTGAACTCGATGTGGATGCCGCCGGGGTGGGTGCCGAGGCTCCGGTGCACCTCGAAGAAGCCCAGCACCTCGTCGACCACGTCGCGCAGGCGGCGGGTCTTGTGGCCGCTCGGTGCCTCAAACGTGTTGCCGTGCATCGGGTCGCAGACCCACGGCACCACGATGCCTTCCGCGGCGATCGCGCTGATCAGGGGGGGCAGCGCCGCCCTGATCCGGCTCGCGCCCATCCGGGTGATCAGCGTGACGCGGCCGGGCTCGCGGTCCGGGTTCAGCCTGGCGAGCAGCCCGAGGACGTCGGCGGGGTCCGCGTCAGGGCCGATCTTCACGCCGACCGGGTTGCGGATGCTGCTGGCGAACTCGACGTGCGCCCCGTCGGCGGCGCGGGTCCGCTCGCCGACCCACACGAAGTGCGCCGAGGTGTCATACAGCAGCCCGCTCCGCGGTTCGCGCCGGGTCAGCGCCTGCTCGTAGTCCAGCAGCAGCGCCTCGTGGCTGGAGTAGAACTCGACGGCCCGCAGTTCCTCAGGATCGACCCCGCAGGCCCGCATGAAGGCCAGGGCCCGGTCGATCTCGCCGGCGAGCCGCTCGTATCGCTGCCCGGCCGGGCTCTGCATGACGAAGTCCTGGTTCCACGTGTGCACCTGGTGCAGGTCGGCATAGCCGCCGGTGGCGAACGCCCGGCACAGGTTGAGGGTCACCGCTGAGCAGTGGTAGGCGCGCAGCAGCCTGGCCGGGTCGGGGGTACGGGCCTGCGCGGTGAACTCAAACCCGTTGACCGCGTCACCCCGGTACGCCGGGAGCCCGACGCCGTCGCGCGTCTCCGTCGGCCGCGACCGGGGCTTGGCGAACTGGCCCGCCATCCGGCCGATCTTGACGACCGGCACGCTGGCTCCGTAGGTCAGCACCACCGCCATCTGCAGCAGCGTCTGCAGCTTGGCCCGGACAGCGTCGGCGGTGGCCCCGGCGAACGTCTCGGCGCAGTCGCCGCCCTGGAGCACGAACGCCTCGCCGCGGGCCACGGCCGCGAGCCGCTCCCGCAGCACGTCGCATTCACCGGCGAAGACCAGCGGGGGCAGCGCGGCGAGCTCGCCGGTAACCTCCTGCAGACGGCGGGGGTCGGGCCAGTCCGGCTGCTGTGCCGCGGGCAGGCCTCGCCAGCTGCCCGGGTCGTGCGGAGCAAACGCGGGGGCGGCAGCCGCCGGCGTGGCCGTGGTCATGGCCGCTGCGGGAGCATGCGGCGGGGAACCGGGATCACGGTCACACGGTACGCTGCCGCGTGCAGCCGCGGTCGCCCAGGCGGATCGGAAGCGGTAGCGAACAATCGCGGCGGGTAGGGGACAATGCCCTCATGGAGGTCTCGCACGAGCGCCACGCGGCGCCACCCCGCGACGTAGTCCTGCTCGGCTCCACCGGCTCCATCGGCACCCAAGCGGCGGACATCATCCGCCGCAACCCCGACCGGTTCCGGGTCGTCGGGCTCGCGGCCGGCGGCGGGAACCCGGCCCTGCTGGCCAGGCAGGCGCTGGAGTTCGGCGCCGAGGTGGTGGCGGTTGCCAGCGATGCCAGGGTGGAAGAGCTGCGCCAGGCGCTGCACGCCGGCGCCGCGGCGCAGGGCGGGGCGCGGCAGCTGCCCAAGATCCTGGCCGGCCCGGACGCTGTCGCCGAGGCCGCCGCCTGGCCCTGCGACGTCGTGCTGAACGGGGTCACCGGGGCGGTGGGCCTTGCCGCGACGCTGGCCGCGATCGACGCCGGCCATGTGCTCGCCCTGGCCAACAAGGAATCGCTGATCATGGGCGGGCCGCTGGTGGCCGGGCGGGCGGCCCCCGGCCAGATCGTTCCGGTCGACTCCGAGCACTCCGCGCTCGCCCAGTGCCTGCGCGGCGGCCGGGCCGAGGAGGTACGGCGGCTGGTGGTGACCGCCAGCGGCGGGCCGTTCCTGCACCGGCGCCGCGACGAGCTCGGGGACGTCACGCCGGAGCAGGCCCTCGCGCACCCGACCTGGAACATGGGCCCGGTGATCACGGTCAACTCCGCCACCCTGGTGAACAAGGGCCTGGAGCTGATCGAGGCGCACCTGCTGTTCGGCGTCGGGTTCGACGCCATCGAGGTGGTCGTGCACCGGCAGTCGGTCGTGCACTCCATGGTCGAGTTCGCGGACGGCTCCACGATCGCCCAGGCCAGCCCCCCTGACATGCGGATAGCGATCGCGCTCGGCCTGGCCTGGCCGGACCGGGTGCCCGGTGCCGCCAGCCCGGTAGACTGGACAAAGGCGCATACCTGGACATTCGAGCCGCTCGACGAGAGCGCGTTCCCCGCGGTGGCACTCGCCCGTGCGGCGGGGACAGCGGGCGGGACAGCCCCGGCCGTCTACAACGCTGCCAACGAGGTTTGCGTCGAGGCGTTCCTCGCCGGTCAGCTCCGGTTCACCGGGATCACCGATACTGTGGCGCAGGTAATCTCTGAGCATGATGGCTCCGGGACGGAAACGGTGACGCTGCAGGATGTGCTCGCCGCGGACCGCTGGGCGAGGGACCGGGCGCGCGAGCTGACCGGCCCGCGGGACCGTGACTGACCTGGCCGCACGCAGGGAGGGAGACACGGCGGGATGAGCTTCCTGCTCGGCGTGGTCATCTTCGTGGTGGCCGTGCTGGTCTCCGTGACCCTGCACGAGCTCGGGCACTACCTGACGGCCAAGAAGTTCGGGATGAAGGTCACCCAGTTCTTCATTGGCTTCGGGCCGACGCTGTGGTCGACCCAGCGGGGCGAGACCGAGTACGGGGTCAAGGCGGTGCCGTTCGGCGCCTTCGTCAAGATCACCGGGATGACCAACCTCGACGAGGTCGACCCGGCCGACGAGCCCCGCTCGATGCGCAACAAACCAGCCTGGCAGCGGGTCACCGTGATGGTGGCGGGCTCGTTCATGCACTTCGCGCTCGCGTTCGTGCTGCTGCTGTTCCTGGCGGTCGGGATCGGCCAGGCCACCGAGAGCACCACCACCTCGATCGGCTCGATCAGCAGCTGCGTGCCCGCGACCCTGAAGGCGTTCGACGACGGATCCTGCGCCGGCAGCAAGGCTGCCTCCCCGGCCAAGCGGGCCGGGGTCAAGGCCGGCGACAAGATCATCGCGATCGCCGGGAAGCCGGTGCACACCTGGGCGCAGCTGGGCGACGCGATCCGCGCCCAGCCGGTGGGCAAGCCGATGCGGGTGACGCTGCTGCGCGGCGGCAAGCGGCTGACCGTGGACGCGTACCCGGCCGCCGTCCCCGGCCGCAAGGGCTCCTACCTGGGCATCGGCGACGCGGTGGTGTTCCAGCGGTCCGGCCCGGTCGGTGCCGTGACGTTCTCGGGCTCGGCGTTCGGCCAGGTGCTCGTGGGCTCGGCGGATGCGTTCGCAAAGCTGCCCGCGGCAATTCCCTACCTGTTCGACAAGGACCGGGCGAAGACCCCGGCCGGCGACGTGACCAGCGTGTATGGCGCGGCGGACATCGCCGGGCAGGCCGTGGCTTCCGGCGGCGGCTGGCGTTACTCGGTCTCGGACCTGCTGCTGATCATCATCTCGCTGAACATCTTCATCGGCGCGTTCAACCTGCTCCCGCTGCTCCCGCTGGACGGGGGGCATATCGCGGTGATCTTCTACGAGCGGATCAGGTACTGGCTGGCCAGGCTGTTCGGGCGGCCGGACCCGGGCCTGGTCGACATGCAGCGCCTGGTGCCGGTCAGCGTCGGGGTCTTCACGCTCCTGATCTTCCTCGGCCTCCTGCTCATGGCGGCAGACATTTTCAATCCGGTGCACATCGCACAGTAAGGTGACAATTCGCTATGGCTGTTGACCTTGGGTTGCCTGAAGTCCCGCCCGCGCCGCTGGCCGAGCGGCGCACGTCGCGCCAGCTCATGGTCGGCAAGGTGCCGGTCGGCGGGGGCGCGCCGGTCTCCGTCCAGTCGATGACCACGACCCTCACCGCCGACGTGAACGCCACCCTGCAGCAGATCGCGGAGCTCACCGCCGCGGGGTGCCAGATCGTCCGGGTCGCCGTCCCGTCGCAGGACGACGCCGACGCGCTGCCGGAGATCGCGCGCAAGTCGCAGATCCCGGTGATCGCCGACATCCACTTCCAGCCGAAGTACGTGTTCGCCGCGATCGACGCCGGGTGCGCGGCGGTGCGGGTGAACCCCGGCAACATCAAGACGTTCGACGACAAGGTCGCCGAGATCGCCCGCGCGGCATCGGCCGCCGGCATCCCGATCAGGATCGGCGTCAACGCGGGATCGCTGGACAAGCGGCTGCTGGCCAAGCACGGCAAGGCCACGGCCGAGGCCCTGGTCGAGTCCGCGCTGTGGGAATGCTCGCTGTTCGAGGAGCACGGCTTCACCGACATCAAGATCTCGGTCAAGCACCACGACCCGGTCGTGATGATCAACGCCTACCGGCAGCTTGCGGCGCAGTGCGACTACCCGCTCCACCTCGGGGTCACCGAGGCCGGGCCGGCGTTCCAGGGAACGGTGAAGTCCGCGGTGGCGTTCGGCGCCCTGCTCGCGGAGGGGATCGGCGACACCATCCGGGTCTCGCTGTCCGCGCCGCCGGTCGAGGAAGTCAAGGTCGGCATCGCGATCCTCGAGTCGCTTGGCCTGCGGCAGCGGGGACTGGAGATCGTGTCCTGCCCGTCCTGCGGGCGCGCCCAGGTGGACGTGTACAAGCTGGCAGACGAGGTGACCGCGGCGCTGGACGGGATGGACGTGCCGCTGCGCGTCGCGGTGATGGGCTGCGTCGTCAACGGGCCAGGCGAAGCGCGCGAGGCCGACCTCGGCGTGGCGTCGGGCAACGGGAAGGGGCAGATCTTCGTGCGCGGCGAGGTGATCAAGACCGTGCCCGAGTCGCAGATCGTGGAGACCCTGATCGAAGAGGCGATGAAACTCGCCGCGACCATGGAGCCAGCCGAGGGCTGACGGCGGCGCCCGGCGGGCGCCGGGACGGGCGGTCGATCGGCCCACTGACGGCAGGGCGCGAGGCGTCAGCCCGTCCAGGATCGGGCAGGATGGCGTCATGAAGCGAATAGTGCCCGCGGTGGCAGCCGCGGCGGCGATGACGCTCGCCGGAGGGATAGCGGGCTGCACCAGCTCCTCCCCGGCGACACCGGCGTCTGCCGCGGCCGGGTCCGACGGCAGCGCGCTGCACTGGCACCCGTGCACCGTCCAGGGCGCATCGCTGCTCTGCGCCGATCTGCAGGTCCCGCTCGATTACGCGCACCCCAACGGCAGGAAGATCACGATTGCGCTGTCCGAGGTGCCGGCCACGGCGCCGAAGGACAAGCGCCAGGGCCTGCTGCTCGTCAATCCCGGCGGGCCCGGGGGCGAGGGCCGGGCCCTGGCAGCGTTCGTGGCGCAGGGCCTGGACCCGGCGGTCGCCTCCGAGTACACGATCGTCGGCTTTGACACCAGGGGCGTCGGGGCCTCGGTGCCGTCAATGAGCTGTGACCCGTCGTTCTTCTCCCGGGCCATGCCGGACTATATCCCGACATCCTCCGCTGAGGAGCAGGAGAACATCGACCGCGCCAAGACGTACGCGGCGGATTGCGAGAAGAAGTACGGCTGGCTGCTGCCGTACATGACGACCGAGAACATCGCGCGGGACATGGACTCGATCCGGGCGGCGTTCGGGCAGCAGCAGATCAATTACTTCGGCTACTCCTATGGCACGTACCTCGGGCAGGTGTACGCGACGCTGTTCCCGCACCGGGTGCGGCGCATGGTGCTGGACAGCACCGTCGATCCCGAGGGCGTGTGGTGGACCGACAACATCGACCAGGACTATGCGTTCGAGGCCCGGCTGCAGGCGTTTTTCTCCTGGATGGCGTCCTACGACAAGGCCTACCACCTCGGCTCCACCGCGGCCGAGGTGAGCGCGAGCTTCTACCGGGCGCGCGATGAGCTTGCGGCGCACCCGATCGCCGGCCCGTCCGGCACGCCGCTCGTCGGGCCGGACGAGTTTGACGACACGATGCTGATCGGCGGCTACAACAACAGCTACTGGCCCGGCCTCGCCGCCGCGCTCGCCGCCTACCTGAGCGGCTCGACCGGCCAGCTGCTCACCCAGTACGAGCAGGAAGGCACGCAGAGCGCGAACGAGTTCGCGGTCTACAACGCGGTCGAGTGCAGCGACGTCAGCTGGCCGCGCAGCTGGTCGACCTGGAACGCCGCGACCAAGCGGGTTTACGCCACCGCGCCGTTCGAGGCCTGGGACAACGCCTGGTTCAACGCGGCGTGCGCGTTCTGGCCGGTCAAGGGGCCGTCGAAGCCGCTTCAGATCAAGGGAGCGGGGCTGCCCGGCATCCTGATGCTGCAGGGGACCCTGGACGCGGCGACCCCGTACGCGGGCGCGCAGGCCGCGCACCGGCTGCTGCCGAGCGCGCGGATGGTGGTGGTCGAAGGCGGCGGCAATCACGGCCAGTCGCTGTCCGACCCGCCGAACGACTGCGTGAACGGCTACCTGAACCGGTACCTGGCCACCGGGGCGCTGCCGCAGCGGCCGGGCCTGGTGAACGCCACCTGCCCGGCGCTGCCCAACCCGACGCCCACAAGCGCCGGGTAACGGTTTGCCCCGGGCCACGTTACTTTCTTGCACAGGACCGCCCAGCCGCCGCCGGCCCGATGCCGTTACGCTGAGAACGTGCTGCGCACCAGGGCATGGCGGTCGTCATCACTGCGCCTACTCAACGACCGCGATCTGGACGAAGTCCTCGCGCTCTGCGACCGCGACGCGGTGGCGAACGTCTTCGTCGGCTCGCGGGTGCACGCGGCCGGGGCGGACCCGGGCAGGCTCGGCGCTCAGCTCTGGGGATACGTGGAGTCCGGCCGGGTGACGTCGCTGTGCTATTCGGGTGCCAACCTGGTGCCGGTGGAGGCGACGCCGGCCGCCGTGGCGGCGTTCGCCGAGCGTGCCAGGCTGCAGGGCCGTCGCTGCTCGTCGATCGTCGGCCCGGCCGAGGCCGTCCAGGAACTCTGGTCGCTGCTCGCGCCGTACTGGGGGCGGCCAAGGGAGATCAGGTCGGCGCAGCCGGTGATGGCCATCTCATCGGACCCGCTGGTGCCCGCGGACCCGCTGGTGCGACTGGTCAGGCCGGACGAGCTGAACACGCTGCTGCCGGCGTCCGTGGCCATGTTCACCGAGGAGGTCGGGGTATCCCCGATCGGGCCGGACGGCGGAGCGGCGTACCGGGCCAGGGTCGCCGAGCTGATCCGGGCAGGCCGCTCCTACGCCAGGATCGAGAACGGCCAGGTGGTGTTCAAGGCCGAGATCGGCGCGGTGACGCCGCTGGCCTGCCAGGTTCAGGGTGTCTGGGTGCCGCCGGAACTGCGCGGGCGCGGCCATGCAGCGCACGGGATGGCGGCCGTGGTCGACCACGCGCTGCGCGCGGTCGCCCCGGTCGTCTCGCTCTACGTCAACGATTTCAACGCTCCGGCGCGCGCCGCTTACCGGCGGGTGGGTTTCGCGGAGACCGGGACGTTCACGTCCATTCTTTTCTGAACGAGTGGCCACGGCGTGACCTGGCCATCTGCGGTTGCCCTGGCCGGGTCCCTGAACCTGTCGGGCCCGCCGCATAGCGACGGGCCCGCCCCCCTATCACCGGCTAGCCACCTCTTTCCGGGGCTTCCTCGTAAGGTAGCTGGTGGATGTCGCACTAATTTCGCAACGCCAAGGATGAATCTGCGTGACCGATCCCCCCGCCGCCGGCCGCCGCGCGGCAGCTGCTTACCTGCGGGAGCTGCTGCAACGGCAGGGACCCTACCGCAGGCTGTGGGAGCAGCATGTCGTCAGGGCCAGGACCGGCGATATCACGCAGCTTGCCGTGGCAGAGGTGCTGGCGAGGCGTCTGTGGAGCTACCCCCGGGTGCCTCGCGACGCCGACGTGCTGCCGCACCAGCTCAAGGACACGGTGTCCCGTGCCCTGTCTGGCAGGCTGCTCAGCCGCTCGACGCTGTCCCTGTTCATCGACGCGTTCGTGTTCTCCGACGACGAAGCGCGCCGCCTGTGGCGGCTGTACGAAGGGTCGGGCATGATCACCGTGCTCTCCGGGCCGCGGGCGGTGACGCCACGGACCGAAGAGGAACTGCACGCCGCCATCGGGCCGCGCCGCCACCAGACGCTCTCGATGCATGATCACGTGAACGTGGGGCCAGGCGGCCAGCTGCACCGGGCGCGCACGCTCCAGGTCATCGAGGCCCTCGTGGACGGCCTCGACCGCATCCCGTTCCTGTATGACACCAAGGCGCTGACGCTCGAGGTCGGGCAGGGCTGCACCCAGCTCAGCGGCGACCTCTACCAGGTCAGCGAGGACGTCTTCGGCACCCACATCTATCTCGCCAAGGTGCTGAGAGCGGGCGAGACCGCGACCCTGGAGTACTGGGTGACCTACCAGTACCCGGAAAGCACCTTCGACCCGCAGCAGCGCGAGTACCGGCGCGGGGTGATGCGCCGGCTGGAGAACTTCGACATGCGCGTCGAGTTCCACCCGGACAAGCTGCCGGCCCATGTGTGGTGGGCCGTCTGGAATGGCGTGGGCGGGGAGATCCTCGAGGAGGAGCCGGTCGCCCTGGACCAGCAGAACTCGGTCCACCGGTACCTGCGGTTCATCGAGAGGACCGTGGTCGGCTTCCGCTGGACCTGGTGACCGCCCGCCGCAGCAGAAAATGAGGTGACCCGCGCGGTGGGGCTTTGCTAAGCTCCTGTGCCCTTGCGCCACCTTCCCTGAACCAGCCATCCCGTGCCCGTCCGCCGCCGATGTCGCGGCGGCACCCGCATGCCCGCCATTCGCCGGCGGCACGGCCTCTCTTCGCTGACGGAGGTGATGAGCGATGCCTTCGGGCCCGCTGCCCGATCCGGGGTCTGGCGATCCCGTCCTGGCCACCGAGCGGGACCACCTGTGCCAATCCCGCGAGTACCTGCGGCTCATGCGGGAGAACGTGCTCTCGCTTCGCGCTCTCGGCGGTGACCCGGTCTCCGAGGAGTACCTCAAGGCCGACCTGTACCGCCGCGCCGAGGCCCTGGTGGACCTGCCCGACACGCCGCTGTTCTTTGGCCGGCTGGACTACGCCGAGTGGCTCGATGACGCCGGCCGGGCCGGCCCCGGCGAGCACCAGGGCGCGCAGTTCCACATCGGCAGGCGTCACGTGCACGACCCGGATGGGCGCCCGGTCGTCATCGACTGGCGCGCTCCGGTGTCGCGGCCCTTCTACCGGGCCAGCCCGGCGGAGCCGATGGGGCTGACCCGCAGGCGCAGGTTCGGGTTCTCCGGCGGGGAGCTGACCGCCTACGAGGACGAGGACTTCGCGGCGGCCGGGCGGGCCGGCGCGGCGGCAGGCCCGCCCGCGCCGGCCAGCCGGATCCTGATCGAGGAGATCGAGCGGCCGAGGTCCGGCCCGATGCGCGACATCGTCGCGACCATCCAGCCGGACCAGGACGACATCGTGCGGGCAGACGCGGACCGGACCGTGTGCGTGCAGGGCGCCCCGGGCACCGGGAAGACAGCCGTCGGCCTGCACCGGGTCGCCTACCTGCTGTACGCGCACGCGGAACGGATGCGCCGCGGCGGTGTCCTGGTCGTCGGGCCGAACCGGGCCTTCCTCGCCTACATCCGCAACGTTCTCCCGGCGCTCGGCGAGCTGGACGTGACCCAGCTGTCGGTGACGGACCTGCTGGCCAGCGTGCCGGTGCGGGCCGTGGAGCCCCCGCACGTGGCCAGGATCAAGGGTGACGCGCGCATGGCCGAGGTGCTGCGGCACGCGCTGTGGGAGCAGATCGCCGAGCCCCCCGGGCCGATCGTGCTGCCCCGCGGCGTCCGGCGCTGGCGGGTCTCGCCACGTGAGATAGCCGCGCTCGTCGAGGAACTCCGGCTCCGCGGGGTGCGGTACGGGACCGGGCGGGAGATGCTCTCGCACCGCATCGCGCACGTGATCCTGACCAGGATGGAGGCGGCCGGCGAAACCTGCGACGACCGGACCCACGAGGCCGTGCGCCGTACCGCGCAGGTGCGTGCTGCGGTGAACGCGATCTGGCCGAAGCCGGACCCGGTGCGGCTGGTGTTCGCCGTCTTGTCCGACCCCGGCCTGCTGGCCAAGGCATCCGGCGGCCTGCTGGACAGCGCCGAGCAGGAGGCGATCAGCTGGGCGAGCCCGCCGCGGGGCCCGGGATCCGCGCGCTGGTCGGTGGCTGACGCGGTGCTGATCGACGAGGCGCGCGACCTCATCGAGCGGACACCGAGCCTGGCCCATGTGGTGGTGGACGAGGCGCAGGACCTGTCGCCGATGGAGTGCCGCGCGATCGGCCGCCGCTGCGCCACCGGGTCGGCCACGGTGCTCGGCGACATCGCCCAGGGCACCACGCCGTGGGCCACCGCCAGCTGGCAGGAGATGCTCGCCCACCTCGGCAAGGAGGACGCCGGGCTGCGGATCCTCGACACCGGCTACCGGGTGCCCCGCCAGATCCTGGACTTCGCCAGCAGGCTGCTCAGCCACATTGCCCCCGGGCTGGCCCCGGGCAGGTCTGTGCGCCAGGACCCCGGGTCCCTGGTGATCACCGCGGCCGCGCCGGACACGCTTCCCGGCGCGCTGGCGGCGGCGTGCGCCGACGCCCTGGCCCGGCCCGGCTCCGCCGCGGTGATCGCGGCCGACGATCAGGTGGCCGGCCTCTCGGCCATGCTGCGCTCCGCTGGCCTGGAGCACGCGGTCCTCGATGGCGAGCGCGAGACCCAGCCGCTCACCGTGGTCCCGGTCACGCTGGTCAAGGGCCTGGAATTCGACCAGGTGATCGTCGTCGAGCCGGCCAGGATCGCGGCGGGCGAGGCCCGCGGGCTGCACCGGCTGTACGTGGCGCTGACCAGGGCGGTGTCCAGGCTGACCGTGCTGCACACCGAGCCGCTTCCCGAGCCGCTGCGCTGACCCCTGGATACGGCGCAACCTCCCGCTGGGGGTATGCAGGGGGCGAAGCAGGCCGGGGTACCGGGGGTGTGCGGGGGGCGAAGCCCCCCGCAGGTGGGGCTACATCTCCTTGAGCACCGATGCGATCATCGCCGCGGAGTCGTCGAACGACAGCGCCGTGGCCCGCAGGTGGTTGAAGAAGACGTTGTACCTGTCCACCTCGGCGACGTCCTCCAGGTAGAGCGCGCTGGTGAGGTCCTCCAGGTACACCACGTCGGTGTCCACCCGCTCGGGGAAGACCAGGATGATGAAGGGCCTGCCCATGGCCGGATGCGCGCCGCCGCCGAATGGGATCACCTGAACCGCGACGTTCGGCAGCGCGGCCTGGGCGAGCAGGTGCTCGAGCTGCAGCCGCATCACGCCCGCGCCGCCAACCCTGCGCCGCAGCGCGGCCTCGTCAAGGACCGCCCAGACCTTCGGCGGGTCCTCGCGCACCACGGCGGGCTGCCTTGCCATCAGCAGAGCGACCCTGCGCTCGATGTCTTCCGCCGGGCTGTTCACCATGCCGGCCCTGATCACGGCCCTGGCGTAGTCCTCGATCTGCAGCAGCCCAGGGATCAGGCTGACCTCGTAGATCCGGATCTCGGACGCCGCGCTCTCCAGCCCTATATAGGTGGCCATCTGGGGCTGCATGGTGTCGCTGTAGGCGTGCCACCACCCTTTCTGGCGCGAGTCACGCGCCAGCTGGACCAGGCTTTCCCGCTGCTCGGCGGGGACGCCGTAGAGCTCGAGCATGTCGCGCACGTCCCGGGGCGAGACCGATACCCGGCCGGTCTCGACGCGGCTGATCTTCGAAGCCGAGCATTCCAGGTGCTCGGCGACCTCCTCACAGGTAAGCCTTGCCGCCTCGCGGAGCCTCCTGAGCTCAAGCGCGAGCCGGCGCCGGCGGACCGTGGGGCTGTGCTCGGTACCCATCTGTCACCTCCCCCCGGAGAGCGCGACGTGCGGGGGCTCTTAGTGTGCCGCCCGACCGCTGTTACGTCCAGCACTGCCAGGGAATCGGGGCCAGCGCGCGCCGAAGGCCGCCGTGATGCAGCATGCGAATTTCGCTGTGCATGTTGCATTGACCAACTCGGAACGGCACTCTTACTCTATGCTTTAGATCGGCTACTAGAGGTGACACCAATGACCACGGAAACCCGGCAAGCCCTGGGGTCGGGGCAGGCGCTGCACGCTCACCTGGACCGGCTCGAGGGGCTCGCGGAGGTGCTGGCCCATCATGGGCTGCGGACCAGCCTGATGGCGCCGCCGGGACGTGTGCCGAGCCTGCACGTGGTGAACCCGGCGGCGGCGGCGCTGGCCGAGGACGTCTACGCGGGGCGCTGCCAGGACGGCACCTGGTGGTTCTGGTGGTCGTGGGCGGAACGCATCGCCGCCTGGGATGACCTGGACGGAGCCGCGGCGCTCATCAAGCGGGTTCTCGCGGCCCGCGATCAGTGAACGGTCAGGACTGCTGCTGCCGGGGAGCAGCGAGCGCCGCCGCGGTCATGCCGGGGAAGGCCACCGTGGTCCCGCGCCAGGCTGCCGCGCGCAGCGCGCAGGCCTGCACCTGCTGCGCACCGTACTCCCTGATCGCGGTGCTGCCCAGCACCACGAGGCCGAGGTAGGCCGTGGCCATGCGGTCCTCCAGCACGACCGCGAGCGCGGCGGCCCCGGCGGCACCGTGCACGCCCGCCGGCAGCTGATAGGCGACCGCGGCCGCGGCCGGCTCGGCCCCGAGGGAACGCAGCATCGCCTCGAGCCGGTCCCTGGCGACCTGATGGGCCAGCCAGTCGGCCGTTGCGGCGGCCCGCAAGCTCCCGGTCAGGTACGCGCCGGCCACCCCGTAGCCGTAGACCGCGGCATGCTCCCCGGCCAGGGCCGCCTGCAGCGCCTGGATGGTGCCTGCCGCGGCGCGCCCGCCGGCCGTCCCTGTCATGGGGCCGCCCGGCCGGCTGCCGCGTCGAGCGCCGGGACATGCGTCGCCTCGGACGCCGAGATACTGGCGAACAGCTGGGCGAGCGAGCCGGGGGCGCGCCGCACCCGGCCCAGCATCGCGGCGGCGGCGGCCTGCTCGGCAGACCGCAGAAACGCGATATCGGCGCTGGCCGCAGCGGGGACCGCGGCGGATGCGCGCGCGGACGGCGCGGGGAGCCGGTACCGGCTGCCGGGCGGGACGGCCAGACGGGAGCGGAGCTGTGCCAGATGCGCCCGGTGCTCGTCCAGCAGCGGCTGCAGCGCCGTGGCCAGGGTGCCGCCCGCGTTCCGCAGCACGGCGGTGTACCGGTCGACCATGAGCTGCTCGGCGGCGATGGCCTCGCGGAGCGTGGTGACGTCAGGAGCCGGCGGCGGCGGCGCGCCGACGACCCTGAGGCTGTCACAGCCGGACGCGGCGGCGAACGGCAGCGCCGCAGCGGCCGCAAGCACTACTCGGCGTGTCGGTTTTGCCGCCACGGAGCCTCCAGCCGGTGCCGCACCCCCCTTGCCTGCGCGGGCTCTAGCATGCCACGCGCCGCCGGGGCCGGGGCAGCCGGCACCCGGCGCGGCGGCCAGCGGCGCCGGCAGCCGCCGGCCCGGTTACGCTAGAGGCCGAGCGTACAACAGCACAGGTCGCGGGCGAGGAGGTCGTGATGCACGCTAACTCGCGTCACGGTTCGCCGCGGTCGCCGGCGCGGGGCGCTGCAGCGGACACCGGGCGGATCGTCGGCCTGCTTGAACCAGCGGTCACCGCCATGGGAATGGACCTCGAGGACGTCACGATCACCTCGGCCGGGCGGCGGCGCCTGTTGCGCATAGTGGTCGACGCCGACGGCGGGGTCAGCCTGGACGACATCGCTCTGGTCAGCCGGGAGCTTTCGGCCGCGCTAGACCGGGCGGCCGCGATGGGGGAGGCATCATACACACTTGAGGTATCCTCCCCGGGCGTTGACCGCCCGCTGACCGAGCCCAAGCACTGGCGGCGGGCGATCGGGCGGATGGTAACCGCTCCGCTCAGGACACCGGACGCCCCCGGCGATGGCGCGACCGTCACCGGGCGGATCCTGGCGGCCGACTCCAGCGGGGTGCGGATCGACGTCGGCGGGGCCAGCCGCGAGCTCGGCTACCCCGAGCTCGGCGCGGGGCGGATACAGGTCGAGTTCACCCCGCTGGACGGCTACGACGGCGCGGACGAGGAGGGATCCGATGGATATTGACCTGAGCGTCCTGCGCAGCCTGGAAGCCGAAAAGGACATCTCGATGGACCTGGCCATCAAGGCCATCGAGGACGCGCTCCTCGTCGCGTACCACCGGACCGACGGTGCCGCCCCCACGGCGCGGGTCGAGGTCAACAGGGGCAGCGGCCACGTGACGGTCTGGGCGGCGGAGACCGCCGCGGACGGCGGCGTGCTGCGGGAATACGACGACACACCCGAGGGTTTCGGCAGGATAGCGGCGACCACGGCCCGGCAGGTCATCCTGCAGCGGCTGCGGGACGCCGAGGACGAGCTCACCTTCGGTGAGTACGCCGGCCGTGAGGGCGACATCGTGGCCGGCGTGATCCAGCAGGGCAAGGACCCCCGGGCAGTGCTGGTTGACCTGGGCAGGCTCGAGGCCATCCTGCCGCCAACCGAGCAGGTGCCGGGCGAGCGCTATGTGCACGGCGAGCGGCTGCGCTGCTACGTGCTGCACGTCCGCAAGGGCTATCGCGGGCCATCGGTGACACTGTCCCGTACCCACCCGAACCTGGTCAAGAAGCTGTTCGCGCTCGAGGTGCCGGAGATCGCCTCCGGGGCCGTGGAGATCGCAGCCATCGCCAGGGAGGCCGGGCACCGGAGCAAGATCGCCGTGACGTCGCGCCAGCCGGGCGTGAACGCCAAGGGCGCGTGCATCGGCCCGATGGGCAGCCGGGTCCGCAACGTCATGACCGAGCTGCACGGCGAGAAGATCGACATCGTCGACTACTCACCGGACCCGGCCGAGTTCGTGGCGCACGCCCTGACTCCGGCCCGGGTGTCCCGGGTGAACGTGGTCGACCTGCAGGCGCGCGTCGCGCAGGTCATCGTGCCCGACTACCAGCTGTCGCTGGCCATCGGCAAGGAGGGCCAGAACGTGCGGCTGGCGGCCCGGCTGACCGGCTGGCGGATCGACATCCGCCCGGACAGCCCCGGTACGGAAGGGACGGTCGCCTCGGCCGCGCCGGAGGACGCCGGGCGGGGCGGCAACCCCGCCGAGGTCGGCGGGAGGGCACGCGGCGCGTCCCGGGCGGAGGACGCGCTGGCGAGCGCGGTCAGCGACGGCCCGGGCGCCGTTCCCGCTGGCCCGGACGCGTAGGCGGCGAGCCGGAGGCTCGCTTGTGGCGGTTGAAGGGGGGTCGTCCCCCTAGGACTGGCGCTGTAAGCTTGGCGGAGATGGGCACGCGGTATTCGCAGCAGGCTCGGCACGCGCCAGCGATCCGGACCTGTATAGGATGCGGGGCTCGTGCCGTTAAGTCCGACCTGCTTCGCCTGGTCGCGGCGGGGAACGAGATCATCCCTGATGCGCCGGCGCGAAGGCCTGGCCGGGGTGCATACCTGCATCCCAGCCAGGGTTGCCTGGAGAAAGCGCAGCGCCGCCGGGCGTTCGCACGGGCGCTACGGCTGCCCGGGCCGTTCGGGACCGGCGCGGTTGTCGAGTATCTTGGGCAGCCGGATAACACAGGGCCGCGGCAACAAGGCCCGGGAAAGCAGGCTGAGATTGCGATGAGCGACCGATGAGCATGCGGCGATGAACAGCAGAGGCTGACGCCGGACGGAGCACGCGCTGCCCCGACCGGCTGATGGGTCCGGCTCAGCCGGACCGAGTAGAGGGAGCGCAGTGGCGAAGGTCCGGGTATACGAGCTCGCGAAGGAGTTCGGAGTAGAGAGCAAGGCCGTGATGGCCAAGCTCCAGGAGATGGGCGAGTTCGTGCGGTCGGCGTCCTCCACGATCGAGGCGCCGGTCGTCCGCAGGCTCAAGGAAGCGTTCGCGACCCAGCAGCCCAGGCAGGGGCGGGGCGCAAGAACCGAAGACGGGCAGGCTGCGCAGGCTGCCGCGCCGCCGGTGGCCGCGCCGGCCACGTCGGACGGGGATCGGCAGGGCGGCAGCAACGGCCGCGGTCCGGCCTCGCCGGCCTCGTCGGCCGTGCCGGCCCCGGCAGCCGCCGAGGCGGGCCCGGCTCCGGAGGCGGCCGAGCCGGAGGCTCCCGCCGCGGCCGCGCCGCCCGGCGACACCGGCGCAGGCCATCCCGGCGATGCACCGGCGGCCAGGCCGCCGGTGCCATTCCCGCATCCGCAGCCGGAGACGCCGGCCAGTGGGCCCGCGCCGGGCGCCGGAAGGCCGGCGGCCGCCGACGGCCGGGATGCCAGCACGCGAAGTGCGCCGAGGCCCGCCACGCCGCGCCCGGGCCCTGGCGGCGCGCCCCGGCCCGGCGGCGGGCGCCCGGCCTCCGGCGTACCAGGCCCGCCGCGGCCCGGGCCCCGGCCAGGGAACAACCCGTTCAGCTCGACGGCGACCGGCATGGGGTCCGCCCCCAGGGGCCCCAGGCCCGGGCAGTCCGGCGGGCCGGGCGGTTCGGGCGCGCCCACGCCCGCGTCCTTCGCCGGCTCTTCAGGGGCTGGCCAGGGGACCCGGCCCGGTGCTCCCGGCGGGCCCCGTCCAGGCGGGAGCCGCTACTCGGGCCGCCCGGGCCCCGGTGCTCCAGGTGAGCCGCCGCGGCCGGGCGGCCCGCGGCCCGGCGGTCCCCGTCCCAGTCCCAGCAGCATGCCGCCCCGGCCGTCCGGCGGCCGGGGATCCGGCGGCTTTGCCGGGTCTGGCGGCCAGGGCGGCCCCGGCGGACCGGGTGGCCGGGGCGGCACGGGCACCAGGCCCGCAGGCCGCGGCGGCCCGGGCGCCGGCCCCAGCGGGGGCCCGCGCGGTGGCGGTGGCGGTGGCGGCGCACCCCGGCCCGGGGTAGGGCCGGCCCGTCCCGGCGCCGGCGGCCGCGGCCGCAGCGGCACCCAGGGTGCGTTCGGGCGGCCGGGCGGCCGGCCGGCGCGCGCCCGGAGGTCGAGGAAGCAGCGGCGCCAGGAGTTCGACAACATGCAGGCGCCGTCGATCGGCGGCGTGCAGATCCCGCGGGGCAACGGCCAGGTGATCCGGCTGTCCCGGGGTGCGTCGCTGAGCGACTTCGCCGACAAGATCGGCGTGAACCCGGCCTCGCTCGTGCAGGTGCTGTTCAGCCTCGGCGAGATGGTGACCGCGACCCAGTCGGTGAACGACGAGACGCTGCAGCTGCTCGGTGCCGAGCTGAACTACAACGTCCAGGTTGTCTCCCCGGAGGAAGAGGACAGGGAGCTGCTGGAGGCGTTCGACATCGAGTTCGGCGAGGACGAGGGCGAAGAGGGCGACCTGGTGGCCCGGCCGCCCGTGGTCACCGTGATGGGCCACGTCGACCACGGCAAGACCAAGCTGCTCGACGCGATCCGGCGCACGAACGTGGTCGCGCACGAGGCGGGCGGGATCACCCAGCACATCGGCGCGTACCAGGCCAACACCAAGGTCGACGGCCAGGAGCGGAAGATCACCTTCATCGACACGCCGGGCCACGAGGCCTTCACCGCGATGCGTGCGCGCGGCGCGGAAACGACCGACCTGGTCGTGCTCGTCGTGGCGGCGGATGACGGCGTGAAGCCGCAGACCACCGAGGCGCTCAACCACGCCCAGGCGGCGAACGTGCCGATCGTGGTGGCCGTGAACAAGATCGACAAAGAGGGCGCCGACCCGGCGCGGGTCCGGGCACAGCTCACCGAGTACGGCCTCGTGGCCGAGGAATTCGGCGGCCAGTCGCTGTTCGTCGACGTCTCGGCGCGGGAGGGCACCGGCATCGACGACCTGCTGGAGGCGATCGTGCTGACCGCCGACGCCGAGCTGGACCTGCGCGCCAACCCGAGCCAGCAGGCCCAGGGCGTGGCGATCGAGGCCCAGCTGGACAAGGGCCGCGGGCCGGTCGCCACCGTGCTCGTGCAGCGCGGGACGCTCAGGATCGGTGACTCGATCGTCTGCGGTGAGGCGTTCGGCCGGGTGCGGGCCATGCTCGACGAGAACGGCGACCCGGTCATGGAGGCACCGCCGTCCCGGCCGGTGCAGGTGCTCGGCCTCACCGCCGTCCCGGACGCCGGTGACAGCTTCCTGGTGGTGGACGATGACAGGATCGCCCGGCAGATCGCCGAGCGGCGCGAGGCCAGGGAGCGCAGCGCCATGTTCGCCCAGCGGCGGCCGAGGGTCACCCTGGAGGACCTGGAGTCGGCGCTCAAGTCTGGTGAGCGCGAAGAACTGCTGCTCATCATCAAGGGCGACGTGTCTGGGTCGGTCGAGGCGCTGGAGGATGCCCTGCTGCAGCTCGATGTCGGCGAGGAAGTCGCGCTCCGGGTCATCGCCCGCGGCGTCGGCGCGATCACGCAGGACGACGTCAACCTGGCCATCGCCTCCGACGCTGTGATCATCGGGTTCAACGTCCGGCCGGCCGGACGGGCCGGCGAGCTCGCTCAGCGCGAGGGCGTGGATATCCGCTACTACTCGGTGATCTACCAGGCCATCGAGGAGGTCGAGGCGGCGCTCCGCGGCATGCTGAAGCCGGTGTTCGAGGAAGTGCAGCTCGGCACCGCCGAGATACGCGAGATCTTCCGGGTGCCCAGGGTGGGCAACGTGGCCGGCTGCATCGTCCGGTCGGGCACGATCACCCGCCACAGCAAGGCGCGGCTGGTCCGCGACGGCGTCGTGGTCTCGGACAACCTCAGCGTCGAGTCGCTGCGCCGGTTCAAGGAGGATGCCACCGAGGTCCGGGAGGGCTTCGAGTGCGGCATCGGCCTCGGCTACAACGACATCCGCATCGCCGACACGATCGAGACCTTCGAGATGCGGGAGAAGCCCAGGACCTGACGCGCAGTCCGTAGCAGCCGCTGGCGAAGGAGCCGCCTTGTACGTCGGTGCGCTGACGCTGGATCTGCTGCTTGGCGACGTGCGCTCGCTGAAGCAGAAGCGTTCTGCGGTCCGGCCGCTGATCGCCGAGGTGAACCGGCGCTTTCCCGGTGCATCGGTGGCCGAGACGGGGCACCTGGACCTGCACCGGCGAGCGGAGATCGGCGTCGCGGTGGCGGCATCCACCGCAGCGCGCGCGGTCGAGGTCCTCGAGGCGTGCGAGCGCTTCGTCGCCGCCCGCCCCGACATCGAGCTGCTGTCCGCGAGGCAGCGGCTGTTCAGCGAGGAGGAGTGAGCCAGCCATGGTGGACACGGGCCGGGCGCGCAGGCTCGGCGAGGCGATCGCGCAGATCGTTGCCGAGATGCTGGAGCGGCGGATCAAGGATCCGCGGCTCGGCTTCGTCACGGTGACCGGGGCCCGGGTGACCGGGGACCTGCGCGAGGCCACGGTGTTCTACACGGTCTACGGCTCGGACGAGGAGCGCGCGGCCACGGCTGCCGCGCTGGCGAGCGCAGCGGGCCTGATCCGGTCCGAGGTCGGCAGGCAGACCGGTGTCAAGCACACCCCGTCCATCTCCTTCGAGCCGGACACCGTGCCCGACACGGCGCGGAACATCGAGGAGCTGGTGGCCAGGGCCCGGGTGGCCGACGCGCAGGTCGCCGCCGCCCGGGCAGGCGCGCAGCCCGCGGGCGACCCGGACCCGTACCGCGTCCGCCCCGAGCCGGCCGAGGAACCCGACGATGACGATGAACGCGACGCCGACGGCCGTGGCCCGCTCGGCAGCTACCCGCCGCGGGGCGCGCACCAGCCGGGGCGTGCCTGAGGGCGGAGCCCTGGCAGGGTGGGTTCCGGGGGGAGCGCCCTCCGCAGGGTGGCCGATTACCCGGCGGTCGGCGACCGCGGCGCGAGATACTCACGGTCGTGACAGCCGAGCGCGCGGGGTTCGAGGCGGAGTGGGCACGGGCGATCAAGGCGCTTGACGCGGCTGACGAGATCTGCCTGGCCTGCCACGTCCGGCCGGACGGCGACGCACTCGGCTCGATGCTCGCGGTGGCGCACGCGCTGCGCGCGCGGGGGGCCGGCGGGCGCCCTGCTGCCGCGGGTCAGCCGCACATGGTCGCCTCGTTCGGCGACCGGCCGTTCGCGGTCCCGCGCATCCTCCGCTTCCTGCCCGGTGCCGAGATGCTGAGCCCCCCGGAGGAGTACCCGCAGCGGCCGCAGGTGATGGTGACCTTCGACGTGGCGAGCGCGGACCGGCTTGGCTTGCTGCAGGCGAGCGCGGCGGCGGCCGACGAGCTGATCGTGCTGGATCACCACGCGTCCAACACCGGGTTCGGCACCGTGAACCTGGTCGACGGGGCGGCGGCCGCGACGGCGGTGCTCGCGTTCGATCTGATCGGCAGGCTGGGCGTGGGCATCACCAGGGAGATGGCGCTCGGCCTGTACGCCGGGCTGGTCACCGACACCGGCTCGTTCAAGTACGAGAACACCTCGCCCCGGGTTCACGAGATCGCGGCGCTGCTGCTGCGGGCCGGCGTCGAGCCCGGGGTGGTCGCCCGGGAGCTGTGGGACCGCAGCCCGTTCGGGTTCCTCGGCCTGCTGTCCGCGGCGCTCGGGCGGGCCAGGATCGAGCCGGCCGCCGCGGCGGGCCGCGGGCTGGTCTGGACCACGGTCACCCGCGCCGACCGGGCGGCTCACGGCCTGCCGTTCGACGCAGCCGAATCCGTGATCGACGTGATCCGCCGGACCGACGAGGCCGATGTCGCCGTGGTACTCAAGGAGGACGACGACGGCTGCTGGCAGGCGTCCGCAAGGTCCAAGGGCGCGGCCGACGTCGGGCGCGCCTGCGTGGCGCTGGGCGGCGGCGGCCATCAGCTCGCCGCCGGGTTCACGGCCCGCGGGCCAGCCGACGACGTGATCGCCGCGCTGCGCGACGAGCTTGCCGCCGGGCCCGGTGCGGCTGGCGGGCGGTGACGGCGGCTGGCGGCCCGGCAGCGGCGCCGCAGCCGCCGGGCTGAATGCCGTGAAGGGGGGAGTGGGGAGGGACGGGGAGGTGGGTGGGGGTGTCCCGGCGGCGAGGACCGCCTCCCGAAGCCAGCGAAGCGCCCGCGAGGGAGGCCATGAGGTGAGCGGGCTGGTCATCGTCGACAAGCCGCCGGGCATGACCTCGCACGACGTGGTCGCACGGATCCGCCGCCTGGCGGGGACCCGCAGGGTCGGGCACGCTGGCACGCTGGACCCGATGGCCACCGGGGTGCTGGTCGTGGGGGTAGAGAAGGCGACCAGGCTGCTGGGCCACCTGGCGCTGAGCGAGAAGGAGTACTCGGCCACGATCAGGCTCGGCCAGGCCACCGACACCGACGACGCCGAAGGCCAGGTGATCGCGGAAACGCCGGCGGACGGGATCGGGCGGGACGCGATCGAGGCGGCCGCCGCCGCCCTCACCGGCGAGATCCAGCAGATCCCGCCCGGTTACAGCGCGGTCAAGGTGGCCGGCCAGCGCGCCTACCGGCTGGCCAGGCGGGGCGCCGCGCCCGAGCTCGCGGCCAGGGCCGTCACCGTCCGCGAGTTCACCGTGCACGCCGTGCACGCCGTGCGCGGCAGCGGCGGCCTGCTGGACGTCGACGCGAGCGTCACCTGCTCGAGCGGCACCTACATCCGCGCCCTGGCGCGCGACCTCGGCGCCGCGCTCGGCGTGGGCGGGCACCTCACCGCGCTGCGGCGGACCCGCGTCGGCCCCTACCGGGTGGCCGACGCGCACACCCTCGACCAGCTCGCCGCCGCGTTCACCATGACCGGCCTGGCCGACGCCGCGGCGGCGGCGTTCCGCCCGGTGCACCTGAGCGAAGAGCAGGCGCGCCGGGTGGCGCACGGCGGCAGGCTCGCGGCCGGCGAGCTTGCCTGGCCGGGCGGGGCGCCAGGACCGGTCGCCGCGTTCGCCCCGGACGGCTCGTTCATCGCGCTGCTCACCGAGGACGCCGGGCAGGCCAGGCCCCTCGCGGTCTTCGTGCCCTGACCGCCGGGGCGATCTCGCCCAGTACATTGAGCAGCAGCGCACACCGGGAGCGGTCGCCGCCCAGCGACCGGGGGAAGGAACCGCACATGCACCGCTGGCAGGGCCTGGACGACGTGCCCGATGACTGGGGTCGCTGCGTGGTCACGATCGGGGTCTTCGACGGGGTGCACCGGGGACATCAGCGTGTCGTGGGCCGGGCCACCGAGGTCGCGGCCGAGATGGGGCTGCCGGTGGTGGTGGTCACCTTTGACCCGCATCCGGACGAGGTGGTGCGGCCGGGATCGCACCCGCCGTTCCTGTGCACGGCCAGGCGGCGCGCCGAGCTGCTCGCCGGGCTCGGTGCCGACGCGGTGTGCGTGCTGCCCTTCACCCGCGAGTTCTCGCAGCTCGGGCCCGACGAGTTCGTGCACGCCGTGCTCGTGGACCGGCTGCACGCCGCCCGGGTCGTGGTGGGCGAGGACTTCAGGTTCGGCCATCGCGCCGCCGGCGACGTCGCGCTGCTCGCGGAACTGGGCGAGAAGTACGACTTCACGGCGGAGGGCGTGCCGCTGGTCACCGACGACGGCGTCCGGGTCTCCTCGAGCGGGATCCGCGCCCAGCTGGCGGCCGGGGACGTGGCGGGCGCGGCGCGTGACCTCGGGCGGCCGCACCGGGTCGAGGGCGTCGTCGTGCGCGGCCAGCGCCGCGGCCGGGCGCTCGGATTCCCCACCGCCAACCTGGAGACGCTCCCGCACACGGCGATCCCGGCGGACGGCATCTACGCGGGCTGGCTCACCAGCCTCGGCCCGGCGGGCCGAGAGCTCCAGCGCTGGCCGGCGGCGATCTCGGTCGGCACGAACCCCACGTTCGACGGGCAGGAGCGCACGGTCGAGGCCTACGCGCTCGACCGCGACGACCTTGACCTCTACGGGATGCACACGGCCGTCGACTTCGTCGCCAGGCTGCGGGGAATGGAGCGGTTCGCGTCGGTCGACGCGCTGGTCGAGCAGATGCACCAGGACGTCGCGGCGGCCAGGGCGGTCTGCGCCGGCGGGTGACGGCCGGCCGTTTGCCCGGCAGCTGGCATGGTAAAGCAACGCGGCGTGGTACCGTAAAGAGTCGGCCGGTCTATCCGGCCTGTCAGCTGCGCCCTCATGCGGCTGGCCAAAGGGAAGCAGCCACGCCTTTGCGGCGTAGTATGCGCCCAGCCCCGAGCGGCCTCTGACGATACCACCGGGGCGCCTCACGACGAGCAAGCAACGAAGGAGCAACGTGCCGCTAGAGACCACGGTGAAGAAGGAGATCATCGCCGGGCACGCGACCAGTGAGGGTGACACCGGCTCGCCGGAGGTCCAGGTCGCGCTGCTGACACGGCGGATCCAGGATCTGACCGAGCACCTCAAGGTGCACAAGCACGATCACCACAGCCGCCGCGGCCTGCTGCTGCTCGTCGGCCGCCGGCGCCGGCTGCTGCAGTACCTGGCCAGGAAGGACATCGCCCGGTACCGCGCGCTGATCGAAAAACTCGGCCTGCGCAGGTAGGTTGACGGCAGACCCGCCCGCTGGGCAGATCCCGCGGGCGGACAACTAAATACAACGATAAATACGACGAAAACGTCGTGAAACGACGTCCCGCGGCCCCGGCCCAGGAGCGCCAGAAGGCGCCCTCAGTGCCGGTCCTCGGTAGTGGTTCTCGGGCCAGGGAATGGTGCCGCGCAGATCGCGTCACCTCGCCGGGCCGAGGGCTTCGATCGAAGACCGGCCGGCAAGCCGGCCCGGCCAGACAGTCGGTGCGTGCTCATTGGTGGCGGGCAGACGCGGGACCTCAGCCAAGGAGGTTCACCCGTGACCGCAAACGCCGACGGTGTACAAACGTGCGAAGTCACAATCGACAACGGCGCTTTCGGGGTCCACAAGCTCCGGTTCGAGACCGGCAGGCTGGCCAAGCTCGCCGCCGGCTCGGCCGTCGTGTATCTCGATGACGAGACCATGGTCCTGTCCGCGACCACCGTGTCCAAGCACCCCAAGGAGGGTCTCGACTTCTTCCCGCTCACGGTCGACGTCGAGGAGCGGATGTACGCGGCGGGCCGGATTCCGGGCTCGTTCTTCCGCAGGGAGGGCCGCCCGTCCGAGGACGCGATCCTGACCTGCCGGCTGATCGACCGGCCGCTGCGCCCCTCGTTCACCCACGGGCTGCGCAACGAGGTGCAGATCGTCGAGACGATCATGGCGCTGCACCCGGACACCCTCTACGACGTGGTCGCGATCAACGCGGCCTCGCTCTCCACCCAGCTCGCCGGGCTGCCGTTCTCCGGGCCGATCGGCGGCGTGCGGGTGGCGCTGATCAAGGGCCAGTGGGTCGCCTTCCCCACGTACACGCAGCTCGAGGACGCCACCTTCGACATGGTCGTGGCCGGGCGCGTGCTCGAGGACGGCGACGTGGCGATCATGATGGTGGAAGCCGAGTCCACGGCCAGCACCCTCCGCCTGCTCGCCGACGCCAGCAGCGGCGCCGTCGGCCCCACCGAGGACACCGTGGCGGCCGGCCTCGATGCGGCCAAGCCGTTCATCGCCGCGCTGTGCGAGGGGCAGCGGCAGATCGCGGCCGAGGCGGCCAAGGAGGTCGCCGAGTTCCCGGTGTTCGCCGACTACCAGCAGGACGTCTACGACGCGCTGGCCGGCGAGGTCTCCGACGAGCTGGCCAAGGCGCTGACGATCGCGGGCAAGCAGGACCGCGAGGCCGAGACCGACCGGGTCAAGGCCGTGGCGGCCGAGCGGCTCAGCGCCCAGTTCGAGGGGCGCGAGAAGGAGATCAGCGGCGCGTTCCGGGCGCTGACCAAGAAGCTGGTCCGGGAGCGGATCATCCGCGAGGGCGTGCGCATCGACGGCCGGGGCCTCACCGATATCCGGCGGCTGTCGGCCGAGGCCGGGGTGATTCCGCGGGTGCACGGCTCGGCGCTGTTCGAGCGCGGCGAGACCCAGATCGTGGGCGTCACCACGCTGAACATGCTCCGGATGGAGCAGATGATCGACACGCTCAACCCCGAGCGCACCAAGCGGTACATGCACAACTACAACATGCCGCCGTACTCCACCGGCGAGACCGGCCGGGTGGGCTCGCCGAAGCGGCGCGAGATCGGCCACGGCGCGCTCGCCGAGCGGGCGCTGATCCCGGTGCTGCCGAGCCGCGAGGAGTTCCCCTACGCGATCCGGCAGGTGTCCGAGGCCGTCGGGTCCAACGGCTCCACGTCCATGGGCTCGGTCTGCGCGTCCACGATGTCGCTGCTCGACGCCGGCGTGCCGCTGAAGGACATGGTGTCCGGCATCGCGATGGGCCTGATCCACGAAGGCGGCGAGTACGTCACGCTGACCGACATCCTCGGCGCCGAGGACGCGTTTGGCGACATGGACTTCAAGGTCGCCGGGACCAAGGACGTGATCACCGCGCTGCAGCTGGACACCAAGCTGGATGGCATCCCCGCCTCGGTGCTCGCCGGGGCGCTGAAGCAGGCCCGCGGCGCGCGGCTGACCATCCTCGACGTGATGCGCGAGGCGATCGACAGCCCGAACGAGATGAGCCCGTACGCGCCGCGCATCATCACGGTCAAGGTGCCGGTCGACAAGATCGGCGAGGTGATCGGCCCCAAGGGCAAGATGATCAACTCCATCCAGGAGGACACCGGCGCCGAGATCACCATCGAGGACGACGGCACGATCTACATCGGCGCCACCGACGGCACGTCCGCCGAGGCCGCCAGGACGGCGATCAACGCGATCGCGAACCCGCACATCCCGGAGGTCGGCGAGCGGTTCCTGGGCACCGTGGTGAAGACGACCGCGTTCGGCGCGTTCGTCTCGCTGCTGCCGGGCAGGGACGGGCTGCTGCACATCACCCAGATCCGCAAGCTGCACGGCGGAGCGCGGATCGAGAACGTCGACGACGTGATCTCGGTCGGGGACAAGATCCAGGTCGAGATCCGTGAGGTGGACGACCGGGGCAAGCTGTCGCTGGTCCCCGTGGAAGTCGTCGAGCGCGAGGCCGCAGGCGAGGACCTCGGCGGCGGCGACGATCACCGTCCCCGCGAGCGCGGGGACCGCGGTGGCCGCGGTGACGGCAGCCGGGGCGGTGACGCCGGCCGGGGTGGTGACGCCGGCCGGGGCGGAGACCGGGACCGCGGTGAACATCACCGCACCAGGGAGCGCCACCGCGGGTCACGCAACTCATGACGGCGCGCTCGGGACGGGGACGGCCGGCCGACGGCGACTCGTCGGTGGCCCGCACCGTGCTCCCCGGCGGCCTGCGGGTGATCACCGAGTGGCTGCCCGCGGTACGGTCGGCCGCGTTCGGGATCTGGGCCGGCGTGGGGTCACGGGACGAGGACCTGGCGCACGCCGGCGCCACGCATTACCTGGAGCACCTGCTGTTCAAGGGCACGGCCAAGCGCAGCGCGCTGGACATCTCGGCGGCGATGGACGCGGTCGGCGGCGAGCTGAACGCGTTCACCGCCAAGGAGTACACCTGCTACTACGCGCGGGTTCTCGACGCCGACCTGCCGCTGGCCATCGACGTGCTCGCGGACATGGTGACCGGCTCGCTGATCGAGCCGAAGGACGTCGACGCCGAGCGGGGCGTGATCCTCGAAGAGATCGCGATGAACGAGGACGACCCGTCGGACACCGTGCACGAGGCCTTCGCCGCGCAGCTGTTCGGCGACACCCCGATGGGCCGGCCCATCCTCGGCACCGTCGACTCGATCAACTCGATCACCCGGGATCAGATCGCCGAGCACTACGCCGCGCGGTACAAGCCGGAGAATCTGGTGGTGGCGGCCGCGGGCAGCCTTGACCACGACGAGGTCGTCGAGCTGACCCGGGCCGCGTTCGGGTCGGTGCTGAGCGGCCGCGGCGAGCCGCTGCCGCCGCGGCTCCCCGGGCCCGGCGCGGACGGGCAGGCACGGGGCACCGGCGTGCGGCTCGTGTCCCGCGGCATCGAGCAGGCGAACCTCGTCCTCGGCTGCGGCGGGCTGTCCCGGACCGACGAGCGCAGGTTCGCGCTCGGCGTGCTGAACGCCGCCCTCGGCGGCGGCATGTCGTCGCGGCTGTTCCAGGAGGTGCGGGAGAAGCGCGGCCTCGCCTACTCGGTGTACAGCTTCAGCTCGCAGCACGCCGACTCCGGGATCTGGGGCGTTTACGCCGGGTGCCTTCCGGCCAAGGCCGACGAGGTGCTGTCCATCTGCCGGGACGAGATCGCGAAGGTGATCTCCGGCGGGCTGACCGACGACGAGCTGAGCCGCGGAAAGGGCCAGCTTCGCGGGTCGATCGTGCTGGGGCTCGAGGACCCGTCGTCGCGGATGAGCAGGCTGGGCAAGGCCGAGCTGGTGTATCCCAGGCTGGAGCCCGTCGACGAGATCCTGGCGTCCATCGACGCCGTGACCCACGACGACGTCCGTGAGGCCGCGGCCGTCGTGCTCGCCCAGCCCAAGACGCTCGCGGTGGTCGGGCCGTTCGACGACGCTGACCCGTTTTCCGCTGCGCTTGGCTGAGCCGGCACCTGCCGGCCCGTTCAAGATAGTCTGCCAGGCGCGGCTGCTTCGCAGCGTCGGGCGGCGGGTACGTCCAGTAAAGGGGCACGATGATCAAGGTCGGTGTGCTCGGCGCCAAGGGGCGCATGGGTTCGCAGGTGTGCCGGGAGGTCGAGGCGGCCGGCGACCTGGAACTGGCCGCCGCCGTTGACGCCGGCGACGCGCGCGACCCCCTGGCCGGGTGCGGCGTGGTCGTCGACTTTACCCACCCCGGCGCGGTGCTGGACAACCTGCGGTGGTGCCTGGCGCACGGCCGGGACGTCGTCGTCGGGACGTCCGGGTTCGACGACGCCAGGCTGGCCGCGGTGCGGGACTGGCTGGGGCAGCCCCCGTCGGCCCGCGCGCTGATCGTGCCGAACTTTTCGATCGGCGCGGTGCTGATGATGCACTTCGCGGCCGTCGCGGCGCGTTTCTTCGACTCCGCCGAGGTCATCGAGCTGCATCACGCCGCCAAGGTGGACGCGCCGTCCGGGACGGCGACCCGGACCGCGTCGCTGATCAGCCAGGCGCGGGCGGCCGCCGGGCTTGGCTCACCCCCTGATGCGACCGCGTCCGAGGTCCCTGGCGCCCGGGGCGCGATCCTCGACGGCGTCCGGGTGCACTCGGTGCGGCTGGCCGGGCTGCTGGCCCACCAGGAGGTGCTGCTCGGCGGGCACGGCGAGACCCTGACGATCAGGCATGACTCGCTGGACCGGTCATCGTTCATGCCGGGGGTGCTGCTCGCGGTGCGGGGGGTCGCGTCGCTCCCGCCCGGCCTGACCGTCGGCCTGGAGGGCATGCTGGGCCTGGCCTGACCGGGGGCTGCGGGGGTTTCCCTGAAGCGGAGGGCGGGGACGCCTGGGCAGGGGCAGCGAAGGGGGCGAGCACTGATGAGGCTGATCCTCAACGTGATCTGGCTGGTGTTCTGCGGGCTGTGGATGGCGATCGCCTACGTCCTCGCCGGGCTGATCTGCTTTGTGCTGATCATCACGATCCCGTTCGGCATCGCGGCGTTCCGCATCGCGAACTATGTCCTCTGGCCGTTCGGGCGGACGATCGAGCCGCGGCGGGATGCCGGGGTCGGCTCGATGATCGGCAACATCATCTGGATCGTGCTGTTCGGCTGGTGGCTGGCGCTCGGTCATCTGCTCACCGGCGTGGCCCTCTGCCTGACCATCATCGGCATCCCGCTGGGCCTGGCCAGCTTCAAGATCATCCCGGTCACGCTGCTGCCGCTCGGCGTGCAGATCGTGCCCACCGACGAGCGGTTCACCCGCTGGGCCTGACCAGGCGCTGGGCGCAACGTCGGCCCGGCGCTTGGCGCAGTGCAACGACAGCAGAACGCCAACGATGCTGCTATGACGACAGCAGAACGCCAACGATGCTGCACGTCGGCCCGGCGCTGGCGCAGTGCAACGACAGCAGAACGCCAACGATGCTGCACGTCGGCCCGGGGCTGGCGCAGTGCAACGACAGCAGAACGCCAACGATGCTGCTATGACGACAGCAGAACGCCAACGATGCTGCACGTCGGCCCGGGGCTGGCGCAGTGCAACGACAGCAGAACGCCAACGATGCTGCCTTGGGGCGCGGGCAGGGGCCGCATTGTGGCGGAGGAAGGCCGTTCACCGGCAGCCCGGACGTACGGTGATAACCGGTGGGAGCGCCAGATCGACGCGTGGACCTGGCCGTAGACCGCCGATCAGATGCGGGCGGCGTGCGCTGACATCCGGGCCTGGGCGGCGGCGGGGGCCTGGCCGCTCGACGAGGAGGTCGACGTGCAGCCGGTCATTCAGTGGTGGGCGTTCGAGCGGGCGCCCGGGAAAGCGCGTTGATCGTCCGCTTGGTCCAGGCGAGGCTGGCGGTGTACGTGGCAATCCCGTGATCGAGCGCCAGCGGGGTGTGCTGGTTGCGGACGGCCAGGGCGGCCGCGTATCCCTCCAGCTCGTCCAGGTAGGCGCCGAGTGCGTCGCGGAGGTCGGCAAGGAACGCGAGCACGTCGGCGCGGGGCAGCAGGCGTTCCATCATCACGAAGCGCATCACGTGCAGGGGCAGGTCGGTCGTGATCGTGGCGGGGTCGACCGGCCGCCGCACCCAGGCGGCGTGGGCCGCGCGGCCCGGTTCGGTGATGTGGTAGACGAAACGGCGCCTTGACCGCTCATGGTGGGAGCCGGGCTCGGCGCACAGCAGCCCGCGCCGCTCCAGACGGCGCAGCGCCGGATACAGCGCCCCCGAACTCGGCTGGTACACACCCATCGGCGTGGTCGCAAACGCCTGCTTCAGGTCATAGCCGGTTGACGGGGCGGCGGCGATCATGCCGAGCAGCACCTGCTCGAACTCCGTGAGCTGCCGCCCGGCCATGACTTGCAAGCTTAAGGCTTGGCACGGGCGGCTTCGATTATGTCGAATCGATCTAACGTCTAGACGTCCTAAATGGGGATTTAGATACCAAAACGCTATAACCGTGGCCTTCTCTCATATCGAATCGATCTATAGTCTGGGCCAGGCGGACGGTGGGCGCTGGCCAGCGCGGCCGAGACAGGGGCCGGCCGCGGCGACGGGCGACGCCGACGGAGGAGGCGCGTATGCCGGACCTGACGCGGCACGCCGTAGGTGCCGACCGGGGTCGCCGCGCGTCACCGCCGCCGCATCGCCAGGTGCGGTGAGAGCCAGAACGGGGGCAGGTAGCCGGCCAGGTTCGACAGCGGAAGCACCTCCGGCCGGAGCCGGATGCCGAGCTCCTCGGCCAGGAACGCGCGGCGGGCGGTCACCCGCTGCCACAGGCCTGGGTAGCGGGCCGCCAGGTCGGCTCGCGCCGCCTCGTCGGCCAGCACGATCCCGTCCTCGATGTTCGTGGTGTGGTAGGCGGTGCCGGTGGCCAGAATGATGTCCAGCTGCAGCGCCATGCCGGACGCGAGCACCACATCGGAGCCTGCGTACACCGGGGAGCTTGGCCACTCGTCCAGGTGGACGAAGTGACCGGGATTGAGGTGCACGCCGAAGAACGGGTCGCCCAGCCGCCGCCTGACCAGGCCGTAGAGCTGGCCGCCGGTGACGCCGATGCCGACGGTCTCGTACCACTCCGCGGCGCACGCGAAGTACGGCGCGACCAGGCGCTCCACGTATTCCGCCCCGGCCGCGGGCAGGCCCCGCGCCGACTCGGCCAGGAACCCGCCGCGCGCGATGTTGCTGCCCCAGTAGCCGAGCGACGCGCTCACCGGATCACCCGCCTGACCCGGCCGGACGGGCTGGCCAGCCCGAGCGCGGCCCGCTCGCCGCTGAGCAGCACCGGATGGTAGGAGTACGGCAACCCGGTCGGCCGGTACAGCGAGAACGCCTGCAGCGCGCCCGGATGGCGCCGCTCCAGCCAGAGCATGTAGCGCGCGCCGGTCACGAGCGCGGCGACGAAGATGTACGGGGTGAGGCTGTATGGCCAGGCCGGGTACGGCCACACGGTGACGAACAGCACCGGCAGGCCGTGACCCCTGCGACTACTACGGGCACTGTGTCACCGTAGGGCTCGCGCCCCGTAGGTGATCCCACGTTCGTCCCTGACATACGTACCGGGCGTGACGTAGGCATCCCACTCATCTCCTTGAATGCCCTCACTGGGCATCGCTCCGCGCCCGGAAGGTGCAGCGGATAAGTACCCAATCCGCCGCAGGGCACGGCACCGGTTTCAGGCGCTTTCCGGCGGGCGTAGCTTTGCGCCTCCTGGAGATTAGGATTCAGGCAATCCAGCTTTCGCCATATCACGCGGGCCCCCCGGCGCACCGCCCCTGCTCCTGGGCACGGCCGCCGGTTTCCCGGCATGCTATTGTTCCCTTCACCTTTCGGATCCAGGTAAGCCATCAGGCCCAGAGATATCCCTCCAATCTCTCCCCGCTGCGCAGGGAATATGTCAGGGCGCCTCATGGCGCAGACACTCCAGCCGTAGATCGTGATCGTCATGTTCGGGCGCGTTTTGGTAGTGGCTGGTTCTGGCGCGGTGCTGGTGCCGTCGTCGCCATTCCGACCAGTGCAGGCGGTGCCGGATGCTGCGGTCGGGCCGGGTCAGGCTGGTTGGGGAGGACGTTGAGCAGGTGGTGGATCTCGCTGCTGGTCAGCGGGATCATGCCGTCAGGCGGTGGCTGGCGCGTGCGCTCGGCAGCGGCGAGGACGGCCAGGAACGCGCTGGCGAGCATGGCCAGGATGGTCCAGCGATGCCAGGAGTTCCAGCGGCGGACCTGGTGCTGGTCCAGTCCGGCCAGCCCCTTTCCGGCCTGGAACGTTTCCTCCACCGTCCAGCGGCGCCCCGCGACGCGGGCCAGGGTAGCCAGGGACACTGGCGCGGGGGCGTAGCAGCGGTAATAGGCCAGCTCGCCGGTGGTGTTATTGCGGCGGATCAGCAGGGACCGCTGCCCGGCGGGGGCGGTGCCGGGGTCGATGGTGATCCACGCCCAGTCATAGAAACGGAGGCCCTTGGAGCCCTGTCCTGCCGATACCCGCTGCCAGGAACGCCGGGGCAGGCGGGCGGCGATGGCGTCGGCGCGCTGCGGCCCGGTGGCGGTGCTGACCTGGTGGCTGCAGGCCACTGCCAGCACGTACCCGGTGCTGCGGGCCTCCAGCTCGCGGCGCAGGCCCGGATCAGCGCCGTACACCTCGTCGCCGGTCACCCACGGGGCGGCTGCGCCGCCGTCCAGGGCGCGGACGATCATCTGGCGAGCCAGTTCCGGCTTGGTAGCGAACTCCACGTCCGCGGGCGCGCCCGCCGCGGCGCGTCGGTCCTGGTCACCGGCCCAGGACTGCGGGAGGTACAAGGCCCGGTCGATCTGGGCGTGCCCGGCGCGGGTGGCGTAGGTCAGGTACACCGCGACCTGCGCATTCTCGATCCGGCCCGCCGTGCCGGTGTACTGGCGCTGGACCGCCACCGTGGCGGTCCCCTTCGTCAGGTCGCCTGTCTCATCCACCACGAGGACCGCATCCTCAGCACCCAGCTGCTCCCTCACGTAACCGCGCAGGTCATCACGGACCCCGTCGGCGTCCCACACCGCGCGGGCCAGCAGGTGCTGCAGCCTGCCCGGACTCGTGTGACCGGCGTGCTCGGCGATCGTCCAGCAGTTCTTGCCCGGCAGGTCCGACATCAGCCCCAGCGCCAGGTCACGGGCGTGCCGACGCGACTCCACCCGCGTGAACCGCCCGGCGATCCGGCTCATCAAGGCGTCGAAATGCGCCCGCCATCGCTCAGGGTCTACGCTGTGGCCCGCGGCCACCGCAAGATCATCCGTGTTCCACACAAACCGGCATGATCACGCGGTGGCCGCTCCCTGTCACGCCGCCACGCCCAAGATCACGAAGTCAGGCTGCCGTACTAGCCGATGGCGGACGACCGTTATTGGCATCAACGGCAGGGCAACGACCTTCAGTGACCGTCCTGCTACGAGCTTCACGCTGTTGAATGGAAGATCATTTTCCTAGTCTCATTCACAGTCTCATACGGCTACGTTCCGGAGCGTTCAGCGAACACCCTCGGAAGCAGGCTGCCAAAGTCACAGACGTCCCTGACCTACGCTGAACCCACATGCGCAGACTTGGAAAGCGTGTTGGGGGCAACCCCTCAGGAGTTCGAATCTCCTATCCTCCGCCGCGCTGACCAGGCACGAAGCCTGGCCGCTCAAGAGCGAGTTCCTTCTAGCCGTGCCTTCCAGTCTCATTCGTAGTCTCATACGTCCTCTGCTCAAGGTCTGCCGGAAGAACCGTAGTCTTGGACGCCACCCTCTGGTAGCGCCTCGTCGCTGTCCCACTTGCCCGAACGACCCTGAATGACCTCGCCGCCGAGAGTTCGTATCGAAGGGCTACCGCAGCAAGAGAAGTGCCCGGCACACACGGAAAGCGCGAAATCTAGGAGATCTACTCTGATTGCAGCCGATCGCAATAACGGTAACCGCATTCACACATTATCCGGCGTTACATGATTCACCGTTCTTGTTCCTGCTCGGCTTGGCGTTCCTGCTCGGCTTGGCGTTCCTGCTCGGCTTGGCGTTCCTGCTCGGCTTGGCGTTCCTGCTCGGCTTGGCGTTCCTGCTCGGCTTGGCGTTCCTGCTCGGGCGGACTTATCCGATCCGAATCTTGATAGTCTTCCTCTTCGTACAAAACATCATCAGGATGCAATATGGCACGCAATTCAATATACATCTGCTCCGGGTAAGGGATATAGTCGATAACTGTCGTGCTCGTCCCGCTCAAACCTATATTAAAGGCACCATAGCCCAACAGCCTGCCTCCCGTTGAGCGGCTAAAGCTCATATCGTCTAGCTTCTCCAAAGGAATACTTATTATTTTGCGGCTGAAAATTCCGGAGGTAAGAATCAGCCGCTTTTGGGTTATCGCTATAAGTTGTACGGACCAGTTGAATGCATCGAAGAATAGGCGTGAAATGAGAAATAGCGCAAGAATCCAAATTAAAGCGTGCTCCGATCGGAGATCTGTTGGGATGGAGCCCACTGCAATTGCGGCCAGCAGTCCGCCTACCGCCATCGTCAGAGAGGGCAACAGCTTAGCGGCATGCTGACGCACCGTAATAACCAACTTTTCGTTCGGCAGCAGGTATCTGTAAACGCCAGGCGGGGGATAGCTGGCTACTGGCAATCTCGTGAACCTCCAACTGTGTGGCTGATTGATCAGCCCTTAGAATATCTGCAGTAATGCGTTGTCAAGGTGGCCTTGTTCAGGTCGTGGTCACTGGCGGGATGACTCCAGAGCTGTTAGGCAGCGCAGATAGAACAACTGGCTAGCTTGCTGACAGAGTGGAGGGGCAATTTCTTTCCGAGCTGCCGACTTGGATGGACTCGGGGATCCGCAATTCCGTGTATGTGTTGGCCCACGAAGCCCCGCTGGGAAAAACGCTATGAGTGGCTGCGAGGGCTGCGTTGGTCCTATCTGACAGACCTGCCGACTCGTGACGTCTGCCGGAGGATAGTAGATGACTGCTCTATTGTCATTCCTAAGCACCACAAGCCACGAGCCGTCGTCAGCCAATACATAACCCGTGAAACTCTGACCGGACTTCAATGTAATTGCCTCGGGGGGCAGCCAAAGTTGCTTTATCTGCGCAGAATAAAAGGTGCTATTGAGGGGAAGCGGATAGAGCCGGATCATGAATGGAATGAGTATGATACAAACAATGGTGGCGGTGCTTTTGACTACCACATCAAACCCAAGGCCTGCAAACTGCATGAATAGAAGGACGACGAGTATTGTGGCGAGCGCTATCATAATAGCAATGACGAGCTTGTTGTGGTTATGAATTACGGCATGCCAATCTTTTCCCCGCAAGACTCAAGGCGACTGATCTACTTATTGCCATAGGAGACACAAACACCGTGGCAACGAAAGCTAGAATGGCGGGCGTAATACGATTGAAGAAGAGCAGTATTAATGCGAGATATGGGGTGAAGATAGGCAGTAAAGGAATCACTGTACCAAGCAGCGTGTCAACGTAGCCGCCTGATGAAACTATAGCAGAGGCGGTTACCGAGTTATAGTCCGAGACGATTAGCAGGCGAGTGACGGCGACAAAGACGAGGCCAACCGGCGACAAGATCAGCGCAAGGGTTGCCGATCGGCTCAAACGCCCAGGAACGTCATATATGCCGCGATAGCTCTCCCAGGCAGACCCGAGTGGCTGGCTTGCTTCTCGCCGTGAACTATCAGTCCGTCCGTCATTTGCCATGGTATGCAAGTGTACGCCCAAATGATGAAATGGTTCAGGCGACAGACATCACTAGCTACTTGGGGTGTTCCGCCGCCGCTTCCCTTCAAGTGCCAAGGTCGGCAGGCAACACCCGTTCCTCCCGGCCCGCAAACACTAGAGCACCTTCACGCTTTTGAGTTATCAAGTTGCTGGCGCTCAGAGTGCAAGGAAACCTGGGCCGGGGCATGATCGTGTCTAATACGTGCCCATATCCCGGCTGCCGTAGACGTTCAGGCAGGTCACGGCGTTTCCGCCGGAGGTCTGTAAAACCGTCGGCTCAGCCTACGTTGGTTCGAACCCAACACCTGCCACCACCTGCGAAAACGGCCCGCTAGCTGCGAATTCTCGCGCTGGCGGGGCGTTTCTGCTCTGTCCCGTCGTGTGTCACCTTGTAGCGCTGCAGGGCGTTGTGTTGCGGTGTTCACGGACGCATGGCGGACGGGAATCGGGGCCAGGGAGCGGTCTGAGTAGCCGCTTGACGGGTGCGCCTGTCTGGCGACCTCGGTTCACGGCGGTGCCCGGAAGTTCTCATGTTCACATGCTCCAGAGAGCCTGGGTAGGTGACATTCGGGCGGCCCGTAGGGCCGGCCAGAGCCCGGCGACAGCGCCAATCAAAAGGGCGGCGCCGATCCCGCCTCCCCAGGCGAGGGCTGGGATGACGACCATTTCGTGTTTGGTGGAGGCGTAGACGGCCGTGGCCAGGGCGCCTGCTCCTACACCGGCTGCTCCCCCGACGAGCACGAGGAGTACGGCTTCCGCGAGGAACTGAATTCTGATGTGGCCTCTGGTAGCCCCGAGGGCGCGTCGGAGTCCGATCTCGGATCGTCGTTCGAGGACGGAGATGATCATGATGTTGGCCACCCCGACCGCGCCGACTAGGAGGGCGACCGCGCCCAAGCCGAGGAACAGGTCGTCGAAGGCGCCTTGGGCGTCGGCCTGGGCGACGGCGCGGATGAGGGCTGGGATACATCGACCCCGCCGGGGTTCTCGGGGTTCGCGGTGTTGGCGAGGAGGCTGTCGACCCCGTCAACGTGGCTGTTCTGGGCGCGTACGTAGATGGTGGAGGGGTGCCCGTCGAAGCCGAAATAGCGCTCGGCGGCAGGGAAGCCGACGAGCACTGAGGAGATCGATCTCCTCGTCGATGCTCTCGAAGCCGTGAATGCTCTCCTGCAATCCTCTGGTGATCGGCAGGTCCCAGGGCTCGATGACGTCGCGGGCGTTCGCCTTCGCCGTGGCCTGGCCCATGACCAGCAGGTCGTAGATTGCGTCGTTGACGAAGTCGAGGTAGCGCTTGACGTCGGCCCGGTCGACACGAACGCTGCCCGTGACGCGGAAGAAACGCTCGAATTTCGCGAAGCCCATCACTGGCATGGCCGCCTCCCAGTCAGCATCACTCACATTGACTGCATCCGGTCCAGCGCGAGCCGGATCGCCATCGCGCCCTCGCCGACGGCCGCGGCCACCCGCTTGGTCGAGCCGCTGCGGACGTCGCCGATGGCGAACGTACCTGGCTGGCTGGCTTCAAGCACAGAGCGCAGCCAGCAGGTCTCGGCCTCTGCGCCGTCGGCCGCCCGCGGGGTGTGCTGCCCGGTCCGCACGAAGCCGTGGTCGTCCAGGTCAACAAGGTCGCCAAGCCAGCTGGTACAGGGTGTGACGCCGATGAAGACGAACAGCGCTCGGGCCCGGATGACGCGACGTGCGCCGGTCTTGTCGTCGGCCACGGCCACGGCTTCCAGTGCCTGATCGCCGAGCAGCTCCTGCACGTGGGTGCCGAGCAGGATACGCACGTTGGCGATCCGCACAATCTGGTCGATCAGGTACCTCGACATGTGCTCGGCCAGGTCCCGTTCCCGGACGATGAGGGTCACGTCGGCCGCGTGGCTGGACAGGAAGACCGTCGCCTGGCCGGCGGAGTTGCCGCCGCCGACGATCGCGACCGGATCATCGTGGCAGAGCAGTGCCTCAGCCTGAGACGCCGCGTAGTAAATGCTCATCTGCTCAAAATGCTCCAGGCGGGGCACGTCAAGCCGGCGGTACCTGGCACCGGTGGCGATGACCACCGATCTGGCCGTGACCGGGGCAGCGCCGTCCAGCCGCACCGTGTAGAGGCCGTTGTTCCGTGCGATGGACGTCGCCGTGGCCGGCACGGAGAACCGGGCACCGAACTTCCGAGCCTGGAGCACCGCCCGGTCCGCGAGCTCGGCACCGGAGATACCCGATGGGAACCCGAGGTAGTTCTCGATCCGCGGCGAGGTGCCGGCCTGGCCGCCGGTGGCCGTTGCGTCCAGCACCAGCGTCTGCATGCCCTCCGACGCTCCGTAAACGGCGGCCGAGAGCCCGGCCGGCCCGGCGCCGACTACCAGCAGATCACAGCTGGCCGACGGCGCGCTGGGCGCCGGGAGCCCGATCGCGGCGGCCAGGCCGGCATTGCTGGGGTTGCGAAGCAACCGCCCGTGCACGATCACGATGGGCGTGTCCGCTGGCGCCACGCCGAGCTGGCTGAGCAGTGCCTCGGCGCCCGGGTCGGCCTCCAGATCCAGCCAGCGGGCCGGAAGCCGGTTGCGGGCCGCGAAGTCCCGCAACCGGCGAGCGTCCGGGGAGTACCCGGAGCCCACGATCTGCAGGCCGGCTCCGAGCCCGATCAGGATGGAGCGGCGGATCAGGTAGGCGCGCAGGATCAGGTCACCGAGCGCGGGGTCGCGCCCGACCAGCTCTCTGAGGCGCTCAGCCGGTACCGCGAGCACCTCGCCGGGGCCGGTCGCCACGGCGGCATAGAACGACCCCTCGCCGGTCAGCAGGCTGAGCTCACCAAGGAAGCGCCCGTGGCCGTGCACGGCGATCACGCGCTCCTCCGGCCTCCCGCGGCCTTCGATGACGGCCACGCTCCCCGCGAGAACCACGAAGAAGTCGCAGTTGCGTTCACCTTCACTGAACAGTGTCTCGCCCGGCCGCACGCGGCGCCGCCGGCCCAGCGCGGCCAGCGCCGCGATCTGGGCGTCGTTCAGTCGTGGATACGCCCCGTACGGGTCGGGAGTCTCACCCACCGGCGCCGGACCGCTGGCACCCGCGGGCCAGCCGGGATCGCCGGCGCCCGCCTCAGACGTAGGCTTCGTCGACATAGCACCAGCGCCAGTTCTCGCCCGGCTCGAACGACTCCACGATCGGGTGCCCGATGGCGTGGGCGTGGGCGCGGGCGTGACGCAGCGGGGAAGAATCGCAGCAGCCGACGTGCCCGCAGGTCAGGCACAGCCGCAGGTGCAGCCACGCGGCGCCGGGACGAAGGCATTCGTTGCAGCCATCGGGCGTCCGTGGGGCCACCGGGCGGACCAGGCTCAGGTGCGGGTCGAGGGCGGCGCCGGGCATGACTCAAGGCTGGCCGGGGGAACTGCGGAGCACACCCTCAGGCCGGCTAGTTCTTTGACCAGGCGGCATCCCTTTACCTGCCGGTCTACCCGAACAGGGGATGTCACGCCGCGGGCTCCCCGACAGCATGGAAAACGGGAGGTTAGCGCTGAAGCGGGATTCTGGTCCTGTACGGCGCCGTTGAGCATGTCCGTGTTCCGCAGGCGCCCGGCCGCCCGCGTCGGCGCCGCCGTGCGGGCCCTGGCCCAGCGCACGCCGGAGACCCTGACCGTGGTGCGCCGCCGGGCGCAGCCAACGGCAGTCACCGTGGCCCGGCTGGCCGGCACCGCGGTATTCGCCTACCTGGTGGCGCTGCCGCTGCCCGTCACCCCGCATCCCGTGCTCGCGCCGCTGACCGCGCTGCTGGTCGCCCAGGTCAGCCTCTACCAGACGCTCACCAGCGCGGTACGCCGGGTAGCGGCCGTGGTGGCCGGGGTGCTGCTGGCGGTGGGCTTGTCGGCGCTGGTCGGGTTCACCTGGTGGAGCCTCGGGATCACGATCATAGTCGCGCTCGCGATCGGCTATGCACTGCATCTGGGCGATACCATCCTCGAGGTCCCGATCAGCGCGATGCTGATCCTGTCGGTCGCCGGCACGAGGGCGGCGGCCAGTGGGCGGATCATCGAGACCTTCGTCGGAGCCGCTGCGGGACTGCTGGCCGGGATCGTCCTGGCCAAGCCGCGGGTGCAGCCCGCGACGGAGGCCATCGAGGATCTCTGCCGCAAGATGGCGGATCTGCTTGACCGGATGGCGGCCGGCCTCGAGGACGGATCGGTCCGGGACCGATCGGGCGACTGGCTCGGGCAGGCGCGCGCGCTGGGCGGCGAGATCAGGCGCCTGGACGAGGCGCTCCGCGAGGCAGAGGACAGCGTCCGGCTCAACCCCCGCAGCCTGCGGCTGCCGCACGCGCCGACCAGCCTGCGCGACAGGCTGGAAACCCTGGAGCACGCGGCGATCACGGTCCGCGGGCTCGCCCGCTCGCTTGCTGACAGCGTCGGGCTGGCCGGTGATGACAGCCCGATGCAGGATCCGGCCGCGCACAGCCGGCTGGCCGCCGTGCTGGCGCAGCTGGCCGCGGCCGTCAGGATCTACGGCCGCCTGGCCGTCGTGACTGACGCGACTCGCCGGGATCAGCTGGCGGCCGAGCTGGGGCGGTACCTGGCGGCCGCCCAGGAACAGCAGGGCCGGCTCAGCGAGCTGCTCGGAACCGATCCTGCAGTCAGGCCGGTGGGCTGGCCGCTGTGGGGCGAGCTGATCAGTCATCTCGACCGGCTCAGGAACGAGCTTCGGGCCGGCGGACCGACCCGCGCACCGCGGGCACGGCGGATGCGCTCCTGGCGGCGGCCGCTGCAGGCGGGTCGGCGGCAGCGGCGGTCACCAACGCGCCGGCGACTCACCGGATGATCCTGGCAGCGCTTCCTGGCGCAGCCGGTCCATCTCCTCACGCAGTTCCTGCACCTTGCGCAGCGGCCGGCGCTCCGCTTGCACGGGCGGCCAGTCGTTCACAATGATCTTGCCCGGCTGAGGGGTCGATGCCGGACGTTACTGGTCGATGGACACGGCGATCACCAGAGTCCGGTGCCGGCGCTCAACACCAAGGTTTGTCGGCGCCGATCGCTTTCGGGCACCCGCAGCCCGTTGAGCGCCAGCAGCGAGATGAGCGCATGCTCAGCGGACGGCCCGAGCCCGGCGGCGGCGAGCAGCGCGCCGAGCTCGTTGCGGTCCAGCCCGGTGGCGTGGGATTCATACTCCAGGCGGGGCCGGCGGACGTGCGCGGCGTGGTGAGTGGTCGAGGAGCTTTTCCTCTACCGCGTACTTGTAGAACCCAGCGATGGTGCACAGCCGACGGGTGATGGTGGCGCGGGCGCGGCCGCGTACGTCCAGGTCGCGGGCAAAGCATTCGATGTCCGCGCGGCGCGCCGCGAACAGCGGCAGATGGTGCTGCTGGCACCAGGATGCGAACTGGCGCAAGTCCAGCTCATGGGCCTGACGGGTCAGGCCGCTGTATCCGGCCAGGAATCCGCCTAACGCCAGTCGCTCGGTATTGGTGAACACCAGCGTGATGCGGACAAGTGCAGCGGACGGGATCGTGGCGGCCATTGTGGCACCTCCGGGGCTCGGGCTGAGACCCCGATGCTGGGCCAGCCGGCGCCCCAGCAAGACGACGAGAACCTTACGGTAAATCGCCTGGCGCAGTTACACCAGGTCACCGTACCGCCACCAGAGCCCAGCACCGCTCCCGAGCGCCGACTCGGCGCGCTGGGTCGGCGATTCAGCCCCTGCTGTGAGCGTGCGCAGATTATCCGATTCTGCGTGGGTGACGTTGTGCCCGAGTCGTTCACCGCCGCGGTGGGCAGTACCGGCGTTGTCGATGCTCTGTGATCGCGTAAGTGCTGCGTTGCCGAATCTGCCCGGATAGAAGATTAGCGCCGCCGCTGCGCGGTGCCGGGTGTGCACTGGTCTCCTGCCCGAGCCCGTTCACCCCTGAGCGGCCCGCACCCATGCGGTCTAGGACGTGACGGACGGCTGGGGTGCAAGACTGAGCAACCGGGTGAGACGTCCTTCAGTTGCCGCGTCTGCTGGGACGAACACCTGGAGGCGGTGACCCGATCGTGGAGCCAGCCACGTGTTGGACATCTGGATGTGGAGATCACCGACGATCGGGCTGCGGAACGTCCGGATTCCGGAATCCTCGACTTGTGCGACGGCATGACGGTCCCATAGCTCAGCAAACTCTGGCGAGGCGGAACGGAGCCGGGAGACAAGGTTCCTCCAGGGTGCATCCCCCACATGCTCAGCCATTGCGACCCGCAGATTGGCGACCATGCGGGCGGCGGTCGCTTCCCAGTTGATGATGCCCTCTCGCCAGGCTGGCTCGGTAAAGACGAGGGACACGCAATTGCGCCGCTCTTTGGGAATGGTGTCGAGATCGCCAAGCAGCCAGCGGAGCGCGCTGTTGTAGGCGAGGAGGTCATACTTTGCGCCTTGAACACATGCCGGATACGGGTTCAGCTTGGCGAGCACGGCCCGCATCTGGGGGGTGACGGCGTCGCACTCTTCGGCCGTGGTGGGGTCCTGAGCGGCGGCCAGCGCGAAGAGGTGGCTTCGTTCGTCGTGGTCGAGGCGCAGCGTGCGGGAGAGGGCATCGAGTACCTGGTCGGATACCTTGATGTCGCGGCCCTGCTCGAGCCACGTGTACCAGGTCATGCTCATTCCGGCCAGCTGTGCCACTTCTTCCCGGCGCAGTCCCGGCGTCCGGCGCCGACCCGCGTAGATCACCCCGGCTTGCTGAGGCGTGAGCCGCTCCCGGCGGCTCCGCAGAAACTGGCCCAGCTCCGCTCGCCTCAGACTTCCGGCACGGTCGAGAACGACAGATGGCATCTCTCGCTCCTAGTCTGGTACTTCCACTACCAGTATAAATGGTTTCAGGATACTAGCTTAATGGCGCCACAGTATGGAAGGCATGCGTGCTGCCGTCAACCCCCGCCCCGGTTCCCAGACCGCTAACGTGGCCGCTCCGGAAGCCGTCCTCACCGATGTGGGCGGCCCGCCCCACCTGAGCAGCGTCGGGATCGTCGTGCTGATCGTCGGCGTATTCGTGCCCCAAGCCACATTCTTCATCGTCAATGTGGCTCTCCCGACGATCGCCCGGACGCTGCACGCCTCTTCGGGCGCCCTCGAACTGGTCATCGCCGGCTACGGCACCGTCTACGCTGCGTTGCTCGTCGTCGGCGGCCGCCTAGGTGACATCTATGGCCGGCGCCGCGTCCTCTCGGTTGGACTCGGCGGTTTCATTCTCGCCTCACTGGCGTGCGGAATCGCGCCCGACGTGTGGTTCTTGGTCGGCGCCCGCCTCGTACAAGGCGCCTTCGCCGCGCTCATCGTCCCCCAGGTCCTTGCTACCTTCCACGCCACCTTGGAAGGCGCCACGCTGCACCGAGCGCAAAGCCTTTACGGCGCCGCTGCCGGGTTGGCCATCGCCGTCGGGCAACTCGTCGGCGGATTTCTCGTCACCATCAACATCGCTGGGACGACGTGGCGACCAGTCTTCTGGGTCAATGCCCCAATCGGCCTCGCTACCCTCATCGCTGCCCAGCGGTATGTGCCCTCGACCCGCTCCGAACAACCTCCCACCATCGACTCGCGCGGCACCCTGCTCTTTGCCGCCACGCTTGTGGCCCTGCTCGTTCCGTTGGCTGAGGGCCAAGCCGAAGGCTGGCCGGCCTGGACTTGGGTCGCTCTCGCATGCGCCCCCTTCCTCGCCTTCCTCACCATCGGCTTCGAACGCCGCTTTGAGGACAGCGGCCGGGTACCGCTGCTGCCACCATCGCTCCTGAGCATCCGCTCGATGCGCCGAGGGCTCCTGCTCCAGCTTCTGTTCATGCTCAGCTATGGCGCCTTCATGTTCGTGTTCGCCCTCACCATCCAAGACGGCCTGCACGCCGACCCGCTGCGCAGCGGCTTTGCCCTCGCTCCCATGGCCCTCGCCTTCTTCGCCGCGTCACTCCTCACCCCCAGGATCATGGAACGGCTCGGGAGCCGCAGAACCGTTGCGGTCGGAGCAACTGTGAACGTCATCGGTTTGGTCGGTCTCATCCTCACCGTCGCCAGCAGCTGGCCACACGTCAGCCTCCTTTCCCTCGCCCCATCTCTGGTAGTGACGGGGTTGGGTCAGGCCGTTGTGTTCGTGTCGTTGTCCCACCTTGTGCTGGCCAATGTGCCGCCACACCACGGCGGTGTCGGCGGAGGAGCGCTCGTTACCATCCAGCAAAGCGGCCTGGCCATCGGTGTGGCGACGCTTGGCACCCTCTATCTGAGCCTTGACACCCACAGCATCTCCGAAGCATTCACTGCAACCACGGCTGCTGAAGCCATCATCTTGGCTGTCCTCGGAATCACCAGCCGGTTCATACACACCGATCAACGCGAACCCACGAGACGCGAGTGAGTGCGGCACCCCGAAGGTTGGTCAGTCGCCGGGATTCTGACGGTACGAGAGCGTTCCCCGCCCGTCGAGCTGACCCTCGCCGGCCTCTCCGCCAGTACCCGGGCCGCCGTGCTCCCTGCCGCCGGCACGGTCGACCGCTGCGCCCACGGGATCACGCAGATGCCCGGGATGGGGGCGCGCGGCCGCCTTTCCGTCGAGATCACCGCCCGCGGAACCAGAACCTGACCAGTCATCAGAACGCAGCAGCTCACACCATCACACCAGAAAGGCGAGCCCCCAATGACCCCCTCGACACCCGAACCAGAGGGCCGCGCCCCCCGGTCACTGCTGACACGCCGGAACCTCATCGCGTCCACCGGGCTGGCAGCCGCTGCCATGTCCGCGGCCCCGCTGCTCGGACGGAGCCCGGCCAGAGCCTCCGCATCCGCCGCGCCCGCCGCATTCGCCGTTTCGGCCGACTGCCCGGCGGGCACGACAGCACCGGTTCCGCCGGCAGCCAAGGGCCCGCCCATCCCCGCAGTCGGCTACCTGGTCGAGGAGATCGCGGACCGCGTCTACTGGCTGACCGACGGCCTCTACCAGATGATCTTCGTGACGACCGCGGAAGGAGTCGTCGCCGTCGACGCCCCTCCGACCATCGGGAACAACATCCTGCGTGCGATCGCGACGGTGACCACATCACCCGTCACCCACGCGATCTACAGCCACCACCACGCCGACCACACCGGCGCGATGGTCCTGTATGAGGGCGCTCGCTTCTACGCGCACAAAGACGTGGCCGAACTGCTCAGGCAGACCAGCGACCCGAACCGCCCGCTCCCCGATGTCACCTTCGACCGCGACCTGAGCGTCCGCGCCGGCGAGGACGTGCTGAACCTGGCCTACCACGGCCCTAACCACTCGCCGGGCAACATTTTCATCAGCCTGCCGGCCCAGCGGGTCCTGATGCTCGTCGACGTGGTCTTCCCCGGCTGGGTGCCCTTCGCCTACCTGGCCGAATCGCAGAACATCCCGGGCTGGCTGGAAGCTCCGGCCCTGGCCCTCACCTATCCCTTCGACACCTACATCGGGGGCCACCTGACCCGGCTCGGCACCCGCAGCGACGTGCTCGTCCAGCAGGAATACCTCGCCGAGCTCAAATCCCAGGCCGCGAACGCGATCGCGACCTTTAACCCCGCCACCGTTTACCAGACCGTGGACCCCACGAACCCCTGGGCGGTCTTCCGCGGCTACCTAGACGGCGTCGCCGCCCAGGCAGCCAGCGCGATCGTGCCCAACTGGATCGATCAGCTGGGCGGCGCCGACGTCTATACCTTCGCCAACGCCTACGCGATGGTCGAGTCACTCCGGATCGACTACGGTCAGCTCGGCCCGTTCGGAATCCACCCCTGACCACCAGCCGGCCAAGCCCGGCCGCACTACGGCCGCCGGCCGGCTGGCCAGCGGGTCTCTAGCCGCATCGGAGCAGACAATGACAACTCCCCCTGCCCACGCAAGCCGCGAGATCGCCCGGCCAGTCACCGTTGAGAAGGGAGACCCACTCACATGACGGACCCGCCCAATCTCCACCTGGTCAACCTCGTCGTCTCAGATATGGAAGCCACCGTGGCGTTCTACCGCCGCCTAGGGCTGACTATCCCGGACACTGACGCCGCCTTCCAGGTCCACCATCGAGCCGCCCAGGCTCCGGGCGGGGTCGATCTCCACTTCGACAGCACCGAGTTCGCTCATCACTGGGCCAAAGGATGGACCACCGGCGCCCGAGTGGTGGCCGTCTTCAATGTCGCCAGCAGAGAGAGCGTCGATGCCATCTATTCTGACCTGACCGGAGCTGGCTACCGAGGACAGCATGAGCCGTACGACGCGTTCTGGGGAGCCCGCTATGCCATCGTCGAGGATCCGGACGGCAACGCTGTAGGCATCATGAGTCCCGTCGATCCTGCACGTCGTTCGGACCCAGGCTTTCCATGACTCCGCCTATTCGAGGTCATACAACTCGTCCCGGCGTCAGCTCCTATCACCGATAGGGCTGAGAAGACCGCCGTCTTTTAACAAGTCGAGCCAACCTCGCCCGGTCGCTGGCATGGCTGGGACCGGAATCCGGCCATGCCGTCATTCCGGTCCATGCGTGAAACTCACGCGCAAAACGTCGCGCCGCAAACTGTCAGGCGGCCTTGACAGGCGGCGGACCGGACTCGCGCGACAGCGCCACTGACCGGGCATGTGCGCTCGCTATCGCCGATTCGGCGCTCGGCGTGAAGGCTTCCGCTTCTGCCGCGAGTCGCGCGGTTATTTGCGGACGGACTGTCAGCGCGTCAGCAGGATCTGCCTCGGGCTGTCAGGACAGGTTTGGGATTTCGGAGGCTGTCTGCGCGACGAGTCGCCCGACCGCGTGCGGTCGCCAGGAAGCACATGGCGCATGCGGCGATCGCCTGGCTGGGATCCTGCCAGCAGCTTAATCTTCTGCTGTCGAGTCGCCAGCGCCGCCTGCGGATTGAGCACGGAGCGCAGCTCATCAAACTTCTCGCTCAGCGTGGCGCGCCTGGCTTCGCACACCCGTACGTCTGGGACGGCGCCGCCCTGGTAATTCCACACGGTGAGGTAATCGCCGTCCGTGACTAGGTAGTAGGCGGGCTTGAGCCAGAAGGCGTAGCTGCGGGCCTGGCCGAGACCTGTGGGGATTCAAAAGGGTGCACAGGTAGCTGACCTGCGAGTATGTCAGCGGTGGTGGCGGCAGAGCGGAGTCTGCACCGGCCCGTTCGGCCAGGACGGAGGGAGCACCTGCAACAGCTCGCCCGTGGCGTCAAACCTGTAGGCCCGCCGCCTCGGGGCCGACCAGGGCGGCCCGGTGCAGGGCCGCGGCCAGCTCGCCGAGCTGCTCGCCCTGCCCGGGTCGGTCGGTCTCCAGTGGCGGGAACACCGACCGGATGGCGTCGAGCAGCCCGGCCAGCGGCGGGGCCGGGTCGCGCCCCGTGACGAACAGCGCCTGGCTGGAGACCACGGCCAGGATGGCGAGCACGCTGTCCAGGCACTCGGCCGCCCGGCGTTGGCTGCGGTAGGCGCCGAAGACCGGCGAGGCGATGTCGTTCTGGGTGTCGTTGACCGAGGCCGGCAGCAGGGCCGGGGCGGCCAGGGCCCGGGCTTCCTCCACGGGCCCGGTCGCCACCCAGCCGAACAGGTTGGTGGCCCCGCCCGAGGCTCCGCCCACGAAGCCGGGCGGGGCCAGCAGGTGCGGCAGCCCCGACGTGGGGCTGTGCATCGCCGTCACCTCCCGCTGAGCCAGCAGCGCCAGGTCGGCCCAGGCTGCAATCAGCCAGCTGATCGAGGGGGCGGCGGCGCCGTTATGGAATCCTCCGCTGGACAGGACCCGGCCGTGAGGATGTCCCGGGCCGGCCGTCACGAACACGGGGTTCTCGGTCACCGAGCCCAGCGCCGTCCCCGCCGCGTGCTCGACCGCCCGCGCTGCGCGCTCGGCCTGGCCGAGAATCTCGGGGATGATGCGGTAGCTGACCGGGGCCTGATGGCCCAGCCGGCCCGGAGCGGCCGCGCCGCGCAGGCGGCCGCGCAGGCGGCGGCGGACCGCGCGCTCCGCGTCGTCGGACCACAGGTCGTCGAGGGCCTCGTCGTAGGCGTCCAGGGGGGCGCGGAACGCCTCGATCGACAGGGCGAAGACCGCCTCGGCCAGGCGCAGCCGGTGGCGGGCGTGCAGGGCGACGTCGGCGAGCAGGGCTGTCGCGCACGGAGACCCGTTGAGCAGGGCCATCCCCTCTCCCTCGGCCAGGTCGGTGTCGACGTCGGCCATGACGTGCATGAGCGGGACGATCTCCCCGGCTGACACCTGCCCGTCGATCGGCACGCGCGGCAGCGGCCGGCCGTCGAGCAGCACAGCCACCTGCTGCGCCAGCTGCGGGCGGACCTTGGCGTGGCCGCCGACGAAGTCACCGAGGCGGGCTAGCACGATGCCCCGGACGACCCGCTCGTCCAGGTAGTCACGGCCGAAGCCCCGGCCCACGCCGCGGAAGCTCCGCGCGTAGGCGCGCAGTTCCTCCTGGGCGACCATGGTGCTGACCTCGACGCCCGGCCTCCGAGTCACCCCGTAGATGAACCCGCCGGGGTTGGCCTGCAGCAGGTCCTCGAACCGCGCGCGGGCCTGCGCCATGACCCGCAGCGCGGCCGGGCCGATGGCGACGTCCTCGCCGTCGGCGGCGACCCGGCGGAAGGCCTCGAGCGTGAAGTCCTGCCGTGCGCCGAGGACAACGGTCATCTTTCCTCCTGGGGGGACTATGTCGGGCGTGGCACCCATCCATGGTGCCGCCGCGACCCGCACACCGCAGTTGCCGGCCGGACTGAGGCCTGCGGGGTTCCAGAACTCGGCCACTGGTTTTGACCTGGGCTTTTTACGCGGCTCGCTGGTGTTCGTGGATGAGGCCGCCGAGGATATCCCGGCGCTTGATCCGCTGCTGGGAGAGGTCAGCGGCGGGGTGGCCGGGGCGGGCGGAGTCCGCGGCTGCGGTGGGGCCGTCGTCCGTTGTAGTGCCGGGCGTACTGTGCCAGGACCGGCCGCAGGTGCCGTTCACCGAAGATCCGCATCCGGTCGGTGACCTCCGTCCGGGCTGTGAGCACGAACCTTTCCGCGTAGGCGTTCGCGCGAGGACTCAGGGGTGGGATCTTCATCGCCTGGATACCAGTGCTGGCAGGACCGCGTCGAAGGACGCGGTGAACTGCCCGGCCCGGTCCCGGACCAGGAACCGAAAGCAGGCGGCCCGGTCACCGAGATCCATCAGGAGATTGCGGATCTGCTGGGTGGTCCATCGCCCTTCCGGGTTCGCGGTCACCCCGAGGATGTGCGCATAGCGGGAACCGGCCTGCATGACGAACAGGCAGTACAGGCGCCGGAGGGTCACCGCGCAGTCCACGTGAAAGAAAGTCGGTGGCCAGCATGGTCGCGGCTTGGGAGTGCAGGAACTGGCGCCGGGTTGTGTCGGTGCGTCGCTTGGGACCCGGCGGGATCCGCAGCGCCGTGAGGACCCGGCGGATCGTGGACGCGCTGGCCCGGTGGCCCAGCTTGAGCAGCTCGCCCTGGATCCGCTGGTATCCCCATGAAATGTTCTCGGTGGCGAGCCGCTCGATGAGCGCGGCGATCTCGGTGCTGACCGGCTGTCGGCCTGTCCGGTTCGGGTAGGCCCACTTCTTTCTGACCAGGGCGGCGGTGCCACCGGAGCACCGTGCCGGGCGTGACCAGCCGGTGTGCGCGCAGCCTTCTGGGCAGGTGCTGGACCAGCGCGGCCAGGACGGCGCGGTCGGCCCAGTCCAGGCGGGGCCGAGGCTTGGTGCGGCGGAGCACGGCGACCTCGTGCCGCAGCACCAGGAACTCCGCGTTCTTCGACGCCGATGAGCGGCCGAGCAGGACCAGCCAGCCGCACAGCCGGATGAAAGATTAGATAGAGCAGACGGAGGGACACGGCTGATCATCATGGCCCACCGGTGACCCCGGTGCATCGCTGCAGCTCACAGGCCAGGCAGACTTCTGGCACCCCACAGGTCGGTGAACGCCTCTCTGGGCAAGCGGTGCGGGCCACGAGAGCAGCAACACCTCGCTGCCACCGCGGGCCAGGACGGCGGCGATCGACGGGCCCGCAACGCCTGCATCTACGACGACGACGTCAGGATCGTTCGCCCGCATACCTTATTTCTTCCAGCCCGGCGACACTGCCGTCCGGCTCGGGTTCGGCCATGATCGTGTAGGTGTTGGCCGGCTCCATCGCATCGGAACCCGGCCCGCGATCGAAGGGCCTCCCCACGTCCTGGCCTTCGCCGTTCTTCCAGGTAAGGAATTCGAGGGGTCCGTTGAACCAGTGGCCCGAGGGGCACTTGATCATGACACTGTCGAGCGGCCCGTCGGTGGATTGCATCGTGTAGCTGCACCTGACCTCGGCGGGGAGCCCGCATCGCGCGGCGCCCTCATCGTCAAGGTAGGCGGGGCAGTCGAGGAACATCATCTGGGTTTCCTTTTTGATCTCATCGCCGGGTGAAGAATTCGTCGGCGAGGTCGAGTTCGACCTTGCCGACGATCTCCCCGATCCAGCGCCTCGCGATCGTCTTGGTCTGCTCGCTTATGTCGTGTGCTTTTCTCGCAGGTCGGCCTCGTCGTTCCCGTCGAAGGTCTCAGCCAGCGGGCTGGATGTTCTGGTTGATCCGGAACAAGTTGGTCGGGTCGTAGACGGCCTTGATCTCGGCGAGGCGGTCGTAGTTGGCGCCGTAGGTGGCTCGCACCCGGTCCTGGCCCTCGTCCATCATGAAGTTCACGTACGCCCCGCCGGCTGAGTATGGGTGGGTAGCGTCCCAGTAGTCG
>Ga0335075_10000554_pt1 | contig 64830 bp, 59 predicted proteins | sample Lox_Sample_24_FD_206723 | JGI IMG/M metagenome (GOLD analysis project Ga0335075, IMG submission 206723) | Soil microbial communities from Loxahatchee National Wildlife Refuge, Florida, United States - Lox_Sample_2.4 | ecosystem: Environmental > Terrestrial > Soil > Wetlands | place: USA...
GGCGTCGCAATTTACGATCTCGCCATGACGGGCGATTAGGGTGACGACATTAGCTAGCTTGCCATCATTTACCAGCGCATGGAATTGGGCGTTGAATTCTGCAAGGCCCTCTTTGGTGAAGCCCTGCATTGTGTCGGTACTCTTGGCAGCAGAACCATTGGCCGACATATTGATAATCCCTTAAGCTTGTCTTCTAAACGGGTGTGCTTGGCCAGAAAAGGATAGATATCAGTTTTGAAATAAGGTAGATGAAAAGGAGTTTAATAGTCCGTCGTTGAAAGAGGGCGGCTAACAGTCACTTTAGTCCTCACGTGAAAAACAGTGTAAGACGGGGTGATACAGAAGGCCGACGCAGCAAGAATTAGCGAGGTGGGTGCCTTGAAATGTCAGGGGTTACTGTAAATTAGCGATGAGATAGTACTGCAAGCATCTTGTGTAACGAAAATAATGGGTGATGACCACCCAGCCAATCATCTGACGTCTTGGACTTTGTGGCATAAGTAGAAGAGGGTTGACAACTAACGACGAGCAATGTGCAAGTAGTTGAAGAAGATTGCAGGAATCGTAGCAGAGACAGTGTGACGAATAAGATCGAAGAGGAAGTGCGAGGAAGTTGACATGCCCACTCGGCTTGCACGTGACCTTTTGGCTTTCGCATGCCATAACCGAAAGAGAAGAGCACGATGTGTTGGAGAAGAACGTGGATCAAAGGAGTACGAAGGAGATGACGCATCCACCCGGGTTGCACGTGACATGGCACCCATTACCGCCATTTGGATACTTCTGTATAGTTTTGTAGGAGAGGAGTGATCTTGATGAACAAGGAGTCTGAAAAATGCTGTTGGGATTGATAGCTTAGAAGTGTTTTGGTGCTTGAGGTTAGTGTTGAAGAAAATTCGATCAAGCTAGTTGTGAGTGCCGACGGCTAAGCTCTGGCGAGGGTCTCCAAAATCCAAGTCTACCACTATAGAGAAGATAAATGTAGACATATAAGCAATTAACATCCATATTTCCAATCCCGTCGCATTTTCGTCACTTTCCCGTTACTTTCCACCTCTTTCATGAATGCTTCCAGGGGCTTTCATTACATGTCTATTATTATATATACACTCTATGTTACAAGCACCAACAGCGCCGTTTATTCCATCTATATAATCTTCTCCGCCTCCTCAACCAATTCCTCCAACTTAAACTGCTCATCCCCCTTTCCAAACATCTCCAACAACCTCTTCCTCTCATTCCTCTCGCCCCCAACCCCATAGAACTTTTGTAAGCATATCACAAGCCATTTCGCCTCATCGACACTCACGCCCCTCCCCTCCAGAACCTGGCCTTGCAACAGGACTAAACCTTTCGACTCAGCCAGCTCCAAGTGATGCGTGATAGTCGTATGCGGCTGGCTTAATTCCCCTCGTAGCTTATATTCCGCCAAGTGCGTAAACAGCACCGTCACGGTATTCGGTGCCGGGAACGTCCATTGTAGGAAGTGGATTTCGGCGCCTTGGCCCTCTTTGGGGAGGGGAAGGATGAAATGAGGGTGCTTTTTCGCTGTTGCTTCGATTGTTTCGTAGACGGATAGGGGGATTGTGGCGCAGAGAGAGTTGGGGGAGTTGACATGGCGGAGGCGCCAGATTGCTTCGATTTCTTTCTCGGGGAGAGTGAGGGTTTTGGGAATGTCGAGGAAGGAGGAGAGGATTCTGATGCCGGGAGGGCTGGCTTTGATTTCTTCAGTGGGAAATCGTGGGGCTGGTGGGGGTGGAGGGAATGGTGATGAGGCTACGGGCGATTCTGGGGGGTTCGATGGGGAGTTTGGGATTGGGATTGGTATTGCTGATTTCTTCTTGATGTCCTGGATCTTATCCTTGTATGCTTCTTTCAACTCATTGATATCACGCAGGCCTTCCCTATTCATGGCATGTTCCGTCAGTGCAATTTTCAAATGTAGAAACTTTCGGTAAATTCTATATTAAGGTTATCCTCACTCTCTGGCTTTCTTGTCAAGCTTCTCCTTGTATTTCTCCAGCACCCTGTCCGACTGCTGCGTAGCAAGAAATCTAACGTCATGAACCTGGGCCCATCGTCTCTGTGATGTACGCAGATTGGCAGCACCAGAGACAATGTTTCGAAGCGCAGGAACCCGAAGCGCAGCCATTAAGTGGGGGTTGGCGTAACAAGTGTAGACATACATTTTGAAAGAGATGTTGACATACACTGCAGATAATTGAAAGTCACATGACTTTTACCCCTAAATCGGCTAGGCTCGGGATTAACAATGCCGAGCTTTCTTTTGATCCCTCGGCATATTCCAAATCAAGGGATCTGGGAGCCCAAACGCGTGGAGAAACGGTTCACTTAGCTTCCCTCCTCCGCACCGGCCACTGATGGCCTCCCCAAATAACTTCAAAGATCTTTGATGTTGTTTCTCAGTCTTTATATATCTTGGTGTGCCCCCCGCTGGATCTTCCCCTCTTGGCCATCATTATCGTACTGAACGCCGTTTAATTGCTAGTATAATGCCTACCAAATCTCTGTAAGGAAGCTATGACATCAACGATACATTTGAGAAATTTGCTAACAGTACTGCTAGTTACCCAGATGTTGATATTCCCAATGTGGACATATGGGGTTTGCTCTTCGAGAGAAAAGACAAGGAGTTCCCTGATGACAAGGGTGAGTACCTGTCAGCACTTTATCACCTTTTTAATCGAAGAACAGACTACTGTGCGAGAGATTTTGAAGTGGCTGACGGAATTTTGTAACAGTGATATACCGAGACCCAGATACTGGACGATCATACACATACGCCCAAGTCAAGGAGACCGCCATCGACTTCGGCAAAGGCCTGAAGGCAGCATGGGACTGGCAGAAGGGTGACGTGATTGGCTTGTTCACACCAAACTCAATTGATATTCCTGCCGTTGTATGGGGGACTCATTGGGCTGGGGGGGTACCATCGCCTGCGAACCCAGGTTATACGGCGGCTGAGCTGGCCTTCCAGCTAAAAGACTCAGGTGCAAAAGCGCTGATAACGCAGAAGCAATGCCTAAAGGAGGCATGCGAGGCTGCGAAAATAGTCGGTATTGCTGATGATCGTATCATACTCATTGGCGACGAGCGAGATGAGCAGACGCGGTTCAAACACTTTACAAATATCAGGAATACCTCTGGTGCTGTCAGATATCGACGTACAAAATCGAATCCAAAGAAGGACCTGGCGTTCTTAGTATATAGTAGCGGAACTATGGGACATCCCAAAGGTGTCATGTTGTCCCATGGCAACATTGTGTCGAACATCCTTATGGGAAAAGTTGGGGAAGGTGGAAACCTTACCTGGCAAAATGACCGCATCGTCTCATTTCTTCCATTTTATCACATCTATGGTATGTTTAGCCTCGTATAGTTTTGCGAACGGCAGACTAATCCCGAGTTAGGATTGACATGTTTGATCCATCAAGCCATGTACTCGGGCCTCGAGTTGATTGTCATGGCCAAATTCGACCTCGCGAAATTCTGTGCTCACGTCCAGAAGTATAAATGCACCTTCTCCTACATTGTGCCCCCGGTCGTTTTACTACTTGGAAAGAGTGATATAGTGGAGAAATACGATTTGAGCTCCATGCGTATGGTGAATTCGGGCGCGGCTCCTCTGACGAAAGAACTCGTCGATGCAGTCTATAGTCGCCTCAAGATTCCCATAAAGCAAGGCTATGGTCTCTCAGAGACATCTCCAACAACTCACGTGCAGCCTTGGGACCGTTGGCTGACGACATGTGGTTCTGTTGGCACTCTTCTTCCGAATCAAACTGCGAAATACATGTCGCCTGAAGAGAAAGAAGTCCCCGTTGGTGAGACTGGAGAGCTTTGGATTAAAGGCCCAAATATTTTCATGGGCTATTTGAACAATCCTGAAGGGACTAGAAATGCGCTTACCGACGACGGCTATTTCAAAGTAAGTCTGAATCAGCCTCTATCGCATCACTTCGGCAAGGATTGAAAATCTTTGAAGCTTTTTCATTTTAAGCTCGTCATAGTTATTCCCACTAACTTATCTTATCTTACAGACAGGGGATGTCGGCCATCAAGATAAAGACGGAAACTTCTACATCACCGACCGCGTCAAAGAGCTAATCAAATACAAAGGCTTCCAAGTTCCTCCCGCCGAGCTCGAGGGCTATCTTTCCACACATCCGGACATTGAAGATGTGGCTGTGATTGGTATATATGTAAAGGATCAAGCGACCGAGGTGCCGAGGGCTTATGTTGTGCCGAAGAAGGGCGTACCGAAGTCCCCGGAAACTGAGAAGAAGATCGTAGATTGGCTTGGGAAAAGGGTGGCAAATCATAAACGTCTAAGAGGTGGCGTAAAGTTTGTGGATGCGGTGCCTAAATCAGCCAGTGGTAAGATTCTTAGAAGGGTGTTGAAGGTCCAAGCGGCAGAAGAAGAAAAGAAGGGTGTGAAAGCGAAGCTGTAAATGATAGGGGTAAGGTCTGTGTAACTGCATAAATCCTCGAGGGTGACTTTTTATACGTACAAGCTATATCTTAGACTTACAAACTTCAATAAAATGGTTTCTTGACGGTTAGTCTAGCTTGTCCTATCCATCAAAGCATTTTGTCTTATCATTAGAGCCGTTAGTTCTTCAGACAGGGTTAATTATTTTGAAGTTTCATTACGCCGACGGAGACCTCGGCTTCCTAACAGATTGCTCTATACCTTGGCCAATTACATTTCTTTATGAATCTCAGCAACTATTCAATGCCTTTCAGGTACATGATTGCCATTAGTGAGAGTGCTGGCAATTGAGCCCGGAAATAGGACCAAAATGCATATACTGAAATTTGGGAAATGTGGATATAGAAATGTTGACCAAAACACCAAATGGCGAAGCTGGAGCTTAAGAACGCGTGCATCAGGTGGGTTGGTTTGTTCAACATCAGAGCGATTCTTTTACATATTACTCTTCTGATCCCGGTTTTTACCATCACGTAGACACATCTCTCCTTCCAAACTCCAGCATTGTTTTCTTGCGGTCTGTTACTACCGACATTTTCCTGCGTTAATAGTCGTATTCGTAGCAGCAAAAGAACTGTCGCCGCGTCCAGAACCGCTGTTGAAACCTCCATGAAACTCCGCCGTTATTGGGACTTTACCACCAACACGGCAATTTGCGGCTGTCAGGACCAACACCGTTCTTGGCGTTGGATCTCGGACTATGCGCATGCGGAGAAGTTGTTATCCTCTTTATGCTTTGGTCGAGGCAGTACCGCGGAACCCAACGGGGAGAAAATTGGTGAAATGACCGAGGGAAGACACAGTGTAAATGACTGCATGCGACGAGCTAGAGGATTGGGAGACTTAGTCATCAGATATACGCATTTCTTCGATCATTAGAGCCATTGATTTTACAAAAGGCTCTTCTGATCCATAGTTTATTTCATCATCACGTGTACTAGTCCTCCATGCTAAAGAGCCATAGAGACTGACTTAAGCGGCACCTTATCGAAGCACAGTATCCCTTCGATGTGACACAAAGCTAGTACAGTAAACAAGAGGAAGCACTGTAGATGAGATAGAGGATTGCACGTGGCAAAGTCAAGGAATAGAAGACTTGCTCATCAGGTTGCTGCAGAGTTGCTTGTCATTAGAGCCGTGTTTTCGCACAGATATCTTTCGACTTGAGGGTTATTAGTTCATCATGTGAACAAGTCTTCAAAACACAAATCATAAGATTCGTAAAGTCAAATGCCATTAGAGCTGTCTGAGCAGAGAACTATTGAAGCACAATATTTTTTCAATCAGGCCACTTTTGGCATTTGAGTGCGAACAAAACGTTGAAAAAAAAAAAATCAGTAATAAGATGGAGGGAAAGGAGAAGATATCGCCAGCAACGAAGTTGGGAATTAGGGATTTTGGGGACATGTTCTGATGAACAAGTCAGTATAGACTTCCTCAGAGCCGGCATTTCACACAAACCTCCTCTGCTAATCAACATTTCTCATCGCATGAATAAGTCTCTCTCAGCCGCTCTTGATCCGAAAGGGTTTATGTGCCTGATCTTTAGCACTTGGTTTTGAAAGGTCGTGCTTGTGGAGCACACATGAGAAAATATATAAGAACCAACAAAAACGAACATAAGGAAACATGCTAAAATAAATTGCCTATCTCTTACAAATGGCGAAACTCGAGTATAGAAGACTTGCTCGTCAGACTAGCATGTTATAATACAGCTTCAGAGACATTACTGTTACACAAGACTCCTTTGAGTGCCTCCAATAATTTTCATCGTGTGAACAAGTCTATTTTCGATTCTTCTCCATCCATAAGCTGCCCATTGATTTTATTATGCCATTTCTGGAGCCAGAGCATGTGCAAAATTGTATCGGATCGCAACATCTTTTTAACTCTGACATTTCAGGTATTGAAGGAGTAGTGAAGAGATAAACAACGAAGAAAAAGATAAGGTGCTGTCTATGGAAGTGATGACGGTAGACATTGGAAGACGTATTCATCAGACCAATCTCAATTTGACGACATTAGAGTCGTTGCTGTTAGTCTTCTGAATGTGCAGTTGTTTCATCACGCGAACAAGTCTTCCAACCTCACCCGATATTTGCAATTTGAATGGCCAAACCAAATATTATACATTTCAGATAGTACCACTCTTGGCGCCCCAGATTTTCCATAGTGGCGTTGATTGTTTTCGTGAATGAAGAGAGAGCAAATGCGTCAGGATGCACAAATTTCCATCAGAAGGATATTTATTGTATTCTCATTAGGGTCTTCTGCTTTGACACAGAGCCCTTTGGATAATTGCTCTTGCCATCACTTGAAAGCCTGGTTCGTTACCCCTTCGATCGATTTTGGAGAACATCGAATCTAGTGGAATACTTGCTCAAATCCAAGCACCACCTCCCAAAAGGGCGCTGGTTTTCCAAGATACCGGGAAAAAGAGAAAGAGGCTGTAGAACTGAACGAGAATTATAACTACCATTCAGCAAAGCCTACGACAGATCTGAGCCGATAATGGAAGACTCACTCATCAGAAACAAACATGTATAGCATGGAGATCCTTGGAGGGTCAACAGGCAGCTTCTTTTCTTATATGCTCAACTCCCCTTCTGTGAACAAGTCTTCCATTCCTACCTAATACTTGTCCTGAGACCAGAACTCACCGAAGCGGAGTATATGATGGCTTTCAGTGAGAGAAAAGGTCATGGGATGGTGTTATGTTTTAGTGAGTAAGTCTTTTGCTTACAGAGGCTGTATGTCGATAGTGATGAGAGCTTCATTGACTGTGCGGAACATCATTAGAGTCAGCAAAGTCATTTCATAAACTTCTGGTATTATAAGTAGCCTAAGCAGTGATTGAATGTCCGTCAGAAAAGTTCAGCAGTAATCATCAGTTCACTGCTGTTACACAGAATATCAGACAGAAGGACGGCTTTCTTTCATCACTTGGCCAGCCACCTCGCTGATACTTCGAGAGCTCAAAGATTCCCATCAGGAAAACATATTAAGATATATGTGAACTTACTTGTAGGTTAGAAACAGTTCACTGCTGTTCCACATTTGTGAAATATGTCTGTGTTAGTGTCACAGTGAATATGAGATCGGATTAGGTCGGAGGTAGGAGCACCTTAATTGTTGTCTAGAAGGACTCTAGTAAAAGCATGATTGCTCAATACAGTGTTAGTCGGCGTCTGATCGTATAGCAGAAAAGGAGTGAGACGGTGAGCAGATGAGCATGTTGTACTCCAAAGGGTAAGAACAGACTTCTTCTACTGAAAGATGTGAGACAAGCAACAAACTGATATGGAAGTGCTAACATAACAGCTGTAAGAGTGAGTATTAAGAATTTGAGCAAAGCAAGCCATGATGAGTAATGTGAGTGAGACAAACGAAGTAGGACGAAGAATGTTCAAACGGAGAAGTGTTTTGAATGTGTTTAAGATCTTAGAATGTATTATAAGCTAAATATTTACACTCAAAACACATTAAAGTGCGCACTAGTCAAACACCGCCTTCTCTTCCGTCTGCTCTGAAATTTCCCAATTCGGACTACTGTGTAACGTGTCCCGAAGCATCAACACGCGCTCTGCTTTTGCCCGCGCCAACAGACTTTCCAAGAGCACCCATAGTCACCGATAGCGATATTTAGTCGTTATTGGTGCTGGAATAGTCTGGTCAGGGTCGGGTATCATCAAGAGTTGTATGTAGGATTGAGATGCTTCTATGGATTATCTAAGAACGAAGAATGTTGGAGCGGCATGGCATTCGTTGGAAGCGGTGTGAATTGGCCAGTTATATATAGAATGTAGGCAGTTACCCCGTCCGATAATAGACCGGATTCCACATGCACATTCACCCTTCAGACTGTTGGCTTGGGTATTCTTGACGCGTGCTACCTAAGAATATACCCGGCTTTAAAGCCATTTTTATGGAGTAGTTGTCACTGCAGCCTGTTACTTCCAAGTTGGCACCTTCATGGATTGGAAATGATTTCTTAGGTCTTCTAAAGGTGTACTTCTCAGTGTATCCCGAGAATGCTCTAAAAATATCAATTCTACCCCACCACACACAAAGCTAGAGCCACCTGAGAGTCTATGATTTTAAAGGTACCTCTCTCTCTTTCTTAGATCTAGGAATACAGCAATTGGACAGAGTTATACGGCGTAATGTCACTTCACTGGTGATAGTCGGTACATGCTTGCTTTGGCCCTTCGTGCAGGCAGAATCGATATAGAAGTATGCCACAGAATAGACACATCTTTGCCGAGCCATTAACTGTGCTTCATTAAGCAAGGTGACGACGAGGTTGCCCAGTAATACGTTGCTACCACATCTAAGAAAGGAAACACGGTTCGGGAGGATCCGGCCGCTACGCAGTTAGCAGAGTTAGTAAAAGCTTATCATCCACCGCATCGCCTGAGCCCAGTCCGATTGCATATAGCAGGCAATCTTTTATATATGTGTTACAAACTAGACATCGTATTATGGTTGACTTCTAACAACGCCCTAGGGCGGAAAGAACAAAGTCCAGATATCGATAGCTTCACACGTTGATATAAAAAAATTCACATTCTCACTCAGATTAGGCACTGTGATTTGGGAGGCAAGGCCAAGCTGTAGATTCCTAGATCATCCCCAGAGATCCCACCACATAGTACTATGGAGCCTCCCGCTGTCGAAATTGTTAAATCAGTCTTAAGGATTTTAGGGCATAGGTGTTCGGCCGTGCTTCGTTTCACAAGGCCTAGGGCGACCAAGTTTAAAAATACGGCCGTGGGAGACGCGACCAGCCCCACCTAACTGCGCTACGCATTCTCACCTTGAGAGTTGCAGCCAACACGTGCTACATGTTCGCCGATTCACGTCAACCATTGCATAGTCATAGCAACATACAGTCGCCATGGAACTGTGCAAAATATGACAACGGAACATGAAGGGTTCGGCTTCTGAGTTGTCCCTGGCCGAGTCCAGGATGGTGGCTTCGGAGCGAAAAGACGATTGACAGGGAGAGCTTGTAGTATCCAAAGTAAGCTCTAAGGGATCTTTTCATATCGCGCTTCTCCTTCACAAACAACTCCTCTCAGGCGGTCCCAGCCAGGATTTTATAGGTGGTCGAGAAATTCTTTCCTCAGAGCAACTCACTCTTAAGGCCCAGCCACCAACCCAGCTGTCCGGGAGGTGGCCGAAAGTCATCAGCCAACTCCTTTCCTGTTCCCTAAGTATCCAGAGAGACCACGATAAAACAATTTGTCTTGGGCCTTTTTATGTGATGCCCAGCACACAAGGATCTGATGTGCTGCTCTGATATCTTGTGACGCCTCCTTCTAAGAAAAAATAGTGTTTGGAAATCACCTCATGATATATTAGCATTTTTAATTGACAGTGGATGCTCGTTCGCAACTTACAATAGTTCTACTATCCAGCTCGTTCTTGTGACCGTTGACCGGTAAAGCCATTAGTAAAGCAAGTGCCTTCAACCCACAAATTCGCCTGACACAAGTGTTTCCCATGGCTTCCCAGTATCCCACACCTTTTGCATTAAAGTTCGCGCTCTTTGTACCTGAAAATAAACTCAGCGCATTCTGGGGAAAAGGCATCATCGCTACAACTTACCTGACTCATTCCAAAGTCCTCAATGCCTCGAAATCTATCCATTATAAACAGTTTCTGCTTCTCATCCTGAGTATCGCAGCCGGCCGTAAACATTGGGAAAAGCAGGCAGAATTCTGCACTGGACCCTTTCCGGACCTTATATAGGGCTCTAATAATTTCGGACACGGCATTCTTAACGTCTGTATGTGTTGTAGGCTTTCCAAGGATACGTCGATGTAAGTGAACTAGACCAGCCCAATGATATGCTTCGTTTGTCGCAGCCATCTCACGTGTGTCCCATTGGTATGCAGCTTCTCCAGCAGAATGAAGATGTTGACACGACTGGACCCGAGCATTAGTTCTGGCAGCTTCAAGATCTGCTATGAGTTTTTCAGCTCGGGTTATCACCTCCTCAGACGGCTTCCATTCAGGGCGAATATTCTTGTCGCCGTCTATGCGGTTCATATCGCATCCACGAGCTAGCTCAGCAATGAGCGCAAGGATATTAATGCAGCGGCCAGTGAATCCAAACAGACAGTCTATTTGATAGTCCATTTCGTCATCGAAATCGTACTCATATAACCATCTGCTTTTGCTCCTTTCATCTGGGGGTGACTGGACAGATCCTGTTGGAGAGGGTGGATCTGCTGGCCCATCGATAAGACTCCCCAATACGTCAAGGTATGCAAACCAACGCAACAAGAAACGTGACACGTCAGAACGTTCATAATACATGGACCTGACCCCTCCTCGTGCTAACACCATGGAACGGGCCATGAGTAAATGTTGCTGCCAAGGAACGGAAACACCAAACGCTTTGGGAGAGATGATCTCTAAAGACGCTAGCATGATGGCCGTGGCAAGGTTTGCATTAGAGACGATATTGTTTAGATTGTTGAGAGCATAGCGTAGTTTTGGAAAGACGTCCTTGACCCATAATGCTATTCTTGTGGCAGGTTCAGGCTGCTGAAGAAGTCGAGCTCGATGGGAAGCCGAGTATGCGAGTAGAAGATTCATGAGGTTTTCATCCTGGATGGCCATTTTTGGCAGGATCTTCTGGAATGGATTTGAACTGCAGTGGTGAGGCACGAGTAACCTTGACGTTATCAGCGGCGGTGAGTTGGTAAAGCACAATTACACTCACCGTGCAGTGTGTGATATAAAATGATGGAAGTAGAGGAGATTCATAGGATTTTCCAGGAGTGAAGGTGGAAGTGGTTCAAATGATCGGGGGATTTTGATGGCGACAGGCCTAAACTCCCTATGTGTCAGCTTGGTACTACTTTATAAATCACATGAAAGTGGGTGGGAAGTTGTGCTAGTGCGGATCAAATGGTTTTGGCCGAAGTAGATAGGGTAAGCTACCAGCGTGATCCAAGGCCAACATGGCGACGATACCCTATCCTTAATAAAAGAAACAACAATGATTGCTACCATACACTGAATTCGGACCATAGAAGGGCAGAGAAAGTACTTCTTACTGCGCATAATAATCATTCTTCTCAAAGTTGGTATCCTTTGCCTGCACACCAAAGCCGAATTCGATAGGAACATCGTCACTTTCGAAGTCCAAATGCTCCCGTTTCGTAATTGGAGATCCACCTGTTATCGCATTGGCATCATCGTTTTTGCCAATGTCGAGATCGTGGAAGCCTCTATCTACTCCCCAAGTCGTTACTTCCTCCGAGTATTCTCCGTTCCCTGACGAGTTTGGATGAGGTGTTCGCGGGTCAGAAGTTACTGGGTCACTGTATTTACGAATTGGTTCGTCTGGCATTCCAGGTGGTCCAGAAAGCAGCGACTCCACCGAGAGTCGTCTAGGATCAGAATCCTGTGACAGTCGTCGGATATCAGGGGAATTTTGTGCTACGTAAGGTGATAATTTAGCAGGATAGAACTTGTAGCTCTCGTCACTCTGTGTCGATGATGCAGCTGGCGTCATTGGTGCGTTTATAGGGACGATCGAGGGAATCGGCGGCTGGTTGACCGGATAAGCGCCATAACCATACGCACAGGAAGCCATGTGTGGAGGTGGCATGTCTGTGGGGCCTATTGCGCTGCTATCACGCCTGTCGGGATACTCGTATCTGACACGCTTAGAAGGTCGATCCATGAAACTATTTTCAGGGCCAAGTCCTTCATCTTCGCCTGTAACGTCGTCAGCTGGTGAAGGAAAGAGAGATGTCTTGTGTTGAAGTATGTCGAAATGTAAATTTTGTCTGAGCTGGCGTCTCGGACCTATGGGAACTCGCGTCGCAGTCGAATGCTGGGCAAGACTTGCTGGGCTGGATGTTCGAGAATTATATCGCTCATAACTTTGAGCGTACGTCAGGTCTGGTGGAGTATACGTTTGAAATGGATTTGGCAAATAGATTCCTGGCTGGTTTTGAGAGTCCATCAATGCAGGATCTATTGCAGAAGCAAACGGAGATGGCTGCAGTTGATATTGCGCAAGTATCGGAGTATGTGCTGGGTACGGCTGAGATTGAGCTTCAGAATCTGCTATATCGGGTCGCGTACTGCCATCCATGATTGTCGAGAGGTGTTGAGGTTCTATTAAAGTTGTCGATGCGGTATCCTCCTGCGAATCTGTGTTCTCCCCTCCGCTTGTCGCTCTGAGCACAGAATCGATCATGCCAGAAGAGAAGATAATCTGCCCGTTGCCCTCGGGCTTCTTCTTCCCTCTACCATCCCAATTGAGACGTATACTGTAGTCGCAAGTCTCGCCCTGCCGTTGACAGTTAAGGCAAGACGGATGCGCTTCATCACATTTAACCTTGCGTGATTTGCATGGCCTGTCGGCGAACAGAGTCAGCATCTAGTTGTCTGAAATGTAAAAGTATCATTCATCCATCACAAGTGCGCATCACAAGTGCGCGTCGCAACTCACCAGCATCCATTACGGCTGCGCTTCTTGGGCTGGGGAGCGCCTGCTTTCTTTGGCCGGGGCATCGTGACATAGAGGCCTAGAGGAAGTAGTTCGGAGTCGTGGTGGCATGCGAAACTGGTCGTGGAGGGTCGGAGCCTTGTTCATCGAAAGATTTCATGCAGCCTTGGGCTTGGCAGGCCAGATATATGAAGCCTTGGAAAGCCTTTTTTCCATCTCAGAAGAGCAGCCTTCCTTCCCCTTTAAAAAACCACCCCAATTGTCAGACGGCAATGCGGGTAATCATGGCTCAGGCGTTTGGTGACTGCGGCGGAGCTGCGGTTTTTCAGCTTACAGGCATCTAGATAAGGGACCAAAGTAGCATAGCGCAATCGTACACGTGATACAAAAGGCACGGGCACACGGGATCTCGTGGGGTATCACAATGATATTCTGTCTATGCGATCGAGATATTGATAATTTTAATATCCTCTTCTGGCTTCTCCTTATACACTCTGGTGTTCTCAATCTTGTGTATAACATCCAGTCCCTGAATTGCCCTCCCGAAAATTGTATGCTTGTTATCAAGCCAAGGCTATTTATCGTCAGCAATCTATCCCTGGTACAGCGCGGTAAACTGACCGTTTTCTCAGTAGTAATGAAAAACTGGCTCCCATTCGTGTTTGGGCCTGCGTTCGCCATGCTTACTGTATATGGTTTATCATGCTTCAGTGTACTGAACTCGTCTTCAAACTCCTTCCCCCAAATACTCTCTCCGCCTGTCCCATCTCCTAACGGGTCGCCGCACTGGATCATAAACTTTCGAATCACACGGTGAAAGATTGTGTTATTGTAATATCCTCTCCTGGAATGTGTGACAAAATTCTCGACGGCTTTCGGCGCTGCATCAGGGAAAAGTCGAATGTGAATATCACCATAGGAGGTGTGTATAACTGCGGCGGTTCCGGTTTCGGCAACTTTGGGCTGGACCGCTTTACGTGCATTGGGATTCGTAGGCTTTTCATTCTGGACATCGCGCTCAGACTTTGAGATCTCTTCGTCATTGGTGAACATGTAGAAACGGACTTTGCCTACACCGGTCGCGACCAATATGGGATCACGCGCCTCCGATTCTTGTAGGAGGGGATTGTTAGAAGCAGCCATGGCGACGGTTGTTATCCCCTTCTTCTGCGGTTGACCTTGATAGATAGCTAAACTTAGTGGCCTGAAGTTTTCATCTCTGCCATAGACCTTTACGACCCGGTTGGTGTAAGTATTGATGACTTTGGTGCCGAGCACGGATCCATAGAGAATGAAATGACCACTCTCATCGAAGATAACGTTGACCTTATTCTTCAAGGCGGGCGTCTCAATTTCTCTTTCTATTGCAAGTCGTCGTCCGAACTCCACGTCGTCCAGCTTCTGGAGAGTTGTTCCAGCTTGCTGCATCTCCTCAATTATCTGCAAAGATTCGTCATACGTGCGATAGAGTCTTCCAGTGGGAAAGTCAAACACGCGGATCTTCCGGTCCGGAAACGAATACGTCGCAAATTGAGCACCTGAGGGTGATATTGTGATAGACGCAGGAAGCGACTTGGATTTTTTGAATTCGTAGAGATTGGTAGAGCTCTTATACTCGAAAACGTTGTCTGGCTTTTCATAGTCACCACTTGGTCGCCAGTATTCGATCATGCCATTCCCATCTGCGGAGATGACACAATCATACTCACTGTTAAAAGCCATGAGGAAGACAACGCTTCTATGCAGGCCTGATATTGTGTGTATAGGTTCTTGGTTCTCGCCTCGTCCGTCATATATGCGTATCGAGTGGTTGACCTCATCCGAGACGGCTAGAAGGGGCAGCGACGCGCCTCGTTTGTGAACCCAGCATACACACTTTGGGGTAAACTCTACTGTCAGCATAGACAAGAGATCGAACGTGACAACATCGAAGATCTTAATACTTTTGTCGACACCCGCCGTAGCAAAACTTCTGCCATCTGCGCTAACTGACACGCTTTGGATCTCTCCAACGTGCGCTTTGAACTCCTTAACAAATTCAATTCCTTGATTTCCCTTCTTCCAGAATTTCACAGTGCCATCAGCAGAGCTGGTGATGAGAAAATCGGTCAGTGGGGTCATTGTGAGAAAAGACAATTGCTCCTTGTGCATCAGTGACTTCGAGTACCGTTCCGACTTAGGTAAAGCAGAGATGTACAGCTTTTCGAAGGGAAGTATGCGGCGTTTTTTCTTTGGTGCAGCAGACGGCAGCTGCGGTCCCATCTCATCTTCTGAAGAGGAATCTGCGACCATGGTTAGCAACAAGCATGGCCATCGGTGGAATCTCTCACCCTCTTCGCCTGCTCCAGATGCTTTACCACCATCTTGCGCATTCGGTGAATCAATCTCTGCTCGGGTTCTCTTATTTGACTTCGGCGTGTCTGACCCTGTTCCGGCCATATTGGGCTGTTATACTGGTGCTCAGACGAGGCTGAACATTTTCGAAGACGTTTCGTATATATTTTGCCGCAGAATCCAGGTATACATGCATGGCAAGGCTGTTCGGCAAAATGGCAGGGCTGAAGAATGCATTCGCCCGAAAGGATTGCGTTTTCCTCTCTTCATAGACCTTGTTATAGATTTCATCTTCACACTCTTAGTCTTCGCATTCGCTGCGAGCTGTCTGTATATTATTCAGTCCTGAGGTTGCTGTACCTGAAGCTCTTTTTGCAACATGGTTTCCACTTCAGGACACCTCATGGCGCGTCATCCACTTCAACGCCTATCGTCACCATCAAGAGGCGCCTCATTCGTTCTTCATGCACTATCTCTTTGTAGTTTTGCTGGTTCTTTTTGGTACCTAAATCATTTCCCTACAATGATTAACTACTCGTACGGAGTGAGTGACACTACGCATTTGTTGATTGTCAGGCATCTAACAATCCTAGTGGCATTGGCAGTATTTGACTATCCTCGGACTTGCAGGAGCCACACTTACTTGCACTTTTGGGCTCTTCGCTGATCTCACTCTTTCTCCGACATCATTCTTAATCAAGAACAGCTTAGCATTGTGTACTACTCCCCTCGAAGTTCTTATCTCGATACTCTATTGGGGCATCTGCGCAATTGATAAACGGCTTGTCATACCGCCCGAGATTCAGTTGTCCCCTCTTGCAGATGTAGGATTTCATCTCATACCCGCAGTTGTCCTAACCATGGATCTGTTGCTTTTCTCTCCTCCCTGGACAATACACGCCATTCCTGCCATGGGACTTTCTTCAGTACTTGCATTTGCATATTGGGGTTGGGTTGAGCACTGTTACAAGCATAATGGATGGCATGTCTACCGAATCATTTATAAATTGCATAGAGCTGACAGAATTTCAGGTATCCTTATCCACTTTTTGCTCGTATGTCACCTCACATTTAGCTCTCTAGACTTCTTCTAACGAAACAACCACAGTTCTTTCCACTCCACAACGGATCCTTCTCTTCGCCATCGCAGCTACGACAATGACAGGCAGTACGGCAATGTTAAAGTGGTTATATGGATGCGTGAATGGATTGCAAGGCGCTCAGAAACGGGCGACTCGGGCAAACATCAAGGGTGAGTAGCTGGAAGAACCCGAGTAGACTGATTGGGACCTTGCGGACATATAACTCAAGCTGATTTGGAGTGATTGGCCCTTGTTATGTACGCCAACCCTTCGTGAGCTTAGATATGAAGGACCTAATAATGATGTATGTGAATGATGCTTTGGCTGTGTTGTGATCCTTTTCAATCAGGTGCTTTGATGCTTTTCAATGCGAAGCCCACTGTTAGCGCATGGCAAATACCCCTGTACCTGCAGCACCCCTTGAAGCTCAAGCATCCTAGTAATAACTTAGGCGGCTTCCAAATCGATAGCACTATAGTTCTACTCTGCCACGCGAATGTATACATTTTCATAGATATTCTCCTTGTCCTACTATTTTCTTCATTGTGCGATATGTAGCTTCTTGGTATGCGTTATGCCTCTCTCTTATCGCTGCTTGATATTCGCGATGACTTTTCGGTCAATTCCCAAAAGGCAATATCACCTTGCCTTTCTAGCAACTTGTATTGCAGTCTCTACATACGGAATCACTGTTGGGAGGCCCGTTCTACAGAGTAAGTATTCCATATCTCCATTGTCTAGAGGATGTTCAGTTGCTTACAAGCATAGCTGGGGCGCTTCGATTCCCATACGCCGAGACGCTACCATTCCCTTATCCTCTCACGACAACGCTATTTCAATTGATATGGACGCATGCATGCCTGTTGCTCGGCGGTTCATTTGCCTGCTCTATCAACAAGTCTCTTGATGATCTAGAAGCGCGGGAAAATAACCACCCCAGCAATGTTAAGAATGCATTATCCGCCCTGAATTGGTCAACAATACTTAGGATACTTCCACTGCCAGTCACAATCGCGGCGGAAGCCGCCTTGGGCAATTATATTTTGTATAATATGCCTTTCGAGGTCTACCTGCTCTCTCGAGCCTTAGTTCTACCTTTCTTGTTGCTCTTGGATCGATTTATTTACGCAAAAGTCAGTGCCGGCAGGCTGATGTATCCTTCTATTGTGCTAGCAATAAGTGTTTTTATAACGGCTTTTAAACTGCGTCTTCCTCACTCTGGATGGACATTCTTGGTTGTCATATCTTCCTCTATTCTGTCTGCTCTCTGGCCTCTTCAAGTACAAATCCACACCAGATCCGCGGAGCCTTTGTCGAAAGGAGAATATATTACTGTTGGGTCGGCAGAGACTGTGTCGAAGAAGGGTAACATGGAAACTTACACCATATGGCAGTTGCTCTACTATACATCCCTGCTTTCAGCTATTATTCTTATCCCTGTTGTGCTGTATTCTGGCGAGCCTGGTCACATTCTGCGCAACTGCTATTTTCTGAACGAGTTCCGATTCTGGCTATATATGGCTGCTGGGGGTATGTTCCGGTTGACCTTCTTCACCTCGACAATATTGCTTATTGAGAAAACATCTGCATTGATTGTGACATTCTTCTGCGTTCTTGTCAACATAACCCAAATAACATTTTTCACCTTCGAAAAATTGCGAAGGTTACAGTTACTCGGGTTGACGGGCTCCCTCCTTTCATCACTTTGGCTTTTGATAGCCTCGTTTGACTTCAATTCCACTTGGGGGACAATCTGGGAAAATAATCGTCTTGCTTTTCGCCGACGGTTCTATTCTGTTGTGCTTCTGATCGCTATTGTAATTGGATTTGGTACCATTTTGCAGATTTGGCACGATGAAGGAATTGTGGATACTTCACCACCCCTTGATAGGGATGATACTGGTGATTTCCCTGCTAGTTTATTCACTTCAATGGTCCAGGGAACTGATTCATACCTTGGCCATCGCCCTCCTACCAACAGTGTAATGAATTTACAATTGTTGATGGAAGAATGTGAAGGGACGGATAATCCAATCACTAGGGACGTTTTTCGATGTCTCGAGTTTCTTTCTACAAAGCGAGACTTATACCTCATTTCTCCAAGCGAACCATCTCAAGATCTTTCTGGCGATGGCGAGTCAACTGTGACGGACCCAGTAGACCCTTCAGCAAATATGTGCGATGGCCCGATTATTCCATATCATATATGGTGGAGTGGTCTTCCGACTTGGCGTGTAGAGCTATTCATAAAAGCCTACCTGCACACTCAGAATCTGCCCTGTTCAAGATTATGGATATGGGTTCATGGTAGGGCTGGAGAAAACACTGTAGGAATGTGGTTTGTTGATCAACGGTTTCGACGGTTTATGCCTTTAATCGAAACTGGAGACATCGTTGTTAAGCAATGGATGTTACCTAGTCGAATACCTCTACCTCCTAGGGATAGCATTGATGAACTCGACAAGGCACGTTACCACAGAAATCCTACGCAAACAGATTCGAAAGGCGTAAGACTTGTAGCAGATTCTGTGCTTCAAGATGCGACTGGTCAGGAGTGGCTGCAATTTTATGATGAAAATCAGATCATTTACTACGAAAAGGCCTTATCTAATGTCGCACGCTTCTTGATAATCCACATGCACGGAGGCATCTACCTAGACCCTGGTACAATTCTCCTCCGCGATATTCGGCCCCTGCTCCTTAGCAACATATCCTTCATTGAGAAGCCCGATCCGAGGGAGCCATTTGGCAATGCTATCATTGCTCTCCCCGCCAATTCTTCAATCTCTTCCTATATCCTGCGCGGCGGTACGAGAATGGGCCTTTTCTTCCATGCGGCGGTATTGCAGCGGATGTTTGTTAAGGAAGGCCGGGATGGAAATAATTATAATGGAGGATTGGTCAGATTAGAAGACGCAATATTTGATCCTATCTGGGCTGAGAGTCATGGTTCCCGAGAAGGAAGATGCACCGTCCCTTGTTTGAACAGTTATGTCAGTGTCTTCAAAGCTGCACCTGTACAGAATGAATGGTCGAGCTTTGACGGGGAGCGTCTTGGTGGAGCTGCATACAATCGTACCATGGAAAACTTCTATAAGGGTGCCTTTGCTTATCACATCCACGGCCAAGTGAGACGCTCTTTTATTGCAACCTATGTATGGGATTGAATATGAAATGCTGACGGAGTGGATAGAAAAAAACCCAATATGAACGAGGGTCATGGATGGATGTGATTTGTAGCGCACATGACCGGTGGCTCGCGGGCATGCAACTCAACCCTTATGGCGAGAAATGGCATGGCCCCCCAATCACGAGCTACCGACATAACAGTTAGAGAGAGAAAGTAACAACGACGCTCGATATAATTTCGGTGGAGCTGTGCAACCCTAACTTGTCCAAGCTGCATTTCGTACCCGTCTAAAAGGTTTCTGGAACACAGCTAACGTCGAGCAGCGGAGAATGGCACGGTAAAAGGGACTATCTATGTCACTTGCTCCCTATTTAGACGTCTGCGTGGCCATGTTGGTTGTTCCTCGATACCAGATTTGTCATCGAAGGAACCAGAGATTTTGCGACGATGGAAGCAGAAAAGAGCTTGATTGGCCCTCCTGGCAGCAACAGAAGACATACAATATTCTCTTCTTCTGACGCAAATCGCAAGAAGCCCTTTCCAAACGACGGGAAGCAGCCAAATGGCAAGTCTTATTTGTTGTGCATATCTGTCATTGCACATTACATTACTAGACGGCGCAGCATATATACCTTAAATGACACCACTTGATAAGTACATGAGGTGCTTTTGTTAAAAAGTTCTTTATCTCTCTTCAACCTTCTGGATGGTCGAAGTCCGTGAAAGGGATTTATACGACAGGCACATGTGGTTCAGGCAGTTAAGAGAGGTCACGTTATATAATGTGAACCTAAGTACGTGTGTCAAGTGACTGCTTGAAGTGAATACTTTTTAGATGCAATCCAGACGAGATCCAAAAATTCAGAGATACAATGTCGCACAGTAAATTCCTTCTTCCCGTTTCGAATATATAAGAATACTTCATACGTGTTTCAAAATATCCATTTACATATTTTTGATCTATAAGATCTCTCTTGCCACTCCCTCAATCTTCAATCCTTCTCATCATAGTCTTAACCCATAATCCATCTCAGCGAAGCAAAATGTGGCCAATGTGGTGTGAAAAAGACCTCACCTTCGAATTTACAGATCAAGAAGACGCTCTCTTATCCTCTCCCTCCTACATCTACACACAGCCGGCGGTACCGAGCCTGCATCGAATCAAACATGGCTCAAAATCGCCAATGCCATGAAGGCGGAGTCATCGAATGGGAGAAAATGCTACCATAGAAGCATCTACGCCCACTATACCTTCTTCCTCGTACTAGACATTACTCACGAGAGTCATAAGAAAGTGTTAGACGCAGCTGGCATTGAAGGCGCTTCTGGTTCTGAGAACAATCTTTTCCCACAACTTGAGCAGCTTCAGCTTCAGCTTCAACGTGATGATGGGGATGTAATAGAGGAACAAAGGGAGCGCTTACCTCCGCCGCAGCAAGGGAATTCGGGTCTGCCGCCGTTGAAGAGGGAAGCGAGGCAGGCTATGGAGAGGGCGGGGTTCTGGGGCTGCCGAGGAGTTTTGAAAAGAATGAGCGGTTTAAGGGGTTAGCAGCGGGGATGGCGGAGAGGCAGAGGAAGGCTGAAGAGGAGATGAGGCCGGGAGTTCGAGGGGAGGGGGAAAGGGAGGGCGGAGGTCTAGTAGAAGTAATAGAATTGATAGAGGAGCGAAGCTGAATTTTGGGGGGTTGTTTGTGGAAATTTCGACGATGCTTTAATTAAGATGTGGCGAAGAGCTGCCTTTGCATGTGTAACAGATCGCGGCTAAACTAGACCACGCCTGACCAGTTTGCCAATTGAGATACCCGTGCGAGTTAGAACATCTCAATTAGCTCCAGCAATGGATGATCGAGGTATTAGACCACTCACCGCGCGACAAGAGAACCTCATCAATTGACAGTGGGAAGTAGCACGACTTGGAGAATCTAGTCGACAGAATTAATAATTCATTCGTAAGTCGACTTTCTGTCCCGGAACTGCCCCGAACCAACTTGGTTCATATGGTCCCTTCGTTTCTTCGTCGTCGGTGTTTGGAGCACCCGTCGTGCTCCATGATTCTAATTCACTGACGGGCCTTATTTGTCTAGAGGGAAGTGATAAGTTATACGTTGATGTGACTAGTTGTTTGGATCTGATCACAACAGGCTTGATAAGACCCTCAAATGCTCTCTCTGAAAAATCTCTTATACATATATCCTGAAGGTGGTATTATACAATGACCATTTGTCCAGCTGTCCAAGATCATAGCCTCGAGAACGCATATCCACCCGTAGACTCTGCCACACCTTAGACAGGTTTGTCTGCGACTCCCATATATTAGTCCATATCGTTCTCTTTTTCAAACTTCAAATTACTCTCCTCCTCGTCAACAATTCTCATCTCACCCCTATCATCCCACACAATCTTCCCGGCAATAGCAGCCTCCATCAGCTCCCTATTCGCAACGTCCTTCTCACCGGTCACAGGATCCCAAGAAAAGCCTTCTTTGAGCCACATCCATCTTAGACAAGCAATGAGTTCCTTGTCACGGGGCTGTACACGCATCCACTCGGGTTGAAAGCCGTCTTCTCTTCCCTCGCCGTTCCAGCCCTCAGCTTCACCGCGCAGAACATCGCGGCAGAAAATCCGCCAGCTGTCGATGGCGTACCGACCCTTTGTCATGTGCCCGATCTCCCATGCGCTACGCGGATCTTCATCGTCTATAATCTCACCAGCTTTGACGTCCATGCCATCACCTGGTCCGGGATAGTGGTCTACGCGATATCGCTTACCCTTGACGGGTGGATCGTGGATCCAGAAGTGTGCAAATTTCTTATATATTTCTGCACGCTGCGCTTGGAGGCCAAGGTGGCGAGTCATTGATATGATATCTTCCCTGTCCGCTGCAAGGATGTCGGTAGGCGTAGGGTATCTCTCCATAACTGAGAAGAATACGGGGATGGCATGTTTACCCATTGTTCGATTTAAAAAAGTGACGCCAACGAGAAGGCGAAAGGGATCATTCCAAAACTTTTCTTGGAGAAGACCAAAGCTGATGCTCCTCAGAGGTGGAAAGGGAATACAAGAAACAAGTCCGCCTTTCTGGAGCGGCTTCTTTTTAGAAGAAACTTTGGGTTTTTCTGCAGATGCTGGAGGCGAAAAGAATGGTGACTTGACAGGTACCTTTGTGGCCTTCTTGACTGTTGCAGTAGATTCGTCCGACTGCTGTACCCGTTCAGCTAGTGTTGGATTTGACTGATCATTAACGTCTCGGGACTTTCTATGCGATTTGGGGGTTTGGAGGCTGGTCGATGAACTTCTAGAATTGACCGCGTGAGTGGGTGTTGTGGTTGCCGGTTTCATGGGGGATGACCGCGTCACTTTGGGCTCCACTTTTATCTCATCAAATTCAGGGCCACTATGGTTCCAGTCAAGTGAGCACTCACTCATGGTGAAGGCATGGTCTCTGGTAATTTCACTGAAGGTTGATTCCAGTGCACTCGTGGAAGAGTCGAATTCAACTGATTCCGCTTTGGCATCTGGCTTATCTATGGCATTTGACCACCAAGTTTTGGACGGAATGTGAACGATCACTTCGAATTTAGTTTGGGGGATTTGCGAAACTATGGTGAAATCCTCAGAAGCATCGGTAGCTTCAGTGCTGACTTTGGATGAGTCACCGGCTGCTTCCATAAGACCAGGTTTTAATTTTGGTTCGTCGAGATCCAGGGATTGATTACCACTCGCAGGAGCCTGGTCCCTTACGAGTGGTGATCTTTTAACGCTTCGCCTGCGGCAAATATCGACGTTTTAGGTATTGCAGTGACTAGCTTTCTTTTCGTTCCTCGGTCACGACGTCCTTTCATTTTCTTGTTTGAATTGGCAGATATCAGCTTGAAGAGAGGCTTTGCTGTACCATTATCATCCGCGGTATCCTTCTTGATTCCCTCCTTCTCAAGCTCAGTAATTGTTCTGCTATCTTCTCGAAAATTCTCAATATCGAGTTGGCCTTTAGAAGACTGAACGGAATGGATTCTTATATTGCTATCATCAGGTACGGCCTCGGCCTTGGCATCGAGTGACACAGCTTTGTTAGTAGAGCTGTCAACTGTCTTGCGCTTGCGTTTCTTTTTCTTTCTCTGCCGTAGATTCCATGAGTCACCACCGGCATAATTGTGAACGCCCTGGTTAGTTATGAAGCTTTCAAACTTCGATTCTTCAGAATGTTTCAACACTACGGATTCCCCGTCCTCGGGAGAAAGAGGCTTATCGTGCCTCGTTTCGCCGCCAGCTTCGCCAATATGCATGGTATCTGGCTGGGTCGTTGGAGTCGGTTTGGATATTGTATTCGTAGGCAATTGATCTTCAGGTTTGACATTTATGCTGCCTACCAACTTGGTAAGAGCTAAACGCTTCCGCACCCTTGCTTTCTTCCGCTTCCTTCTGGGCTCTGATATCGGCGGCGTTTCAACAAGTTTAATATGCTTGTGATTCCCGCCACTGCTCTGAAGCCTCTTAAGTAGCCTACGCTCCCGGTTGTTCAACGGTTTTGCGGTAACATTACCATGCATTTTTTCAATATCCAAAACAGCTCCAGTTGCGGTATTAATGTCCACCATGTCACGTTTTCGTTTCCTCGGCCGAGATCCTAAGGATATGCTTTTGGCTTCGAGCCTTGTAGTCTCTCTCCAGGCCCCAGCGGGATCCACAGGACCACGTTGCATTCCATTTCTCATGAAAGCGATGTACTCAGCAGCATCATTGATTTCCAAACCGAGTGTAGATTCGTCATCGGATTCGTCCAACCTGAGTCCTCCAGCCAGACCTCGATCGCGGCGGTAAGCAGCCCTAGCCCGCATCACTTCAATATCCGCTTGATGTCTCCCCATCCCAATAGCACGAGCGTAATCGTATATATCTCTCGTAAACTCCCGCCGTTGGAGGGTTGTGGGCTTGACATGCTTATTGAACATAAACATATGTGATCGAGCGAATTCTTCAACCTTTTTCTGTAGGATAAGATGAGGTGATGGATGTTCCAAGCTGGAGAGCAGAGTTTCGCCATTCTCATCCTGTTCGCTGAGGATTAGCTCATATATTCTCGCGTCTATTTCAGTCGACGTCGCGTCTTGGAGGAATTTTTAAACTCCTGCCAGACTTGACCCCCGAAGTGTGTCACTTACCCAAGCTGTCCGTACAGTCTCTTCGGAGTCTTTTTGATTCATAGTGGTGTCCCATTGTTTCGCAATGCCCGAAAAATTGAGTGAAGACGGTTTCCGAGCTTCTTTGAATTGTTCAACTTCATCTTTCGGAGCGTCGTTCCTCAGATTGGCGATCAGGAACTCCTTCTCGCTTCCAGAGTCGACATCGAAATCTTCGAATGGATCCCCAGTAGACGTCGTATCAGCCATGGCCGAGTCTATCTCATTTCCTCCAACAGCTTCCCGTACGCTTAGTCGGTGAGGGGTTGACATAGACATGACGAGGTTTCGATTCTAGAGCGAAACATTAGCATAAAGTGATTTTAAAGCTGACGGAGCAAATGAACATAAGCCTACCATTTTTTGCTCGCACTCCGACTCTCCATGCCCCGAGGCGTTCGACGTTGTAGAGGAAGCGGATTGAGTATTTGGTTTAGGACTTCCCAGACTCCGAGTTGATAATTCGACGCCGCTCCTACCATTACCTGACTCATATTCGCTATCAAAACGTCGTGGATTATTCGATCTTTCCTGCCCAGGCCACGACTGGTCTATCGAGTCTTTCACCTCGATTGAAAGCTGGTCCAGTTCATTAGACGGTGACTCCCAGTCAGAAAATGGATTCCAGAAATTGGCCGTTAAGCTTTGAAGCATGCAATGTAGACATGTTTCCGTCCTGGATCCTATCTGGGGCCACAGACAACTTCGAAAAGGAAATGAATATGCACGAAGATTTCTAGTGGTTCCGTTCACTTTTCCAATTTCGTCACTTTTGGAAAACTTTTAGCGAGAAGCAGTCGGAATAACCTTAATTCCTCCAATTTACATTGAGGTAGGGAATGGATATCCTTTCTACTAGCATTCATGCAAAATCGGACAGAACATTGTTCAACATGAGCAACAGGGATTATTTGAGATTTCTGAATTGTGTATCTCAGGCGTCTAAGATCTGGTTACGCTTCCACGAAGCATCTCAACCACCATTTATACAATTGCTCAAGGTTAGACTAGTACGGGTACAAGAGTATGGATTTGTGAACAAAGGAAACTCTAGTGTTTTCCACCATTAACGGGGGGCTGGTACATAATCTTTCTTGTCTTGACCGAGCTCCATTTGTATCTAAATCGATTCATTAGATTGTATTCGAAGTCAGAATTTCTCGTACTTACCTCTTCACCCAAACGCTCAACGCGAAAAGAACGGTTCCGATGACGAGGGCCTTCATTCCCATCTATTAAGACCTTATTAGCCAGTCGTACTTTTGGAATATGTTGAAATCAAGTCGAACCTTCTTTCTTTGGTCCATCTCAGGCTCGGCCGACCAGTTCAAGAATTCCACGACATCTTTTGCCATTTGCGATGCTGTTGCCGGAGTACCGTCTTCATACTCTACCAGATCATTATAAAGAACACGTGCCATTGCAATACCAGTTCCCGGGAAATACGGGTTGAAGTGGAGACCTTCTTGAACAGTCGCTCCTGCCGGTGGCTCTTCGGGATATCCAGTGATCAAGCTGAAGATGTAGTCACAACCGCCATGTCTAGCCTTCACTATCAAACTGAGATCGGGTGGCAATGCGCCATTGTTCGCGGCTCTTGCAGCTTCATCGTTCTTGTACGGGCTCGGGAGATAATCGGATAGCTTTCCAGGTCGCTTCTCGATTTCGCCCTCATCGTTTGGCTCTGTGTCGTATTCGTTCTCCTCTGCCATTGCCTTTGCTTCATCTACAGTATGCGTCACACCAACAAGAGCACGGTAGGGGATTCGACTGAGGGAGTGGCATGCTGAACAGACTTCCTTGTAGACTTGAAAACCACGGCGAAGACTGGACTACTTCAGCAGGGCAATTGACATTTGCTTTGGAGTCATGCTTACGCTTGGTGATCAAAGGTCTTCAGATATTTTGTATGCTCCCAGGGATACTTCGCTGGATGTAGCCTGCGTGGTTCGATCAGTTTAAAATATCATCGTGTCCACGGGATAACCGAACGAGTCTTCGGGATCTCGAGGGCACAACATAAACAGTGGAATTTGTCTTGTATGAGCTTACCCTTCTTCCACCGGTGTCATAGCATATAGATCCTGCCCATAGAGATGGTAATACCACGCAATTGAACCTGCAGCGACGGCCGTCGCGGCACATCCAGCCATCGTTAGCCGGAATGGCGAGGCGGCATCAACGGAGCTTGTAGAGGAGGCAGCTCGCTGTCAAAAGTACATTATCAGCTCTAAGATCCCAGATCTATCCCAAAAAGCACCAATCAATTGTAAATGGAGCCCTCTCGAGCTGGCAATGGGTGGCTGAAGACCTCGTACCTTGGTTGTGTTAATCACGCCCCTCTGGGCTGCCCCGACGGAGCGCAGGCTAGATCTTGCCAACATTGTGACAGAACCGAGCCTCAGCGTGTCAGTGCTTCACGATAGATGAGGTTACTCAATCTGATGAGGGCGGTACAGAGATAGATTGTACGAGCTGCGATGAGTGAATGTTGAAAGTTTGACGATTCCGTCCGCGCCAATCAGATTTTTCGGAATCACGCTAAACCTTTTACATTGGGAGCATCATTAATTACTTTTCATTTCTCATTAATACCTTATATACTGTTATTTAATCCCACAAAGAGATTCTGACTTTTGAATGCCCTTGATAGCTAAGCGTTGAATAACATCTTTTAACGCCTCATGCGCCTTTAACTCCACATAAGGTAGGTGGTCCAGCGATTAGGTGTGACCATTTGCACCCAAACACTCACGCCTTTCTCTCACAGCTTTAGCAAGCAATTCAAGGACTGACTCCGTGTCCTCCCATCCAATGCACGCATCTGTAATGCTTACACCATACTTTAATCCTGCTTTGCCCTCCTTAGGTACTTTCTGATTGCCTACAACTAGTCAGCATCATGCTCTGGTACGAACTTCCGCTTCGGACATATACCTTCATTTATATTACTCTCAATCATGACTCCCATGATGGAATTCTCGCCCTTCGCAATCTGGCCTGCCAGATCTGCTGCAACCTTTGGTTGATTCTTGTGGTTCTTTAACGAATTTCCATGACTGCAATCAACCATCAGGCGATCTCTGACGCCAGATTTGAGAAGTGCTGCCTTTGCTTCTGTAATGCTTGCTGCATCATAGTTCGTACCCTTGGTGCCGCCTCTCAGAATAACGAAGCAATCTTCATTTCCAATTGTGCCGACAATTGCCACAACGCCAGGCTTTGTCACTGACAAGAAGTGATGTGGGTGTTTGACCGCGCCGATAGCATCAATTGCAACTCCTAGGGTTCCATCTGTACCATTCTTGAAACCTACAGGGAAACTAAGTCCACTTGCGAGCTCTCTGTGCAATTGGCTCTCCGTTGTGCGCGCGCCAATTGCGCCAACACTCAGTAAGTCCGCCAAGAACTGCGGAGATATCGTATCCAGCATCTCACTAGCCAGCGGCATTCCCTTCTCCGTCAAATCGACGAAAAGTCGCCTTGAGATCTTGAGTCCTTTATTTATCTTAAAAGAATTGTCGATATCTGGGTCATTTATAAGGCCTTTCCAACCCACGGTTGTTCGAGGTTTCTCGAGGTAGGACCGCATTACGATGAGGAGGTCGTCTTGGTATTTCTGCTTGAGAGTAATCAACTTGTCGCAGTATTCGAGCGCGGCAGGAGGGTCATGAATTGAACATGGCCCTATAACGACTAATAAACGGTTCTTAGGATCAGTGCCCTGTACGACGGCGACAGCTTCGTTGCGACCTGTGAGGACGGTTTCTTTCGACTTGACTGTCTGAGGAATCTCGTGTTGTAGAAGATCGGGAGGAGTCAATGGATTATATCCTTGAACTAACGAAGTTTTAGATGCCGTCTCAAACCCAAAGATTGCAAATTTGGCTTACTCCGCCAATCTTCGAGCTTGTCTTTATTCCCGACATTTTTGTTTTCAATATAGAATTCCTGAAGTGGAGTCAGCAACAGCAGTCCTTTTTGTATAGCTTGGTCTCACTGAATACGTACGGACATCTTGAAAACCTGCTCCTTCCGAGGTGTTTTGTGGATGTCCAAAAATTTGCTTGTAGCTTCAAGAGGTGGGGGTCACCGTCTCAGTAGAAATTTAAAGACAGGGGTGGCATTTTGAAGGCGTATCGGCCAATCAATTGATCCGTGCCAGGCTGATTTGGATAGAGTCACGTGATAGACATGTACATTAAACGAGCATTTACCTCCTTTGGCGTGCCTGCCGAGTCACTATGCAACTTCCCGCCTGCACTCCACGTCACCTCCAATCTCCTAGCCCAAGTAGAGCATCGGGATCTATTATGCTGATCCTTCATGTAGCTAGATGGTTCAACTTTTTATTAATTATCTATAGTCTGTAGCTGTCTACATAACCTTTTCTTTATGTTTAAAACTGAACTACCCTCCGATTTTATAAGTAATACCTGAACTACCCTCGCATACCCACCATGTTCCCCGAGGCAATATCTTAACAAATACTTGACCTAGGTAAAGTATTAAGTCTCCTGATAAGTTTGGCTATGACGATCTGGATTAGCGAAAAGCTAATGATTGAGATATAAAAACAGGTCATATTACCAGAAAGACCTTCCTACAACCTGCCAAACATCCTATCAAAGATTGCGACAAGATTCCTCCCCACTCTTTAGGCCTCGTCCCTTATGTTAAAATATATGAAGATGTAGCCTTTTCCTCCGATTACCAGGGCATATCGGTCCCAAGCAATTTCCCAGCAAATTGCTGCCTCTCTTCTTCTCCGCTTATCACGGTCACTCGAAGGACCATCCTATCACCGCATACCCCGATATTCTCAGGGAATCTAATTTTCTGTTGCTTCAATCTGATAAAGTCGCCCTTACCGATTTTCCGTGTCGATCCGGCAGCACTAATGAGCTCCCTCCACATCTTGTCGTGTAGCTGCATTCGTGGCATTTGCGCCGCGTACAAGGGTGGCATATCTGCTGGCAAGAAGACCCTGTGTGTTCTTGCCATTATCGATATCTTCAACCCATTCGTCAAAAGAGGAGGACTAGTGTCACATGACCAGGTAATACAAGAATCTATAACTAAAGAGAAGAAGAAGAAGAAGAAGAGTGTCTACAGAGAGACTGCCTTTAAACGGGTGATTAGTCACGTGCGTTAGCTAACGGGTTGGGAATCGGTTAGCTAACAGTCTGTAAAAGTCGTCTGTAACCGTGCAACCCCATCTATAAACCTGTTTGCAATAGCTGCAATAGTGCTTATGCTTGTAGTAACTGCAGTTATTAGGGCCATAGCACCCTGCTTGTAAGGGCAGTTTCCGATTGCTGCTAAGGCAGTCACAGACTATCACCTAACTTACAGTCTGTAACATCCCCCCCCCGAACCGTAAAAGCCTGCCCTTAAGCTTTAACAGTGTTTTTGTCTTAGTGTTCCTCTAAGCCAGTCCCGTCCTTCTAGCACTACAACTACTCATCTAAGTACTTTAGCGGCCTAGATCTGTTTAGGTAGGTGTTGTTGAACTGCTTAACTAACTGTAGACTCCCTACAAAGTTCCATGCTGGATACTAGGTTGGATTAGGGTTGTAGCCTTTCCATTTAACCTGGTATTATAGCATTCTACAGGTTATTTTAAAGGCTAGGACCTCATCGACCTCCCATTCGTCGTCCCTATTGACTTGGATTGGGGGTGGTGGATTATTCCTTTAGTTTGAGAGTGAGTCGTCTAATGCCTTCTTAAGCTTGTCTAGCAAGAAGACTAAGTGGAATTGTCTCTAGCAGCTTAACCTTATAAGCATTGCCTACACGTTCTAAGATCTCGTACGGGCTTGCTATTTAGTAGTCTAGCTTACAGCTAAGTGTAAGACTGTTGGTCTTATAGGGTCTCTAGTAGGGAATCAACACAAGTTATAATACGATACACTGGTGTCACGTGGGTTGTTACGGGATGCAAAGACAGGTCTTTAGAATGACAGTGATATTCAAGGAACTACTCGCTACCTTTTCCATTTCTAGGAATGTCATTCTTTAAGTATGGCCAGCGTCAGCCGGCTGGAGAAACCACGCTCCGTAGCGTTCTAACAAGTGCAGCGGCCCGAACTATACGCTGTACTGTACGTTCTAGCGCCTGACACGATTGTTCTGTTGTAAGGGCATTGTATTGCTAAAGAGGAAGTCCAGATTCGTCTGAAGGGACTGCTTTGACGTTTGGGGGCCTAGAGCATTTCTCCAGACTGCCTTAGTCATATGGGGTATCTGCTTTGCAATATACCCATCCTTGATTGTGGAGAGCTCACAGTCGTCGAACTTAGCGCGGCAGCGTGCATGCTGCCCTCGCACAATCAAGGTCTTTAGAGCCTTAACTGCCACATTGTGTAGCAACAGCGATGAGTGCAGCTTCGCAGAGACCTAGTGAGTCTAGAGCTCTATGATGGTAGAAGTAGCCTCGGACTGAGTTGTACATAAGGTGCAACTCAGACTCTAGCTCGTCGTCTCCGCCATTAGGAGCTTCTGGCGCGCCCTATGCCTGTCCCTCCTCTGCCACTGTCCCTGCCTCTTCTGCCTTTTGTTTCCTCCTCTTCCCCTGCCTCTTTGAGCCCTCCAGCTCATTCTCAAGCCTCCGCTTTCTCTCTGCAACAAGGCGGCTGCCTTTGCGCGGCGCGCGCTCTGCGACCTGCGTCTTCACAAAGAGCAAGAACTTGCCTTCGTCGACCCAGTCGAATGGCTGGTACTCCCCACCTGGGCGGAAAGCCATTTTCTCGCACCAGGCCTGTAGATATTCACAGATTAGCAGGTGGTGATAACCGAGCGACTAGGGAAAATGTTTCGAATGCAGGGATTGTAATCTGACCATAGAAAACTTCGAGTAAGCGAGACTCAACCAATAACATTGTCGAACCCAGATCCCTGCATTTCGAAACATTTTCCCTAATCCTACAGCGGACGAGCTGAAGGCCTATTAGGCTGAATGTGTTGTTGAGGCTTGAGCCGCACATAGATTCGTCACTAGTCTCGCTTACACACCCCCTTTTGCTTTTAGAACCCAATACATAGTTTCTTCGCTACGTGTGCGGCTAGCCGTGTTCAGGTGCGCCAGGAATCATCGTACCATCATGGTGGCTGGCTGAGCCTGATCGCGGCCGTTCTTTTATTGCTTTGGATCTGGACGATGAGCCAATCAAGTTCCTCACGCATGTCGTTAAACGAAGGTTTTATGCAGGGAACTTTCAGCTTTCTCGTCCAGTATTAGAATCGTGAGATACGTTTCTCTCAGATATATTGAGCTGCGGATAAGGGGCTGAAGGAGGCTCTTTGGAATGGAGCTATCTGGTGGTGTGGACGAAAATCCTGGCCCTAGCATATAATACTGAGTAGTGGACCAGTGACGATGACTTCAGGAAACTTCAGCCTTGTTTAGTATTGAATAACTTGCACACCGATTATTAACTATTTCATAGTACACATATCCTATCGTCAAATGATATAACAACTCTCAAAAATGGCATTGACTCAAACTGAACCAGAGCCATATCCTTCAAGTCTATTCTATAGACCACTTGATGAATCCAAGCATGAAATAAGGACATTGACGATTCTTCCTGGTCCTCCAACGGCACGCATTCAATGTCAGCTCAACATAGTATCTCTCCTCCCCAAAAATAAACCGAAATTCTGGGCGGCCTCGTGGTTCTGGGGCGACAAAACCCCAACTGACGAAATCACTCTTCAAGGCGAGACTTTCAAAGTCAGCAAAAACCTCTTCGAAATGCTGCTCAAGCTCAGGCATGCCCAACAAACCTTGACATACTGGATCGATGCCATCTGCATCAATCAAAGCTTTATCCCGGAGAGGAATCAGCAGGTGTCAGCGATGGGAGAAGTGTACAGGGCTGCTGAAGCAGCTGTTGTGTGGCTCGGAAATGCAGCAGATGACAGTGATGAAGTCTTCAGGTTGTATGGGAAATACGAGAAGCTGCTGTCAGCGCCGATGGGGATCAACAGAATTCCTGGGACCGAATTTACCGATAGATTCAAGCTTGCTGCTGCCAGGTTGAGTGCCAGACCGTGGTTTTCTCGCGTCTGGGTCATTCAGGAATTCGCGGTGTCCAACTTGGTGCTTTTCAAATGTGGTGACAAAGCTGTCAAGATTGCTGGATTCGATCAACTTCTCAGGGTGGGTGAACAGAGCTATTTTCCACAGTCACCGGGACTGGAACCGGATTATATGACCAGGGTCAAACAAATTGCGACTTATTCGGCACTCTGGCAAACGCGAAGAACGACTCAACGCAAGCACAAACCACATGAACAGCCATCCTACAGTCCGGCCTCTCAAAATCTTCTTATGCGTTCGTTCTCAGAGAACAGCGACGTGAATCCAAATAGACTCGAACTGTTGCATCTACTAGCAAAATACCGCCTGTTTGGAGTGACTGATCCCAAAGACAAGGTCTACGCCTTTTACTGCCTTGCCCGCATCGGAGGCGAACCCATCGACGGCGGCCCACTGAAGCCAGATTACGAGCTACCCACCGAAGTAGTATTCCAGAAAGCAGCATTTCAGATCATAACAATGACCGAGAACCTCAATATTTTCTCCTTCCTACTACCACGCTCACGTCCACCCGGGCCAGGGCTTGAGCTGCTGCGCTTGCCATCCTGGGTGCCGGACTGGAGACTCTACGACCCTGACGCCGTTCCCACCGGCTTATTGTGGCAACGCGTCATTGGCTTGGTAGACACACCTCTCCGCACCAGTGGCAATTCACGCGCACACCCATCAATTGATACGGAGCATCCAACCGTCTTGAAGTTAATCGGCTACCCGTTCGACGACATCGTCGCAATGGCACCAGTACTCCCCCTCCGCGCAAGAAGTTCCAACGAAGACTTCTTCCGTGTCCTCTGCGCGTGGGACGACCTCGCATTCTCCACGAACACCTACCCAACCCGCGAAGACATCGGACATGTTTACCGCTGCCTGATTCTATACGGTGGTCATCCCGATCTCAAGTTCTGGGGTCATGATCCCTCCGAGTATCCGGAAGCATTTGCTCGCTTTAGACAGTATATTTACGACCTCCGCACAAAGGGCGTGGCCACTGTGTATCGCAAGCCCTTGGCGAACCAGGAGCTGAGCATTATTCCGTCGCGATTTGGGCGGTCACTGTTCAAAGCTGCGAGCATGTTGAATCCCGTTCAGTCACAGAATTTTGGTATATCGGAGCTTTTGGATAATAGCGCTTTTGTGAAGGCTATGCAAACGCAGTGCGAGAATTGGGCTCTTGCGAGGACGCGTGGTGGGTTTCTGGCGAGAGTGTCTGGAGATTGTCGCATTGGTGATACTGTTGCATTGCTTGCGGGTGGCTCTGTGCCGTATGTTGTGCGGCCTGCGGGTGGTGGGTATTGGAGTATTGTTAGTGAGGCAGCTGTTCACGGACTGATGTATGGAGAGGCATGGAATGACTCGCGATGTGTGGAGATGGCGTTTGTTTAACAGCACTGGGCGCCGCAACATTCACTATCTGACATCCAATATGAAGGCTAAAGCAAAAGCCCGGATATAAGAGCAGTTCTTCTTCAATTCTTTCTGCTTTGCTCCTCGACTTTGGAAATTCTTATAGCCTTATTCTAATGCACTTTCGGTGATCTGGCTTTGAAATTTGCATTTGTTCAGATTGCTAGCATAACAAGATTTAGTTTTGGTAAAATCAAATGACTGGCTCATAATATGAGGCTCTTTTACCTTGCCTGCCAGGTGCTCGCATTGAGAGACTTCATTAAACCTGGGCTTTGACGTCACTGCCCAAGGTATTTATACGGTGTTAAGCGGATTGGGTTCAATCCCCAACTACAAGTGATGCGAAAAGTATTCGAGCGGCCCGTGCATGGCGCTAACCACATCCACATGTAGGCATAATGCCGCTTTTAATTTCTAATATTTTGTATACCACCCCTTCGCGTCAAGAACTGCTGCTACTCTATGTTCCATTGTATCTATCAATCGATTCAAAATAGCAAAATCCAATGTATCCCACGTATGTATTGCGCACTGTATTAAATAATCCAACGTTTCCTCTGTTGGGCATTCCTGAAAGGTCAGGAAATAGCCTGTAAATCTCTGTCTTCAATAAGGCCTAAAGGTTCTCAATAGGGTTCAAATCTGGGGAATACGGAGGCCAATCTATTACGTCAATACCGTGATCCCGTAGATATTGTAAAATAATGTGCGCGGTATGAATTAGAGCATTGTCGTGCATAAATATTGCTGCATAGTCGAGAATAGGAACCAAGTGTTAATCTAGAACTTGACGATAGATTCAAGCTGTAACTCCACCACGACGAGCTAAAGGATCGCCATCTATAGGCACAAGAGATGTTCGTATTCCGTATCCAGAAGCAGCCTAAAACATCTTTCTCTTTGTCTGATCAATGACGCCAAAGGGGGCATGCGCAAAGGGGGACATAGTTTAGACACAGTTTGGGCATGGTTTTACGACTGTATGGGCACGGTTTCGGACTACATACCAAACAGGTGGGGCGACGCGGGGGACTACAACTGTAACTATATAAACCTCAACTGGAGGTTGAATACAGAAGATAAGCATGAATAAAAACCCAGTTTTCCCTATCCTAGTGATATATACCGAAGTTGTACCAACACTCTTTTTCCACAGGCCCGAGGCTGAACCATGTCAGGGCAAAGCCGGGTTTGATATTGGCCTTTCCCGCCTTGAATGAAAACCTAGTTCAACATCTTACCAGACATTGGCGTACCAGAACTTGGCATACCAGAGCGAAGCGTACCAGAATACCAAGGGTGTATTGGCTGAACCTTCGTTGGCTGAATCCCTGTTGGCTGTAATCAATTAGAACTGTACATAATATTGGAGTGTTTACTTACATCTACAACTACTTCATCGTAGGCGCGATAAGGTAGGGACCGAGACAAGCCGGTAATTATCCAACTAAATCAGCCAGGCAGGACCGGTGCGTCGAGCTTACAATTCATATTGGAATTTTAATATCTAGTCTAAATTTACAGTACTATATTGCTATAAAACCACGCTCCCCTAAAGATCCTCATCTTGGTTCATCGCTTCGTCGCATGACTGATCGGTTGTTAGCTTCTCACATGCTGAGGTAACTAGTTAGGAATAACGTCTCGCTAAAAACCATATGATCTTAACCACCATAGTCTCCTCAAATTTCCATTAACATTCGACTACAACTAAGCCGCCACAATGTTCAGAACAGCAACCTTTCGTATGCTGTCATCTCCTTTCTGCACTTCGAGCTTCAAGCATATCCGTAGCTCATTGACTATCCAATCGCGAGCTCTCAGTTGCGCCCGATACCCGACTGGTCCCATCGACTCTAACCCTGCGGATGACTGGAACGCATTCGATGTCTTGATTTCTGATGTTGACTATCCCAAACTCAACGGAGAAGTGTCGAAACTGTTAGGCCATCACTACTTGTCGCGTGTTCCGGAAATATTAAAACCAAAGCGTGAAGTTGATGGAATCATGTATGGTATTCATAAGCGAGTTTCTTTACCCTAGTTACAACTTACGGACATCGATCATACTACGTACATTGGCTCTTCGACACCGGCTCGCCATATACATACCTATCCTACAATGTGAGTTGGAATCCTTAACCTAGAAACCTGTCTCACTAGTTAATCTCTTGGCTTTTCTAGGATTGCGATAAGTTATTCGGCAGCAATCCTGTTCCTGAAAGATTCAGTATCTTTCTGAATGGACATCCCATTCCGACACAACCTCCACCTGCTGACAGCCACTTTAAGGATATTAATATTATTGGGGCTGACTTTTGTTTGGTTAATCAGGTTGTAGGATACATCGATTATGGTATGCAGGAGGTTAAATTGATTTTCAAAAATGTTCTTGAAGAGAACGATAAGGTGAGGTAGTTTGAAACATAACAATGTAGAAACTTCCACCATACCAGTTACAAGCTTAACCAACCCATTAAGTGATATGGAAAAAGGTCAAGCGCAGCCAGAAGCATTAACACCCCAATCAACTACGGGTCCTCCCACCTCAACGTGGGCAAGCCAAGATGAGACTTTGAATTCTTCTCTTTGTATGTATCCAAGAGGAAAGTGAAGTTCACCCTTTTACTAAGTAAAAACCAAGCCCCTAATAGAAAAACGCTGTTTGATCGGTTGAGAGCTGCACCGCTTCCCAAACCATCTCCAGAGCCCAAAACAGGGCCGGAAAGCATTGTCAAGCAACGTACGTGCGATATATGTCTTAGTTCTTATTTTTTGATCTTGATTTCAGCTAAGCAAATATCGAATCGCAGTAGAGAAATGCCCACGAAGCTATCCGCTTCTTGCAGCCTTCCTAGACAGCGATGAGAATTTCATGATATATCGTCGGTTTGGCTTCCTCCACGCTCGTCTACTACTTCAAAAACAAGATGAACTTCGCTTGGTGGAAGAAGAACTAGACGAGATTGATCAGAGAGATGCATGTGGTAAAGATGCGATGGTGCTACAGTGCAGGGAGGATGACGAGGCTCGCACAGGTCAAGAGGGGAATACACGCAAGTCATTGCTAAGCAGAATCGAAGACACTTTGCTCAAATATGGTAAGAGTAGATACTACGCTTTCTCAAATTTTACTAATCAGTTAGATAACATACTTTTTCATGCTCAACAACTCGTATTGTCAAATCGGCCCTCCGAACGCGACTACAATAGCCTGAAGAATTTCATGTGGAATAAAAAGCCATTGTTAGAGGGCAATGCGCAGTTCATCTATAATAAAGATGATCTAGTCACATTAAGATCTGGAAGAAACTGCCTGGCTCGACGACGTTGTTGAGCGGATTCTGAAGCTATTTCCACGCGGACCGGTTCAACAAATCTTCTGTTCTAAGGTAGGCTATGGTATGGAAACTCTGTCTTGCCCCCATTAATTAGAATTCATAGGAAACTGCAAATGACCCAGATATACGCTACTTCACGAAATCTCGTGTAGAGCGTTTGGTCAATTTGATAATTCTAACAATGATCTTGACGCTCCTAATACTCCCAGTCTATGCCTTATATCATGTCAGCTCCGCATTTAACAACATTAATGCGAACACAAGCAATGCCGTTTGTATGGGAATCTTGCTTGTAGCGACACTGCTACTCTCGGCTGTTCTTTCTCTATTTACAAATGCGAGAAGGCATGAAGTCCTTGGAGCGTCTGCTGCATGAGTTCGCCTTACGTCTTGCACATTACTTGCCCTGCAAGAAGCTGATGGAGTGGAATATAATTTAGATATTGCGCCATCCACGTTGTCTTCATTGGGAACCTTGGCTTTCAGAGCATTACTACCGGCTGAAACTGAATATTGAATTTTCAACCAGTAATCTCGCCAGACGTGGAACACCTCGAATTTGAAGTCTCATATCACATTTCAGATAAATTAATTTCAATTCTATTATTGGCGTCTATTCTACTCTACTAGATTAGTAACAATAACATTCAGAAAATGGAGAAAGCAGACAGAAATCGGAGGAAAGATGCATACCCCATAACCCTACCTCATAAAGCTTGTGGAGTAAGATAACGTCATGATTTATTCAAGTAACCGCTGTTGGATTGGGATTTATAGATGGTGAAGCGATTCAAGAAGGAATATTGCCAACGAAAAGTGGTAGGCGTAAGAGTCTTTTTTCATTTTATAATTTCTTTATTTTGATGCCTTCACAATTTCTGTGTACAATCGTTCACTAACATGTAGTTCTTTACTATATATGCTATTCTCTTAAGGTGAGGCGGAAACTATCTGGGTATATGACATGCGGTGGCACTTATTGTTTCCTACGAAGATCACCCCTATATGCTAAACCTGCAATTGTAGTAGCTGCACGTAGAACCGGCAAGTACACTAGCAATCTAGCCAAGATAGGCCTCTTAGTTTGCAGGCCGGGCAGTGTTGAAGTTGCAGTTAGGCTGTAGGGCGGGGACTCTACGCGTAGAAGGCAGGACGGCAAGGCGGCTGGCAGCAGTAGAGGAGCCTAAACCCGTCCGTAAAGGAGAATCAACTATACTTATAGGCAACTTGGATGTTACCTACTGTCCTAGCAGTAGGAACGGCTAGGAGGGGCCGGTGGGGCAGGCAGGGCAGGTGGCGGCAGGGTAGGAGTAGGAGTAGTAGCAGCAGTATCTGCCACTAGAAGCAGGGGGGGAGTTTATACCTCTAGTAGGGATGGGGGCGCAGAGTGTTTAGACATAGTTGTAGATTAAAAGAAGGGAGTTGAAAGGTGATGTTCTAGCTATAGGTAAACAAAGGAGTTTTAGTTACATGATGTATTTTCTTATGGCCTGAGGCCTCCACGACTTTACAAGAATACAATTAAATTTTCGACAGGCTGCCTAGGCCGCCAGGCCGCCTTGGCGGCCTGCAAATCCCTAGTAACTTTAATATTTACCATTTCATTAGGCAATATGTGCTCCCTACTACTCATAATCTCATCGCACAATAGTAGGGCTCCTATTATTCTGTTTTAGGGTTTCATAAAGTTTGTAGTTTAAAAGAGTTGCCCGTGGTACAGTAAACTGCGAAATCAGTTTCAGGCCTGAACACTCAATAATTTAAGGGACTTGTTAAATCCAATCCTGCTTTTACTAAATCCAATCCTGCTTTTACTAAATCCAATCCTGCAATTACTAAATCCAATCCTCGCTTCGTAAATGAGGTCCGTGTGTGCCGGTATTCGGATTCCTTAGTAATCTCCCATAGTAATAAAAATTGTGCATTATAGGGCACACATTCATTTGCAAGGGAGTCGCAAAATTGAAGCTATTCCCAACTATTCTAACTCTAACTCTGCTGCCTCTCCAACTGCGCTGCCTTATTTTCCAGCACCTTTTTGCTATCAACCCGATGCCTGCCACTTAATCTTACTGTGCTTTTTACAGACTCAATTGCTTTGGTGAGAGCGTCGTCATCAACCTCTGCCTGTACAGCTGCTACTTCCTTTAAGGTGGGCGCAAATACGTCTGGGGTCAACACAAAAGCCCTATCTGACTCGTCTGAGTTAAGTGCCCTGGCCACACGCTTGTATAAGCGTTCAGGTACAGTACAGTCCCTAGCTGTTGGAATTACAGCTGTGTGGACCGTAATACCTGTCCAGCTGAGCTGCGTGGCAACTACGGACAACCAAGCTGAGTTTTCAGCTGGTGTTGTACGGGCGGCAAATAGCTTACGAATAGTCGCCACTTTGACCGTAGATAAATACGGACCTACGGTCCGTAAGATCATTAGGTAACTCAATACAATCAATTCACTGTGCATCAGCATTTTCAACACTAGCACATAAGTGTCTTTCACACTAAGCGTGCGCTGGAACCCAAGCTGGGTAGTTGAGAGCGAGTCTATGAAGTTGTCTACAGCTGTCCGGACAGCTGGCGCAAACTGGGTAGTTGTAAGGACAGCTGGGGCCGTGCTAGTAAATTCGAATTGGGAAGGCTCCTAACGAGTGCTTAAAATCATTAAAAAGTGTAAGATTAGTACTATAATATAAGAAGCTTTAAATGAATTAATCATACTACTTGCACTAGAGCCCTTCTTCTTCTTCCCTTTTAAGCCTTTCAGCCGTCCCTTACCTTTTACTACTGCAAGATCAAGGACAATTGCCTGCAGCACTTAGTTTTTAAGGGTAGTACTTACTATTTCCCGATTGTACCACCAGAATGGATGTATATCCTCTAGAAGCACTTGCCCGCCATCTTTCAAACGGTTAAAGAGATCATGAAAACAGGGCACTCCCATAAAGGCCTAGATTGTACACCAACAAGGCCATTTAAGTGTAGCTTCGTCTTCAGCCTTATACAGCTTAGTTCGCTCTCTAATGATTAGAAACAGCGCTTTGTCATGCACTAAGCCTTGTACTAAGTCGAAATACCTCTTATTTAGCTAGTGAACTACCCGATTCTGCTTTTAAGTACGAGTATCAAGTATGTTACAATGCTGCTTCGGCCAGTAAAGCAAAAGTCTGTCAAACACACCTTTTAAGTCTCTAGTAGAAACTCGAAGATATACCTTAAGAATAGCATGACAGCCTTTAATTAGTGATGTAACGCGGATCTTAAAGTGTAAACATTAATCCACTTAGTGTTAAACCAACTTTTCTTTCTACACCAACTATACCCTCTCAACGTAATTAACAGCTTCTTTTTTGTGTGTTTGGAACTGAGCAAGACGAGTGTTGTAGTTGGCAATTGTAGGAGAGTCTACTAAAGCTGCCTAATCCTTTAAAAAGTCTGTTTATTTTGGGTTAGGGACGTAGCCTTATAGGTTGCCTAGTGTCTTTTTAGATGGATCCTTAAGATTTGCAGGATAATGCTTGCAGCAATTTGCAAGTATGTTCATGTTCACATGCTATGTACATAAGAGATGATCACCTTTAAGGAACAAATGATTGAGAGTGTTTATAAGAGCTAGTTCTCTATTAGTTACCTATATATCTGGCTCTAGGATCTTATGATTTGTTATAAGATCCTCAAATTTTTCTATTGCCCAGTTATAGTCCTCTTCCGTTTTGCCACTTAAAAAGCATAGAACCGCTTGGACAGTCTTATAATTGCTAGTAACAGCGTAGATGTTCAACAATAGCATATAGAACTAGTTTGTTTTGTATGTGCAGTCTAGTAGAACTACTTTAAGATGCTTTTTGTAGATCTTAATGGAGTTAGAGTGGGCAAAGAAGAGACGCTCAAGTCGATTTGTCTTTGGATTCGTATAAGTTTAAGGCGTAAAGCCTATCTCTTCTAGTTTCTATAGAAATTTATTAGCAATTTGAAAGGGATAGACCTATAAAATTATTGAACCATTAAGAGCCACTTAATAGGTGTACTACCACCTAATTCTTCCACTTGTAGATTGTACAGCAAGTTGTATATATCTTGAGGCACTAAATATGAGTTTGGATTTACATGCCTTAAAGCTGTTAGGATTGCTGTAGGACTATAGCCTAGCTGGTTCATATTGGCCACTTTTTGGCGCTCTTCATCTATAAGAGCACCTAACTGGTAGTGTAGCAGGGCTGACAAAGCAACAACAGCGTCGTAGTTGTAGTTGGGGTCGACGACCACTATAGTAAACTTGCCATCTGCATCCAGAGCAGCTCGTACTCGGAATAGACAATCTGTCTTAGTCGTAGCTGTATTTTTGCGTCTTTTAGACTCATAGACAGCACTAGACTTGCCCTTATCTCTATACTTGCCACCCTTAGAACAAATCCAGGCACCGTCCTTTGGAGTTGTCTTTTGGACACTGATGGCGTACCCATTCTAGCGGGCATGAGCCTGTAAGAACACCTTAATTTGAAGCAGATTATCGTATTAGCCTGTAAGTGGAGGTGCGCCAAGTGGGCCAGGTTGAGACAGCGATGGCATGCTTGAAAGTGGGAATATCCTTAGTTTTTGTGGATGTTTGACGAAGTTAGAATGTGTGCCCTATGATGCACAATTTTCATTACTATGGGAGATTACTAAGGAATCCGAATACTAGCACACACGGACCTCATTTACGAAGCGAGGATTGGATTTAGTAATTGCAGGATTGGATTTAGTAAAAGCAGGATTGGATTTAACAAGTCCCTAATTTAATGTTAACCTACATTTTGCCGATACACTAGTACTATTATGGCTAGCTAAAATTTAGACCCTGCATTACCTAACCTCCCATGCTCTGTGGGTGTCATACGTTAAAAGTGGACCTCCTACCTGAGGATCTGGCTAACATCGGCAAAAATCAGCGTCGAGCACAGATTTCATCAGCGAGTTTTAGATCAAAAAGATGAACATTCCTATACAGTAGTAGCTTGCAAAACTGGCTTCCCCGCAAGTGCACAAGTCCAAAATTCTACACCACTGCCAAGAGCTAGTACAGCCTGCGCTTTACCTAATCTATCGGCATGCCAACTCAAGTCCCTCCCTCCACTTATACCAAGCTTCTACGTTTCCTCATTCTCCCCAGTGTTCTCAGACTTCCCAAACAGTCTCCTCCTTAGCCATGATATTCCGCCCTTTCCTCGCGAATTCTCTCCGCCACCTGTAGAAGATGCGTCAGGTCTGGTAAAAGCGTATTCCTCTCGGCCCTCCTCAGTCTGGCGCGACCCGCTACACAGATGCCCTAGCCAGTACAGCACGACATACCATTCTGACGGCTTCGTCCTCCCGCGATCAGGCTGAAAGCGATTGAAGCCGCGCGCGCGCTCCTGCCACGTATCGTGCTCCTGGTCTTGTGCCATCTGCTGGAGGCGCTTCGTGCGGAACCCGGAATACGCCGTCGAGCCGAGCGAAACTAGGGCGTCGAGGTTGAAGACTGTGAGGTATGTCGCAAAGCCGACTAATATGGCCGCGACGATGAAGGGGTTGCGAGTTGCGGGGTCTGTGATGTCGGGGATGGCCCAGAGAGCCTTTGGAAAGGTTGAATAGCATGATTTTTTTAATGTATATTTATTTTGTGGGGGGGGATAAGAAAATCTCTTTGGAGAACTTACTGCGCAGAATGCCAGCGGGAGGTAGAAGATGCTCACGTATGTGAGGAGCTTCACGTTCTGGGCCAGCCTCGTTGATAGTTGGCTCTCGACGACTGCACTAGCGCTAAATAACTTTTATGAGGTGTTAGAGGCAAAGATGCAGGCATAGAGTCAGGATATGGGACTTACGCCATCTCGAAGGGCAGTAGCTCTACTTCTTTGCCTCTCAAATCTCTCCTTGATAGACTTAAGGTCTGTCGCATCCTCAATTTTATAATCCGCACGTTTATCAAGCCAACAGTGAACCTGTTCATAGTGCTTGATTGTTTCATCGACAATGCGGATGAATTCTTCTGTGCTAGTAATAACCCAAAAATACTGGCGAGAGCGTGTAAAGTTTTCATCATCGAAAAGCAACCGGTCATGCTGATCTTCGTGTAGGAAGGTATCCTGGCCGACTATGAACTGCTCGATGTACTCGCTAATATGGGTCCAATCTTCCACTATTCGAGACTTTACCATAAGTAGTGTGCCTTCTAGCGCGTGTATAATACTCTCGAGAGGAGCTATCAAATTACGTAGAAAGGGAGGAGGTATCCACTTATATGGATCTGATAGCACATGAAGCTGCCCTGAGTGGTAAAAGAAGGCGGGTGCCATAACGACAAGAGTCCAGAATTTGCTATCTCCTATAGAATCTTCATCCAGACGTTGCCAAACTCCAACCGCCTAATTTGTCAATCGTAAGCTGTGCTCTAGGTGTCACATCACTTACCATAAAGGATTGTAACTGAAGTGATCTGAATTTGTCCCTGTATAATCTGCCAGAATATCTGCCAGAATTTCTGCCAGCATACTGTCTCTTCTCACACTTTTCATTGAAAACGATCTCGTACCAGGAAAATTGGAATTGAATGACACGTCTACGATAACTCTCCTGCATCGACTGTTGCTTGCAATCCAGATATTCCCATATGCAACTTTGATAAAAGTCACTATCGTCATAATGTGAAACGTCTGAACCACTTCTACTTCCATGTATTATACCTGCAGGTGAAAATAGCGGTACCTTTCTTTCCCTTAATATTGGAGTGTATGCATCAAGGTTTGGAATCCTGGAAAGGCCAGTAAGCACACTATAAATGATGAGTAAGTTTGTAGACTCGATTCCGTAGATTTTCCCGCCTACCAGAGTCTCCGCCATGGAACTGTCAAATGAGGATCTTTATATTCTTTAGAGACTTTCACCTTGGGCTGATCAAACCCATTTGAGTCCATCGTTACCCGTTCCGAGTGAGTCTCTCTTTCGAAACTGACTGGCTGTCCTTCATAATGATAAGTGACGCAAGGGTCCAGAAAATCATCACCATATGTAAGCCTATTGATATGTTCAAGCTCTTGTGATTTTTTTTTCCTCTCATCCCAAGTTCTCCTCAGCCACGCACCGTATCGCGTTTCTTCCCGTGGTCTAATTTCCGGGGCCTCGGAAAAGTTATTCCGCTCTTTTAAAAGATGCGGAAGCACCTCGATCATGCCATCTTTGCACCTGAAGACATGCGTTCCATTATATATCTTGTTGTCACCTTTCCTACTGTCGGTATAGGATTCCCTAAAAAAGAAAAACCCTCCACGCGCTCGTAAGTCAAGAGCGAAGTTCTTAATATTTTCGACAACAAACTGAACGTTTTGTAGATCTGGTTCTCCCGCAAGAGAAAAATTATCGAAAGTAAAGCTACATCGTTCATCCCGGGCGAAGACAAGACCTTTCTCCTTCAACCACGAAGAGCACGCATCGTTTTCTCTCTGAAGGGACTTGCCAAACATTTGCCAAGATAGATCAGGATCAGGGAACTCCTCATATTTCAGTTTTAGAGAGGTGTATCCCTGCAATTTGGGATTATCGATCTCGTCATCAGAGGCCGTAGACCCTAAACCGTCCCGCGGACCCGCTTCCACACTCCGTCCCAAAACCTCCACTGTTCGATTGTCGGAGTGCCTCGGTCCTGCAGGGTCCCCTGAATCTTCCCTCGCTTCACCTTCTTCGACTCCTTTGCCAAGATCTCTAGACGTTCCGAAGTATTTCGAACCCGATTTGGTACTCCGGGGACGTCTATGGCTTCTTACGCGAGAACTTCGGCGGCTACTGTGGCGAGTATTGCGCTGAGAGGCCCGCCGTTCAGTATCAGGTCCCGAGAGTTGTCCACGATCCGCTAGGCTCACTAGCTGCTCGGAATGGCCCTTGAGATCCTTCAAGCTCGTGCTTATCTCTGCAAGCAGTGTCAACACCTTCTCGTTAGCCTCGCGGCCCAGACTAGCAGCAATAGGAGCCGCATCAGGCACATCAGCCGTCGCCATAATTACAGTTTGAGAATGAGTAACTTCGCTTTGTGAAGTCAATTGATCGCTGGACGGGAACGCTGGATATAAAGCAGATGAACGAGGAGCTAAATGGAGAAAGTTGTATTTCTCAGCTCGCGATTCAATGTCTCCCTATCAGCTTATCAGGTCTTGCTACGTGTATCCACTCCTGCCGCCCAACCTGAACGCCACCAACAATGAGAACAGCTACAAAATTCACAAAATATTTACATAGGTTACCTTGCTACAGTAAAAACCGAAATCAGTTTCAGGCCTGAAACTTAATGATTTAACGTTGACCCACATTTTCCTAGTACACTACTATAGCTGTAAAGTCTGTATATAGTTTACAAGAAGTGGAGCCCTTAGTCTATAGTGACAGAATTTAACGCGATTAGGTAAGTCACGTACATACAATATTAGCAGCGGATGGCTTCTATACAGGCGGTTAGGCCTGTTCACGTGTGTATTCAATTGATTGTATTGATGATTGAAAAATGCCTTTTTTCTTAACTCAACACTAGGGATGCTCCCCCATAAGTAGAGGTATCCCAGCCACCTCATTTATTAGGTAATGTCCTATATTACGTAAGCACTTCCTGACATATAGTGTCAGCGAGCTGTTGGCACGTGCTAGAATCCTTAGGCAGAAATTCAATTTCAAAACTTGCCCGATGAAATCTGTGCGCCGAATTTAGCCAATGTGCCTAAAGCATTGAGGCTGCCGTGAATGCAGTGTTCCGACGCTCTCGGATATGGGTTTTTCAAGAAGACGTACTCGCAAAGCAAGCAATAATCTTCTTCGGCGATCACGAAAGCCTCTCAGTAAGGCTGCTAACTGGTTGTTCGTCTGGGGACTATACGATATAGTTGATGAGCAGTCCAGCTTCGTGATATTTATTTTCCTAACAAGAGATAAACTTCAAAAGAAGGCGGAAAAGAATGATGATTCGCATGTTCCAACACTGCTTACTCTTATAATGTCCATAGGGCATAGTAAATCGACAGATCCAAGAGATAACGTGTACGCGATGCTTGGAGTAACGAGAAATCCAATAATTGTTATTCCAGACAACCGAAAAAGCGTAGTGGAAGTGTATATGGAATCCACAAGAGGAATGATTGCAGAAAGACAAAGCCTAGGAGTTCTTAGCGCTGTACAACAGTCTAGAGATAACAATGACCTCCGTCTTGGACTGCAGATTAGGGACGGATTTCTGCCGGACACTTATGAGGGAGCCGCAACTTGATCAACAAACCAGCCTATCAAACCTCAGCCAGGAGAAAACCTAAAATGATGGACCCAGCGGATCCAAGATTATTAAAACTAAAGGGCCTAGTTGTAGACTATGTCAAGGAAGTATACGATTCTCGTCGAGGCCTCATCAACTATGATCAAGAGAACTGGATGCCTATGCCAGGCTAATTCCATTATATGCCAAAGTATTGATCTAGAAGGTACCTATTATTTTTTCACTGGCGAAGACTATTCTGTTGCATTCGCAACTAATGTTTGTGCAGACCTAACGCCGCATTCCCGCCGGTTAAACAGGGCGCATTATTTTATCGATTTTCGAGCAAAACTACAGCAATCCAGGAAGAGAGAAAAGGAGGTAGTGCGCTCATGCGAATAATGCCGAGAGTTGTCCGAGCAATGATGGACTCCAGGGAAAATTCACGCAAACCACATATTTGGAAAACCATACCGGCGGTATATCGTGATGATAGGAGTTGTTGTGATCTGAAAACCGCAAATGATATGGAAATTCTTCAAGGGAAGGACAAACTCATCGTGACATTGACCCGCGGGCGTTCCTTTTTCATCACACAAAAGGCTACATAGGCGTGGGACCTGTCTGCACGAAAAAGGATGAGGCAATTGCCATCTTACTCGGCGGTGGCACGCCATACATCCTCCGACAAAAGGGTGAGAATTATAGGTTAGTAGAAGAGAGCTGCGTCCATGAAATTATGGATAAAGAGGAACTAAAGGCATATGAGAAGTCAGGAAACGAGCTTGAAGTGTTCCCTCTCATATGATGGCTTGGACCACAGCATGGAAGTACGATGCCTTATGCAGACACATCCTCTAAGACATCATTTGTCAGCATCTCAGCGGGGCCGGTCAAATACCGATCTCGACAGATGCTACCACTTTAAAGAGGGAGTGGATTTCTGAAAGCACAAGCTTATTACAGGCAGCCGGTGCTGCAGATTATTGCCTCATATATTACACAGCGACTTTGAAAATAGCTAGGAATTGAGAGGTCATAGAGCTTATTTACGGAGCTTACTAGTCGAATTCGTACTCCGCATACCGCAGCGTAGGAGGCTGGGTATCAGCTATGCTTCGGAGAATCAGGGAGTATCAGGCTGCGGCGGAACAGGCCCGGGATAGGGTTGCGGCAGAAAACAGATATACGGGATGGATATATCGAAGTTTTTTACTACCAATTGAATTCTTGCTTTGATACAGGCTCCCTGAACAGCATATTACTTCCGTTCTGGAGATTTCGATCTTGGTGACTGTCCTTCATTCTATGCAAGATCTTATCCATTCTTAAGCAGGCCTTTCCTATGAGTTGCGGATCTCATAGTATCCGAAATTGCTATCATCTCGAAAAGGTAAATTACAACGCGCTAGGTGCGTGAGCGGACTTAAAATCAAACAATGTATATGTTCACTCGTATCGGGCCCGAAGCGGCGCCGATCAACTATTACTTAAGCGACTTAACCTCCAGTTATATATATTGACTTCAAATCCCACTTTCATTACAATCCCACTTCCAAAATAAGCGCCCAAACCTCGATTACGCAGCAAAAGGCATTAATCGCAAAATCAAATCATTTGCTTCCAAGTAGAAAGCACAGATGGGTGCTCTAGACTATGTTGAGCTCGCGCTCGCCAAGCTCCTAGCAAACGTCAAAGGCCATGAGGCGGGCCGCTTCGTCAAGGGTCCCGCCTTCGCCTCCTTCCCGGACCCCTCCATCACCGTGACCTCCGAAGACTGTGGGCCCTCCGGATCAAACATGAGCCTCGACCACACGCAGGAAGGAAAAGACCTGTTCCCGCAGCTGTCATGGACGCCTGTCCCTGGTACCCAGGAATATCTACTGATTTCTCAGGACGTGGATATACCTTTTCCGACGCCTGGTACGCATGGCATCTATCATGGTATCCCGCCTGAGAAGACGAGCGTTTCAAATGAGGATTTTGATCCATTGAAGGGGACGAGGAAGAAGCCTGAAGGAACGGAGCTCAAGGGCGGCTTCAAGCATGGTGCTAATTTGAGAGGGACTGTTTATGGAGGCCCGAGAGCGCTGAAGGGCCATGGGCCTCACAGGTATTATTACATGGTCGTGGCGCTGAAGGAAAAGCTGGATACCAGCAAGTTGAGCCCGGTTGCGAAGAATGCGGAGTTGGCAAAGGAGATTGAGGGCAAGGTGTTGGGGTGGGGTGAGTGGATTGGTGTTAGTGAGAGGAAGTGGAGTTAGGTCAGGGCGCACGTGGGGAATCTTCATGATGGATTGCTGTTTGGAGTTTCACAGAGTGGGGAAAGTGGGTATGGACGAATTGTTGTCCTTATTGCGAAGATGCCATGGATCGCACTGTCATTATTAGCACTATCGTACCTGTCCAATCATAATCGATCTATTTCTCGATGTTTGGATGTGGTCATTATTACCGGTTTCCTGGAATAGAAAAGGAACTTATGGAAATGAATATTCATCTACTGATCTAGGTCGTCCAATTTGGATTTGCGAGGGCCACCCAATCAAAGACAGAATCAGCTTTCCGTGATTGGAGGGATGTCAAAATTCCATGACCAGCTCATATCGTCAAACAGATCCCAATCGAAAGGCAGCGGTGTGGCATCAACTATCTGAGCAGGGGGTTTTGCTCCATTTGGTTCTCCTTTGGACCATCCTTCTTCTGTTAGATTGAGTTTTTTTTTTAAAAAAAAAGGGAAAGAGAGCAAGATGACTTACCGGCGGGTCCCGGATTTGCATTTTGCAGTGACTCTGTCTTCAAGCACTGTTCTTTCCAGCGCCACAAACAGTCAAACATCAAACTTGCGCCCAGACGACTTCGGGTGACCAGTTCCGGCTCTTTGGTTCTGTCCTTAATGATCTCATTGCGGCGATACCAGACATCGGCTAGAATGTTTGCACCCCGGATTGCCAAATCGTTCTCCTCGACCGAACACCGACGGATTGCGGCTACAATAGAATGGAAGAGACTAGCGCCAGATTCGCAATCAACATGTTCGGAATAGCTTGAGTTGAGAACTTTCAGAATCAGATATGCGGCGGTCCACATCATTCGCGGAAAAATTATGGGTACAAAAGATAATACTCCATACGATGCATCGACGGCGAGAATTTCAGTCATAAGTGCAGATGCAGCGGCATAGGATCTGATTATTCCCATTGTTCTCTCCTGTGAAGAAGGACCTAACCAATGATAGACCCCTAGCTGCAGTCGTGCAGAGCGAAAATAGATGCGATCGATGTCTACCGAGTTTAAGATCAGTGTCACAAGCAGAGAGAAAACTCGAGGTTTCAAATCTTACAAGAGAGTTTCCCAAATATTTCGGCTTCCAAGGCATTAAGGTCATGTTCCAGGACTCTCATCATGAGAGGATGCTGACTATCAGGTGGAAGACCAAGAGGGTCGGCAACATTCCCAGACATGACCTTACTAACACGATAGCAGAATTTTTGAATTATTAGGTGGTATCGAAGATCATCTGTTAAGGTATGGACGCTGCCAATTTCGCAAGCGCGGTCTACACTCCAGTCAAAGCAGCTTCCTGTGGGTGGATATCCAACAGCGACTGCAATGCTGAAAACTATCAGCAAAGCTCAAACCAAACAGGTAAAGAAGAAAAAATTTCAGTTCAGAGATACATAAGTCTCTCATTTCGAGAGAATCAAACTGTGTTCGTCAACGAGCGGAAGAAAAACTCACTATTGCGATACTATATTGACTCCTGCCCAGGTTTTGCTCCGCTCCAAAGGATCCCGCGAATTAAGGTAATAAGGCTTTGAGGATCTGGGGTGCCGGGTGAACTCTCCTGCATGATCAGGTCTGTGCAATCCCATATGAAATGCGGCATTAAGAGCTATGTTGCTAAAGGTTGCTGAGGCGTCGGACCACATATGTGTGGCAGGAAACGGCCACATGCAGAAGATAAGAAGAGCTTGTACAACGGTATAGGGCAGCGGTTGATCAGCGACTCTTTCCCACAATAACTTCGGCACTGAAACAGCTAATCCAGATAGTACACTCATATCCTCATTATACCTTCGAGAGGCAACAGCTATCACAATCCAGAATAGAAACGGACAGCTATCATAGTATTCGTCTGGCGACATTAAGGGTTCAAGAAGAGGAAAGAATGGGTGGAAATGATCAAAGTAGCTAGGATCTTAGTTATTGCTGCCACACTGCTCCTGTGGTATCGGACACTCACATTTGAAATAAGACATCAATCTGATCCTTTGCAAGTGCTGTAGAGTCAATCGCACGAACCCTGATAGCTCTAGGACGACTGCCTCTTTCTCCTACCGTTTGGCTCGAAGCTGGGAAAGGACTTTCAATTGCAGTCTGAGGGCTCTCGTGGACTATTGACCTGGGCGTGCTGCCGGACAAGGGTGGAAAGGAAGATGATCCGACCGTATTGGCGTCTCTAGGCGGGTGAAAATTGGACGTCTGGATAGGTGGTGCTTGGTATGACATCGAAGCAGTCGGAGCCGTCGGAGCTATTGGCATCTCCCGTGTACTGACCGTTGGATATGCTGGAATGGTAATAGCAGGACGATTATGGTCCAAGACTTCTCGTAGTTGCTGAACATGTCTCTCGAGCTCGTCGATTTTACTTCAAACACTTCAGCAACATTCTTTTGCTCGCAATTAAACCTACCTTTTCTTGCTAACTCTTTTGTAACCCGTGTCTTTGGTGCACGTGAGCCCCAACCGCTCACATCGAGAGCAAGGATCTTTCGGAGAGTCACATCTCAACTTTAAAAGGGTTAGTCTTACAACCAGAGGCGCGAAATGCTAATTAAGTGTGCCGAATAAGTATTTGAACCGACCTTCGACTGTCTACAATGTGTACAGGCCACGCGCTTGGGTAGCGCTGGTCCTCGACTATCCTGAGCATACACCTGCCGTATCGGCGACGAGTCGGCGCCATTTGACTGAGACTCGAATTCTTGAGTCCGTGCACGTTTCCGCGCTTCATCTGCTTCACCTTCTCTCTCCATCCCGATGGTTGGTTGGCTCTAAGGACGCGCTTCTATAGATAGTCTGGAGGCTTGAAGATGGGGAGATGCAGAGCGGTTCTCAATCTGGAGTCAGTTTCACGTGACTCGGAGCTAATTTGCCGATGGCGGGCGACGTTTACGTATGATTTCGACGGATACATAAACTTGAAGAACTCCTTCTTTCAAATGTTCTTATTTTCTATGAATTCTGGCTGTGCATAAATCAAAGAGTTAGCTTGTATCCTAGGATCTCTAAAGGCTGTCTGTGTCAGACTCAATAGATCAAAGAGAATATTCAGGGAGATCCAGTTCTTGAGATTGATCTGATCTGTCTATCCTAATGGAATTCTAGTGCGCTATATATCCATAGTAGTGTCTAGTTCAGACAGTACTGGACACCGGACCTGCCAGTATCCGAGGATGGTGACACTGTCGATCATACATCCATCCATGTCCTAATCAGGTTGTAGGCTGACATCATCGTCACGTGATCAGTTCGACAGTCTGTCTATGGCTTGCGATCTGGTACGAGATAAGATGTCCCAGTGGATTCAAGAGCGTTTCAACAGCCTCCAGAAATAAGGTAGATGGCTTTATCTCCAATTCATAGCTTCCATCGGCACTTGCTATTTCGATGCTCGCAGAGTCCCCATTTGGGCGTCTCGAATGTTATGTTCATGGGAATGAGGGTTGGAGTTCCGAAAGAGTACTAGCGTCCCGAACCGGCGCCGAAATGACATGCATAAAGGTTGGCCTTAACTCCATATCTCCATATCCAATATGTGACACAGGCAGCTTCAATTGAAATGGCTATATCAATATGTTGTTTTAATGTCTTTCTCAATGGTCTTCCTGACTCTCCTCTCTCATTCAACATCTTGAACAAACTATCTTTTCTCCTTACACAGAGCATATAAAATGACAGAACAACAAAGCGCGTTGAGGTCGGCGTCGGCCCGTGAAGACAACATGACATCCAGGACAGCATCGCATGAACTGGCAGAACAGCCAGGCGCGTCAGCATTAGTGAATAATGATGAAAAGGCGTCCCAGCCTGACGACATTGGCCTGGAAGCGGGAACCCCCCCTGAGATGCTGGAAAGACGCGGAGTAACGAACCAGAGGCTGAGGAGGATGTTTACACCATCTTCACAAGAGCTGAAATAATATTTATCGCCATCATAGCTTCTATTTCTACATTCTTCTCACCTTTAACTGCCAATATCTATTTTCCAGCTCTTAATACGATATCGACGGACCTTGGAGTCTCAAACACGCTAGTCAATTTGACAGTGACAACGTATATGGTAAACTCGAGTCTCTTAGCATCAAGGAACTACATGCTGACTGTTGACAGATCTTCCAAGGCCTTGCACCATCAATTGTTGGAGGGCTCTCCGACTCGCTCGGCAGAAGGCCACTGTAAATTTTCTGTTTTGTGCTATATATCATTGCGAACATCGCACTAGGCGCACAGAATTCCTACGCAGGTCTTCTGGTACTCCGATGCCTTCAATCCAGCGGCATAAGCGGCACTGTAGCACTCTCCAACGCCGCGATCGCCGACATCATCACATCCGCAGAGCGCGGCGCCTACATAGGATGGGCTTCCGTAGGCGGCGCTCTCGGCCCCTCCCTCAGCCTCATCATCGGCGGCATCCTTAGCCAATATCTGGGCTACCACTCAGTATTCTGGTTCCTCGCCATCCTCGGCGGCGTCTTCGTGATTCTCCTCCTCATCCTCTTCCCTGAAACCTGCCGCAAGGTAGTCGGCAACGGCTCCATACCCCCACCAAAATGGAGCAGATCTTACCTGAATTATCATAATGAAAAGAAACGCGGAAATGTAGGCGAAGCAATCGACTTCTCCAAAAGAGATGAGCTAGCCAAACAACGCGGCTTGAAGATCCCAAATCCTATCATGGCAACCCTCGTCATGGTCGCGGAGCTCGAATCCGGCCTTCTCCTCCTCTGCATGGGCCTCCTCTACGCAGGACTCTATTTCATATTAGGGTTGTCGGCATCCCATCCCTATTTGCCGAAATCTACAGCTTCAACGACCTCGAGGTCGGCCTCGTCTTCCTCGCCCCGGGCGTCGGCGGCCTCATCGCCGCTTTCACGCAGGGAAAGCTCCTGGACTGGAACTACGCACGGCACGCCAAGAAACTCAACCTCCCCGTCTCCAAATCCCGCCAACAGGACCTTACCGATTTCCCGATCGAGCGCGCCCGCCTCGAGATCTCGATCTTGATCGTCTTCCTTGCAGGCTTGCTCGTGATCGCCTACCGCTGGCTACTGCAATACTCCGTCCACGTCGCCGCGCCCATCGTCATCCTCTTCTTCCTCGGCTACCTGGCCATCGCGTCCTTTAACCCCATCTCGGTCCTAATCGTAGACTTACATCCTAAAAGTCCCGGAACGGCTACCGCGGCGATGAATCTGGTTAGGTGTCTTCTAGGGGCGGGCGCGACGGCCGTGGTCTTGCCTATGATAGAGAAGACGGGACGTGGGTGGGCGTATACATTTGTGGGGTTAGTCCAGCTCGCGCTTTTGCCGCTGTTGGGGGCTATTATTTGGTGGGAACAGCAGTGGAGGGTGAGGCAGAGGCGGAGGGATGAGCACCGACGGGAGGTGGAGGCGGCGAAGGAGGAGAGAAAGAAAGAAAGAAAGAGATGAAAGCCGGCGAACAGCAAGATGTAATCTTACAGCTCGAAGCGCAGCAGGGAGTGCGGAAGGAAATGGCTGAAGTGAAAGACGTCGAGAAGACATAGATGAGAGCCTAGTTCCCCATATTATAGGCGTCGTTTCAAATGCCAATCACGTTGTATAATATCGCATTTGAGTACTTCCTATAATGACGAATAACTTATGTTAATAAGGCATCGTTTCTAGGTACTTTCGAAGACATGTCATCACCGCTCCAATCATCACAAATTTTCGTCCTACATCGCCCATTCGCTCCATAAAACAACAACCATACCCACCGGACAAGTCTACATTTTCGATTCTTTATGCTATATATACAATTTTTGTTCTGCCTGGTGACCTCCCTTATTTCAACAGCAAGATATCATACTGCGCGGCATCATGGTACAAATCGATCAAGCACCCGGCAGACCAGGCTTGAGTGGGCGACTAGCATTAACTATTAGCACACTGAATACTAAAATGTTCAAATTCGATCATAAGGAGAACTTACAGAATCCTCACAATAAGCCCCATTCTGATTCGTCAACTCCGTCAAGCCCGCCCAAGGACTCTCCACAATAGCACTCTTACACCCAGCTAGACGTCTTGTGATCTGCTGAAACGCCTCTGTCCTCGCCTCTGGTGTCTTCCTCCTCTTCAAATCGAACTTCAATAAAGCCCTCAGGAAGAAGCCTGTGGGCCAAAGCCATTCTGGGCCTTGGTGATAGTTGCGACCTTTGGCGGTCGTGAAGTCGGTGGAATCTTCGGAGTTGTTGTAGTTAGGGCGGTAGTTAAGGTCCGCCGGGTCGAGAGTTGCCATTCCGATGGGGCCGCGGAGGACTTTGTCGGCGAGGAAGAGCGCGGAGATGGCGTGCTCGTGGTCGAATAGGTCCGGGGCGACGGTCATGGCGACAAGGAAATTGGGGCGGAGTTGATAGTCTTCGTATTCTTTACCTGACTTGTAGAGGTCCTTGTAGATACCTCTCCGGTTTACAACCTCGGTATTCACTTCGTACTTGCTGTCATCTTTACTATAGAGGGGTACATAATAACATCGCTCGAAATTCTTCTTAATTCTTGAAGCCCAGTCGGAGAAGGCAATGACTTTCAGACCAGGTCCATCAGTGCTGACACCGGCATATTTGTACTTGCCATCGCAGTGCAATTGCGCAACCCATTTGAGAGCGCTATATGAGAGACCGGTAACCTCGACAGCAGCGCCGTCGCGAGGTGTACCGGGAACCCCCTTGTTCCCAGCTTTCTCGCTTTCACCCATTTTATCCATCCAAGTCCCACAATTATATTGATTTCCACCGAAGATAATGCCAGTATCCCAATCAACATGAATATCAATCTGAAAGCCTTCCGGTTTCATCTGCATGTCGAGATTTGGACCGGCATTCTCTTCCCGAAATGAAATGCCACTCGCGTGTCTTTGGAATATTTCCTGAACAATGTCTTCCAGACTGGAACTTTTTGAGTAGGCTCGAGGATCATCAGGAGCAAAGAACGTATCATCATAGGGTAGGAAACGCCTGGGAACCTGCTCTTTTAACAGTGCTAGGCCGTTTGGAACAATTTTTGTGTAATCCTGAATCGTCTGCAAGAAGAACCAGACGGAGTCGCGCGAGTTATATCGAGGGAGAATACCGCTGCTTAGAAGATTGGGAATCATCCCATGCTTTACGACGCTGGCGAATGCCAATATGTGCTCACGTGCCTCGGCATATCGCCCAGTTCCAAGATAAAGGCCTCTTGCAGAGATAAAGACGTCTCGACCCCAGCATCTTGCCCACTCGACAGCGAAATGAGGCAAACCGGCAGCCAAAGAAGAAACCGACTTTTTTGGATAAAGGGATACTGACTTTACGAACCCCGTCTGCTGAGTGCTGACCATTGCCAGACTCTGTAAGAACCACTGCCCCTTCTGAACATCTTCGCTCATCAGCTCCAGTCCTCTTTCCCATGCTCCCATATAAGCCGTCCGAATGACAAGTCCAAAGTAACGGGGCAAGAGGAAACTGGGAATTTTCCTGATAGCGTCGAATCTTTCTTGCAGCCAGGTTGCGGGTGCTACAAGTCTTTCATAACCAACCTTTTTGGATATGCGCTCAAGACGGCCTACAATATAGTCTAATGCCCATTGACCGCGTCTGAGATGCTGACATAACGGGTGGGCCAAGTCGTTGTTATTTATGACGTTCTTCAACACGCTCCACCAGCCCTGGAGGCCAGCATATACAAGTTTGCCATGGCCAGGAATGTCATAGACACCATCTTTGCCATCACTGGAGTCGAGCTCTTCCGCCTCACACCGATATAAAATAAAGTTAAGATCGACGAGGTCAACTTCGCCAAACGCTGCCTTGGCCCCAGAAGTAACAAACGTATCCAAACCTGCAGCATGTTCTGCTGTCGGTATCCATGTTTCGAAAAGCGCAATGCTTCCGGGCGGGAACTTCTCCCGAACTGTAATGATGGTTTCGTTGTCGTTCGACTCTATCCGAACACCCGGAAGATCTGTCACTTTACTTGGAAGCCCTCTAAGGTACTTCTTGTCGGTCAAGACGTCCTTCATTGCCTCTTCGCTGGCATCAACCTCAAGCATCCAGCTTCCAAGATGTCGGGCTTTAGTACCCGTAAGAAGGACCGGATTGAAACCGCCATTCCCATTTCCATACCCAGGGAAAGCGGTGTGTGCGATCAAGAAATATCCTTTTCTCGACTCAGGGTGCACTCTGTGGACGGTAATATATTGGTCTTCATGATGGATGTGAGTCTCGTCGTAACCATCCTGGCCCATCAGAGTATGGATTTGATTGAGTAACTTCCTGATACCTCCAATACCCCCTTCGCCACCTCCTACCTCGACATGATTTGAAGAGGAGATCGATGTATAAAGGCGGGTCTCGCGGACAAGATCAATTAGTTTTGGATAAATCTCATCATATCCCATAACACTTCCAGTGGCACTGGCGCACATATTGACCAGGGCTGCGTTTGGAAGTGTGTCCCGAGCATCTCGCTTTTGAGCTGGGACTTTATTGTCGTGAGTGCAGTCCATGAAAAGAGCCTGGACCGGTGTTTGTTTAATTCGTCGAATCAGCTCCCTTCTAGGTTTGACTTGGCTATTAGTTGTGCCACTCGGAAGTTTCTTTTGATCCGCATCGGAAACTTCGTCGACCTCAAAACTTCCAATCGGGCGGCCTCCATGACGGTGAACCAGTCTGCTAAGCTCACCAGTACTCCACGCCTGCATGGCTTCTCTGATGAGTGCACTGAGGCCAAGACGCTTGACATATACATAGTCCATTTCCTCTGAACCTGTGAAAAGCTCCGCAACGATGAAAAGATTTGGTCTTACTCTTCGAGCTTCGTCAAGGAGATACTCGGCCACATGCAAGGGAGTAGAATGGCAATTATCGATTCGAAATCCCGCAAAGTACTTCGCCATGAGGCGTGTATACTTAGCCATGTGGTCCCACAAGAATGGGCTTTCTTCTGCAGAGCTTCCATATCGTAGCTTCACACAGTCTCCCCAGACAATAACCTCGCGACGGAGATAGGACCTAGATAACGGACCGGCGTTGTCGATTAGGACATTTGCAGCCCAGATCCATCCATTATTGACCAGAGCAAGATCCTCTTTCTTATGATTCCTTGTAATCGAGTTGAGAGGTAATCTGGTAAAGTAGGTTTCAATGAGTGGATTTTTCTCGTCAATTGGGCCCAATTTTGGGCCATGATCATCAAGTCGAACGTATTTGATCCGATTGAAGATTTGTTCGAGAATTTCGGTGACATCATCGTCATACTCCCGATAATAGTGTAAGTTGACCTCATCTAAAATCTTCGTCAAATGACTACGTGTAACAGCCTTATCAGCCGCATTGGATGCTTCACCCTCAAATCGGCCGTAGATTGCTGTAATCAGAGCAGCTCCAACTGGCGGATTTACTCGTCTTCTATAGCGCTCGCCCATTTTGTCAGTTCCAAGCATAGCCTTTCCGGTCAGGAACTCCGCTTGGTCTTTATGCGAGGCGTTTCTGATTGACTCTAGGCCACCGATGCCAGTTCCTCCAAAGCCGCCTGGTGGAAATGAAATATTACCAGATGCCCAAGCTTCAATGATAGCATCAGCGTCGCGCTCAATATCGATGACATAATATTCCCACAACCGAATACTTCCAATGACATAAGTCTTGATGCCATCCATGATCTTTAACAAGTCTTCGATATTCTTTATTGTCGTAGGTAGATTTAGCTTGGCTAGGTCCTTTCCAAATTTCAATAACTCTGTGTCGAGCACTAAGGCAGACTCCAGCCAGGGAGCAGTGGAAATATTATAGCCAACTTCCGGATGTTCTTGAAGCCATTTGCTGTTATGTGCAGTGTGATTCCAGACGACATCAGTAAGACCAAGGAGTCCATGTTCATGCTCCATGATGTCCACCAGTTCCGCGATATCTTTCTCGCCGTTTGGAAAACATTCAGGATCCCAAGCAAGTTGATCGTATATGCTGTACGGCGAGTTTGAAGCTCCTCTTTGGTTTAATGGCGTGAAATGGATCATGTTATAGCCTCTTTCTCCAATTCCTCTGAGATGCTCTTGCCAGTGCGACGGGTATTTGCCCATAAATTTCGAAATTACGGAGAATATTGACAGAGCGGTCAATGGTAGTTTTGAACTATCAAGGGCGATTCGCGGAGCAACATCGATGTAATAGAGAGGGGTCTTTGTGGGTTCTTGAGGTTTTGTAATGGCTTGGGAGAGGTTTGGTAAAGATGAATATGTAGTATAGAATGCAAATGCGCCAGCGCTGTGAATCGGGACGTCTATTTCTAGAGTGCGATTGAAGTCAGGTTGGAGTCTGGAGAGTGTCAGAAAGAGCAATCGACCAGCAAGAGGTAACTGCATACTTAAACTCTCTGAAGCGGTCCCTCCGGAATTCTTTGCCCTCTTCGTTTATGTTCACCCATAAACTTCCATGCCTGCAGATAGAAGAAGTGCCTTCAATAGCAAATCTTACAATGATTTGCGCATCTGATTTGGGCGCAAGATATATGTAGCCACCGGGCACATCAGGGGAGCCGTCATCGTTAAGAGGCAAGAGGTAGACCTCATCGCAAGGGACGGTTTTGGGGGGCATCGTTACCTGATGCTACAGAAGCAGCAGTCGTTTGCTTGAGTTGGAGGCTTCACAAGAAGCAACTTTAGCCAACGATTTCCGCGACCAAGATGCGCACAAGCTAGATAAGAAATGCACAACTAAGATTTTTGAAGATGTGATCGACTGCTTCTGAGATGGGTTTATCGTGGATGGCGCGGCTCGGCTTCGCAGACGTCATTGTTCAGGTACTGTACCAGCTTGCTATCTAAGGAAGATCCCACACGGAAAAAGTCAACCAACCACATCTACCGACTTTTTCTCGAATCATTCAACGTAATCGCTACCAGTCTGCTGACTCACAGGGCTCATGAAGCTTTACCTTTCCGTAGCATCATTTGTACAGTACGTACAGGGAATTCTCGTCTCTTGCTGTCGGTTTCATAGAAACGTGACTGCATACCCGTTCCGCTCTGCGCGAGGCGTCATGTGCTGTCACATGTCGCTGTCTTCGTGATGTTGTCTCTCGCTAGTTCGGTGTATTCGGTATTGTCGAGCTGCAAGCAGGGAACAGGCACAGACGGCCAAGCCTGCTTCGTTCTGCTCCAGGGCGGTCTCACGCGGCAGTACACTACAAATCCGAGGGGCCACTTGCCCAACAGAAGCAGCTGACCAAGGTAAAGAAAAAGGGCCTCACTTCCCGCTCTGTATCTTTTGCTTTTTCTCGACATTCAGTCTGTGCCTCTTACTTCCTGTTTGAATATACGCACTATTCCGTGAACCTGCCACATGCTGCATGCTGAGCAGGTGGATGATATCAGCGACAAGAGCGACGCAACGTCTTGCGCAGACCTACAACCACATCACGCCCATTTCAATAGCCAAAATGGCCACGCTTGGAGCTCCAGAGAAGCGACACAAGGTCACCGTAGTGGGATCAGGTAATTGGTATGTTTATTACCGCTAGTAACTACCCCCAAAAGCCCGTGTTAATGAGTTGTTCTAGGGGCTCAACGATTGCCAAGATCGTGGCCGAAAATACGAAAGAACACCCGGAAATCTTCGAAGAGGAGGTGCAGATGTGGGTTTTCGAAGAAGAAGTTATCGTACCTAAAGAGTCCAAGCACTACAAAGACGCATCGAGCAGTCCTGAGAAGCTCACAACTTTGATCAACAAATACCACGAGAATGTCAAATACTTACCTGGAATCGACCTCCCCACCAATGTTGTTGCAAATCCATCCATCGAAGATGCTGTATCTGGAGCATCAATTCTGATTTTCAACCTCCCCCATCAATTTATTGGGAAGATCTCTCAGCAAATGCGTGGTCACATCCTCCCGTACGCAAGAGGGATATCGTGCATTAAGGGAGTGAACGTTTCCGACGATGGCATTAGTCTCTTTTCCGAGTCTATTGGTCAAGGACTTGGTATCTACTGTGGAGCCCTCTCTGGTGCTAACCTTGCCAATGAAATCGCGCAGGAGAAGTGGTCCGAAACTACTATTGCGTATGATCCTCCGCCAATGGACTCCCGTAATCCTACTCCACAAGGCCCTTCACCGTCAACGTCACATGTCAATCTGCAGAGTTTAGAACATCGAGATGTGCATGGCAAGAAATCAAAAACCAGACTCACTGCCATGCCACCGGAATACCCCCCGGTTGACCACGCGGTTTTCAAGGCACTTTTTCATCGTCCCTATTTCCATGTCCGTATGGTTTCAGATGTCGCAGGCGTCTCGCTTGGTGGGGCATTGAAAAATATTGTGGCTCTTGCTGCTGGCTTTGTCGACGGACGAGGTTGGGGAGATAACGCTAAAGCGGCCGTAATGCGTGTGGGGCTTCTCGAGATGGTCAAATTTGGCAAGGAGTTCTTCGGACAGTCTGTTCATGCCGGTACTTTCACAGAGGAAAGCTGTGGTGTCGCTGATTTGATCACAAGTTGTTCCGGAGGGAGAAATCACAGATGCGCAAAGATGTCTGTAAAAGAGGGTATCAGCATTGATGAGATTGAAAAGAGGGAGCTGAATGGGCAAAAACTACAAGGGACAAGTACTGCAAAGGAGGTTAACAGCTTTCTGAAAGCGAGGGGACTTGAGAAGGATTATCCATTATTCACTGCCGTTTACGGTAAGCCATCGAGGATTTCCAACATTGAATTAATCAATTGCTAACGAGAATAGACATCCTGCAAGGTAATAATACAGTCGATGACATCCCGGATCTCTTGGCGCGTCTTGATGATTGATACCCACATGGGATTCATACATGGAGGGAGTAATTTTAACTTCAGTCTTATAAAGCATGACAAGAATAATCTAGCCTGTAGTACTTCGTACTTTCTTAGCATTGAAGCCAGGAGAATATCACGAGACTGAGTTTTCCATATAGTCAACATTCTTACTACCGCTAGTGTAAACTGTGTGATTCGTAAGACCCACTTCCTTCCTTACCCTTATTAGGCGCTAGAGAGCCAAGTGATACGAGTGCGATGCCGCCATATTGATCGACCTTTTAGGCACCCAAGTTTTGGGTAAATGCGTGTACGGCGCAGCATGCTTTTTATGTTTTACCCCACCATGAGAGTCAGATCCTGAAGATCGGCTGGATTAATTGCCGAATCCTTCCAATCTGGAAAAGAGCACATAAGCAGACAGCCTCCCCTCGCAACTTCTTTAATCTGAATACAAACAAGAAGCATCATGGCTTCGAAAGAACCACTCCTCTCTAGCTGGCAAGATGAGAAAACGGAGACATTATTAGAAAATGGTGATGTCGACCAACAACCTGAGAGACGCGCGAAACCCCGAAATCCATTCAACCTTGTTGGTTCCGTGATTTTGGTGTTGATCGCATTGGGTTTTGTTCGCATAATTCATGTTAAGATCGGGTACATGCTGTTGAATGGAAAACCAAGTGTCTGCACTCATGGTGGATCAGAGATCCCGATTACGAATTTCAAAGAAGTGCGCACGACCTTTCATTTCCTAGTATATCACCACAGACCGTCTAGGCCATTTCCTCTGCTGTATCAGCTTTGTCTGTATTCTCTTCAATGGCTTACGAATTCCTTGTCTCGTTTCTAATTATTTTCATCAAGCATCCTAAGTTAAAATATATAGATTACTCCCAGCGAAAAGCTTGAATGGCACCGATGCTTTGGGGACAATCGATATGCACGTTTGACGGTCCCAATGGATTACAACCGGCCGTTGAACGCATCTAAGGACAATCCCAAGGTCGATATAGCACTATTGATGGTCCCCGGAAGAAATCACACCAAGTCAGGGAAGTATTCAAAATCGCCATTGCTTCTGAATCCCGGTGGTCCAGGCGGCTCTGGAGTTTTCTTCGCACTATTTGGCGGTTCAATCCTCCAACAAGTCGTAGGCCTCGATCAAGATATCATCGGATTTGATCCTCGTGGCATTGGCGAGACAACCCCAGTAGCGGATTGCTTCGCATTCCCATCCGGTGGAAAGGACAAAGAGCTCACGGGGGCTGATATTTCCCGTGGTTTTTTCCACAAATTTCTTTGGGCTCTCTCTGGACAAGAGACTGGACTAGTCAACACCAGCGCGGATTCTCTAGAAAAGATTGATGTTCGGGAACGAGCGGCTGCGAAGCTCTGCCAGACAAAGGATGCTTTATACGGAGAAGATAGCATCCTTCGTCATGTTAGTACCCCAGCAGTAGCACGTGATATGCTCTCAATCCTTGACGCGTGGGATGCCTGGATGGAGGCAAAAGAAGAAGATGATAACAACAAAGGAAATGTCGAAATAGAGTCCCTAGAAGCTGTGGAAGAGGATAAAAGTCTTGATACAAAAGGGAAGCTTGTCTATTGGGGGTTCAGCTATGGCACGCTCCTAGGTGCAACATTTGCAGCTATGTTCCCTGACCGCGTCGGAAGAGTCATCCTTGACGGAGTCGTCGATGCAGATTACTATGTCGGTCCCGTGTTGGAGGAGTCTCTTCTTGATACTGACAAGGTTATGGCTTCATTCTTCTACTTTTGCCATAAAGCTGGTAAAAAGTGTGCCTTATACAGAGACGGCGACAGCGAGTTAGATGTTCAAGCACGATTTGAGCAGGTCAACGAGAAGCTCAAGAAAAACCCTATTAAAGGCGTAAACCCGCAATCTCTAACTCCAACAGTTTTTACGCACGACTTCCTTAAAATTTTCATATTCCAGTTGATTTACAGCCCAATCATGACTTTCCCAATTATGGCACAGATACTAGATATGCTTCACCGCGGCGATGAGGCAACCTTACTGTCAATCTTCGCGAGTGGTAACGCAGCCAACCAAGACATCTTCTGCTCCAACCAGATATTCTCCGGCTACGAAGGACGAGATGCCCAACTTGCTATTATGTGCAGCGACAAACGCTACCCAGTAAGCCACCTTCTGCCCCCTCACATATCAAGTAAGATGCTAGCTTACACACCCATAGCTCAACGAATCGATTCCCAACCTGCAAGCGCGCTTCGACAAAATGGCGCAACTGTCCTCCTTCGCCGACGTCTGGATGACCCTCATGATCGGCTGCGACTCCTGGTCTATCCCCGCCACCGACCCACCCATGCCCTGGGATGACCACCCCGCCCACAAACCCAAGCCGATAAAGACCTCCTTCCCTTTGCTATTCCTCAGCAACAGCCAGGACCCCGTCACTCCTTTGAAGGCGGGCGTAAAGATGGCTCGAAAGTTCGTCGATGCCGGGCTGGTGGAGCAACACGGTGGTGGGCATTGCACTCTCGCAGCAGCCAGTTTTTGTACCCTGATGAAGGTCAGGGCGTATTTAAATGAGGGTAAAGTACCCGCCCACCCCGAGTGGGGCCCCAAGGGGAAAGAGATCGAAGAGGGCAATTGGGAGAAATGTGCAAGGGATGATTATCCGTGGAAGAACCAAATGGCGGCTTGGAAAGCTAACGAGCCGTTGGCGGAAGATGCCTCGGAAGAGGAGCGCGTGATGCACGCTTGGAGTTATATTCGGGATGTGTCGGTTACGCAATTGAGGTTTTGGGAGGTGAGGGATAGGATAGAGATTAATTGGTGGAAGTTGGCGGAGTTGAGGGGTGAGGAATTGTGAGAGGATTGGAGGTGGGTGTTTTTGAAATAATGTGTTTGGTTTTTTTTTTTTTTTGGGGGGGGGGGGTTGTAGTGTTATATTTTTAATG